>Ga0224505_10000105_pt1 | contig 63848 bp, 58 predicted proteins | sample SF_Jan12_sed_USG_FD_169102 | JGI IMG/M metagenome (GOLD analysis project Ga0224505, IMG submission 169102) | Sediment microbial communities from San Francisco Bay, California, United States - SF_Jan12_sed_USGS_4_1 | ecosystem: Environmental > Aquatic > Marine > Sediment | place: USA: California...
AATCTGTATCCTGGAGCAAGTAACTTCATGAATTTCAATGTTCGGCTTCATCTCTTTGGCCATGATGCAGAACGGGCAAGGCAGATCATGTCTGAGAATAACCTCAGGCTGAATGATGATGCTGTGACCCGATGCCCAGCATGCGGATCAAAAAATATTGAACGGGATTTTCCGAAAGAACTAACCTCTACATTTGCCTCTTCGCTGCGTCTCCTATTCTTTGGCCTGTTTTATCCCAGTAAAAAAGTTTATCGATGTTCTGAATGCGAATTTGAATTTTAGGTTGGTTAGGTCTCGTTTTGTTGGTATTCAGCGTAAATTGCATAACTATCGATATTAGACTATGGCACGAATAATTGTAGGCGTAATGGGACCAGGCGAAAATGCCACACCAGAAGAGAATGAGATGGCATACGACCTGGGCAAAGCGATTGCCGAAGAAGGCTGGATAACATTGACCGGAGGGAGAAGTTTTGGCATTATGGATGCATCCATGAAAGGTGCATCAGAAGTTGGCGGATTGACGATCGGCATTTTGCCCGGACAAGATGACAAAGCCGCCTCTGAGAATGCCCAAATAAAAATCATTACCAGCATGGGCAGCGGGCGCAATTACATAAGCGTTTTATCCAGTAATATACTTGTTATTCTTGGCATGACCGCGGGTACGGCATCGGAAGTGGCATTGGCATTGAAGTCCAAGAAAAAAGTAATTCTGCTCAACCAGGATGAGATCACCATCCGGTTCTTCAAAAATTTAGGCACATACAATGTGTTGGTCAGCAAAACTGTTGTGGAAACCATTGGGCATATCAAGGATTACGTTGGTATGAACAAAAAAATGGTGAAGTAGTACCACGTCCATACCACCGAAGGGTTTCTACTCCACAAGTATTATTTTCGAAGCAAGCTCCCTTATCATTTTAAGTTCTTCATCGCTCAGCGAAAAGCTAAGTGCACGGACGTTGTCTCGCACCTGAGTTTTGTCACGCGCCCCAACGAGTACGCAATCCATTGCAGGTTGTCTCGTTGTCCAATTGATAACAAGCTGCGCTAGTGTTGCCCCATGAGCGTCGGCAATAGGTTTTATAGCGTGAAGCAGTTTGTTGACGTTGTCAACGTTTTTGGCCCTATAAAATTTATTTCCTTTTCGCGTGTCACCTTCATTAAAGGTATGATCACGCTTAATTTTGCCCGTAAGAAGACCCCTTTGTAAGGGGCTGTATGGAATGATACTCATTCCATTTTTCAGGGCTTGCGGCACCACATCTTTCTCTATACCCCTGTTGACAAGGCTGTATGGAACCTGATTTGATACAATGTCTAATGTCTCTAATGCTTCCTCAACTTGTGTTACCGCGTAATTACAAACACCAGCAGCGCGCACCTTTCCCTGCCGTATTAATGTTGCTACAGCTTCCATTGTCTCCTGAATTGGTGTCGTAGGATCCGGCCAGTGAATCTGAAACAAGTCGACATAATCCGTTTTCAGCCGCTTCAGACTGTCCTCACATTCCTGTATCACTTTCGTCCTGCTGGAATTCTTAAATACCCGGACTGGCTTACCATCACCATCGGTAGTATCTAAATGGAATTCACCTTCAGGAGTCTTCCAGTTCAAACCATACTTGGTTAATATCTGATATTTATCCCTGGGGATACCTTCCATTGCCCGGCCTACAAGACTTTCACTTTTCCCAAATCCATAAACAGGAGCTGTATCTATGGTGGTGATACCAGCATCAAACGAAGCGCGGATAGCTTCAATCGCAGCTTGCTCTTCCGCGCCTCCCCACATCCATCCACCGATGGCCCAGGCGCCAAAAGCAATAGGTGTTACTGCCACAGATGAATTTCCAAGTTGCTTTAATTCCATATTCGTTTCAGATTCAGGACTAGACTGCCCCAAATTTTATTCTGCCTTGATACAGGTGGCATCGCATTACATCCCCATCATCACAAAAGCGCCCCAGTAATAAGGATCCTTGTATTGGGTCATCAATTGAAGCTGCGCTTGCTTAAATGCCCTTTGCTTGTTGCCCAGTTTGATCCAATTGCTATAAAAATTGGTCATCAGCAGCTGCGTGGCAGCGTCATCCACTTTCCATAAACTCATGATAAGTGCGTCTGCTCCTGCTACCAAAAAAGCACGCTGCAGACCGTACACACCTTCTCCGGCCTTAATATCCCCTAAACCTGTCTCGCAAGCGCTCAGCACAATCAGGTCCGTTCCCTCCAAATTTAAGTTCATTGCTTCATAGGCAGTAAGTATCCCATTATCATTGCTCACCAGGTTGGGCATGCGCCGTCCGCTGATTGTACTTGCGGCTTCTGCCAGCATTAACCCTGAACGAAGCAACGGGTTATCATTTGCATTTTCCATATGGACACCAAATGCAAACCCCGTTTTTTCAACATCCTGCAAAAAATAGCCATGTGTAGCAATATGCATTACAACAGGACCTTTTACAGATTTTAGATTTGCTTCAGTAGCCGTTTTTTGCATAAGCGTGCTGACCTGGTAGCCTGACGACTTTAAGATTTTAGCGATAGCATCAACCTCAACTTTGGTTCCGGGAAGCGGAATGATGTCCCCTTTGCCGTAGTCCGGAAAACCTATAAGCGTAGCATTCTTCTTCGATGCTTTGGCTTTCCTGCTTTTTATTGCAATCAAGTCCTTTGAGTTTCCTACAATAACAATATCATACTGATTGATTACGTAATCTGCATTCGGCTTCCTGAATGTATTCAAGTTGAGTTGATTGTACACGCCATCAGGGGAGACATAGATGATTTTTTTTCCTTTTAACACGGGGTCGACCCGTGACCAATATTGTTCATACGAATATTCATCCTCAACCCTTTGCTGAATGGCATTTTGATAAAACTTTGCATATCGCGTATCCATCTGCTGTCCGTTATCCATAACGACAAGCCTTGGTATTTCAGTTGTTTTGGTCAGCACCAGTGCTGCATAGCTGGAATTGTTACCAAAGGCTTGATCGTATTTACGAACATTGATGATCTCTACTGCTGCTTCATTATCACCCAGCAAACTTCTTATTTGCCTGAAACTCATCTTCTGTGATGAATATCCAGAGGAGAAATCAGCTGAGCGCTCTGATATTTTTCTTTCCAGCGCGTTAGTAGCACGCTCAAGCGAATCAAGATCAATTTTTTGGATTTTTAAATCTTCTTTTGAATAAGCGTATAGCCTTGCCAATGTTTCCTTTTGGTCAAGCCAGGCGACATAATCCTTAATCAGCTTTACATCACCACTGGAAAGAATACTTTGCTTTACTTTGTTGGTAGAGTTCAACAGCAATGCCTTGGTAGCAATCCGGTAATCGAACAGATCCTGAACAATGGAAGGATTTGTTACACTTGCTTCGATGGCGAAATTATAAAATCGTTGAAAGCGCGGCGACAGAACATCCCAATACTTGGTCTTTTCCGCCTCACTCATCGGTGGAAAATAACTATTGATGAACTCCAGCGTCTTGTCCATTACTTCGTGATACGCAGTAATCGCATTTGGCCATGCATTTCGCTTCCAGTTTAGAATTGCGATATCCTCCTGCGACTGAACAAAATGTGGATGATTTTTTCCCAGCGTTATTTCGCGTATGGCTAGTGCCTTTTGCAGCAAGGGTTCTGCTTCCGCGTATCGTGCTTTATATCTGTAAAAATTTCCAAGATCGCTGGCGGACTTTGCATAGGCCGGGTTCTCTTCCCCAAAGCTTGACTTGTAAATGGCAGCAGATTTTTTCAACAATTCTTCTACCTTATCTTCTTTACCCATCACCATATACAAGGCTGCCTGATTATTCAGCATGCTTGCATAGTCGGGGTTGGTTTTCCCAAGCCGTTTTTCCATGCTGATATAGATCGATTCAGCTTCAGCAAATCTGTTCATCTGCCGATAAAGCAGGGCCTGGTTTGACAGAAATTTAAGATGGTTGGTGGATTTGCTGCTTTGCAGTTTTTCTGCTATGCCTATGGCTTCTTTGAGTAATTTATCGGCTTCTTCATACCGGCCGATAGCTTGAAAAAGCATCGCCTCGTTGTTCAAGGCGATAGCATATGGCATAGCAGACTGTAATCCCTTGCCCTTCATAATGGAAATTGCAGTTACAAAATCTTTTTCAGCATCATTGTACCGGGCCAGATTATATTTTAACACGCCATAGTTATTGAGTGAGGCGGCAACACCCGTATTATTTTCTCCAAACTTCGCCTTCCGCATGGCAAGTGCCTGAGCGGTAAAATCTTCAGCCTGCGTGAAACGGCCCATGGTGGCGTACAACAATCCCTCATTGGAAATGGTTTTCAGATATCCGATATCCTGCTTTAGCCCGGCTGCTTCATATGCTGTCTTAGCCAAAACAAATTTCTTTTCAGCCAATGCAAATTTTGCATTGGCATAAAAGACTTCACCCATCTCAAGGTTGAACCGCGCACGTTCCGCCTCTGTAAGTTCTGAATTCTTATAAAACGATGAGGTGAGGCTTACCATAGAAGTGACCTTGGCACTGCCCTCCCCCTTTTCTTTAACATCGAATAGCCCGGAGTTATCGCTCAACAAGATGGCATAATCAAAGTCCGTGGAGTCAAATTCGTCGCGGGCCTTCTTCATGTCGTCCAACACGGCCGTGGCAAGCTTATCCCTATTCTCTTTTGTATTTAGCTTTTTCGCCTGATCAATAGCTGCTCTTTGGATATCCTTCAAAAGCTGGGCTTTTGTCTGGACAGCCATCGAAAGAAATAATATGAAAGATAAGATTATGGGAATCCCCCTCATGATCAATATGGTTACAACATGCAAAATTAGGCCAAAAACGAGATTTGAGGCTTAAAATTTATCAATTGTTATCCGACAAAAATTTTCTATGAAGACCGCTTGGTCTTGTTTTTCAAGATAACCCATGTATGCAAATCATTTAACGTCACTTTCCCGGTACGCTTTAATCAATGCTAACTCACCTTCTTTCCCCTCTTTTGAATTCCCGTGCTCCATTCCCCAAACGCCCCGATAACCCTTGTCATGAACATGCTGGAATATGTTCTTGTAATTTATTTCACCGGTTGTAGGCTCCTTTCTTCCAGGATTATCACCAATCTGGAAGTAGCCGATTTCTTCATAGCAAAGGTCAATGTTGTTGATGAGATTTCCAGCGTTTCGCTGCATATGATATATATCAAAGAGGATTTTGCACGATGGGCTGTTAACGGCCTTGCAGATTTGATACGTCTGGTCAGGGTATCGCAGGAAGAGTTCTGGTGTGTCACTCAACGGTTCGAGCACCATGACCAGTCCATGGGGCTCAAAAATTTCAGCGCCGCGTCGCAATGCATCCACTACATTTGCAGTTTGAATACCCATTGGCATACTGCGTTCGAAAAAGCCCGGGACTACCGTCATCCATTTCGCGTTTACCCGCTTGGCTAGCTCAACGCAATCTTTGCAAGTCTTTAAAAACAGATCCTTGAACTCCTGTTTACCTGTTGTGAGCGATATCTTCCAGTTATCGCCTCCATCCACTACAAAAACGCCCATCGCCATTCCGAGCTTTGACAAGGTGGCCGCAATGCTGTTTTGTTCTTCTTTGGGACGCGCGAGCATGCCGTTGTCTTCAATGGCCCGAAACCCTTGTTGGTGCATAAAGTTTATCTGTTGGATAAAATCCTTGCCTCCATGATTATTAAACATTCCATAATGTGGTGCGAACTTAAGGGTGAATGGTTTCTCGGCAGCCACATCCAAGGCTTTGGTTCCTGTAGTGAATGACGGCGATGCGAAAACATTTCCCACTGCAACAGAAGAGGCCGCTGCAGTCAGGGAATTACGGAGAAAGTTTCTTCTTTTCATTGTGTTGCCATTAAAGGGTATAATTTCCAGAATAGAGCAGACAGAACCCAAGGTAAAACATTCTCTGAAAAAAGCATTCATGGAACGACCTATTTCGCGTTAGATGCCTCAACCCTAACATCCACGAAGCATTCGCTCCGATTAAGAACCTCTATGTAATGATTAAGCTGCCAGTTGTATTAACTTGCCGCCGACAACGGAAATACTGAATGAAACTCTATATAAATATCACCAGAGCAGTGATCCAGGCGCTCGAAATGATCTTTGAAGGCAACAAGTATGCGGATAAAGTCATCGAAAAAGTATTAAAGCAAAACCCCAAGTGGGGCGCGCGCGACAGACGTTTCATTGCTGAGACCACATATGACATCGTACGTTGGCAACGTTTATTGCAAAATATTACGGAAGCCGACGCCAATGATTACTGGAAGTTACTGGGTGGTTGGTGCGTCCTCCATGATATTCCGCTTCCTGCCTGGGTTGAGTTTAGCGGGCTTTCCGAAAAGAAAATTTTTGAACGCCTGGACAAAATGAATGCGATCAGAAGATTCAGGGAATCAATTCCCGATTGGTTAGATACATTGGGAGAAGACCAGCTTGGAGATCGGTGGGATGAAGAATTGCATGCCTTGAATAAAGAAGCCCACGTGATATTGCGTGCCAATACATTAAAAATATCGACCGGGGATCTCCAACAATACCTGAAGGAAACCGGGATCGAGAATACTGCACTTCAGGAATTTCCACATGCACTTGTCTTAAAAGAACGTCAAAACGTATTTCGTCATCCTGCCTTTAAAGATGGTCTTTTTGAGGTGCAGGATGCCGCCTCTCAGCTGATTGCACCATTCATGCGCGTGGAGCCAGGCATGCGTGTAGTGGATGCGTGTGCGGGAGCCGGGGGAAAAACACTCCACATTGCCGCACTGATGAAAAACAAAGGCCGCATCATTGGTCTGGATGTAGAACAATGGAAACTCGAAGAACTTCGAAAGCGTGCGAGACGGGCGGGCGTAGGTAACCTTGAAACACGGATCATCGAATCTTCTAAAACCATCAAGCGACTGGAAAACTCTGCAGATCGTCTATTGCTGGACGTTCCGTGTTCAGGGCTTGGTGTCCTAAAACGCAACCCTGATGCCAAATGGAAATTATCGCCCGAATTTATTACGCAAGTAAAGGAACTGCAGCAGCATATTCTGCAGGATTATGGAAACATTCTAAAAAAGGGTGGATTGATGGTCTATTCTACCTGCAGTATACTGCCTGCCGAAAATGAACAACAGATTGAAGTATTCCTGTCCAAGAACAAAGATGGATTTGAATTCGTAGAAGAACGGTACAGTTGGCCATCTGCGGGATTTGACGGGTTCTACATGGCCCTTATCAGGAAAAAATAGTCACGATAATTTTTCTTTTCACCATACAGACCATGCAACACCCGTTGCAGGCATGTTCAGATTTCCCTACCTTGAAAGTCCATTTAAGCTTTTGATGTTGAAATCACTTTTGATTGTCTTTTGCCTTTCTTCTTGCATCCCATCCATTTGCGCTCAGGATTTTAAGCCGTATGAACAACGTATTCCAAAGACCGAAATAACATTCAAAATGGTCCCGATACCGGCTGGCACATTTACGATTGGAAGCCCCTATAGTGAAACCGGGAGAGATCAAGACGAAGGACCGCAAAGAAAGGTGGAAATATCTGCCTTTTGGATGGGGGTACATGAGGTAACTTTTTCAGAATGGGATGCATTCTTTAAGAATATGGAAGTACCGCAAACCAAAGCGATTGAGGTTGATGCGGTATCCCGCCCAACCGCTCAATATATCGATCTGACCTGGGGAATGGGTCGGGATGGAAAACAACCAACGAACAGCATGAGCCAAACGGCTGCCATTATGTACTGCAAATGGCTGTATACACAGACAGGAATCTTCTATAGATTGCCTACTGAAGCTGAATGGGAATATGCCTGCCGGGCCGGGACCACAACAGCGTATTCATTTGGAAATGATCCTGCGGCCCTGGCAGCGTACGGATATTTCAAGGACAATAGTGGTGGGAAATTTCACAAAGTTTCGCAACTTAAGCCAAATCCGTGGGGGCTCTATGATATGGAAGGCAATTTGAGTGAATGGACCCTGGATCAATATGACGCACAGGCTTATGAAAAGCTTCCCAACAAAAGCAAAAACCCATTAACCCCTCCTGGGTCAAAATATCCGCGGGTCGTACGGGGGGGGGCTTATACGGAGGCGGCCACTGAGTCGCGTTGCGCCAATCGCATTTCCTCATTGACAGATTGGAATAGACGCGATCCGCAAATACCAAAAAGCAGATGGTGGATGACGGATGGAATGACTGTAGGATTCAGGCTGGTTAGACCATTCGAGCAACCCTCAAAGGAGGAAATAGCAGAATTCTTCAATGCATACCTGAAATAAACAATGGACCCGCGAGGTCGCTGAAATAGCCAAGTGATAATCTAATAAATCTGGGACAAAAATAAATCTTAAAAACCATATCTAATGAAAACCAAGGAAACAGGAAAGACTACCCGCAGAGAGTTTGTAAAACAATCCTCTTTGCTGGCCGGTGGTCTGGTAGCAGCTCCGTTGATATCAAAGGCGGGTTATTTTAATTCGGTAGACGACACCATTAAAGTCGCAGTTATCGGCTGCGGAGGCAGGGGGACAGGAGCGGCAATGCAAGCACTCCTTACCAAGCAAAATGTAAAACTCGTTGCGATGGCAGATGCATTCCGCGATAGGATTGATGGTTGCTACAAGGCATTAATGAGTGATGATAATGATGAGGGAAGTGTAAAAGCAAAGGTTGCTGTCACAGAGGATACCAAATTTGTTGGATTCGATGCTTACAAAAAAGCTATTCCGCTGGCAGATGTGGTGATCCTTACAACGCCACCCGGTTTCAGGCCAATACATTTTGAAGAGGCCATCAAGCAAGGTAAGCATGTGTTTATGGAAAAACCTGTTTCAACAGATCCGGCAGGTATAAAAAAAGTTTTGGAGATTGCGGAAATTGCCAAGCAGAAAAAACTCAACGTTGTCGTCGGGCTTCAACGCCATTATCAAAATTCCTATCTTGAATTATACAAACGTGTTCAGGATGGAATGATTGGTGAAATCACATCCGGGCAAGTGTGGTGGAACAATGATGGCGTGTGGGTAAACATGCGCCAACCAGGCCAGACTGAAATGGAATACCAGATGCGCAACTGGTATTACTTTAACTGGCTGTGCGGCGATCATATTAACGAACAGCACATCCACAATATAGATGTGATGAACTGGTTCAAGGGAGCATATCCTGTAAAAGCACAGGGTATGGGTGGAAGACAGGTACGTACCGGAAAAGAATATGGAGAAATCTATGACCACCATTATGTAGAGTTCCATTATGCTGACGGCAGCATCATGAATAGCCAGTGCAGGCATATCAAAGGAACGTACGCCAAAGTAGACGAATTATTAGTCGGCACCAAAGGTGTTGTAAAATGTGGTGCCGCTGAGATTTCAAGTCATGGAAAGTCATTGTACCAGTACGATAAGAAATTAGAAAATAATCCGTATCAGACTGAGCACGATGAGCTGTTCGCTGCGATTGCAAAGGGTGAATACAAATTCGCAAACGCGGAAAATGGAGCAAAGGCGACGATGACGGCAATCATGGGAAGAATGGCTACCTACTCGGGTGAAGTAATTGAATGGGACAAGGCCCTTAATTCAGGTATTAGTATCATGCCTGAAAAGTTTGCCTGGGACGCCAATCCACCAACGCTTCCTGACGCAAATGGTTTTTATCCTATTGCGACGCCAGGCGTTACCAAGTATTTTTCATAGATTTTTTGCCAAACCTGCTAATCATCACAGCAGGTTTGGCTTCTTATTATATTGGTGCCGTTGTTGCTACTGTTTTCCATTAAAAACAGCACTATCTAATATCCACAGACTGATATGCAATTAAAGGCCTTAATCGTTGAAGATGATCCCATCCTTCAAATCCTGCATCAAAAAATTCTGACGACACTGTCTATTGATTCGGTAATTGCCAGCACAGGAGATGAAGCCATTGAGGCACTAAAGAATTTACAGTTGGATTTTATTTTGATGGATGTGAACATGCCTGTGCAGGACGGCCTGGATGCCTCACGGTGGATTCGAGATGAAAAGGATCTGAAAAACAGGGATATACTGATTTTTGCCCTTACGAGTTTTACCACTCCCGAGCATACCAAGGAAATCCTCGAGGCAGGAATGAATGAACATCTCAAAAAACCGCTTGATAGCGAAGAACTTAAAAAGTTACTGACAAAATATTTTTGGTCCAAAAATCCCCCTCAACAGGATACATAGTATTCTCAGCATCCATTTTAGCGCTATTCTTGCATCTTCAGCAAACTTTCGGAACTTTCGAAGATAATTTATCTGCCCGTTTTGAAAATATTCAATTTCATCATCCTGAAACTTTATGCCTTCTGGGTATTTCTCGTCTTTTCGGTATTTATGCTACTCCTTCTTCCCGGTATTGTACTTCCCTTTTTCCTTGGCAAAAATTTCAGCTGGATTGGGTATAAATTTTTGTGGCTTTGGTCCTGGATCTTCAGCATGCTAACTTTCATTCGATACGAATTTCACGGCCGTGAGAATTTTAGAAAGGGCCAATCTTATATCTATGTAAGTAATCACACATCCTTCCTGGATATTCCCGGCATAAGGCTCATCATTCCCGGGGAATTCAGGCCTTTGGCAAAAAAGGAGCTGAAGAAAATACCCGTTTTTGGATGGATTGCACAGTCGGCGACGGTGATCGTAGACCGTTCAAGCGGAGAAAGCCGTAAAAAAAGTATGGACAAGCTCAAAAATATACTGCTTGACGGGCTATCCATTTTAATTTTTGCCGAAGGAACGCAAAACCGTACGAAAGCAATTTTGCAACCTTTGAAGGAAGGTGCCTTTCGTATTGCAATCGATACGCAACAGCCAATTTTGCCTATGGTTGTAGTGGGCGCAGGTCCACTTATGCCACCTGGCACAATAGCGTTGAGACCTGGCAAGATAAAAATAATTGTAGCACCCGAAATACCTACCGCAGGGCTTACTATAGAAAATTTACCAGCCCTGAAGCAAAAAACATTTGATATCATGAAGGATATGATTGAACGAAATAAATCCCGGAAACTGAATATAGCAGAATGTTAGCCCTTACGGTATTTTAAGAACGGCGCAAACAATAAGCTAAAAAGGGTGCCCATCGATGCTGGAAGTGGGCCTTACAGCGGCACATAGACAACTTTTTTCGTCTCGAAGAATGCTTCCTTAAAATAGTCTGATAAATTAAATACTTTATACGGCCTTTTGAGCTCGGCCATTTCTTCTTCCAGATCGCCACCCTTCAAATAGAGAATTCCGTTATCAAGCAAATGCGAAGATTCCTGCTTTACTTTTTTATCAACCCAGCCATAGAATTCCTTTAACCTCGTTACTGCACGACTAACAATAAAATCGTACTCTCCCTTAATCTGCTCTGCGCGTATTTGTTCGGCCCTGATATTGGTTAGGCCTAATGCTTCTGCCACATTTCTTACCACTGTAATTTTCTTTCCAATTGAATCAACCAAATGAAATCGACTTTCAGGAAATAGAATTGCCAATGGTATTCCAGGAAAGCCCCCACCCGTACCGACATCCAGGATATTCGCTCCCGGATTGAACGCTACCACCTTGGCAATGCCCAAAGCGTGAAGCACATGGTTAACGTAAAGGTTCTCTATATCCTTGCGGGATATGACATTGATCTTTTCATTCCATTCAGTATAGAGAGGAAGCAATTTACTGAACTGGGTCCGTTGGCGATCTGTGAGATTTGGAAAATAATGGAATACGATTTCAGCAGTTTGCAATTGGTCTGTTTTTGGGTTTACTTCAACTGAATTCCAAAACTAATGAAACTATCAATCCTGACCACGCCCTATTTCTTTTTGCTTGTCGGGCTACTTTGTTGCAGACCCAAACCCGGGATTGATGGGTATGCGTTGGCTAACAAGATTGATTCCCTAATAGGCACAGTTCCAGATTTCAGTGGTGTTTTGCTCGTAGCCGACAAAGGCAATGTTGTTTATCATAAGGCCTTTGGATTTCGCAATTTCGAACTAAAGATTCCCTTGGATACCATGGATATCTTTGAGCTTGCCTCTATCTCAAAACAATTCACAGCCATAATTATCATGATGCTGAAAGAGCAAGGCAAGCTTAGTTTTGATGATTCGGTGTCAGCATACCTTCCTGATTTACCATACAGGGGCATCACCATTAGACATTTGCTTACCCATACTTCAGGATTGCCAGACTATCAGGCAATCATGGAAAGATACTGGAACAAATCAAAAATCGCCCGCAATGAAGACAATATTGAGTACCTCATCCGGTACAAACCTGCTGCGGTGTTTGCGCCCGGAGCGCAATTTGCGTACAGCAATACCGGCTATATGCTGTTGGCTACCATTGCAGAAAAAACATCAGGTGAAGACTTTGTAGCCTTATGCCGAAACTGGATTTTTAGTCCATTGAATATGACAAACGCCGATATCCGTACGCCTGAAGAAAAAAGACATATCAGAAATTTTGCACCGGGTTATCTACTCGTTGCCGAAAAACAACGCTATATAAGCGCTGATTCTTTTCCCGAATTCAACTACACGATTTGGTTAGGGCACAGGAAAGGTCCTGGAAGGATCAGCGCTACAGCCATGGATTTACTTAAATGGGACCGTGCATTATATACTGAAAGACTTGTAAAAAGTTCCACTTTAAGCATTGCATTCTCGCCTGTGCAGCTAACGAGCGACAGCATTTCAGCGTACGGTTTTGGATGGTTAATCAGCCACGATGATAAGCTTGGAAGGATGGTCTATCATACAGGTGATAATCCGGGATACAAGACTGAAATAATACGCTACATTGATGCTGAGAAAACAATTATTCTGTTGAATAATAATGCACACGAAAAGAAAGGAGAGATCATTGCTGCAATTAAGAAGATGATAAGCGCCTCCTAGATTTTCTTCGGAAATAACTTAGATATGATCGCGCTTATTCCTCACCATCTCAAACATCAATTCGCGCGCACGGTGGAGTTGCGCTTTGACGGTCCCAAGTGGGGCATCCAATTCAACCGCTATTTCTTCGTAAGACAATTCATGAAAATAACGAAGGCGCACCAATTTTTGATATTTTGGTGGAAGCTTATCAACAAATATCCTTATAAGTTCCGCTTTCTGCTGTCTGATGGCCTCTTCCTGGGGGTTTAGATTATCATCCTCCACATCAATAGAAACGGATTGGCCATCATCGTCTGTAAAGGTATTTTCAATGCTTAATGTGTTGAGTTTCTTTTTTCGGATAAAATCGATGGTATTGTTTGTTGCAATTCGGAAGAGCCAGGTACTGAATGTAAAATCTTTCTTAAAACGGTGAAGACTTCTGAACGATTTGGCAAACGATTCAATGGTAAGATCTTCAGCATCGTCGACATTGCGAACCATTTTCAGGATCATGTGGTATACCGGCCTTTTGTAACGACCAAGCAGTCTGGCATAGGCCTTTTCGTCACCGCCGACAGCCCTGTCGATTAGCGCAAAATCCTCAAGTGCTTTTGGTGAAAACCGGCTTTCTAATTCTTCCATTCTACTTTTGATATTACCAATGCCCGCAGGCCGGTGACAAGATAATAAAAGGCATAAATAAAATCTAAAAGCGGAATAATCCAGATCTCAAACTTCTGCCCGAGTTTTCCGGCAAATACGCGAATAGTTAGTGTAACGAGGATCATACGCAGTAAGAGCAAGCCTGCTACAACATAATTATTGAAAGAAAAAAAGATAAGCGGAATACCGATAAACCATGTTAATATCCAGGTAATTGAGAAAACACCTAGTAGCAACTGATGGCTGAAGCGATATCGTTTGCCTACTGAAAGGTGACGCACTTTTTGTTTGTAAAATGTACCCCAGGTAGACTCAGGAATTGAAAATACTTGCGAAGGAACTGTAAAGCAGACGGCAGTATTGTTTCCATGCGCATGCTGATTTACAAACAGGTCATCATCTCCACCAGTAACTTGCAATGCATTATTAAACCCTTTCGCATTGAAAAACATGGATTTTCGATATGCCAGATTGCGGCCAACACCCATGAATGGATTACCCAGTAGTGCAAATGAAATATATTGAATGGCAGTGAGCAGTGTCTCAAACCTAATGAATGCATTGAGTATTCCCGATTTTTCTAGATATGGAGAATACCCAAGAACGAACTCCGTAGCGTTACCAAAGCGTGAACTCATTGTACTGATCCAGGCATTTCCGGCTGGGCGGCAGTCAGCGTCAGTCAGTAAAATCCACTCATACCGGGCTGCCTTTATTCCCATTGTGAGCGCGTACTTCTTGCTATTTGCATGTGGCGGTGTTCGGTCAATACGAACCATTTTCAGGCGGTGATCTTTAGCTGTTTCTTTTAGCAGCAGGTCAACTGTAGCATCATTTGACCGGTCATCAACAATAACTATTTCAAACTCAACGTGATCCTGGGCTAACAATATGGGAATCAATTCCCGCAAATTATTCTCTTCATCGTGTGCGCAAACTATTACAGAAACAGGCAAGCTCTTCGGTTTTCCCTTTTCCTGTTGAGTCGAAATAGCAATTATGAATGCCAGGCAATAAACAATCTGGATTCCTATGATTACATAAAAAGTAATGACAAGCAAATGCAATGGTGTGGGGTAGTTAAAGAAACCACAAATATAGAAGGCTGCGGCTATCATTATCGAAGGTTAGCGCAAATAGAAACCTTCCACCTTTTCTTATTCCAAGAATTAGTCATGATGAATGCAGGGTGCAGGAAGGTCCAAAAGGTAAAAAGGAGCTCTAACCCAACGGTTAAGAAGCAAACAGATGGGAATTCAGGAAATTGGGTCGGCTACCTATCGCTTCAAATGCGGTAATGGTAGTAAGAGAAAACTGCCTTTGTTTCTACGTTTCCTTAATGACTTCAGGGGTTGACGTTTCTGAATTCCAATGAATCCGGATTGCTCGAAAGGCCAACAGGAGGCAGAAAAAACATAAATAAAACCGAAGAATCTTTTTAAATGTGCACGCACACATCTAATTTGTGTGCGAAAACATCTTGAGGTTACCGCATGTGACTTACCTACCTGGTCACAAATTTCAATCAATTTCGCTATGGACTTTGGAAAAAGTATACGGATTAAAGATATAGCCAAGCTTGCCGGCGTTTCGGTAGGAACGGTTGATCGCGTACTTCACAACCGCGGCAGAGTATCTGATAGTGCCCTTCAGAAAGTCACAGCTGTAATGAATCAAATAGAGTACAAACCTAATTTGATTGCACGTACATTAGGTTCAAACAAGAACTACAGAATTGCGGCACTCATCCCTGATCCGACACTTGATCCCTATTGGGCGCAAACGAATCTCGGAATAATTCAGGCACAAAAAGAATGGTCGCAATACGGTATTATTGTCGAAACGATTCCATTTGACCTGTATAATAAAGAATCATTTCACAGAATAGCAAGAGAAGTTATTGATGATGGCCCGGACGCAATCCTCGTTGCTCCAATTTTTTATTATGAATCTGTATCTGCTTTTGAGCTCTTTCAGCTACGGGAAATACCGTATATTCTTTTCAATACCAATATTCTTGAAGGTAAACCATTGGGCTTCATTGGTCAAAACCTCACCCAAAGCGGGAGAGTTGGAGCCCAACTCATGAATCTTGGCCAGCATGAACCTGCAACTTTTGCCATACTGCACATTGATGAAGATGTCCATGATTCTATTCACTTATTAGAAAAAGAAAAGGGATTTCGGGAATATTTTAAGGAGCAGCAAAAATCAAAATTTGAGATTGTTGATCTAAGCCTGAACCCACATCAAATTACTTTTGATGATCAAATGCGGTCGTTATTGGAAAGGGTCGATCTAAAGGGAATTTTTGTCAGCACCTCAAAGGGTACTGCGGTGGCGGCATCATTTGTTGAAACCTACGGCAAAAGCGATATTCGACTAATTGGTTATGATATTTTACAAGAGAACCTCAAATATCTAAAGTCCGGCACAATTGATTTCTTAATCAATCAAAATCCCAAGCGACAAGCACAGCTTGGAATAAGTCACCTGGCTAACCACCTAATGTTTAAGCGGCCAGCTCCGCAAATGGATCTTTTTCCATTGGAAATAATAACCCAACAAAACGTAGATTCATACCTGGAATCGGGTATTCATTAAAGGAATAGACCACTGGTTTATCGTGGAATTGTGGTACCAGAAGGGTATTTTTGCCCCCCGGATGAAATTTCAACTTACAACAACCGATTCGAAGTCATCTGCACGTGCGGGTATACTTGAAACGGCGCACGGCGAAATACAAACGCCAATTTTCATGCCTGTTGGTACTGCAGGATCTGTTAAGGCAGTGCATCAACGCGAGCTGGAAGATGACGTTCGGGCAGAAATCATCCTCGGAAACACATATCACTTGTATTTGCGCCCGGGAATAGGATTGCTGGAGAAAGCAGGTGGGTTGCACAAATTCATTGGTTGGAAAATGCCCATACTAACCGATAGCGGTGGTTATCAGGTATATTCTTTGGGTGCAAACCGGAAGATTTCTGAAGAGGGGGTTGTTTTCAAATCGCACATTGATGGTTCCAAGCACACCTTTACGCCGGAAAATGTGATGGATATCCAGCGATCCATAGGCGCTGATATCATCATGGCGTTTGATGAATGTACACCCTATCCCTGTGAATACAGGTATGCAAAAGATTCCATGGCGCTGACGCACCGGTGGCTAAAACGTTGCATAGACCAAGCTTCAAAGACCGATCCGAAATACGATTATGAACAAGCACTTTTCCCCATTGTGCAGGGAAGTGTTTACAAAGATCTGCGCGAGGAATCAGCAGCGTTTATTGCGGATCAACAACAGCCTGGCAATGCAATAGGAGGACTATCTGTTGGAGAGCCCCCTGAAGAGATGTATGAAATGACCAACCTCGTTTGCAGCATCCTCCCAAGGGATAAACCACGATACCTCATGGGGGTGGGGACCCCCGAGAACATTCTCGAATGTATTGCGCTGGGTGTCGATATGTTTGATTGCGTAATGCCTACGCGAAATGGACGGAATGGAATGTTATTCACCACCGACGGGATTATTAATATCCGCAATGAAAAATGGAAAGACGATCTCTCCCCGATAGATGCGGCACTTGGTGGATATGCCAGCGGATCTCATTCAAAATCATATTTACGCCATCTCATTATCAGCAAAGAAATCTTAGGCGCGCAAATTGCATCTATTCATAACCTTACTTTCTACTTATGGCTGGTCCAAGAAGCCAGAAAACAGATTATTGAAGGTACTTTTACTGTGTGGAAAGAAAAGATGGTAAAAAAGGTCAGCAACAGGTTGTAAGGATCCAATTGGGGATGAAAGAATTGTACGCTCACTAATGACAGGTCTTGATTGAAGCTTTTAGATAAATATATTCTCAAACGATTCTTAAGCACATTCTTCTTTGTTGTGCTGATTCTGCTTGCCATAATCACGATCATCGATCTCACCGAAAAGATGGACAAGTTTGCCCTGGCGGGGCTTAGTGCCACTCAAATTTTGGGTTATTACCTGGACTTTATACCCTGGATTGGAAGTTTGCTGGCACCCATAACAATCTTTATTGCTGCGGTATATGTATGCTCCCGCATGGCAGGACACTCAGAAATAATAGCGATCCTGAGCAGTGGCGTAAGTTTCAGAAGAATACTTTTGCCCTTCTTCGTCGGTGCTACATTGGTTGGCGTTTTGAATTTTGTTCTAAATGGCTGGGTAATCCCAAATTCAAATAAATCTAGAGTGTCCTTCGAAGTACAATATCTAAAAAGTAAGTATTACTTCGATCAGCGAAATGTTCACATTCAGGTGGCCCCGAATACATACCTATACATGCAAAGTTACAACAACAGTACGCAAATAGGATATCACTTTACCCTGGAACGATTTGAAAATAATAAGCTGATGGAAAAGCTCAGCGCCAATCGCATTGAGTGGGATTCGACTAAATTGAAATGGACCCTGCGTGACTGGTCGCTCAAGAAAGTTGATGGCATATTTGAAATACCGCAGCAACCAGAAATTGCTGAAGGATTTGAAACAAAGCGTATGGTATCAACAGACACTGTTATTGCGGGTGCTTCACTTGATACGGCACTGGTCATTGAACCAAAAGAGTTCGAAAGCGACTACCGCAAATACGATGGTCTTACACTGAAAGAACTTGATGACTTCATCAATACGCTTCGTGCACGCGGCTCAACGGGTATAGAAGTCTATGAAGTTGAGAAATACACCCGCTACACCTCTCCATTTACCATTTTTATTCTTGTCTTCATGGGTGTTATTGTGTCTTCACGAAAAAGCCGAGGCGGAACGGGGCCTCAAATCGTGCTGGGGTTCTTCTTGTCCTTCATTTTCATTTTGTTTTTCACCTTATTCCGGACCTTTGCCGAAACGGGAGCGCTCCCTCCTCAAATTTCTGTTTGGATTCCAAATATTATCTTTGGCGTTATTTCCATTATCATGTATAAATTCGTGCCCCGGTAATGGCTTCGCGCGCTGATTACCTAAAGCTTCATTTCATTGTTTTTCTCTGGGGCTTCTCAGCCATTCTGGGGAAGCTTGTTTCTATTCCACCAGTAGAAATGGTTTTGTATCGCTCCCTACTGGCAGCGCTGGGTTTAAGTGTTGTAATTCTGGCTGTTAACGGATCTTTCCGCGTGACCCAAATGGATCTTACAAAGCTCATTCTCATTGGATTTATTGTAGCCCTGCATTGGGTTGCTTTTTTTGGCTCGGCACGGGTCTCCAACGTTTCGGTAAGCCTTGTGGGTTTTGCTACTAACTCGCTATGGACGGCATTGCTGGAACCTTGGTTAAACAGAAGCCGGGTAAAAAAATTCGAATTGCTTCTTGGCCTTGTCGTAATCTTCGGGCTTTACATCATTTTCTCCTTCGACTTCCAGTACAAGCTTGGTTTGTTTTTTGGAATCGTAGCCGGTTTTACTTCAGCTTTATTTTCGGTTTTTAATTCTAAAATGGTAAGGCGTATCCCTGCGTTCACCATTACATTCTACGAAATGATTGGTGTTTTTCTTGCCCTAAGCATATTTCTGCCACTCTATAAGATAACCTGGGCAAGGGAAAGCGTCTTGCGGCTGTTGCCCAGCGCAATGGATTGGGTTTACATTGGAATACTGGCGGGTGCCTGCTCGGTATATGCCTATTCCGCAGCTGTTGAACTTATGAAGCGAATAAGCGTCTTCCTTATTCAATTATCACTTAATCTTGAACCCGTTTACGGTATTATCATGGCCGTGCTAATTTTTGGCGATCAGGAGAAGATGAATTTGAACTTCTACATTGGCACATTCATAATTCTCACGGCGGTCATACTTTATCCATTCCTCAAAGCAAAGTACGATCGAAGACTTCCTATTGAAGTACACCGGTAGCGCTATGGAATCGGGGCGGACCAAACCGTTGCCCCGGGAAACTGGCTTGCCAAATTAACCTCTGCTTCAAAAATACCATACACCGCAGCACCTGATCCACTCATGCTAGCGTATAGGGCTCCTAAGGAATACAACTTTTCTTTTATGTCCTCAATGGCGGGATACTTCTTAAATACCGATTCCTCAAAATCGTTCTTGAGGAAAAGTCGCCATGTTTCTATCCCGTCACTGACAAGTTGTGCAATGGATTGCAGTGGCTGTCGTGGATGGATACCCCCATATGCCTCTGCTGTAGATACATGAATGCCGGGCTTCACGAGGACAATATATTTGTTACTTAAGTTGACCTGAATTCCCGACAGGATTTCTCCACGCCCCGTAGCCAGCATGGATTCATCCTGGATAAAAAAAGAACAATCACTTCCCAACAATGCGGCGTATGCCATTAATCTTTCCTGCGAAAGCTCAAGTTTAAAAATAGTATTCAGTGACCTAAGCGTATATGCACCATCGGCAGAACCACCCCCCAACCCTGCACCCGTTGGGATAATTTTGTGCAAGTGTATTTTGACTGGCGCCAGCCTGAAATCTTCTTTTAGAAGAGCATAGGCTTTGACGCAAAGATTCTCTTCCGCAATACCGGGTATAGGATTTCCTGAGCATGTGAAAGAAAAAGTGTCTGCAATAATGACCTCTAAAATATCAGTCCACGGAACCGGATAAAAACAAGTGATAAGGTTGTGATAGCCATCGGGCCTTTTGTCGATGATGTGTAAACCAAGATTGATCTTGCAGGGCGGGAAAGATACCATGTAGTAGATTTGAGTAACGACTTCACAGTGCTGGTTGAACCTTGGGTATACAACACCAATAACTATTGATTACTTTGCGAGTCTGTCAATCAGCGCTTGTGTAATCCCTGTACTTGAAAACCCGCCATCATGCATTAAATTCTGCATGGTTACCATTCGTGTGAAATCAGAAAACATGACCGTTATATAGTTTGCGCAATCTTCAGCCGAAGCATTACCCAGTGGTGACATCATTTCTGCAAAATCGTAAAAAACATCAAAACCAGAAATTCCTGCGCCGGCCGTAGTTTTCGTTGGAGATTGTGAGATTGTGTTAACCCTGACTTTCTTAAGTTCCGCGAAACGGGCACCGTAGCTTCGCGCAATAGATTCCAGCATAGCTTTGGCCTGCGCCATATCTGTATAATCCGGATAGGAACGTTGCGCGGCGATGTATGTCAACGCGAGAATCGAACCCCACTCGTTCATGGCATCCAATTTTTCTGCGGTCTGTAATACTTTGTGAAAAGACAAGGCAGAGATATCAAGTGTCTTCAGATACCAGTCGTAATTCATATCACCATATGACTTCCCCTTGCGTATGTTTGGGCTCATCCCGATAGAGTGCAGAACAAAATCCAGTTTCCCGCCAAGCACCTCCATTGATTTTGTAAAGAGATTATTGAGATCCTCTTCCACGGTAGCATCCGCGGGTATGATTTCTGCATTGCAGGTCTTGGCCAGTTCATTGATTTTGCCTAACCGCATGGCGATAGGTGCATTGGTGAGTGTAAATAAGCCCCCTTCTTCTTTTACTTTTATGGCGGTCTTCCAGGCAATCGAATTTTCGTCCAATGCACCGAAAATTATACCACGCTTTCCTTGCAATAAGTTATTAGCCATGATTTGTAATGTGTCGTTTCGTAAAGGGTACAATAATACAAATTTATTGACTTCTATTGCAGTATGAAGGGTCAGGGGCAGGCATTGGATTCGGGACAATAAACACTGTTTCCCACCGGACTACGAAGTCAGTTGCACCTGGCTGGAGATCTTGATTATTCCTCTTGGAGAGCTTCACCCTAAGGTAAAATACATTCGAACTGTAGTAGCCTCAATTTAGCTGAGGCAACAAAATGGGCAATCAAACCGCAAAAAGAATACATTCTAATGATAATTGGTCCCAATTTTTTCTTAAATTTCCTTATACAAAACTCTTAAACCCTATGGAAAGCACATCTACATTTTTAGCGCAATGGGACCAATACATGTTTATTGGTGCGGCAGCGGGTGTAGTCACAGGCATCTTCATTTTGCTTTATCATGAATTTAAGGTATTGCAACTCAAAGATCTCAAAGCGAAATATGATTATGTAAACCAGCATGAGATTCAATATTTCTGGTATGCTGTAATCGCATTTATCGCTGCTGGTGCAATTTATGCTAATACGCTCGCTACCGGAAAAATACTTAGTGACGGATCGCGATGGTTTTATGTAAGATTATTTATAACCGCCGGTTTGGGTGTCATCGCGTATATTTTCTTCTACAGCATGGTTCGCATCTATTATCCTCGCTATCTCGAGAAAAGGCTCACAAAACTACGGAACACGCCTCGCATTTCACCTGATGGCAATATTATGCGCAAGCTATCGGAATCAGAGGAGGAACATCATTTGGAAGAAGTCATGAGAAAGCAAGGGGAAATTCATACAGTGGATTATGATATTTGGATTGACGACAAAACTGGCGCTACGAAAATAGAAAAGTATCCTGCCTATGAGCATGCAGAGGAATGTTCAGAATGCGGGTACTATACGATGCGAATCGGCGAGGAAGAAATTGAGCAAGCGCCCACGGCCAACGAAGAAGGCGTTTTGTTGACACACTATGAATGCAGTTATTGTGGTCATAGAGAGCAGCGCGAAATCAAGGTAGCTAAACTTTCCGCAAACGCTGTCTAGCTTCAATCTTCAACGCAAGGGTGCGTCAACCCACCGGGATCAATTATACTGGCGGGTTGTATGAGTTCAATTTCCGGACAGCCGATTGGGGTTTTTGATAGCGGCATTGGCGGCCTAACAGTTGCGCATGCTATACGCAGCGTGCTTCCACACGAAAGCATGATCTATTTTGGAGACCTGGCTCATCTACCTTATGGTGATAAATCTGAAGCAGCCATTCAAGCATACTCCATTAGAATTACTGATATTCTGCTCAAAAAAGGTTGCAAGGTAATCGTGATTGCCTGCAACTCGGCATCATCAGCGGCGTATGAATTGCTCAAGGAATATGTCAGAAAAGATACCCATATTATCAATGTCATTGATCCTATGGTGGAGTTTGTCCTGGAAAATTTTCCGGGGAAAGAAGTAGGTTTGATCGGCACAAAACGAACGGTTCAATCAGACGTCTATGCGCGTAAAATAAGGGAAGGTAAAAAAAATATAAGGCTACGCTCTGTGGCCACGCCACTTCTTGCCCCCATGATTGAGGAGGGTTTTTTCAATAACCAGATTAGTCACGAGATCATTGCACAATATTTGTCCGACGCTGTATTAGCGAAAATCGAAGTATTAATTCTTGCTTGCACCCATTACCCACTCATCAAAAAGGAAATCGATTCATTTTACCAGGGTAAAATGCGAATCCTTGATTCAGCTGAGATCGTCGCAAATGCTTTAAAAAAATACCTTGAAGAAGAAGGCTTGCTAAATCGTCAAACGACACCGCAGCATCATTTTTTGGTGTCTGATTATACAGCATCTTTTGAAGCAGCAGCCAGGATGTTCTTTCATGAAACTATTCAGTTAGAAAGGCACCCGTTATGGAACTGACATAAAAATGATGTATGTTTCTGCGTGAGAAGTCAAAAATCCAAACGAATAATTTTCCCAATTTTGTGTCCACTTTTATAATATCTACCCATACTGCTTGACAACACTGCTCTTTATACTACCATTTCTCTTGATCTACACCATTGTTGCCATATATGCAGAGCGAAAAATCTCAGCGTTTATTCAGGACAGGCTCGGCCCAATGGAAGTTGGGTATTACGGTTTCGCGCAGTCTATAGCCGACTTGCTTAAACTCATTCAGAAGGAAGACATTGTGCCTGCAAAAGCAGACGCTCCCCTGTTCCGCGTTGCGCCGATTATTATTTTCACGACAGTCTTCGCGGGTTTTGCCGTATTGCCACTCGCTCCATCCTGGACCGGCGCGCAAATTGATACCGCATTATTTTTTCTGATCGCTATCGTATCCCTGGACGTGGTTGGTATTGTCATCGCCGGTTGGAGTTCGAACAATAAATATAGCATGCTTGGCACCATGAGATCTGCCGGGCAAATTATTTCATATGAAGTACCGCTGGGTCTTTCTGTTCTGTGCGTTTGTATGGCATGTCAGTCGCTTGATCTGCAGGAAATTTCATACCAGCAAAGCATTTTCCAAAAAACACCCCAATACCTATTTGGTATTCCATCTCTAGGCATTGAGACGGGTTCCACAGGTGGATTTTTGCTATGGAATATATTTAGAATGCCAGCCTTACTGTTTGCATGGGTCATCTTTTTTGTTGCGTCACTGGCCGAGTGTAATCGCGCACCATTTGATTTACCGGAAGCAGAATCTGAATTAGTTGCTGGCTTTCAAACAGAATATTCCGGCTTTCGATGGGCCGTAATAATGCTTGCTGAATATGGAATGATGCTTTTAGTCAGTATATTGGGAGCAGTTTTATTTTTTGGAAGCTGGAGTACGCCGCTTCCAAACATAGCCTCTTTACCACTTGCCAAATGGACAAGTGGTGAACCAGGTACGTTGGCTTCAACCGTATGGGGAATTTTCTGGCTGTTGGGTAAGGCGTTGTTTTTTGTGGCAATGCAAATGTGGGTTCGTTGGACTTTTCCACGCCTCAGAGTTGACCAACTAATGAATTTATCCTGGAAGTACTTAACACCTATGGCGCTGGTGTTGGTTGTTGTAATAGGGTTTTGGAAATTAATCTTTAGTTAATAGCGTGAAAACAAAGTACTGTGTTTTACTAATCCTCCTTTCATTTGCATCTGGCTACACGCACGCCCAGGGCAAAATAGATAGTCTGGAGAACTTATTGAAAGAAGAATTGCCTGATACATCGCGCATAAGAATTCTGATAGCCCTATCATCCTTAAGCCATTATTCCGACTTCACCCGCAGCCAGGAGTATACAGATGAAGCATTGGCCCTGGCTGAAAAACTGGATGATCCGGTTATGAAAGTTGCAGCCTATCAAAGGAAATCGTTTCTACTGACCAGTAATGGTAATTACACAGGGTCCCTCAAATATGATAATCTTTGTCTCGAAAATGATCTCCTGCTAAAAGATAGTCTTCATATCGCCAGAGACTACAACGATATTGGAGATGACTATTATAATCTGGGCGAATATGACGATGCCTTTTTCAATTTTACGCAATCGTATCGTATCGCCAGCGCCGTGCATGACACAATCCGCATGCTCATCGCCTATCACAACGTTGGAAGGGTCTTTAAGGAGCTCGGACAGTACGATCAGGCATTGGATCACCTGAACCTTGCCAAAAAAATGAGCATTCAACAAAAAGATGAGGAGGGCATTCCCTACGCCTACGATGAAATCGGCGATGTTCAACTCCGGAAGCATGAATATGATTCCGCGCTTAAAACATTGGCCTTGGCATTGAAATTTGCCCGCAAACTGGATGTAAGGATACTGCAGCCCAAAATTCATTCAAAGCTGGCTACGGTCTATCTCCGCAAAGGAGACGTTGAAAGAGCACGTGCCTATTATGATTCTGCTTATGCGCTCAGCAATTTGACAAATGATCGTTTTGCGGTTGCAGAAGTGGAACTCGGGCGAGGAATTCTTTACACAAATGAGGGCCAGTACGATGAGGCCCTCAATAAAATTGAAGGTAGCCTGACCGTTGCTAAAGAATTAAATGCGCGGGTACTTGAAATCAAATGCTTTAACCAATTATCTCTGCTCTGGGAAATGAAAGGAGACTTCAAGAAAGCATTGCTGTACTACAAGGAGTATAAGCAACTAGAAGACTCCCTGTTTAGCCAGGAAATGCAGGGCAAGCTACTCCGCGATCAGTTGCGTTTTGAGACCGAGTCTCGTGATTCCAGGATTGCATTTTTAAGTGAATTGCAAAACATGCAACGGGGTGAGCTGAAGAAACAGGAGTTTGTTAGAAATATTTTAGTAGTTGTTATGGCGCTCAGTGTCATATTGCTCTTAACAGTCTATCGCAGTGGAAGGAGGAGGCGCCAAATCAATATGTTGCTTTTGCAACATCAGGAAGAGATGGAAAAACGGAGTGAGGAACTTGAACGACTCAACCAGGTGAAGGACAAATTCTTTTCAATCATTTCGCACGATCTCCGTTCACCCATTAACGCATTATCGGGACTGTTGGACCTATTGGATAAAGGCGCAGTGAGCGAAGAAGAATTACCCAAACATGTGAAAGAACTTAAGGCCCGGTTTAACCACACCCGAACGCTGCTCAACAATCTACTGGATTGGACACTGCTTCAAATGGACAAATTGAATCTTCAGGCATCCAAAATTGATATCCGTAGTATTGTGGAAGAGAACATTCAATTACTAAGTTCCGTACAAGTAAAGGACGTTAAGCTGACGAACGAAGTCCCTCAGAATGCCATCGGGTTCGCTGACTCCAACACCATAAATCTCGTTATTAGAAACCTGATGACAAATGCTATTAAATTCACGAATGACGGGGGACAAGTAATTGTCAATGCCAAGGATAACGGCGATGAGTGGCTTATCAGCGTAACGGACAACGGTGTCGGCATTAACCCAGAGGTTTTGGCAATGTTATTCGATAAGACCGCCCCATACACCACCCGAGGAACGGCTAATGAAAAAGGAACCGGATTAGGATTAATTCTTTGCAAAGAATTCATCGAAAAGAATGGTGGAAAAATTTGGGTAGAAAGCGAAGTGGACAAAGGCAGTAGCTTCCATTTTACTTTGCCAAAAGCCAAGCCTTAATGAAAATTGGCATTTGGCCTCAACAAGTTGCCTTTGCAGCCCAGTATCGCTATTTTCTCATCTCAGGGCGAATAATCCAGCTGAAATAGTACCTAACCTCCTTTTCCTTCTATTTTTGTTATCTGAAAATGTCCGGCAACACAATATATTGGCATAACATCAAAAGCTCAATTTACGCCATCTATCGCGGAATGAGGTTAACGCTCGTTCACCTGATTCATGCCAGGAAAAATCAAAAAATCTCGTCTATTTCAGCAAGCGATTATTTTGATCAGCGAGAAGGTATTGCTACCATCCAATACCCCCATGTGATGCTACCGGTTCCGGATACGGGCAGATACAGGCTCCACAATGAAATTGATGATTGTATTGTGTGCGACAAGTGCGCTAAAGTTTGTCCTGTCGATTGTATTGATATTGAGCCCATCAGGGCAGTAGAAGAATTCGGTAAGACTTCAGATGGAACGCCAAAACGTATCTATGCAGCCAAATTCGATATCGATATGGGAAAATGCTGCTTCTGCGGACTTTGTACTACCGTATGCCCTACTGAATGTTTAACGATGACCAAGGTATATGACTTTAGCGTGACGGATATCAGAGCGCATAACTTCGAATTTGGTGAAATGAGCAGCGACGAAATTGAAGAAAAAAAAGAACTGTTTGATGTGTATCAAAAAAACAAGGCCACTGCAGCTGCTCAAAGTTCATCCACCGAAGAAAGCAAAGTAACCCCAAATCAGCCAACACCAGCCAAACCTGTCTTCAGACCAAGAATAAAACCCCCCAGCCCGCCAACATCATGAACATAGCATCATTCATGTTCTATTTTTTTGAATTTGCAGCAGCATCTTCCGCTTTCGCGTTGATCTTCATCCGTAATGTATTTTATGGTGCGCTCCTTTTGATAATCTGCTTACTTGCATTAGCCGGTATTTATGTGTTGGCCTTTGCAGAATTTATTGCTGTAGCGCAGATACTCGTCTATGCAGGCGGTATTTTGGTGGTAATTATTTTTGGTATCATGTTAACGACCAAGATATCAGGGAAACCCCTGGTAGTAGAACATATGTACGAACTTTCTGGTACGTTGGCAGGCCTTTCTTTGCTTGCCCTGCTCATCTATGTTATCTCCAGAGAAACTTCATTTGCTGAGCGTGCCGTATACCAACAGCAATATGATAGCGTAAATAGAATTGGCATTGACCTCATGAGTGAATTTGTAATGCCCTTTGAAATAGGAGGCATATTGCTACTCATAGCCCTGATTGGAGCAGCGGTCACCGCCTCAACAATAAAATCAAAATGAAGAAAAGATGTTTCCGATAGCGCATTTCTTATATCTTGGGGCATTTCTCTTTTCTGCCGGATTGGTCATCGTTATTGTCAAGAAAAATATGATCATGGTGCTGTTGGGTATTGAGCTTATGTTGAATGCATCAAATTTGAATTTAGTGACTTTCAATCAACTATACCCCGATTCCATTCAAGGGCAGATGTTTGCGCTGTTTGTAATTATCGTTGCAGTTTCCGAAGCCGCCGTCGGACTGGCTATTGTGATTAAAGTGTATCATTACTATCAGACTTCTGTACCCGACGAGATCAACGAACTAAAGGACTAAACTTGGCAGCCACTCCATCATACGACACAGCTGTATTCATGGCCTGCGCTTTTTCAGCCCTGTTTCTTCCTTTGTTTTCGTTTGCCGTATCGCTTCTTATTTCAGAAAAATATTCATGGTTGGTAACATTCACGTCTCCCTTTCTTCTTCTGCTTAGTACGCTGGCCGCCGGAGTTGTTCTTTATAGTACGTGGAACCAACAGCCATTCACCATGACCTGGAATTGGTTCACTGTCGCCGGATCTACTTTTGCTGTAGGTGTTTTTCTCAATAATATTTCGGCCTTGATGCTGCTCGTTGTTACCTTGATTTCTTTTCTTGTTAACTCCTATTCCGCCGGCTATATGGCAGGCGATCCTGACCTTAAGCGATACTTCGGTATGCTCGGCTTTTTTACTTTTTCAATGCTTGGTATTGTCATTGCCGATAATCTTCTTTTGGTTTTTGTCTTTTGGGAGCTGGTGGGTTTTTCTTCTTTTATGCTTATCGGACATTGGAAAGAAAAGTCAAAAGCCGCGGATGCTGCAAAACGAGCCTTCATATTCAATCGTGTGGGTGATGTTGGATTTCTTATCGGACTGATGATTCTATGGGCTCATGCGGAATCATTTAATCTTATCACGCTGAGTACTTCTTCCGAAGCCCTTTCCTGGAAAACGGCCGCTTCGCTATGTATTTTTTGTGGCGTAATCGGAAAATCGGCCCAATTTCCGTTGTTTTCCTGGCTACCAGATGCAATGGAAGGGCCTACGCCGGTATCTGCCCTCATCCACGCGGCTACCATGGTTGCTGCAGGTGTATTCTTATTGGCAAGGGTATATTTCCTTTTTACCCCCTTCGCGCTCGATTTTGTAGCGCTTACCGGTTGTATAACGGCACTGCTGGGCGCCTTCGCGGCCCTGGCACAAAACGATATCAAGAAGATACTGGCATATTCAACCATCTCTCAACTTGGCTTTATGGTCCTTGCCGCCGGAGCAGGCGCGCCGGAAGCGGCAATGCTACACCTGGTTACGCATGCATTCTTTAAAGCCTGTTTGTTTCTTGCTGCTGGTGCTGTGATTCATGCCCTTCACCAGGCGCAAAACCAATCGCACTTCCCGTTCGACGCTCAGGATATCCGACATCTTGGAGGACTGCGCAAAAAACTTCCCTTTACCTTCTTTGTTTTTATTGTAAGTGGCAGCGCATTATCAGGGTTGCCCTTTTTCTCTGGGTTTCTTTCGAAAGATGCAATACTAGCATCGCTCATGGTATGGAAAGGAACTGGTTTTTCCTGGCGATGGCTCATCTTTGGCAGTGCCTTTGTAGTTTCATTTACCACTGTTCTTTACACGTTCCGACTGATCTGGTCTGTATTTCAGGGTGAAGAAAAGTCGACAGCACATCTCTCCATAACAGAACCTCCACTCTCGATGCGCGTCCCAATGACCGTGCTTGCCATTGCATCGTTATGGATAATTGTTTCACCAAACCCTTTTGATTTTTCAGGATGGATCTATGGTGGTTTGCGCTCCAACAGCGAGTATCTTCATATCAGTGCCATTTCCATCGCTTCGGCTTCGTGGGTGTTGCTTGCCTTGGCTTTCGCATACCTGATAAAAGGGAGGACCATTAGGTCCTCGATGTTGTTAAATGCTTTTTATGTAAATAGCATATATAAGATAGTAGTTGAAAGGCCTCTTTTCCAACTGGCAGAAATAACCGCACGCACAGATAAAAAGTTGATTGACGGAATTCTGCACACTGCTGCCTATGCCCAACTAATTATAGCAAATGTTGCAGGCTGGTTTGATCGCGCCATGATCGATGGTGTTGTGGATGACGCAGCCATTTTGGCAAAGGGGGTGGGCTCTTTTACCCGTTCTTTTCAGGGCGGGAAAATTCAACTTTATATTTTCTGGGCCATTTTTGCAGTTATTATTTTCATAATTTGGACACTGCTTTAAAAGATGTGAACAGAAAGCCTAACGCGCAAACTTAAATGCAGGAAATCCTACTATCACTCTTACTTTTTACACCCCTTCTCGCAGCTTTAGTTAGCCTGTTTTTTCCCGCAACGGCTATTCAACTATTTCGATACACAACCCTTGTCGCAAATATCGCACAAGCTTTTTTTCTCATACTGCTTTTGGGCTCTTATCAGAACTCCGCTGGTCTTCAGTTTGTGGAGCATCAACCATGGATTACAATGGATCTCGGATCCTGGGGTACGCTGAAAGCTGAATACTTTATCGGTATTGACGGTTTGAGCATGCCCCTTGTAGTTCTCTCCGTTTTCATCATGCTGATCGCAACAATATCCTCATGGACTATCCTCAAAAATGTTAAGGGTTATTTTATTCTGCTTCTTATTCTCAATACCGCTATTATCGGAAGCTTCGTGGCCCTTGACTTCCTGTTGTTCTATCTTTTCTTCGAATTCATGCTATTGCCCATGTTCTTTTTGATAGCCCTGTGGGGCGGGCCAAGAAAAGAATACGCTTCGATCAAATTCTTTCTGTATACATTATTGGGTTCAATTCTCATTCTGATTGTAATGATTGGTTTGAACCTCTCTGTGCATGATCCCAGCATCTCTGGCCAACTGGTGCATAGCTTCAACATCATACACATGAGTTCTCCAATCAATTTTATTTCATTTTCAATATTAGATCCACATAACGCCTGGCAGATTGGCCTCTACAATGCCCGGCAGTGGGCTTTCTTGCTGCTGTTCTTTGGCTTTGCCATCAAGTTGCCTATGGTTCCCTTTCACACCTGGCTACCCGATGCGCACGTAGAAGCCCCAACGCCCATTTCTGTTATTCTTGCTGCACTTTTACTGAAGGTTGGTGGCTATGGATTGGCCAGAATTGCTTTTCCGATCTTCCCGGATGCTACGATTTATTTCGGGGGCTTTATCGGAGTGATGGGTGTAATCTCTATTATTTATGGAGGGCTGAACGCATTATCCAGCAAAGACTTGAAGCGGCTGATTGCATACTCTTCAATCTCGCACATGGGTTTTGTTTTGCTCGGCTTTGCCTCACTTACAGCGGAAGGCGTGGTGGGCTCAATCTATCAAATGTTCAGCCATGGTATAATTTCGGCCATGCTTTTCCTGTTAGCCGGTGTGCTGTATGATCGCACAAACAATCGGATGATTGCCAATTATTCCGGTTTGTATAGCAAGATGCCATGGTATGCTGTCATGATCATTGTTGCTTTCTTTGCGTCCATGGGGCTTCCTGGATTTTCAGGTTTTATTGCTGAGATCATGGTCTTTCTTGGGGCATTTAAGTCCAATAGCGTCCAGGGTCCGTTGCATGAAAGCATAGCCATCACTGCAACACTGGGATTAGTCCTTGCGGCAGCATATTATTTATGGACATTGCAGCGTATGTTTTTTGGCCCCTTTAATCTAAAAGGAGATATTACCTCGGATCAGATGTTTGATTTAAACAAGCGCGAGTTTATCATGCTGATTCCATTGGCTGCTGCAGCGCTATTCTTTGGCATATATCCCCAACCTATGATTGCCATCATTGATCCCTTTGCAAAACACTTTGCCGAATTTGTAATAGGTGCTGGAAAGAGTTTAACGCTAAATCCATAACGCCTGTGGCCGACCTGAAGGATAAATTGGAGTTGATCGGAATGAGCCTCTCATTTTTTGTCCCGGAACTGGTCCTCATAGTCGGTATTATATTATTGATCGGCATAGGGCTGCGCAAGAAGCAATACCCACCATTGCTAACGTTTCTCAGCCTGCTACTTTTTTCGTTTTCCTTTTTATGCTATGTCTTTACCTGGCGCATTTACGTTACCCCCCAGAAAATTTTCAATGGTTTTTTGAGAAGTGATGATTTCTCGGCATTTCTAAAGATGTTATTTGATGTTGCCGGGATTCTTACCGTCCTGATGACCTGGAGAAAGCAGAAGGAACAGCGCTATCTTCCTGAGTATTATGCATTGCTGTTTGCGATTGTCTTAGGCGCTCACCTCCTTGTGATGAGCATGAACCTGATCATGGTTTTTATTTCCCTGGAATTGATTTCAATTAGCGCCTACGTACTAACCGGATTCTCCTTTTCAAAAAAAGGGGCCGAAGGCAGCATGAAATATTTTCTTTTCGGATCAGTAGCGTCGGCAGTCATGCTGTATGGGTTCTCTATGCTGTACGGATTAACCGGGACACTTGATTTTTCTTCTGCTGAATTTATTGATCATCTTTTGGGCAAAAATTCTACCCTGTTTTTCATTGCGGCATTGATGGCCCTTGCTGGATTCCTGTACAAGATTGCTGCTGCTCCGCTGCATCTCTGGGCGCCGGATGTGTACGAAGCCGCACCAATGCCTATTGTTGCCTTTTTCTCTGTGGTGCCGAAACTTGCCGGTATCGGCGTGCTGACAAAGTTTATACTTGCGATAAATATTTTTGGTCAATCTGCATTTGACTGGCAATTCATCATTTCGCTGGTTTCAATTCTTTCCCTAACTGTGGGTAACTTCTCAGCCCTGCTGCAAAAAAATCCAAAACGACTTATGGCGTATTCCTCCATTGCGCAGTCAGGTTTTCTGCTGGCAGGGGTTGCAGCGTTTCTGCCTCAAGGCGTTCACTTCATGCTTTTCTATGCCACCGTTTACATGTTCGTGAATTTTCTGGTGTTCGTTTACCTGCAGTATTTTGAATCCTATGGGTTTAGTTCATTGGAATCATTTTCCGGAGCCGGTAGAACACATGTTTGGCCCTCCATACTTATATTAATTGGATTCGTTTCCTTAACAGGGCTCCCGCCCACTGCCGGATTCACAGCAAAATTTTTCGTTTTCAGCTCGCTCTGGGAAGCGTATCACCTGTCAGGCAAAAACATTCTACTGTGGCTTCTAATTTTCGGCCTGTTAAATACCGTTGTTTCACTCTTTTATTACCTGCGAATTCCTTACTATACCTTCATAAAAGAGGCCGAATCTGGCACAAAGACAAATTTTCTTGCTTTTGAAAATCTTCTAGGGTTTGTTTTAGTTTTATTGGTATTCGTTTTATTCTTCTACCCGGGGTTGTTGATGGGATGGATTAATAAAATTAACTTTGTACTGTGAATTCGTTAGCCATCAGCCGTTGTCCCGATAATAGTGAGACAAATGCGGTTTAGTCTTGCTATTTTCTGCCAGAGGATAACCTTAGAATGAACTGAGATTAATACAAACAAGCCGATGAGCGACCAGATCCTTCATGAATGCGGCATTGCAATGATCCGACTGCGAAAGCCTCTTTCATATTACATCGAAAAATATGGCCCCATGTACGCCGTCAATAAGATGTACATTCTTATGGAAAAGCAGCATAACCGGGGTCAGGATGGTGCCGGAGTGGCCAATATTAAGATCGATATTGATTCAGGCCACCGCTACATTAGCCGGTACCGTTCCATTAAATCCGAGCCCGTTGCCCACCTATTTAAGAAAATCGGGAAGAAATATAAGAAGGCCCAAAAGGAAGGAAAAGAGAAATTCAAAAACGAGCAATGGCTTAAAAGCAACGTAGCTTTTTCAGGCGAATTGTGGCTTGGACACCTTCGTTATGGGACACATGGCATGAACAGCATAGAAAATGTTCATCCATTCCTGAGGCAAAACAACTGGCGGAGTAGAAATCTGGTCATGGCTGGCAATTTTAACATGACAAATGTGGACGAACTATTTGATCTGTTGGTTGACCTGGGTCAGCATCCAAAAGAAAAAGTAGACACTGTTACGGTAATGGAAAAGATTGGTCACTTCCTCGATGAAGAAGTGCAAGGCGTGTTTCAAAAGTATAAGGACCAATACTCTAACCGGGAGATATCCGAGATCATTGAAAACGAACTGGATCTTCCGCGCCTGCTCCGCAGAGCGTGCAAAGATTTCGATGGAGGATACACTATGGCTGGGATGACAGGTTCCGGTTCTGCCTTTGTAGTCCGTGATCCGAATGGAATTCGACCCGCATATTTTTATGCGAATGATGAAGTGGTCGTGGTTGCCTCAGAAAAGCCTGCAATTAAAACGGCGTTTAATGTTGACTACAATCAAATTGAGGAAGTCAAGCCCGGTCATGCTCTCGTCATAGAGAAAAACGGTGAGTTCGCGCAACATTCCATTGTCCCTACAGGCAATAAAACTTCCTGCAGCTTTGAAAGAATCTATTTCTCTCGTGGCAATGACCCTGATATTTATAAGGAACGCAAAAAACTTGGTCTCCTGCTGGTCCCTCAGGTGCTTCGCGCCATAAACTTCGACATCCGGAATACAGTTTTTTCATACATCCCAAATACGGCTGAAACTGCTTTCTACGGCTTGATGGCGGGAATTGAAGATTACTTAATCAATAAGCAGAAAGATATTATCATCGATCAAAAACCTTCTGTTGATTCTTTGGAGGATATCCTCTCGTTCCGTCCGCGCATTGAAAAACTCGTTTTGAAAGACGCAAAGATCAGGACGTTCATAACCGATGATGAACATCGCGATGAAATGGTTGCGCACGTATATGACACAACGTATGAGGTAATCCGAAAGGGCATTGATACCTTAGTGGTGATTGATGATTCAATCGTTCGCGGTACTACACTGGAGAAGAGCATTCTCAAGATGCTCGATCGTCTGCAGCCTAAGAAGATCGTGGTTGTTTCTTCCGCACCACAAATACGTTACCCCGATTGCTATGGCATTGATATGAGCAGAATGCGTGACTTTGTAGCTTTTCGCGCAATGATAGCATTGCTTAAAGACAAAGGAATGGATTATCTCCTCGGAGAAGCTTACGAGAAGTGTATGCGCGCCCGTGGACATGAAAAGCAAGAGAATTATGTAAAACAACTTTACGATAAATTCACGGATGAAGAAATCTCGTCTAAAATTTCAGAAATCGTGAGGCCCGCGGATATGAATGCAGCGCTCGTGGTGCTCTTCCAAACCGTTGAAAATTTACACAAGGCTATTCCTAACCATGTTGGTGATTGGTACTTTACCGGTAATTACCCGACTCCCGGTGGGATTAAGGTTGTCAACCGTTCCTATGCAAACTATATGGAGGGGAAGCTCGTCCGCGCGTATTAGTAAATTTACTCTATCGATACATTACGGTAACGGCCATCCCAAGAAATAGCCAGTCTTCATTTTTTATATATCGTTAACCCAACGCAGTTGTTCCTTAACAACATTCAAGCGTAATTGAGACGTGAAGTATTGGATTCTTATATCTTCCTTTGTGCATATTGCCGGCTTTGCACAAACGTATCCTCATGAAATTGCCCATGCGCATAATGACTACGCGCAAAACAATCCACTTTTTGATGCTCTTGAGAATGGTTTCACTGGCATTGAGGCCGATGTTCACCTGGTGCACGGGGCTTTGTTGGTGGCCCATAACCATCCCGGTGACAACGCAAAAACTTTGGATGCACTGTATTTGAAACCCCTCGATAGTATTGCCAGGCAAAATGGCGGGTTGATTTATGCCAACCACAATATTCCAGTGGTGTTACTGATTGATATTAAAACCGATGCCGAAGCCACATATAAGGCTATAGCGGAGCTGTTATTTGCGTATGAGAAATCTTTGAACACTCCCACCCATAAAGGGGCAATACAAATTGTAATATCCGGCAATAGACCAATTGATTTGATCCGCACTGATCCGCGGCATCTTTCAGCCCTTGATGGACGACCTGAGGATATCGGAAAAAGGATGACATCAGCTGAAATGCCCTGGATCAGCGAAAACTATAATAAGATTATTAAATGGAATGGAACGGGTTCTCCTTCAGCGTCCGAATATCGGCAGTTGCAGGAGCTCGCGTTACGCGTTCACGCAGAAAATAAAAAATTAAGGCTATGGGCCATACCCGACAATGTGAATGCCTGGCGTGTTTTATTGGATGCAGGCATTGATATTATCAACACAGATAAACTACAGGAATTGAACACTTTCTTATTGAATGGAAAACTATGAAGACAACGCGAAGGGAATTCATACGCTCCTCTGCCATGGTGGGAATAGGTTTTTTGGGCCTGTACAAATATGCAGTTGCAGATGCATCTGTGATTCCCGCTGAACCAGGCTATGGATACGGACCACTAATTCCTGACCGAAAGAGGATCTTTAATCTGCCGAAAGGCTTCAGCTACCAGATTATATCGAAGCAAGGTACACCCATGAGTGACGGGTTGCTTGTTCCTGGCAAGGGCGATGGCATGGCCACGTTCACAGGCAATAACGATCGCACGATTCTGATTCGAAATCATGAAAATATACCGAATGATCTGAGAAATGGACCTTTTGGAAGAAGGAATGAATTACTTTTCAAAGTGGATAAACGAAAATTTTACGACTATGGAAGCGGGCGATTCCCATGCATTGGCGGAACAACGACATTGGTATATAACCACCAAACTAAAAAAGTTGAAAAAGAATTTCTAAGCCTCGTGGGCACGATACGAAATTGTGCAGGCGGACCGACGCCGTGGAATTCGTGGATTACTTGCGAAGAAACGTTGGAGAAAGCAAATGGTACACTTGAAAAGGATCATGGCTATGTTTTCGAAGTTCCAGCTACGGAGAATGGTGGTCTTGCGGAACCTATTCCGATAAAAGCCATGGGGCGATTCAATCACGAAGCGGTTGCGGTAGACCCAAAAACAGGAATTGTTTATTTGACAGAAGATGATGCAGAGGGTTTACTTTACAGGTTTATTCCTTCCATGCCGGGTAAACTGCACCAGGGGGGTACGCTACAGGCTTTGGCGTACAGAGACCAGCGATCTCTTGATACACGGAATTGGGAAGGCATTTCTCCATACACACTGGCAGTCAAGAAGATGTCTCCAGTACGTTGGATTGACCTTGATGACATTGAATCTCCACACAATGACTTACGCCATAGAGGCTTTGTAAACGGTGCAGCACGCTTTGCGCGTGGTGAAGGAATGTGGCATGGTAACGATGAAGTCTATTTTGCGTGCACCAATGGTGGCAAAAAAAAGGCCGGTCAGGTGTTCAGGTATAAACCAAGTCCATATGAAGGCACACCCAGAGAAAACGAAACGCCTGGCGGCATAGAACTCTTTGCTGAACCCAATGATAAGGATATCCTCAAATATTGTGATAACCTCACTATAGCACCGTGGGGAGATGTAGTTCTCAGTGAAGATGATAATCACCCGTTCCTGGTCGGCATCACACCTGCCGGAGGATATTACAAACTTGGAGAAAATGTCGGATATGAATCAGAGTTAGCAGGCGCTGTTTTTTCACCAAATGGCAGGACGCTTTTTGTAAATATTCAGCACGCCGGCTTAACCCTTGCAATAGAAGGACCATGGCAGTCCCCTTAAGGCAAATAGAAATCGAAAGTAATATCATTCATGCATCTAAAATGTCGCTTAGGGCATTTTTCAAAACCATGGCTGGAGCACGGACGACATGAAACGTTGTTGGTTTCCAATACAGTAAATTTTGTGCGATACGGATATCTTCCAAAAAGCAAAATCGTATTTCCCCATAAACCAAATATTTCTTTTCTAAAAGCCGATGCAACAGGTATAAAATCATTATCAAATGTAAAAACAGCGCGTGCCTGCTTCACCACGCTGGCCATTTGATTAAAACTAAATTTTCCACAAGCATTAAATACTATCGTCTTCTTGTTTAGGCTGGCTAATCCTTCTTCCTGGTCCGCAGACAAACCTTTAGCAAAAAAGCGGCTTATGATTTTACCCTGTTCTGCATCCTCGTGTGTACCCAGTAAAACAATAGGTCTATTAATTTTATCGCACAATTCTATTGTCTTATTAAGGGGAAGTTTTCGGGTAGCATAAGGAGCACTTAACGAAAATACTACAAATCCTTTTTGAAATGCTTCCGGCAACCAATCCAATAATACCTTTTCGTGTTCCGGAAGAAATAAATCCAAACCCAATTCATCACCCTTAATGCCCAGGGGTTCGACGACTTTTATCATCCTGTCTACCTGATGTACATTTCGAAGGTGGTTTATCTTCAGATTAATCATCAACCAATACTGCCAAAAATTGGATTGCAGAGAATATGACCTGGTACGAAGTAATAATACGAGAATTGCTGCGCGAAAATCTGTGCGCAAATTTACGATCAAGCCAAAATTCTCTTCGTTCAACATGCGCCATGTTTTCCAGAATGATGCATCCAATTGATGGATTTTGTCGATATAGGGATTTTCATCCATTAAGAATACTGAAGACGCTGAAAAAAGCCCGTGAACTTCCACATCCTCCAGCTGCACCTTCAGCGCCCGAATGACCGGTGTGGAAAATACCGTATCTCCTATAGAATCACCGCATATTACTAATGCCTTCATTTCTTGCTTTCCCAGCAGGAAAATACAAAGACTATTTACTACTTTGTAAAAGTTAATACACAAAGTCTATGAACTATTGGCTGATGAAAACCGAGCCCAGCACCTTTTCGTGGGACGACTTGGTGCGGGATAAAAAAACAGGATGGGACGGGGTGCGGAATTTTCAAGCACGCAACAACCTGAAGGCAATGAAAAAAGGAGATACTGCCTTTATCTATCATAGTATGGACGAGAAATCCATTGTGGGTGTTGCAAAAATAACGAGGGAAAATTATCCGGATCCTTCGGATAATAATTGGGTAGCAGTAGAGATTGCTCCCCTTAAAAAGCTTAAAAAACCCGTCACGCTGGCACAAATCAAAGGTGATAAGCGTTTTAACAATATGGCATTGGTAAGATCTTCACGGTTGTCTGTGCAACCGGTAAGAAAAGAAGAATTCGACTTATTGATGGCGCTAAGTGAGGTCAACTAAATGTTGCCATATGCCTGGAAAAAACATTCCACCTCACGTTATAACACTATAAACTAACTTTTAATACTATAACAAAATCATTAATGCGCACTTTCCAATGGACTAAATTGCTTCATTTCACGAATATCTTGGTCATCACGTCCATTCTTTTGGGTTTTGCGCTTCCTACCCATGCTCAGCTAACCCAACCGCACCGGTACGAAAAGCTGCAAAAAGGCTCCGATGAGTATTTCGTGCTGATTTCATTGAAAGAGGAAGGCCTGGCCCTTTTTCGCGAGCTGAATAAGTACAAGAGCGGAAACAAAACATGGGAATTAATTTTACTTGATACCGCCCTTCAAGAGAAAAATACAGTTGAACTTGAAATTAAGGACCGTCATAGAATGGTCGCTTATGAACATACACCAGGTCATTTATACTTTCTTTTCCGTACTGGAGAAACCACCAAGAACGACTTTGAAATAATTGATGTGGATTTGAAGGGTTTTGAAGCCGAACGGCATCAATTCAAGCCCGACCTTGATTTTAAGCTCACCCATTTCAATAAAGCCGGAACCAATTTTACCTTGGGTGGCTATGTTAATAATGAACCCGCAGTCGTTCTATATGCATTGCCAGAAAATCATATTCGTGTTATCCCCGGTTTTTTTCAAAAAGATACGGAATTGGTGGATTTGCGTACAAATCAAAATCAAACATTCAATGCCGTGCTTATTGACAGAGGAACGAAGGAGAATCGGAAACTTGTCTTTCGTACCTATGACGAAACAGGAAAACAATTGTTAGAAGATATTGTCCCAATTGATGAACAGAAAACATTACAAACAGGCATCACCAGCTCGTTGGTACGAGAAGATCTAGCCATAATGGGAACATGGGGTGAGCGTAACTCAAAACAGTCCATCGGTTTTTACTTTATGACGGTTAATCCATTTAAGGAGCAGGAGATAAAATACATAGACTACGGTCAATTGGAACATTACCTTGACTTTATGAACCCAAAACGGGCCGCGCGGATCAAAGCAAATTCCAGGGATGATCTTGCAGCAGGTAGAATCCCTAATTTTACCTCCTATGTCATGCCCTATAACCTGATAGAATACGAAGACGGTTTCTTGATATTGGCGGAAATATATACCCCTGTATCGAATGCCAGCCCATACTATTCCAGTCCATACTATTACAATCCATACTATAGTCCATACGGATGGGCTCCTTATTCTCAGGGATATTATTATCCCGGCATGAGCAGGATGTACAGGCCCTACTCGTATGGGGACAATCTAAGAAGCACCGATCAAGTCAAGATTTCCGAAACTGTAGTAGTTGCTTTCGGCGCTGACGGAAAGGTGAACTGGGATTACAGCTTGAAATTAGACGAAGTCAAGTTGCCCGGCATTGAGCAAGTCGCTGATTTCTGTCTGCACGAAGGCCAGGTTCACTTATTGTACAAGAAAGAATCTGAACTGAAAACCAAAACAATTGTTTTGACTGATAATGCTGCGAAAGAAGGCACAGAGAAAATCAGGACTTCCGATGTATCGGATATTATTCGATCTGAGAAGGAGTCTGAAGGGGGTATTCGCCAATGGGTCGGAAACTCCTTTTTCGTATGGGGATATCAAACGATCCGAAATTCGACCAAAGCAGAAAAGGTACGCGATGTATTCTACGTTAATAAAATTGTGGTTAAGTAAGGTTATTGCCCTTGCTATTGCGATAGTATTGAATACCTATGCATGCGCGCAACAAGTATTCCAAACCAGCCGCTACGAAATCCCTGCTGCAAAAGATGAAAAATCATTCGACGTAATTCCCGCTCAAGAAGACGGCGTCATTTTGTACCGGCGGTTGTTCGGCCCTAAAACAGACCAGATTGAAATTGTCAAACTTGACACGACGTTCAAGGAAAATTGGCGTGGTTATATGCCCGTGGATAGAAAGTTTGTGTTGATGGGGAAAACGGTATCCCAGAATCAATTATATTTTCTGTTGCGCTACCATGACTATTCAAAGAATGACTTTGAACTTTACGCACTTGAAGATAGTTCCGGAAAATTCTTTAAGTATAGCATAAAGAATTTCATTCCTTTTGCGCCATCCGAATTTCAGGTTACAGAAAAGGCAGCCATTATGGGCGGATATTATAATCAGATTCCGGTAGTGCTTTATTTTTCATTTCTCACCGGAAAATCCAAAGTGCTGCCAGGCTTGCTAAATGAAAATGGAGAACTTACACAGGTTAAGGTATATCCGGACGGAACTTTTGATGTGCTCATCAGCGCCAAGAATTTCAAGGGACAACAAACTGTTTGGATGAAAAACTATGATGCAAACGGCGACATTCAAAGCAATTTGGCGTTAGAACCCGATGAAAAGAAGCATCTGATTTTTGCCCGATCAATAAAGACATCAAACAATATGCAACTTGTTGCAGGCGTGTTTGGAGGCCGAAATTCAGATTATTCAAGAGGTCTTTTTCTGGCCAGCATAGATCCCTCTGGCGCACAGCAGCTGCGGTATTACAATTATGGAGATCTGGAGAATTTCTTCAAATACATGAAAGCCAAAAGGGAGAAACGCGTAAAAGAAAGAATAGAAAGAAGAAAAATCAGAGGCAAAAGAACAAGATTCAATTATCGCTTCCTGGTACACGAAATCGTTCCTTATAAAAATCAATATATTCTTCTGGGTGAAGCTTTCTATCCACGTTATTTGAGCACAGACGTGGGCAGTTACGGCAGTTTCTTCAGCCCAAATTCAGTTTACCAAAATGCAATCATCCGCAATGGCCGTATTTTCGATGGTTACCACTATACCCATGCTGTGGTGATGGGCTTTGACCTTAACGGAAAACTCCTTTGGGATAACAGTTTTGAAATTAATGACGTAAGAACCTTCACCCTCGAACAGTTTGTCAAGCTTGAGATAGTTAATGATAAAATAGCATTGCTATACCTTTTTGAAAATGAACTACGGACAAAGATCATCCAAAACGACGAAGTATTGGAAGGTAAAACGTTTGAGCCAATCAAAACCAAAGCAGAAAATGAGATCGTAAAAAAAGAAGCAACCGATCTCAACAAATTGGATTACTGGTACCGTGATTTCTTCTTTGCCCACGGCGTTCAGGAAATTACGAACCCGGGCACAGGTAAAAGGAGAGTATTTTTTATTAATAAGATCAGGTACCATTAACCTAAAAGTCGCGCATCGCCCCCGCTCAATAGAAAATAAATACCGTAATTAGATTGAACAAATTTCCTGCTAATAAACTACTATTCATTTTGAACTCTTGAAAACTACGCTAACCATGAAACTTAACAGGATCACTGCAATCTTCCGCGTTGGATTACTGGTCTTATATATATGGCCGGCCAGTACGATGCAAGCACAGTCAGCTAGCGCATCCCCCATTCGGTTGGCGGTATCCGGGATAACGCACGGGCATGTTGGTTGGATTTTAGGCAGAAAAGACAAAGGTGACATTTTACTTGTTGGAATATACGAGCCCAACAGTGCGTTGGCGCAACGGTTTGCCAAGCAATACAACCTTTCCACCACACTATTTTATAACGATTTGAGCAAAATGCTCGAAAGCGTAAAGCCAGAAGCCGTGGTTGCCTTTGGTTCAATTTATGAACACATGGCTACGGTAGAAGCTTGCGCACCACGTGGTATACACGTAATGGTTGAAAAACCTCTCGCTACGACACTCCCACAGGCCATCAAGATGGAGCAGTTGGCAAAAAAGAACGGTATATTCCTCCTGACGAATTACGAAACCTCCTGGTACCCCACCACTGAAAAAACCTATCAACTCGTTAACGACAGCAATTTCGTAGGCACTGTAAGAAAGGTAGTTATTCATGATGGACACGAGGGTCCCAAAGAAATCGGTGTTGGTAAAGAGTTCCTGGACTGGCTTACGGACCCCATACAGAACGGTGGAGGAGCATTAATAGACTTCGGTTGTTACGGAGCAAATCTGATGACCTACTTAATGAAAGGCGCGGAACCACTGACCGTTACTGCGGTAACCCAGCAACAAAAGCCCGCAATTTATCCAAAGGTTGACGACGAGGCTACCATTGTTGTCACCTACCCCGGAGCGCAGTGTATAATTCAGGCCTCCTGGAACTGGCCGTTTAGCCGAAAGGATATGGAAGTATATGGTAATACCGGATATATCATCGCGGCCAACAGCACAACCTTGCGGCTCAGAAATGAGGACTCGGACGAATATACCAGGGAAGTAACCACAAAGGATATAGCTGTTTACCAGGACCCATTTTCCTATTTTGCAGATGTGCTGAAAGGAAAAATAAAAATGCCGGAAAATGGGTTATACTCGCTGAAGAATAATGTAACCGTTGTACGAATTTTGGACGCTGCCCGAGAATCTGCGGCAACAGGCAAAACAATTGTTTTAACCGCTAAGTAATTTACCGCTTCCAAGTAATTAGTTGAAAACGTCAGCGTGAACAGGATTCATCAATACATGTCGCAGTGATTTTACGATGGTACACAACGACTTCTGGTGTGGTTGTCTTGTGGCAATATGCGATCCAGGAATGCATGAAGTTCAATTATTTGATTTTGTTAAGATTTCGCTAACAATAATCTGCTGCAATTTCTCCGGCTCTTTAGCGGTGAGGTTATGGCCAGTATTTTCAAACAAAAACAATCTTTTCTCCTTGGCTTCCAATGCGGTGTAGTACGCTTCTGTAAGTTTGAAGTGGGTTTGGTAATCCAGTTTGCCAACGAAAAAGTAAATGGGGCATTTAATTACCGGTGCAAACTCAAAGAAGTTTACTGCCGACGCCTCGTTAAACAATGGCAACCATTTTTTTGCCCATGTTTCAACAAAATCCTGCGAAGGAAACTTATTACCCATCAGCTTTGCCAACCAGCTTCTGTGATAGTACAGTTGATCACCATTTTGAAACGGTATGTTTACTAGCGCCAACTCCATCAGCGCTTGCTCGTTGCTTTGATTTTTTGCTTTGTCAATCATCCAGGCTAAAGAAAGACGTTCGCTTTCCAGTTGATTTACCATAGGGCTGATCGCCAGATAGGCTTTCAACAATTCAGGGTGCCTGGCAGCTACCCTGAGGCCCAAGAAGCCACCCCAGGAATGGCCCATTAAAAAAATCTTATCCTGTGAAAACCGTGATCGTAAATAACTAATCATTTCAATAGCATCATCCTCCATTAGCGCGACAGATAAAGGTTCATCAGACACATTCAATTTTTCGGTTGTGCCACTTTCGCGCTGGTCCCACTGTACAACCACAAAGTGTTCCTGTAATTCGTTAGTGAAACTGTCTGCGTAACCCATGGCTGAATTACCCGGGCCTCCATGCAGAAAAAGTAAAACAGGATTACTGCGATTTGTACCTTTGATACTGATCCACTGTTGTATTCCCCCTATCTCTACGGCTTGGCTTATTTTAATAGCTGAAGGGTTTTGCGATGACAAAAGTGGCGTTGTCAAGAGCAGAATAATAATGAAGCGCATCATGGATCGTTTTGTCAAAAGTATGCATAACAAGACAGCACTGAAACTATACTTTTGCTAGAATGTCTTAAGCCAGGGCGTAGAAGCTTCTGTGTTCCCAGTTGTGTATTTCAATATGTGGAGAATCCATTATAGCAAACAATTGGCTTTTTTACTGGGTTAATCACTATATTTGCGCCGGGCTATGCAAAAAAAACTAATCCTCGATTCGGACCTCCTCGACATCACCATTAGCCGCCTTTGTCAGCAATTGATTGAAAACCATGACGACTTCAAAGACACCGTCATAATCGGCATGCAGCCACGCGGCATTTTCCTGGCAGAAATCATCCACAAGAAGTTGACAAACAACACAAGGAAGGTCATTCCGCTTGGGTACCTGGATGCTACATTCTATCGCGACGATTTTAGACGGCGAGAAACACCGGTGAAGGCAAATGAAACGCGGGTTCCCTTTATTATTGAAGGCAAAAAAGTAGTGCTGGTTGACGATGTTTTGTTTACGGGGCGTTCCATACGTGCTGCTATGGATGCTATGATTGCCTTTGGAAGGCCTGCAACAGTCGAGTTACTCGTGCTTATAGACAGAAAACGAAGCAGAGAATTACCTATTGCAGCGGATTACGTCGGTAGAGAAGTTAACACCTTGGCATCCCAGCGTGTGCTTGTGGAATTAGAAGCACAGGGCCAAAAGCAAAACAAAATCTGGTTGGTTAATAAGGATTAGCGCTATGTCTAAACTCAGTCAAAAGCACCTGCTTGGTATCAAAGACATCACCCGCGAGGACATTGACCTTATTTTTGAAACTGCTGATAATTTTAAGGAAGTCATCAACCGCCCAATAAAGAAAGTTCCTTCCTTACGCGATGTTACCATTGCGAATGTCTTTTTTGAAAATTCAACGCGCACGAGACTTTCGTTCGAGCTTGCTCAGAAAAGACTATCAGCCGATGTAGTCAACTTCTCGGCGTCCAACAGTTCTGTAAAAAAAGGCGAAACGTTGCTCGACACGGTCAACAACATCCTGGCGATGAAAGTGGACATGATTGTTATGCGGCATGCCAGTCCCGGGGCACCACACTTTTTATCCAAACACATAAACGCAAAGATTGTAAATGCCGGCGATGGCACCCATGAGCACCCAACACAGGCGCTGTTGGATGCATTTTCAATTCGGGAGAAGTTGGGTGCTATTTCAGGGAAAAAGATTGCCATAATAGGGGATATCCTGCATTCACGCGTAGCCCTCTCCAATATTTTCGCCCTGAAAAAACTTGGGGCAAAGATTATGGTGTGCGGTCCACCCACCTTATTGCCCAAGTTCATCGGTCAGCTTGGTGTCGAAGTAGAATTCGATGTCAGAAAAGCATTGCAGTGGTGTGATGTGGCAAATGTGCTGCGGATTCAGCTAGAGCGACAGCAAATAAAGTATTTCCCATCGTTGCGTGAATACGCTTTGTACTATGGCATCAATAAGAAATTACTTGACAGTTTGAAAAAACAAATAGTAATCATGCACCCAGGACCAATCAACCGGGGCGTGGAATTAAGCAGTGATGCTGCAGATTCCCAGCATTCCATCATATTAGATCAGGTAGAAAATGGCGTAGCAATACGCATGGCTGTGCTGTACCTTTTGGCAGGCGCTATATAATAGCCGGCTTTAAATTCCTTTGCTTTTCCTTGTTTCAATGGCAATTCTGGCACCCATATGGCCATATTTCGTAATTTCGCATGAAGAATAGAAAAAGGCATGATTTATAATTCCATAATTGACACCATTGGTAATACCCCCTTAGTGAAGTTGAATCACCTCACCAAGGGCATCCCGGGAACGATCGCCGCCAAAGTAGAGTATTTCAATCCTGGGAATTCCACGAAAGACAGGATGGCGCTGAAAATGATCCTGGACGCCGAAAAGGCTGGTTTGCTCAAACCAGGAGGAACTATTATTGAGGGTACTTCAGGAAATACGGGAATGGGCCTGGCACTGGCCGCGATTGCAAGAGGTTACCGTTGCATTTTTACCATGGCGGATAAACAATCGCAGGAGAAAATAAATATCCTTAAATCAGTTGGCGCTGAAGTCATTGTCTGCCCAACGAACGTGGCGCCTGAAGATCCCCGCTCATATTATTCCATTGCAAAGAAACTTAACAAAGAAATTCCAAATTCATTTTACCCTAACCAGTACGATAACCTTTCCAATTCCGCTGCGCATTATGAGACCACTGGCCCGGAAATCTGGAATCAAACTGAAGGGAAAATTACACACTATGTTGCCACCGTGGGTACCGGAGGCTCGATGTGCGGAACGGCCAAATATCTGAAAGAGAAAAACCCAAAGCTGGTAACGATAGGAATTGATACCTATGGATCCGTATTCAAGAAGTTTAAGGAAACGGGTATCTTCGATGAAAATGAAATCTATCCATACCTAACTGAAGGCTTTGGGGAAGACATTCTTCCTAAGAATGTCAACTTTGATGTGATTGATCTTTTTATTAAGGTGACCGACAAAGATGGCGCCATCGGGGCGCGACGCTTGTCGCGTGAAGAAGGTCTTTTCGTGGGATGGTCAAGCGGTTCTGCAATTCATGGTGCGCTGGAATACGCCAGGGAGTACCTGAAAAAAGATGACGTCATGGTTATTTTATTTCCAGATCACGGAACACGGTATCTAGCCAAAGTGTACAACGACCAATGGATGAAGGATCACGGATTTCTGGAGACACGTGCATTTAGTTCCGCCCGCGATATCATTTCGATTAGAAACGGAAAAGACAGTTTGTTTACCGTAGCCAAATCAGCAAAGGTCAGTGAAGCCATAATGGTGATGAATCGGGAAGGTATTGATCAAATACCTGTAACTGAAAATGAGAATTTTGTGGGTAGCGTAAGTTCTTCCAGCCTGCTTGAAAGGATAATACAGGATCCGCAACTCCAAAACAAACAAGTGGGCGAGATTATGGATAGACCCATGCTATTCGTGGCCCCTGACAGTACATTGGATGTTCTTTCCTCACTGTTGAATAAAGACAACAAAGCAGTGCTGGTTAGAGACGAACGCCACAAGGTGCATATCATTACCCAACATGATGTCTTAAGTGCGATGACGCGTTAGCATGCAGTAAATCAAGTATACAGGCCGCATAGTGATTCAAAATCCGCGTCATGAAATACATTCAAACCACAGGGCTACTTTGCCACCAACGCTAAACAATCTGCCCGGATAATTAATCCTCCAAGATTTCAATTTCAACGCGTACGTTTTCCTGTGCACGGTTACTCATCTTATCGTGAATGGGTTTCTTTCCACCCCAAGCCTTTATTTCCATCCGTTTCAAATCAATTCCGTTGTTTTCCAGATAACGCCGCATGAGCATAGCCCTTTGTTCCGACAACTCCTTTGCCGTACCAAACCCCTCTTTTGTGTCCCTCAGTGCGAAAAAATTTTGACTATCATCACTCATCGAGATAATCTTTCCAGCCGCATTACCATTGGTGTGTCCATGAATCTTGATTTTGTATTTTGGGTTTTCACGCAGCATTTCAAGCAGACTGTTTACTTCATAATTAGATTCAGGGCGCATAATAGCTGCATCCTTGAAAAAGTATACATGGTACATAATGGCAATATCACCTTTTTTGAGTCGCTCCAATTCAAAAGGAACCACAACAGACCCCGCAGCATCTCGAATAATACCTTCCCCTGCTTCAGGATCATTATAGTTAATATCCCGTTGCACTTTGCGGTAGCCAAATACGTCACAAACCAGTGATATTTTTCCTGACGTGCTTTCGGGAGAGGGGACCTTGATTGCCAAATTGCCCTGGTAGGTTCCCATCTTGCGCGTACGATCGACGTCGATAACATCCACGTCACCACGAATCCGTTTTAGATCAGACTGGCGTGAAATCTTAAAGATGAACTTCGTCCCCTCGGTGCCATCATCAGGCTCCACGCCCAACGCTGCCGCTGGTATAACAAACTCTTCGGAATCGGAGCTGGTTTCTTCAGTTTTTGCCGGAATTTCAGCAACTACACTTGCTGAATCTGATACGATATTAGGGCTTTCTTCCGCCGCAGGCGGAGTATAAATTTCTTCATTTTTGATCTGATAAGGTACGATATCTTCGGAGGCACTGGCATCGTTCATGAACGACCCGCGATATACCCATGTGTCTCTGAATTCGGACTCCTCTCTAAGTCGTTTTGCCTCTTGCATGGCGAATTCCAAATCGTCCGTGCTCAGTACATATACATAGTACAGATTCCTGCGGAGATTCATTTCGAATTTCGCATCAAGCTTCGCATCATTTTGGGCGTGTTTTGTGAACCTGATTGCGTTGGATTCTTTGGCGAACGCACCAATAACAACGTAGTTCGGCATTTCGTCAAGAGTGGTTTGCTCAAGAAACATGGCTTTGGTAGGCTGAAAAAGTACAAAAATGAAAAACATGCCTACCAGTGCAAAAAATTTCAAAGTCTTCATAACACTGGGTTTATTGTGAAGCACAAAAAGTGACACCAAGATACAAAAGTAATGATATAATTCTACTAAAATTCTACCAGCCAGGGATTTGCATTTTGAAAGTACTCCAGCATGCACCCTCTGGGATTCTTGTGAATCATAGTCCACAGTCATTTTCTTGTATACTATAAAGCGAAAGCCTAAGTCACTTTTTCCTCCTTCCCAATACCTACCGCCAGGTGCCGTAGGACCATACATTTTTGCCACTAAGAGCGAAGATTGCGGGAATTCCCTGAATAATTTCCTTCCAGGAAATATGCTGCATACAATAATGCAAGTCAGCAGAAAAATTCAAGAAAATTGTAGGATGCCTCGGACGTAGGAATAAAAAAACAGAATGCATCCAACAGAAATTGAGGTAGTAACTGTAGCCTAAGCAGGCACAAGTAAATAAATAAAGCCTCTCACCCAGTAAGAGGCTTTTTATTTTGAGCAACGGGTTATCAAGGAATCACAACCATCAAACCCGGATACCCAGTGACCTATTCGAATTGATCATTCATGACGTGTGAATGAAGTATCACGAATTTACTAAACCTACTTGGAGCCCGAGGTAGTCATCCTGGAGAATTCAAAGTTTTATGGTTATGACGTCCTTAATACTTTAAAGATAGGCCCTAACATGCATGCAAGACAATAGGCAAATGCAAAACCCCTGAAAACAGGGGGTACCAGATTTCGCATACGTAGTCAATACAGTGGCGAGAAGGCGAATTTCCTGATTTCCGCCATCTGGCATACGTGCCGGAACACCTTGTTCCGCGATCAAACAATACTAGGATCAGGCTTGGGTTCGCCCAAACATCAACGGAGGTTAACATATTTTTTTTTGCGCGAAAAAACAACGGCAAAATGATCGCCAAACTATCCTGGGGTATTTTACCTCGTGTTTTCAAGGTATCTTTACCGGATAGTTGCTAAGATCTATTGGGGTGAAGAAAAAACTTACCATACTCGTTGCTGATGATCATTTATTTATGCGTGAAAGTCTCCGCGCAATGTTGGAAAAAGCCCCGTTTGTAAAAAACATTTATGAAGTAGAAAATGGTCAACAGGCTGTTGCGCTGTTGTCGCAACAGCCTGTTGACGTGTTGCTACTCGATATCCGGATGCCCGATGTTGATGGATTTGAGGTAATCGACTACATCCATAATAATAAACTCCCTACCCGTATCATTGCATTAACCGCTTTTGATGAGGAGGCCATGATTCTTAATCTAATGCGCGCCGGTGTACCCGGAATACTTTTCAAGAAGACCACGCATCAACAGGAGATTTACACAGCAGTTGCCAGCGTGATGGATGGGAAACATTATTATCATGAAAAAGTAAATATTGTATTGGATTCTAAGCCTGATGGCCTTGAGCACCCTCCACGCATTAAGTTATCCGCACGCGAGTTTGAAGTGATCGTGCTACTGTGCCATGGATTGAGCACGAAAGATATTGCTGAAAAACTATTTCTCAGCGAGCACACTATTGAAGGTTATAGAAAAGAAATTATCAAAAAAACAAACACAAGAAATACAAACGAACTTATTCACTACGCGATTACCAACGGGATTGTTACTTCATGAAAGGGCATTCAACCACAAACAGTGTGCCTTTCGCAATAGGTGCCGTTGTAACGGAGGCACCGATCAGCCCTGCTCTTTTTTGAATACCTGGCAGGCCTTTCCCAAGTCCTTTTCGTTCGGCTGAAGGTTTGTCCTTGCCAATGCCGTCGTCCTTTACTTCAATTCGTAACTGTGTATCCGTCCAGTATAATTTCATGTTAATATGCCAGGCAAGCGAATGGCGCATTGCATTATTTACGATTTCCTGGATAATTCTAAAAAGCAGAAGTTCGACATGGCGGGGTAGTCTTTTTACCTTACCCATCTCGAGAAATTCGATATGAAAAGAGCGCAGATCTTTTAACTGATCACACATCTTCCAGAGCGCATAAGAAAGTCCTTTTTCGAAAAGGGCATCAGGAGATAAATTCCAGATTATATTCTGCACACGATTAAGCAGTTCATTAAGGTCATGGTCAATCCGCAATAGTAAACTCTTATTCCGCTCAGAAAGCGTTGGCTCCAATCGCAAATTTCCCAGCGCCAATCTTGTACCGGCTAATAGTTGGGCAAGGTCATCGTGCAAATCATGACCAATACGTACCCGCTCCTCCTCCAACAGTTCCTGCTGGTCTTTTAGCACCTGTTTTAACTGATCATTCTCCTTGATAAGGGCCTCTTCATGCATTTGTCTCCTTGCAGCCTGAATGAAGTACATCACCGCAAAGATGACAAGGAATGCGATTATGGAGAGAATCATAATAATATCGTATCTCATTTCGCCAACGTTTGCTGAGTTGAATTCAATAGTAAAGATCAGATAAAATGAATCGCGTAACAACCTGAATTCCCGGGCCACTTACCGATTAGAGATCGAAGGTATTGAAATAGGCTTCCTGAAATTGATTTCCGCCGCTTTTGTGCGTTAAGTAACGTAACCTTAACACGAAACTATTGTTTACCATATAACCCTAAAATTTATATTTTTGCTGTTCATTTTACAATTACAGCACATGGAAGAATTATTATCAAGAAGCTATTTCAACAATACCATTCAGCAGTATCTTATCGCACTTGGTATCATTCTTTTTGGAATGTTGTTACTGCGTCTTTTTAGAAAGAAAATACTGCGCAGACTGCATGAATGGGCAGCGACCACTAAGACGGACATAGACGACTACATTGTCAATGGTATTCAGCGATTTGGAATGCCCATCCTGAATTTCATTATACTCTATATTGGCATTACTTCACTAACCCTGGGTGAAGATGCGGAGAAATATTTGCATGGAGCTGTTACCGCCATCGTCATTTATTATGTCATCCGTCTCACATCTTCTACAGCATTGATGTTGCTTGAATCCTTCGTTCGCAAACAAGAAGATGGAGAAGGAAAAGTGAAACAGTTAGGTGGAATAATGATCCTGCTGAATATTCTCATATGGAGTATCGGAGCACTTATACTATTTGATAATCTGGGCTACGACGTGACTACAATCATAGCCGGTTTGGGCATTGGTGGTATCGCCATAGCCCTGGCGGCGCAAAACATTTTAGGTGACCTTTTTAACTATTTCGTGATCTTTTTTGATCGTCCATTTGAGATTAACGATTTCATTGTTGTCGGGGACAAGAAGGGCACTGTGGAACACATTGGCATTAAAACGACTCGTTTAAAAAGTCTTTCCGGCGAGCAATTGGTGTTCTCGAACACAGACCTTACCGGTTCACGTATCCATAATTACAAAAGGATGCAGCGCAGAAGAATTTCTTTCTCACTTGGTGTAGTGTATGAAACTTCGCTGGATCTGCTGAAGGAAATCCCGGTGATTGTAAAACAAGTAATTGACGACCAAAGTGACGCTACATTGGATCGGGTGCATTTTCTGACCTATGGTGATTTTAGCCTGCAATTTGAAATCATCTATTTTGTTGAAAGCGCGGAATACAATAAATACGCAGATGTTCAGCAAGCAATAAATCTTCAAATATTTAAAATTTTCAAGGAAAGAAACATTGCGTTCGCTTATCCATCGCAGACCATATTCCTGGCAAAAGAAACGGCATCTACCAATCATTGAAGGCTTTGTTCATAGCCGGATTCATTGATCCCGCAACGACTGATGGGAAAAGCCCCTTTTGAAATCTCAGGCCAAATATTAACCGCAACGATTTGGAGAAAAAATCCGGTCTAAAGGAGCATTGGAAGCATCACTACACCGTGTGCCCACGTTAAATATTTTACCACATGAGAATGGCTTCCAAATTCAATAATTGAAAAAAAACAGACCCTCCATACAGCAAGGTCTGTTTTTATATAGCATGACTAAATTAAACTCGCTCCTCTACTTTGTTCATCACTTTCGTTTGAATTTGAATTGATTCCTGGTGAATAAGCTTGAGTAAATCGTTTGTAAAATTTGAATTAAGGCCCATGGCTTTCCCCAGCGTTATTCGGGTATCAATAATTTCCTCCCAGCGGCTTACCTGAAGAATAGTGACCCCATTCTCCTTCTTGTATTGTCCGATTTTCTCAGAAATCTTCATCCGCGCTGCCATTTTCGACATGATCTCATCATCGAGCTGGTCAATCTGCTCACGCAATATACTGAGCGTATCCTTAAAGGTTTTGTTATCAGACGAAACGGTTCGTACGACCAATCCCTGGATAATCTTTGACAAGGAGGAAGGCGTAACCTGTTGCTTCGCATCGCTCCAGGCTGCATCCGGATCAATGTGACTTTCAACCATTAATCCAACCATATCCAGATCGAGCGCTTTTTGACATATAAAAGAAATAAGTTCACGATTACCGGCTATATGGCTTGGATCGCAGAGGATATCAAGCTCAGGAATACGTGTTTTTAATTCAATGGCAATATCCCACATCGGTGCGTTTCTGAAAGGACCTTTTTCAAAAGAAGAAAACCCACGGTGTATAGCAGCAAGCTTGGTAAGGCCGGCTTTGTTCAAACGCTCGAGGGCTCCAATCCAAAGTTCCAGGTCCGGATTGATAGGATTCTTCACCATGACCGGAATATCAACCCCTTTCAACGCATCGGCTATTTCCTGAACAGAAAAAGGATTAACTGTCGTGCGGGCACCTACCCATAAAATATCAACTCCTGCTTTCAGGCAGGCGTCTACGTGTGCAGCATTTGCTACTTCTGTGGTTACGGGAAGTCCTGTTTCTTTCTTCGCCTGAACAAGCCATTTCAATCCTTCTGTTCCGGATCCTTCATATTGCCCAGGCCTCGTGCGCGGTTTCCATATACCGGCACGCAGTGCGTGAACTTTGCCAGTGGCTGCCAATTGCTTTGCCGTAGCGAGCATCTGCTCTTCTGTTTCAGCACTGCAAGGGCCACTGATGATGATCGGCTTAGTGGCGGTTGGGAGCCATGTTGCAATTGATTCAAGTTGTAATGCCTTTTTCATATCTGTTTCAGTTTTTAATGTTCTACTTCTTGTTTAGGTTGTTTATGTTCAATTCCATTTAGAATTTCTCGTATTCGATTTGCCTCAGTCATGGTGCGGTGCAATTCTTTTACATCCCGCTTCATCAGGTAATATTGAAACTTCTGAAGATGCATGATATACTCCAACAGTGCCTGGCTCAGGTATTCCGCATTCTGTTCAAATATTGGTGCCCACATATCGGGAGAGCTTTTCGCCAACCTTACAGTGGATGCGAAACCACTTCCCGCAAGGGCGAAGATATTCTTCTCGTCGCGCTCTATATCCAGCACTGTTTGGCCCAGCAAGAAGGCACTTACATGCGATAGGTGCGACACATAAGCCACATGCTTATCGTGCTCTTCAGGTTCCATAAAAATGGTATTCATCCCCAGCGTGGCAAACAATTTCTGCGCCACTGCCAAAATCGGCGCTGATGATTTTCCCTTCTCGCAGATAATATTAGTCTTGTTGCGAAACAACCCTGTAAAGGCGGCCTCAGGTCCCGAGTTTTCAGTACCCGATATAGGATGAGCAGCTACAAACTGTCCGCGATTTGGATGACTTGATACGGCGCGGCAAATCAGACTCTTCGTAGAACCCGTGTCTATGACAACAGCATCTTTTTTTACAACATCCAAAATGTGTGGAAGCAATTTACACAAGGCGCTTACCGGAATGGCCAGTATAACCAGATCAGTGGTAGGCAATGATGCATCATCCGATTGAATACTATCAACCAGACCCAGCTCAAGTGCCTTCAGCGCATTTACCGGATCCGACTCAATGCCTACGAGCTCGGTTGCCAAGCCTGCTTTTCGCAGATCCAATGCCATAGAGCCTCCAATTAATCCCAAACCGACAACTGTTATTTTCATCTTTTTATTTATTAAACATTTATCGGTGTTTCGCGATCAAGAACAGATGAACTATTCTTTAGAAATTTTTCAATTCGAAGGAATGCTTCATTCAGCATTTCCACTGTACAGCACAATGAAATACGGATGTATCTTTTTCCCGCGTCACCAAAAATAAATCCAGGTGTAATAAAAACCTTGGTGCCATATAAAATTTCATCGATCCATTTTTCAACGTTTTCAACATGCTCCGGTGCTTTTGCCCAGACAAATAATCCGGCCTGCTTTTCAGCATAAGAACAACCCAGCACATCCAGAACTTTTGTGGCCATTTGTTTTCTTTCAGCATATACTTTGTTTAAGGAAGTAAACCAGTCATCCCCATTTTTCAATGCTTCAACTGCTGCATGTTGCAAACCCAAAAACATTCCGGAATCCATGTTGCTTTTTACTTTCAAAACGGCATCTATGTATTCCTTCCTACCTGCAGCCCACCCGATACGCCAACCAGCCATATTATGCGACTTGCTAAGCGAGTTCAATTCGAGCGCCACCGTGTCAGCTCCCGGTATAGAGAGAATACTCATGGGGCTATCATTCAAAATCAGACTGTAGGGGTTGTCGTTCACAATCAGAAATTGATGCTCGCGGGCCAGGCCCACCAACTCCTTCAATTCATTTCGAGAAGCTACTCTTCCGGTAGGCATATGCGGGAAATTAACCCACATGATTTTAACCTTTGACAGGTCGCTATTTCGCAGCGCGTCAATATCAATGCCCCAGTCGAGATCTTCGCGCAACGCATAGGGTCTTAGATTCGCGCCAACCAGTGTTGCTACCGATGAATACGTTGGATAGCCCGGGTTCGGAATTAACACCTCATCGCCTTCGTTCACAAAAGCCATCATAATGTGCATAATGCCCTCTTTTGAACCCATTAATGGAAGGACCATATGCTCAGGGTCAATTGAAACCTGGTAAAATTTCCTGTAAAAATCAGCAATACCTTTCCGCAGCTGCGGAATACCTTTGTAACTCTGATACCCGTGGTTGGCCGGATTGCTTGCCGAAACCGTCAACGCATCAATCGTTGAAGCGGAAGGAGCCAGGTCAGGACTTCCAATACCCAGGTTTATAACCCTGAGCGTTGGCGAATCCAGGCCTCTGACCTCAGCAAGTTTTCTGCTGAAATAGTATTCTTCCACGTTTGAGATTCTGTTTGCTGTCTTTATCATTGTTCTCTATTAATATTCCGGAGTCCTTATAGACGTACATCTATTTATACTCTATTTTCCCCTTTTTATACTCCCCCAATACATTCAAATTCTTCACCTGTCTTAGCACAGCGTGCATTGCATCGTCATAGTTCTTTCTTCGCCTCCATTCAACGTCGATATGAATTGAATATTCGCTTGGCTTTCCAATGATCGGAATAGATTGTATTTTGGTCAGGTTGATGCTGTTATTTTTTAATGTCATCAGCGCGTCAGCAAGGCTTCCAACCTCGTTGGCCACCTCGAAACACAACGACGCCTTATTGCTTTCCGTTTTGCCATTCCCGCGCTTCGTCAGAATCAGAAAGCGGGTAAAGTTCTTTTTATGCGTTTCAATTCGCTTTTCCAAAACCTGGAGGCCATACTTTTTCGCAGAATACTCATTGGCAATGGCGGCCGTATTTTTCAGCTTCAATTCTTTGACGCGCTTTGCTGAAAGCGCTGTATCATCACTTTCCCGGATCTCGACACCGGGCAGCGCTTGCAAATACTCAGCACACTGCCGAATGGCCATGGGGTGGGATTCAATAACTTTGATGTCATTCAACTTTACACCCGGGAGAACCAACAAATGCATGTGAATGGGCAAATAAATTTCGCCTACTATGCTGAAATGATACTCCTGCAAAAGGAAATAGTTCGGCAGAATACTTCCAGCAATTGAGTTTTCAATGGCCATAACTGCCGCATCAGCCTTTCCGTTCTGTAAGCTTTCACATAACTGATGAAAGGATAGACACGCTATCGTTTCAACAGGCTCCCGGAAATAGGTGAGTGCCGCTATTTCGTGAAAGCTGGTAGCGATACCCTGGATTGCAATACGTGGTTTCTTTTTCTTTGCCATTTTTGAAATGTCTATAAAAGCAAAAAGTCCCGGTTTTCCGGGACTTTTCTGAGGTTTTCGTTATCGTTTAGTCAACAACACATCACTCTTAAAGTCCCGCTCGGGTACTAAAAAAGAAGTAATAAAAGTAAAAAGATGTGCTACCGATTTTCATATCTGCAGTTGAAGGTTCCAAAGGAAAATATTTTTTATTCGAATTGCAACTATGGAAGCCTTCTTTGATAAAATATTTTCAGAAACTAATGGTTGTTAGTGTTGGCTGGCTTTGCAACCATTCCTGTTTTGCACAAGCAGTTGGAGGCCCAACAAAAGCAAGCAAAGGAAGTAATGCCTACCTTTGTAAAAAAAAACTGACCTGATGAAAGCAATAATACAAAAAGTTCTCTTCATTATCCTGCTCATTGTTACCTGGAGTTGCGGACAGCGTTCGCACAATCACGATGAGCATGATCACGGTTCTGATGAAGCCATTGAAACGGGAGAAAACCAGGCCTTGTATGACGAAGTCATGACCGTACACGATGAAGTGATGCCCAAAATGAATGACTTATATAAATTAAAAGAAGCGCTCAAAACCCGGATTACCGATACCCCGGCAATGCCAGCGGATAAGAAAGAGGCGATTGAAGACCTGATCTTGAAACTCGATTCTGCCAGCGAAGGCATGATGGTTTGGATGCGCAATTTCAACCCTTTGCCCGACAGTCTCGGAGAAGAACAGGCCAAAGAATATTTGGAGAACGAAATGGTGAAGGTAAAGAAAGTAAGAGCGGAAATTTATGAAGCTATAGAAAGGGCTACCGACATAAACTAGGGGCCGGATTTACTTCTTAAACAGGAATAAAAAGTAGATACATTCACCAAGAGGCGAACGTGGCGTTGTCGATGATAGCATGGTACAGTGAAGCGCTATTTTCTTATACACTAATCCATATGCTGTACCAAATAAAAGGCCCTGTCCAAAGTATGCCGGACCATGGATAAACCCCGATTTCTCTATCAGCGCTGACCAATCCATGATAAAAGATGTGCACCCATCAAACCAGGGTTTATCGCGGCATGCACCAAAGGCTATTTATTCCGTTGCCTTTAAGAAATCTTTTACCTTTGTGCACGCAAAATAATGTCTCATGGAAATAAAGTTGGTACCCCTTAATGATCTGCATATAAAATTGGGCGCCAAGATGGCCCCCTTTGCCGGCTTTAACATGCCCGTGCGGTATTCCTCTGATATTGAAGAACACATGACTGTGCGGAAAGGTGTTGGTATTTTTGATGTCTCCCATATGGGAGAGTTCACGCTAAAAGGACCTGATGCACTTGATCTCATTCAGCGTGTGACCAGCAACGATGCCTCGAAATTAGCAGAAGGGCAGGCACAATATTCCTGTCTGCCAAATGAAACCGGTGGGATTGTGGATGACCTTTTGGTATATAAGATTAAAGATAATGACTACCTGCTGGTGGTCAATGCGGGAAACATTGAAAAGGACTGGAATTGGATCAGCAAGTTCAACACCAAAGGTGTGGACATGAAGAATATTTCCAATGAAACGTGTCTTTTTGCAGTACAAGGGCCGATGGCGACGGCAGTGCTTCAGGCCCTAACCAAAACAGATCTTTCTGCAATCAAATACTATCATTTTACCATCGGTGAAATTGCCGGCATTCCGGATTGCGTGATTTCCAATACTGGCTATAGTGGCGCTGGTGGCTTTGAGCTTTATGTGAACAGGCAATACGCAGAAAAATTGTGGAACGCTATCTTTGAAGCAGGCAAGGCGCATGAAATCAAACCTATAGGCTTGGGCGCGCGGGATACGTTGCGCCTGGAGATGGGTTTCTGTTTGTATGGAAATGACATCGACGATACCACTTCTCCGCTGGAGGCCGGCCTGGGATGGATAACAAAGTTCACGAAAGATTTTACAAACGCTGCGAACCTCAAAAAGCAAAAAGAAGAAGGTATAAAGCGAAAGCTGGTTGCCTTCAAAATGCTAGACAAAGGCATTCCTCGCCACGATTATAAGATCAAAAATGCGATGGGAACCGATATCGGTAAGGTAACTTCCGGAACAATGTCTCCGGTGCTGGGTGTCGGCATCGGGATGGGGTATGTAACCATGGATTATGTTAGTCCCGGTAGTGAAATCTTTATTGATGTGCGTGGCCGGTCGATCAAAGCACAGGTAAACAAACTCCCGCTAATCTAAACTGATCCATGATGGCGGTTATTTCTGCCGGTTGAATGTTGGTTCATCCATAATGCTAAAGTAAAATATGCGCGCCATTGATGTTTGTCTTAGTCCTGATCTGATGCATCTCTATCCGGTACAGGATAAAACCGTTGTCGTAGTCGATATCCTGCGTGCCACCTCGTGTATGACTACAGCGTTTGCCCATGGGATTAAAAGTATTACTCCTTTCGCTAAGTTAGAGGATTGTATGGCAATGAAGGAACAACAATACGTAACTGCGGGAGAGCGCGATGGAAAAAAGGTTGAAGGGTTTGATCTTGGCAACTCACCTTTCGAGTACATGGACGAAAAATTAAAGGGAGCTAAAATTGCATTTACCACGACAAACGGAACACAGGCCATTGCAAAATCTGAGGGTGCAAAAGAAATTATTATCGGATCTTTTCTCAATCTTTCCGCGGTGACGGACTATTTAGCAAGAGGGGATAACAATGTATTGGTTGTTTGCGCCGGATGGAAAGGCAAAGTAAATTTGGAAGACACAATTTTCGCCGGTGCGGTAGTTGAAATGCTCAAGGATCAAATCCATTCGGATTGTGATGCTCCGCTGGCAGCACAACATCTGTATACTTTGGCGATGGACGATTTAGAAGGATTTCTAAAGAACTCCAGTCATGTAATGCGCCTTGCCAAATTGAATATTCACAAGGACATCCGCTTTTGCCTGACGCCCGATCAGTATAATGTAGTACCCATGTTGAAAAATGGTGCCCTGGAATTATAACCGTTGGCCTGGCCAGATCCCTTCCTGCTCTTCAGGCGAGGCTTGGTGCAAGCATAAACACAGCCAACCATATTTTTCTCATGAAAGCTTCGGATTTTGACCGTGCCGGTTTATATCCCGAGTATTTTTCTTTTCAAGGTTTTTTTGGAAAGCCAATGTAAGGTCAATCCCAGTCTGGTTGGCAAGACAAATCAATACCCACAGCACGTCTGCCAGTTCATCACCGAGATCCTTATCCTTGTCCGATTCTTTTTCAGATTGCTCACCATATTGCCTGGCGATAACTCTGGCCACCTCACCCACCTCCTCCGTTAGCATGGCCATGTTTGTAAGTTCATTAAAATAGCGCACACCCTTGGTTTTGATCCATTGATCAACTTGCTCCTGGGCCATTTTCAGTGTAATTGACATGGCAGTAATTTTTATAGTTTGTTATGTTAGTTTCGCCAGCAAGGATCCCGGTATGCTGGCTATCTTGCTTTTCGCGTAATCAAAGCATACAATACCAGTCTTGCCGCGGGCCACTTCTTTTTCTGTTTCTTTATTGGTAACGAGATACAGTATATCGAAACCATACTTAGTAAAATCAATTGGCGCAAGTTGGACAACAAGCACATCTCCCAGAAAAGATTCCGCTTTGTAAATAACAGCGGCGTCGCTAATGATATGACCTACGGTTCCTTCAATACTAACTTCATTGGTAAAGCCAAGAGAACGGTAAAACTGCACACGTGCTTCTTGGAGCAACGTTAGCATGGTATCATTGCCCACATGTCCTCCATAATTTATATCGGAAGCGCGTACGGGAATTTCAGTTCTAAAAAGAAATTTATCAGGAAGGCTAAGGTGAATTCGAGCCATAAAATAACATCTTCAATTAATTAACAAGTACACTGGATCAACTGGCGACGACATGATGCTTGTGCACTTTGAAAACATCCAGGGCCTTGGCATTTCCCGGAACAGGCAACGTATCAACATAATCAAAGGTGTATTTCTTACCCTCCAGCGCGAGGATGGCTGCCACGATCCCCGTTGCATGGATTGATCCGGGCAGTGCAAGTTTATGGAGCCGTTCAACGATTTCGATGGCATCTCCAGATAATTTTTGCTTTGTCTCTCCGGCATTAATTCGCAAGGGGCCTACATGCATACTGATCCGCACGGTTACCGTTTTTTGAAAAGGCTTCGTCAAGGTTTTAGAAACAACTTCACAAAACTCGATCGCACTGAAAAGCGTCTTAAATCCGGCAACCATATAATCTTCACGCATATCGAGTACGACAGGCGGAAGTGAGGATGTTTCCATTTCTGATAAGAGTGCTGTGTTTAGTTTATTATCAGAAGAAAAATCGCAGCATACAAAATAAAGTACAGGGCGGTCAGAAACCGGCTGCAATGGCAGTGGTTGTTCCGGGGTTATTTCCGGCGCATCGTTCAGAAATACATCCGGATTGACAGTAACATGGTTTTTTTGGAAAGGCCACAAAGCCACGGTATCGCGTGTACCTCCCATTTTTCTTTTCCGATCCCGTTCGGATAAAACACTTATGAGTGTAGGCTCCTCATGGTTCCCAAGGCTCCGCAGCACAGACAGTCCGAAAATTATGCTGGTCTGCAGCAAGAAAAGGTCAGCATGTCCTTCGTATGCTTCCTGGGTAAGATAGGTCACCGGATATTTATTAACCAGTCGTGTAAAACGCTCAACCCAATGTTCCCCTGCAAATCGCACGCTCACATCAATGAAATCCGATTGTTTGAAAGGCAGGAAGAGATTTAATTCTCCGCCAACCTCTTCCATTGCTTCGGCGAAGAGTATATCCCCGCCACATGCAAGGGAACAGTAGCCAATCTTAGCATTCAACGTACGAAGCGCGTTTAACAGGGCGATCTTTACATTTGTCTCTATCTCCGGTGGAAACCGTTTGTGAGATCGATTAGGGTGATCAATCATATGCCCGACGAAGGCGACTACAACGGGAGGACTAAAGGCCTTAATAACTTCATTTGGCACCGGTAGATAATGCTTCAACAACCACAATTGGTTGTACACAGAATTGATCTTTCCCCAATCCGTAACCGCCAATTTGCGGGCATGCAGGTAGGCCTCAACAGCTTTTGGTCGCTCTTTCAGGAGCAGATAAGCCTCCGCCTGTGTAGCCGCTTCCCAAAAATCATTTTCAGGATCCTTCAGTACGGACAGAACTTCCTGTGCAATTTCCTTCCCTCTCCTGGATTGTCCCGCCAGCACAGACATGGATGCTGCATTTATACCCGTATAATAGCTTTTTGTTAACTGGAAGTTCTTGTCGTATGTATCGCGGGCGAGAATTGCATATTTCGAGCTTTGATTTTTTTTGAACAATTCCTTATAAATACTTCCCAGAATACCCATCGTTTCCGGATCATCGGGATGGTCACGAATGATCGTTTCCAAATACTCCTGAGCCGCCTCTGGCACACCTGACTTGGACAAGGATAATGCATAGAGTTGTTTCACCCGCAAATCCGCGCCATTGTGCAACAAATCCTGCGCACGCGTTCGGGCTTCGGCGTAGTGGCCAAGTTGTATAAGATTCTCCAGCTGCGAGATATCGCTCATCGTTTAAAATATGCGTTTATTTATGTTATGTCCTTGGTTTCAGATTATTTAGCTCACGGCAGAACGGTGTGCGTAGCCTAAAAATCAAAAAGATAAATTAGTTTTCTAAAAATTTCTTATAAAACCTTTCCCATCGAACTTAAAAAGCCTGGGGCTTTTGCCCTCATCGCATTTAAAGGCTTTCACTCGCCTCAGCTTGAAGGCTATATCCTGAATCCATAAATCAACATGGATGTAATCAGCAAAATAGTAGATTTATTTCTCAACTGCCTAATATAACACCAAATAGAAACTGCTTCTGCATGATCACCAAACGCTGCTAGCGTCCGATCAGAAGTTACAAAACCCTATCGAACTGATTGTCCAGACGACCGCTTAGCTGCTAAATATAAGGAAGTGGTATGTCTATTGTGAACGAAACAAAAGAAATAACTGAATACCATAAAAGATGGGTGCAAAATCAAATCTACGATTAAAGTGATAGCAGCGGCAGCATTTTACCCCGGCCAGATCTTCTTTATCATTATCCCTCTTGCATGCATGCTGTTTACAAAATCCGCAGTTCCCCCTGTTTCCGTGCCCGTTGAATTATTCATCAACGCAAGGGCTAATACTTTTTTTGGTTCAAGGTTTGAATGTTCCAGCGCATAATTCAGCATCGCTTCATTGCAAGAAGCGTAACAGACACTCAACTCATCGGTGCATTCAAGCTCGTGAACCTCGGCCGCCTGAGACAACACATAGTGAAAATGGTCTTCCCATTCTTTCGGATCCTCACCGGGAATGCCCTTAACGTATTTCACTGAAGCTGCAAGAAACATCTCTTGCTCAAACGGAATGAATATAACCAATGGAATTTTTCGCTTCAGTACGCCTTCCGCAAAGATCATGTCACCCCCTGCAGCGAGACTGGAAACGGCAACTGTTGGAGACGCTAATTCCAGCTCATCAAGAGCTTCTTCAATAGTATGCTGTACTTTTTGTATCAGTCCAAAAGGAAATCGCTCGCTTTTGCGGTCAATTGGGTCAATTAAATGTCCGGTAAATAGCAGGACGTTACACTTCATTCCTCTTACTTGTTTACTTTAAGGCACTAAAAGTAACACCTTCCTGGAATATTTTCTTTTTATTCTTTTTTCTTCTCCAAACTATAATTAATAAATAAGGTTGCCATGTGGGCTTCCAATCCATCAGAACGCCTGTAAAACGCATAGCGCAATTCAACCGCGTTAAATGTTCGTCTGCGCTTTCGGTTGAAAGGCGCATACCGAAAGCTCAAGCCGGGTTTGATTGAGTAGAATTTTGACAAGTCGTAGTCCGACGTATAGAAAGCCTGCGAAATGTCATGCGCTTTGTATGGATGGAAATAGTTCGCACTGTTTTGCGAATACAATCGGAAGAAAGTTGATACCGTGAATACGGGGGTGATTTTAAGGGATGTC
>Ga0224505_10000106_pt1 | contig 63479 bp, 61 predicted proteins | sample SF_Jan12_sed_USG_FD_169102 | JGI IMG/M metagenome (GOLD analysis project Ga0224505, IMG submission 169102) | Sediment microbial communities from San Francisco Bay, California, United States - SF_Jan12_sed_USGS_4_1 | ecosystem: Environmental > Aquatic > Marine > Sediment | place: USA: California...
CCCGATGACCGGTCACCACTCAGAGGAGGGGCACACACGCGAGGAATGACGATGAGCAGAGGGAGGTGGGGGGGTGTTGTACGCGGTGAAGAATCGTACGCATGTGAAAGGCTTGCAAGGATTCAAGTGAGCCGCTGTTGAAACAGTACCATACCCTGTATCAGAGGTACGTAAAGAGTTCTCCACTATCCAACGTTCGAACCGGCCCCGCAAGCTATCCGGATGCAGACACGGAATGCTCGGAGCGCTGCATAACCTTAGTGGCCAGTCCATCCGGCGAGCAGACGAGCAAAGTTCTTGCCGCAGCAACGCGAGTTGGGATGGCGCCGATGAGATGGACTGGGTCCTGATATATGCGGTTCTCCTCGCCAATGATGCTTGCGGCGGGGCAAGTAGTGTTTCTCTCTTTGGTTCGCATTGTGGTATTACCCTGATGCCAAGCTGAAGCGTGACCCGTGAGGGGGTGAGGTCATGACCGTGTTCTTGATCTCGGTTGCGGTGAAACGGATGAAGAGTCTTATGTCTATGGTTGTGGGATTGTGCGTATGTGGTCTGGCTTACGGGCTCAACAGAGCAACGTACGTGCCATCGTTCATAAGAGCAATCAACTAGCCCGTCGTCGAGCATCGATTCGTGCGCTCTGGACCTGACTGCAGTGATGCCGTGGCGCGACGGAGAGGTGCATCATGAGAGCGTCCAGTACGGAAGCATCTCGTCGGTGGAACGGGGGGAGGCGTAACGCGATGGGCTCAGGCAACCGTGTACTCGCGATCGTCATGGCCGGGGGAAAGGGCGAGCGGTTGATGCCCCTGACGGAACTGCGGAGTAAACCAGCGGTTCCATTCGGCGGCAAGTATCGCATCGTCGACTTTGTCCTGAGTAATTTCCTCAACTCCGGCATCATGGCGATCTATGTGCTCGTTCAGTACCGCTCGCAGTCGCTGATCGAACATCTGAGACGGGCCTGGCGAATTGGCGGGCGTATCCAGCAGCAGTTCATCACCGTGGTGCCGCCTCAGATGAAGGCCCACGGTGGTTGGTATGAGGGAACGGCCGATGCTGTATATCATAATATCAATCTTATTCAAGACTTTGGTCCTGATTTGGTGGCGGTGTTCGGAGCGGACCATATCTACCGCATGGATATTAACCAGATGATCCGGTTTCACCGTGAAACAGACGCCGAGGTTACCGTAGCGGCCTTGCCGGTGCCGCTCCACGCGGCGGGAGGATTCGGAATCATTGAAGCCGACGGCGATGGACGTGTGATCGGGTTCGAGGAAAAGCCTACATCTCCGAAACCGATGGTTCAGGATCCTGGATGCGCATACTCGTCCATGGGCAACTATCTGTTCAACACCGACCTGCTCATTGCGGCTCTGGAGGAGGATGCCTCGAAACCGGTATCGCATGATTTTGGACGAGACATTCTTCCACAGTTGATCAACAGCCGTCGTGTGATGGCGTATAACTTCCACGACAATGCGGTTCCTGGAATCAAGCCCTACGAGGAGCGGGGGTATTGGCGGGACGTGGGAACGTTGGATGCCTATTGGCAAGCTCATATGGACATGCTGGGTTCTGTGCCGTTACTGGACCTTCGTAATCAGCAATGGCCGATCTTGACGGACACTTTCGATGGACCGACCGCCAGTTTTGCGCGAGCGACGATCGAGGCGTCGCTGGTTGGACAAGGCAGTCTCATCAACGATGCAAGGATTCGCCGATCGGTGATCGGCCGAAACGTCCGCATCGAATATGGGGCCGAAGTCGATGAATGTGTCATCCTGGATGGAGTCACAATCGGGTCCAAGGCGCGCCTTCGCCGGGTGATTGCCGACCGTTTCAACGTCATACCGGAGTCCGTGGAAATCGGATTCGTACCTGAAGCGGACATGAAACGTTATCAGACGACCGCATCGGGGTTGGTGGTTCTTCCGCGAGGCTTGTCCAGAGGGAAAGGTCCTCTCAGTCGCACCGTTACCGGTTGAGGAGAATTATGTCCATGGAGCCAGTCACTCATCCCCGTGTTCCCGTGTCGACTTATCGAATACAGCTGAATCGCACCTGCACGTTTCGAGATGTCGCCAAGCTCGTGCCGTACCTCCATGACGTTGGCATTACGGACCTCTATTGTTCCCCCTATTTCACTGCGGTGCCAGGCAGCATGCACGGCTACGATGTCGTTGATCCGACGACACTGAATCCTGATATCGGGACCGAAGAAGAGTATCGAGCATTCATCGACGAGTTGCATCGACGAGGGATGGGGCAACTCCTGGACGTCGTACCGAACCACATGGGCATCACCTTCCAACTCAACCAATGGTGGCAGGATGTTCTCGAAAACGGGCCGAGTTCTCCCTATGCGTCGTTTTTCGATATCGATTGGGATCCCGTCAAACCGGAATTGCGGGATAAAGTACTGCTGCCGATCCTCGGGGGACACTACGGGGTCGTGCTGGAAAATGGTGAGCTCCGATTGGTCTATGAGGCAGGGAGGTTTCTGATCCAGTACCACGACCATCGCCTCCCGGTCGCACCGAAACCTTCTTCCCGTATTCTCACGCATCGTCTGGACCAGTTGATCGCAGAAAGCGGTGCGGATGATCCACATGTGTTGGAGTTAGAGAGTATCATCACGGCACTGAAGCATCTGCCGTCTCAACAGGATCGGGAGCCGGCCTTGGTTGCCGAGCGATATCGTGAGAAAGAAATTATTCGACGGCGACTTGCTGCGCTTGTGGAGGGCAGTGCCAGTATTCGGCTATTTATCGAGGAGAACGTTCGGTTGATCAACGGCACAACAGGCGACCCAACGAGTTTTGACCTGCTTGATGAGATCTTGAATCACCAGGCCTATCGCTTGGCCTACTGGCAGGTCGCGGCAGAAGAGATCAACTACCGGCGGTTTTTTGACATCAACGAATTGGCTGCCATTCGGATGGAGAATCCGGCGGTCTTTGAGGAAACGCATCGCCTCTTGCTACGCCTCGTGAAAGCAGGAGCGGTGACCGGTCTGCGGATTGATCATGTCGACGGCCTCTATGATCCAGACGACTATCTGCGGAAGCTTCAAGGGTGGGCACGACGGGAATTGCCGGAGGTCGCCGACACGGAAACCCGACCGCTGTACCTCATCGTGGAGAAAATTCTTGGGGTCAACGAAAGGATTCCCGAATCCTGGCCGGTTCACGGCAACACGGGATACGACTTCCTGGCACTCATCAACGGGCTCTTCGTGAACCGCGCGCAGGAGCCTTCAATCGATGCGGCCTATGCTCGTTTCATCGGAAAGGAAAACTTCTTCGAGGAGTTGGCCTATCAGTGCAAGCGATTGATCATGAATGTGTCCATGGCAAGCGAATTGAACGTGCTGGGTCATCAGTTGAATCGTCTGTCGGAACGAGACCGACGCTCACGAGACTATACGCTCAATAGTCTTACCCATGCAATTCGAGAGATCATCGCCTGTTTTCCCGTCTATCGGAGCTACATCACACCCACCGCTGGGGAGATCCTGGGGCGAGACCGCACATTTATTTGGCAGGCCGTGGCAAGAGCCAAACGGCGTAATCCCGCAGTCACCGGGTTGGTGTTCGACTTCGTCCGCGACCTGCTCTTGCAACAGGCGGATTCGCATGCGGCGCATGATGACGAACGGCTTCGCTTCGTCATGAAGTTTCAACAAACGACGAGTCCGGTGACTGCGAAAGGCATCGAAGACACGGCGTTCTATCGCTTCAATCGACTGGTCTCGTTGAACGAGGTCGGCGCCGATCCGCAACAGTTCGGCATGACCCCGACAATGGTGCATCAGCAGTTGAAGGAACGGCAGGGCCGGTGGCCGGCAACCCTATCAGCCACCGCGACACATGATACCAAACGAGGTGAGGATGTCCGTGTTCGAATTTCGGTGCTATCTGAAATGCCAAAGCTCTGGAGTCAGCAGGTAACCCTGTGGAGCAAGGTGAATCAGAAGTGGAAAGTTTCTGGAGAACAGGGGCCGATGCCGACGGCGGACGACGAGTACCTCCTGTACCAAATGTTGATCGGTGCCTGGCCACTGACCCGACTTGATGAGCAGCAGCATGAGGAGTTTCGGGCGAGGATTCACGCGTATATGAATAAAGCGATCAAGGAAGCAAAGGTTCGCACCAGTTGGGTCAATCCGGACTCTGAGTATGAAGAGGCCATGCGTCACTTTGTGTTCGGGGTTCTCAATCGATCCGAAGCAAGAGACTTCCTCGATGATTTTCTCCCGTTCCAGGGAAGGATTGCGCAGTACGGCATCTACAACTCACTGGCGCAGCTGCTGATCAAGATCACGGCACCCGGCGTCCCGGATTTCTATCAGGGCACGGAGTTCTGGGATCTCAACTTGGTCGACCCGGACAATCGCCGCCCGGTGGACTTCGGTCTCAGGCAGACCGTTGTAGCCTCGTGGCAGTCGGCCGGAGACTCGGTCCAGGCTCGACAAGCCCTCCTGAATGATCTCTTGGCTCATCGAGCCGACGGACGGATCAAGTTATGGCTCACCACAGAAGGTTTACGGTATCGCAGAGCGCATGCGGCTTTATTCCAGCAGGGCGAGTATGTTCCGCTTCAGGTCTCCGGTGCCAAACAGGAACATCTCTTCGCGTTCGCACGCATCCAGGGGGACCAGGCCGTGGTCGTCGTGGTTCCGCGTCTATTAACAGGGGTGATCGAGGATCCAACCGAGCTTCCGGTCGGGGAACGGATATGGGGTGACACCAGAGTGACGATGCCGTCGTGGAAAGACGACTCTCCGTATCAGAATGTCCTAACCGGAAGTCAATCGGCGACAACGTCGGACGATGGTCGCCAGACTATCGCCGCTGCGGAGATCCTGAGGGATTGTCCGATCGCATTGATGGAACGGATGGGTTGATCGAATTGCCAGCTGTGTCAAGATGACCGGTGGGTATCTGAGATAGTTGGAGGGACGGCTGCAGTGTATTCCACGGCCTGCCTTCGAGAAGCGGGGCCGTGCACATCTCATTCTGAGCTGATTGCAGGGGGGGAACATACGTGGGGTCCAAGACAAAATCAAAACCTGAACGTTGGTCGCCAATCATCATCGAAGCCGTGCAACCAGAGGTCGACGATGGACGGTATCCGATCAAGCGTGAAGTCGGAGATCGGCTTGTGGTGTCCGCCGACATTTTTAAGGAGGGGCATGACGTCTTGACCGCGGTGCTCCGGTATCGGACGATCAAAGAGACGACATGGCACGAGGCGGCGATGGCACACGTCGATAACGATCGATGGTCCGGCCACTTCGACCTCCGGGAGAACACCCGCTATCTCTACACCATCGGGGCGTTCACCAACACGTTTGAATCGTGGCGCCAGGAGGCGACCAAGAAATCTCAGGCGGGTGAACGCATCGAGAGCGAGCTGTTGGAAGGACGAACGCTGGTCGAGCGTGCGACGAAACGCGCGGTCGAACCGGACAAGGCTCGATTGGAAGGATTCCTCAAACAATGGGGGTCGTCGGGGACACAGGAGACCCAACTCGCAGTCGCTCTCAACGAGGAACTTTCTCAACTGGTCGAACGTCATCAGGAACGCATGGCTTGGACCTTGTATGATCGGGAGCTGAAGGTGGTGGTCGATCGCGTCCGTGCACGGCATGGAGCCTGGTACGAAATCTTCCCCCGTTCACAGGGAACAATTCCAGGCAAAGGCTCGACGTTCCAGGAGTGTGAACAGCGATTGCCGGCGATCAAAGCCATGGGATTCGACGTACTGTATCTCACGCCGATCCACCCCATCGGCCGCACGAACCGCAAGGGAAAGAACAACTCCCTGACTCCGGCTCCGACCGATCCCGGGAGTCCGTATGCGATCGGAAACGAACTGGGCGGCCACGATGCGGTTGAGCCGAGCCTCGGCACGATCGAAGATTTCGATCGATTTGAGCGAGCCGTGCGCGCTCACGGAATGGAACTGGCCATGGACTTTGCCATCAATTGCTCGCCGGACCACCCCTACGTCAAAGACCATCCGGAATGGTTCGCCCATCGTCCGGACGGGACGATCAAGTATGCGGAGAATCCCCCTAAGAAGTACCAGGATATCTACAACGTCGACTTTTACTGCAAAGACTGGTTTGGGCTCTGGAACGAGATGAAGCGCGTGATTCTCTTCTGGGCTGAGCACGGGGTGAAGATTTTCCGGGTCGACAATCCACATACGAAGCCGGTGGCCTTTTGGGAATGGCTGATCCGTGAAGTGCAGGATCGCTACCCGGACGCCATCTTTCTTTCCGAAGCGTTCACGAAGCCGAAGATGATGAAAATGCTGGCCAAGGCGGGCTACACCCAATCCTATACCTATTTCACCTGGCGGAACTTCAAGCAGGAATTGACTGACTACATGGTGGAATTGTCGACGAGCGAGATGAAGGAGTATTTTCGCCCAAACTTTTTTACCAATACACCGGACATCCTTCCGGAGGTTCTTCAGCAAGGAGGTCGGCCCGCCTTCATGTTTCGGCTGGTCCTGGCAGCGACTCTGTCTCCATCGTATGGAATCTACAGTGGGTACGAGCTGTGCGAAAACCGGGCCTTGCTGGGCAAAGAAGAGTATCTCGATTCGGAAAAGTATGAATTCAAAGTCTGGGATTGGGACCGGCCTGGCCATATTATCGACTACGTGACGACGATCAATCGCATTCGACGGGAAAACCCCGCGCTACATGAACTGGACAATCTGGAATTTTACGAGTCCGATAACGATCAAGTGCTGTTCTACGGAAAAAGTACGGCTGACAAGCTGAATTCTGTGCTCGTGGCGGTCAATCTGAGCCCATTCCAATATCAGGAAGCGCATCTCAGGATTCCACTTGCCGCCCTCGGCTTAAAACCGGAAGACAGCTATCAATTGCACAACGTGATCACTGATCGGCGGGATCTCATGACGGGCGATAGTTATATTGTGCGGCTCGATCCGAAGGTTGAGCCTGCCGTGATTTTCGTCGTGCGGCGTTGGACGCATCGTGAGCAGGACGTTGACTTTTTCTCGTGAGGACTCCGCCATGGCGAAGGGCGAGCAACAGGCATGGATCGACCGCGCGATTGCGGCGTTGAAGGGAGAGGGCCGGCGCGCCCTCATCGAATTTCTCCAGCGGCAGCGGTGGTTCGGTGGTAAGGGGAAATCGTTGGCCGATGTGCGTGTTTCAGACGCCGTTGGCTTTTCCGACGGTGGAGCTCCCTGGTTGCTGGCATTCTTACTTGTGGAATACCGCGGTGGGGTGAAAGAACGGTACGTCATGCCGTTGGCCGTCAAACCGAAGAGTGGATTGGATGATGCCACGGCCCTCGTCGAGATGCCTGAATCTTCCGGCCAGGAGTGGCTATGCGATGCAACAGGTGATGCGCACGTGTGGATCACGCTCTATGAAAGTGTGGCGCGCGGACGGGCATCGGCGGCACAGTCCGGATGCCTGGTGGGCAGGGCGTTGCCGCAGCGCCTTGAGGAACTTGCTCAAGAGGTGCGGGAGGTCAAAGTATTGTCCGCGGAGCAGAGCAACACCTCGGTCATTTTGGACCGACGGGTGATCTTGAAATTGATTCGGAAACAGGATGTGGGGGTCAATCCCGATAGCGAGATGCTGGAGTTCCTGACAGCGCAGACCACCTGCCAAGACGTTCCGGCGCTGTGGGGCCTCTTAACGTATGAAGACGGGGAGGGAGAAGCGCGCGTGCAACCCGCCACGGTTGCCGTCATCCAGCGCTTTGTTCCGAATATCGGCGACGGATGGACCTACACGCTGGCCCATCTTGCGACGCTCTTGGATGAAGGCGGCAAGGCGGCGACGGGGCCCGGAGAGGAACTCTCACGGGCAATAACGACAATGTCCGGATCGTATTTGAAGCAGATTCGACGGCTTGGTGAGATTACAGGTGGGCTTCATGAGGCACTGGCGTCGCGTCAAGAGCCAGAGGCGTTCGGCCCAGAATTGATCAGCGCTCGTGATATCGAGCACTGGAAGAACGAGATGCTGAAGCATCTCGCGGAGGTCTGTCAGGATCTCCGGGCACTTCAGCCGGGGCGACAATCAGCCTTGAGATTGACGGAGGTCGACGTGGTCCGGCTGGAAACGGGCTGTCGCGGACGATTCGATGATCTGTGTCTCCTCACACAAGACACGGTGAAAAAGATTCGTCACCATGGGGACTATCACCTCGGCCAGGTCCTCAAGACGACCGACGGGTTTGTCGTCATTGATTTCGAAGGAGAGCCGGCGAGATCTCTTGAGGCGCGACGCGACAAAGTCTGTCCCTTGAAAGATGTGGGAGGCATGCTGCGGTCCTTCAACTATGCGGCCCATGCTGCGCTCACACAACGGGGGGCGGCCTCTTCAACGGATTTTGGGCTGGTGAAGGAATGGGAAGGCGCAGCTCGTGCGGCATTCCTCGACGGCTATCGATCGGTGGCGAAGCCCGGGCAGGCGGTGTTTTTGCCAGCTACATGGGAAGCGGCCGTTCGTGTGATTCAGGTCTATGAGCTCGACAAGGCGCTGTACGAGTTGCGTTACGAGATGAGGAATCGGCCGGATTGGTTGATGATTCCGCTTGAAGGGATTCGAAGTCTCACCCAGGAGCAGGTCGGGTGAGAAGGAAATGTGATGGCGTATAAACCGATCGGAGACTACGGAGTCATCGGAGACCTCCACACCGTGGCCTTGGTGGGGAAGGATGGTTCGATCGATTGGTGCTGTTTCCCGCATTTCGATTCGCCCAGTATGTTCGGCGCGTTGCTGGATGATCAGCGCGGGGGATGGTTCCGCATCGCACCCTTAGACGCAGGGAAGCGGCAGCAGCTCTACTTGCCTGAGACCAACGTGCTGCTGACCCGCTTTCTGCACCACGACGGCGTTGCCGAGTTGACGGATTTCATGCCGATCGAATGCGATGATCCGGGAATCTGTCCGAAACGGCATCAGATTGTTCGCATGTTGTCGGTGGTGCGAGGCAGAATCCGCTTTCGACTGGAATGCCGTCCGGCGTTCAACTTCGGGCGAGACGCCCATGCGGTGACGCTGCGTCAGACCGGCGCGATATTTCGATCGATATCGATGACCCTCGGGTTGGTGAGCCCTATTCCGATCACGATTTCCGACGGGGCCGCTGAGGTGGAATTTACGTTAGCTGCGGGCCAGCAGGTCTCGTTTTTTCTGGAGTATCTGGAGTCCGCCGATGCGGAGAGTATTTTGGATGCCCCGCAAACGGCGGAGGCGGCTTTTCATGACACGATCGTGTTTTGGCGGAAGTGGATCGGACAGTGTTCCTACGTCGGGCGATGGCGAGAGATGGTGCATCGGTCCGCGCTCACTCTCAAGTTGCTCACGTATGCACCGAGCGGTGCGATCGTGGCGGCACCGACTACGAGTCTGCCGGAGGCCATAGGCGGAGTCAGAAATTGGGATTATCGGTATACGTGGATTCGAGACGCCGCCTTTACGCTCTATGCGCTGATGCGCCTTGGGTTTTCAAAGGAAGCGGGCCGATTCATGCAATGGCTGGATGCCCGCTGTCACGACTTAAACGTGGACGGTTCGCTGCAAGTGCTGTATGGAATCGACGGACGTCGAATCGGACCTGAAGAAGTTTTCCTCGATTGGAAAGGATATCAAGAGTCAACACCTGTCCGTATCGGGAATGGTGCGGCCCATCAACGGCAGCTGGATATGTACGGAGCGTTGATGGATGCGGCGTATCTGTATAACAAGCACGGATCGCCGATCAGTTATGACATGTGGATCAGCCTTTCCCGGTTGGTGACGTATGTCTGCGACAACTGGGATCAACCGGATGAAGGGGTGTGGGAGGTGCGTGGTGGAGCGCGGCAGTTTGTGTACTCGAAGGTCATGTGCTGGGTTGCCTTGGATCGTGGCATTCGCTTGGCGGACAAGCGGGGGTTCCCGGCGGATCGGGCCAAGTGGATGGACATGCGCGACCGGATCTACCTGGATGTGATGCGCCGCGGATGGAATCATGAGCTCAACTCGTTTGTTCAGGAATACGGCGGCTCGGCCTTGGATGCGAGTGCGCTGGTGTTTCCCTTGGTGTTCTTCCTGTCGCCGACAGACCCGCGTATGCAAACGACGCTGGAACGTCTTCGGGCCAACCTGGCATCTGATACGCTGGTCTTTCGGTATCTTCCAGAAAAGGCGGCTCCGGATGGTCTTCCAGGTCAGGAAGGGACCTTCACGCTCTGTTCGTTCTGGATGGTCGAGGCGTTGACCAGAGCCGGCCAGTTGGAAGAGGCCCGTCTCTTGTTTGAAAAGATGTTGAGTTATGCCAACCATGTGGGGCTTTATGCGGAAGAGTTGTCGGTCACGGGGGAACAGCTGGGGAACTTCCCTCAGGCGTTCGCCCATATCGGGCTGATCAGTGCTGCGTACAATCTGGATCGAGCGTTGAGTTCAGCGCGGACTGTGTCGGTCTAGTTATGTTATTGAATAGCGAAGGGGGAATCGTGCCAACGACGGATGCAGATACGACATTCCGATTCATCGGATGCAGCGAGATCCAAGAGATCCTTGGGAAGCAAGCAGCGGACGAACGCCAGTTGGCCGAATTGCTGGAGGAGGTCCCGCTCGACTCGGTCTATTACCATACACACAGCTATTTTCTTCGGAGCCGGTTCATCGAGCGCACCTACCCGAACGACTTCGCTCAATGGGTAGCCCAGCAGCTCCAGGATCATGTGCTCGCCGAACGACTGTCCGTGGTGGACCCCTTCGATTTTCAGAGTTTGGAGGCGCTTCGAGAAGAATTGATTTCGCTGATCGACGACCATTTGTCCGGTATGAGGACGGTCCCGCGTGCAACGTTCGGAACACCGTTCTACTTCAACCGATCGCGTATCTTGGAGGTACCCACCGGCATAGGAGTTCAGACGCTTCGTGAGTTCCGCAATGCTATTGAGGACGTCGACTCCAGCGCCATTTATTTTCATGTGTTTGAAGCGCACTTACGGTTGCAGCGCAAAGAGAACGATTTTTCCGCCTGGTTCAGAGGCAGCCTGAATCTGCCCGATCTGGCCGATCGATTGAAAGCGTTGAACCCCTATCTCGGTAGTCTGGAACGACTGCGGTCGAACGTGCTGACCATGTGCGATGAACAGTTGGCGAAATCAGCCTCAGTAGAAAAGGTGTAGGTGATCAGAACATGTTGAGCCCCGATCCTCTCTGGTACAAAGACGCGGTATTTTACGAGATCCACGTGAAGGCCTTTGCCGACGGGAATGGGGACGGAATAGGCGATTTCCAAGGCTTGATCGGGAAATTAGACTACCTCCAGTGGCTCGGCGTGGATTGCCTCTGGCTGCTCCCATTCTATCCCTCGCCGTTGCGGGACGATGGGTACGATGTGGCTGACTTTCGCAGTGTGGCGGAGCAATACGGCACAACGGAAGACGTGCGCCGTTTTCTAGACGAAGCGCACCGACGGGGGATGCGCGTGATCGTCGATTTGGTGTTAAATCACACCTCCGACCAGCATCCGTGGTTTCAGGAAGCACGGCAGTCGCCGCAATCGCTCAAACGCCACTTCTATGTCTGGAGCGACAACGATCGCAAGTACGGCAAAGCCCGAATCATCTTTATCGATACGGAAAAATCCAATTGGACATGGGATTCGGAGGCCAATGCGTTCTACTGGCACCGGTTTTTCAGCCATCAACCGGATTTGAATTATGACAACCCGGAAGTCCGGCAAGCCATGCTTGACACGATGGCGTTTTGGCTTGAGCAGGGACTGGACGGTTTTCGCTGTGATGCGGTTCCGTACCTTTTTGAGCGTGAGGGAACGATCTGTGAAAATCTGCCTGAGACGCACGAGTATTTGAAGGACATTCGGCGGCACATCGACAAGACGTATCACGGGCGCATTCTACTGGCCGAGGCGAATCAATGGCCGTCCGATGTGCGACCCTATTTTGGAAACGGCGATGAATTTCATATGGCCTTTCACTTTCCGCTCATGCCACGACTCTACATGGGCGTACGGAGTGAGACGCGCGATCCGATCGTCGACATGTTTACCCATACGCCGGAGATCCCACCGAATTGCCAATGGTGCCTCTTCCTTCGTAATCACGACGAGCTCACGCTTGAGATGTGTTCCGGCGAAGAGCGGGACTACATGTATTACACATATGGTCGCGATCCAAAGATGAGGCGGAATATCGGCATTGCGCGGCGGCTCGCACCGCTTTTGGAGAACGATCGGCGCAAGATCGAGCTGCTCAATAGTCTGGTCTTCACGATGCCCGGCAGCCCGATTATTTACTATGGGGACGAAATCGGCATGGGAGACAACATCCAACTGAAGGATCGGGACGGGGTGAGAACGCCCATGCAGTGGACAATGGATCGAAATGCGGGCTTCTCGACTTGCGATCCTGCCCGTCTGTATTTGCCGTTGGTGGCGGATTCGACCTACGGCTACCAATCGCTCAATGTGGAATGCCAGAAAGACATTCCCCATTCGCTGTTGCATTGGATGAAGAGAATGATCGCCGCACGCCGGCGGTATCCCGCTTTTGGACGAGGGACGATGACATTTCTGCACCCGGCGAACGACAAGGTGTTGGCCTATTTGAGACGGTACGAGGGTATTGTGCTGCTCCTCGTGCATAATCTCGCCGGGTCCGCGCAATCGGTAGAGTTGGGGTTGAAAGAATTCGCCGGCTCGATGCCGGTCGAACTGTTGGGAGAGGCACAATTCCCTGAGATAACAGATCGTCCCTATGCCCTGACGCTGGCCCCCTACGGCTATTACTGGCTTCGCCTCACGCCAGAGCATGTGGGGGTGGAGCCTTATGGGATTGAACTGACGGCGCTGTAACAGGCGTTCAGGTCAACCGGGCGGGTGAGTGTCTGTTACGGTAAGCCCCTGCGTATCAGTCGGGGCATGTGGAAACCGGCGTTCGTGTCTCGACAGGTTTACAACAACCCATTGCCAATTTCATTGAATACCGTTGTCGGTCTGACGGAGGAAGCACGGCAGATGATCAGAGAATTAGAGCAATATCGCGAAGTGGCACCGAAGGGCACCATCGACTTCCTCTATCGATTGAGTGATCTGGTACGGGACAAGCGGTTTCTCCATATCAGTTCTGTCCGTTACGGCGGCGGGATGGCTGAAATCTTGCGGAGGATCGTCCCCATTATGAAGACAATGGGCATCGAGGCATCTTGGGAGGTCATTGCCGGCACGCAGGAGTTCAATGATGTGACGCGTCGGATCACCGACGGCTTGCAAGGACGTGAGGAAACCATTACCGAGGAGATGTACCAGATCTACCTTGATGTCAATGCCAGGAATGCCAAGGCCTTGAATCTCGACGCCGATCTCATTTTTGTCCACGATCCGCAGCCTGCGGCACTCGTCGACCATCGGAAAGGAGGCACGTGGGTCTGGCGCTGCCACCTCGATGCCGGTCAGCCGTATCGACCCGTGTGGAGTCTCTTTCGTCGGCACGTGCTGAAGTACGATGCAGCCGTCTTTTCGCTGCCGGGATTTGCTCAGCGACTCCCGATCCCGAAGTTCTTGCTCTATCCCTCGATCGATCCGTTGACGGAAAAGAACCGTGAACTCTCACGGGGGGAGATTCTGCAGGTGCTCGATCGATTCGGAATCGCCCGAGGGAAACCGATTCTCCTGCAGGTGGCGCGGTTCGACCGGTTCAAGGACCAGATCGGTACAATTCGTGCGTACCGGATGGCCAAAAAGCACCATCCCTGCCAGCTTATTTTGGCCGGCAGCGGCGTGCTCCATGACTCAGAAGGGGAGGCCGTGCTGGCTGAAGTACAGCAGGCGGCGGAGAATGATCCCGACATTCATGTTCTGCAGTTGCCGCCCGAGGCTGATCGGGAAATCAACGCACTCCAGCGGGGTGCCACGATTGTGGTCCAAAGGGCCCTCAAGGAGGGGTTCGGTGTGGCGGTTTCCGAATCCATGTGGAAAGGCAAGCCCGTCATCGGCGGAACCACCGGCGGTGTCTCCGCACAAATCGTGGACGGAGCGACCGGTTTCATCGTCCATTCCGTGGAAGGCGCCGCCTTTCGCATCCGCTATCTCCTAAGCAATCCCGGAGTGATGACGAGGATGGGGGCGCTGGGGAAGGAGCATGTCCGGCGAAACTTTCTCACTACCCGGCACCTGGGGGACTACCTCACGATGGTGAAGCTGCTGTGCCCCGAGTAACCGCATGGATCAACCAACCACGAACGAACGAGTCCTGACCGACCCGGTCTTGCCTGAGCCGGTCCGTGCGCTGCTCAAGACGGCAGAATCGGCTGATATTGTGGTGGGCCTGCTCACGTTTAACGATGGGACGACGGCACCGGGTGTGGCTCGAACCCTGCTTGACGGGTTCAAACGATATGCCCCGCAGCAGCGGGTGTTGATGGTCAATTGCGACGCAGGGTCGCATGACGGCACAGCGGACCTGATTCAGCAAGCCGTCGGAAGCGGGCCCAGGCTCTGGACGATCCAGCATTCGGTCGTGGGCACGTCGATTCAGGTCCTGTCTGAGTCCGGTGTACCGGGTCGGGACGCCGCGGTGCGAATCCTGGCGATGGTGGCGGATCGCCTGGCCTCGAAAGCCTGTCTGATCGTCGACGGCAACCTGAAATCCGCCGATCCCCATTGGGCCGAATTGCTGACGGCACCGATTTTCACAAAAGACGCAGATTGCGTTCTGCCTCAATTCAATCGCAATCGCTATGAAGGTACCCTGACAAGCACCTTGTTGGCGCCACTCACGAGGGCGCTCTACGGAAAGCGTCTGGCCTATCATCAGGGCGGAGCCTACGCGTTCTCCGTGCCCTTTATCCGGTCGTCCGTGCTGTCGCAACCGTGGGAAGACGACATTCAGACGTATGGGATCGATGGATGGGTGATGACGCTGGCGGCAGCCGAGCAAGCCAAGATTTGTCAGGCGATGCTCGGACCCCGTGTGCAGCAGGCCAAGCCTATGGGAGACCTTGCGACGATCATCACGCAGGCCATCGGCTGCGTCTTTCACCTGATGGAGCGGTATCAACATGTCTGGGAACCGGTGACGGCATCGACGGCGGTGTCGGCGATCGGAGATCAGGCACGGTTGGGCGACTTCGTCGGAACGCTGCATGTTGAACGCATGATCCAGGGATTTCAGCAGGGCCTGCGCGATTTGGTGCCGATCTGGCAGATCGTGCTAGCTCCGGAGACCTTTCAGCAAGTCCTGGAATTGGGCGTGGATGACACAGACCGGTTTCAGTTCCCGGCTCAGCTCTGGGTACAAATTGTGTATGACTTGGCCCTGGCCTACCACGACCGCCTGTTGTATCGCGAGCATGTGCTCAAGTCATTGACACCGCTGTATCTCGGCCACACCGCATCGCTGATGCTGGCGACACGCACACAGCCAGTGGCACGGGTGGAGGAGGAACTCGAGCGGTTGGCCCTTGAGTATGAGGCGATGAAACCGTACTTGGTTCAGCGATGGAGGTGGAGCGATGAGTGACCTTTGGGGCAACGCGATGATGGAAGCGTTTCATGACATGATGAAGGGGATGGCCCTCTTCCTTCCGAAGCTATTGGCCCTGGTGAGTTTTCTCCTGCTCGGCATTCTCGTCGGACTGATCATCAAAGTGATTCTTCAGCGCGTACTGCGAGCAGGGCGCGTCGATGTACTCAGCGAACGGTGGGGGTTGCAGGTGGCGCTCAGCAAGGCGGGACTCAAACGGCCGCTGTCGCACGTGATGGCCCGGGTGGCATTTTGGATCGTGTTTGTTATTTCCGTGTTCATGGGAGTGGACGCACTCAATCTTCCGGCGACCGCCACCCTCATGGGCCACTTGTTGGGCTACTTGCCGAGTATGCTGGCAGCTGGTCTGTTGATCCTCGTCGGTGTTCTGCTCGCAAACTTTTTTGGAGAAGCGACGTTGATCGCGACGGTCAATGCGCAGATTCAAGAGGCTCGACTGATCGCGGGGTTGGTCCGATGGGGCGTGCTGCTCTTCACTGCAGCAACGGTGTTGACGCAGTTAGGCATCGCCAAGGAGATCGTGATTGCGGCGTTCTCAATTATCTTCGGAGGCGTCGTGCTGGCGCTGGCAATCGCAGTGGGTTTGGGGGCTCGGAACATCGCGCGAGACATCATGGAGCGTCGGTGGCGGAAAGCCAAAGTCAACGAAGAACGGGATGACATGGCGCACCTTTAAGCGAGTCCAGTCGCTTCGGAGGACGAGGTTCAATTGAGGATCAACCGAGCCACATGCTGAACGGCGCTGAGATCGTGACGCGAGGATATTCTCTTGTGGCAAGCATCGGGAGATGGATGCATGACCGGATCGTCAGGGCCGTTTGGTGGCGCCGTGCAGCGGAAGTGCGTCCCATCTTACCCGGAGTTCTCTGGGTTGGGCTTCTCCTTCTCCTCTCCGGCTGCATGGGCGTACGAGATCTCGAGAAACCATCACGGACTGCTTTTACACAGCTGCTCCTCTCTCAGGCCTTGGAGCGAGGTTTGGAACCTGTCAGTCTGCCGTTGCCCGCCGGCGCCACCATTCTGGTGGAAGCAGTTGGATTAGCCCGTGATAATACCTTCACGCCTGATCAGGAATATGCCCGCCAGGTGGTTTCCGTGCATCTGGCACGGCAAGGATTCCGTCTCGCGATGGGAGGCGAGGAGGCCACCTACCGCATCAAGGTTCTCCTGCAGACCTTGGGGACGGAGCAGGCAGTTCAATTCTTTGGTCTTCCACCTCTTCAAAGCATTTTCCTGCCCTTTCCAATCCCGGAGATTGCCCTCTACAAAAGTGTGGCGGAAAAAGGGATCGTGCGCTTTTCTCTCAACGTGTTTGAGCGGGCGACCGGCGGAATGGTCAGTTCGAGTCCCTGGTACGAGGCGACTCGGTTTTATAGCCAATATGTGGTTTTGTTCCTTGTGTCGTTTCATCTGACCGACTTGGAGTTCGCCGAATGAACGAGACTGGCCTGGCCACGATGATGGGTTTACGACGTCTCAGAGGAGCATCGCTCGCGGTTGTCCTGGCATGGTTCGGCATGTGTGTCTTCTCCCTCTTTGAATTACAGGGTTGCGCACCGTCGAGGGATTTCGTGGCATTAGAGATTCGCAACTCACCACCAATGCTTAAGAGGACGGTTCCGGAAGCGGAGCGGCTCAGGGTGGCGGTCGTCCCGTTCGAAGATCGGCGTACCGATACTCGTGGGATCGGGATGCGGCGAGATTGGATGGGAACCTCTACCACGTGGACGGTTGTCGGAGATTCCCTGGGGGATATGATCGCTGAGGTGGTGGTCGACCACCTCAAACGCTCTTTTGGGTGGAAGGCATGGATCGTCAGACCAGGAATCCTCCAGCCTGACGGAGGCGCAGACATCACCATCACCGGCACCATTCTCACGTTTGAGGCAACTGTTGGTCCTGGGTTTGGAGACACCAATCTTTCTGTGACGACTCATATGCGTCTGAATGCCTCAGAGACTGTCAGCCACCGTTCGATCAGTGAATCGATCGAGGATACAGTGACTCATCGGGTCTTGTGGTTCGAACCTCGAGATCTTGAACACCTGATCAATTCAACCATTCGGAAGCAGATGGACCGGTTCCGGCTTCAGCTCCACGACCACGGCCTCGTCCGGTTGGAGGTCGAGTCTTCCCCTGTGCCAAGAGATCTGTTGGTTCTGCCGGGCGTAAGGCGAGAGCAGGATGGTCCCCTCGCTTCGGACAGCGGGTACGGAACAGACCGTTTGGTGCCCTGAAAAGTTCACGGCGGTTAATACCTGGTGGCCTGATCCGTCCTCTCGCTCATCTCGTCTCAGAAACACAACGACATCTTGATGATCGCATTCGCACGGTACATAGGCGCCGTGCAAAAGGGCGGGCATCGATTTCCGCAACCGGATGAGCCGGCGGTACAGCTGAAAGAGCGACGACGGATCACCGGAAGCCTGTTGGACATTGACCGTGGGAACAGTCTGGGAAACCGGCAGCCACGGCAAGCCGGTCGTGAAACCAGCCTGCGGCGCCCCATCCCACTGCATGGGCGTCCTGGCTGGATTTCGACCAACCGAAAAGGCCAGAACCGTTTCGCGTACGGATCGCGCAAGTCACGATAGCGCAGCTGGCCGTTGCGCATCCCAATTTCCTCCCCATAATAGAGAAAGGGAGTCCCACGCATCGTGAAGAGCAGCAGAGCTGCCGCACGGGCCCTGCGATCGGCGTCACCGCCGACACCATAGCGATCGATGTGGCGGGATTGGTCATGGTAGCTGAACACAATTGAAGGCCAGTCACCGGGCGGCACAGCTCGATCGCCGTCCGTCATGAGTTCCCGGAAGCGATCCGCTCGCCAGGGGGACTTCAGCAGCCGAAAATCGAAGACCATGTGCAGTTCATCTGAATCGGTACCGTAGAACGAAGCCGGGCCGCCGGGAGTATCCGCTGAGGCTTCCCCGATCAGCACCATGTCGGGATAGAGGGAGTCAGTCCTACGAAGATCCCGCATGACCTGATGCGCCAAGGGCTGATCGCGATCATATAGGTGCTGTTGCCTGGTATAACCGTGCCACCCGAATCGTCGTGGAATATTTGACCATCGGACCTCTTTTCCGATCCAATTGATGGCATCGAGCCTGAACGCCGCGATCGATCCAGCATTGGACTGCCTCAAACATCTTGGATCGAAACCCTGGATGGTGCCAGTTCAGATCCGGCTGACTCGAAAGAAACGAGTGCAGGTAGTATTGGTGAGACGGGTGATCCCAGGTCCAGGAAGAGCCGCCGAAACGTGCATTCCAATTGCTTGGTCGGCGCCCCAAGCTTTTGCCGTCCGCCCAATGGTACCAATCACGTTCAGGCGACGTTCGAGACGATCGGACATTCTGAAACCATGGATGTTGGTCCGAGGTCCATAATAATGCGGATGCCCCGCTGTCCGGCTTCCTGTACGAGTCGATCAAAGTCGGCCAGCGTGCCAAAGCGGGGATCGATAGCGCAGTAGTCGGCCACGTCGTACCCGAAGTCCACCATCGGAGAGGGATAGATCGGGGAGAGCCAGATGGCATCAATCCCTAATGAGCTCGGTGTGCGATCATTCACATAATCGACTCGAGAAGTCATTCTTGGGATGTCCCCGATACCGTCGCCGTTGGAGTCCTGAAAACTCAAAGGGTAGATCTGATACACGACGGCGGACTGCCACCAAGGTGATTGCTCGAGCATGCGGGAGGTTACGCGGGTTAGTCTTAGTGGCTGAACTGTATCGGCGAGGCGAACAAATTACAACCAAGAAGGGGAGATTAGTGCCGTCACTCCTGAGCCGTGAGCACCTTCCACGTCTGTGGATCCGATCATCCCATGCGGGTCAAGATCGCGTAGCTCTTGGAAGCGGGCGACGGCCATGTCCCTTGCAGGACCATAGTGTCCATCCACAGTGAGACGGTGGCCTGAACGGCGCAAGGCTTTCTGGACAGGCATGACATCACTTCCATTCAGAGATGGATATCGCAGGGAAAGGTGTCTGACAAACTTCGGTGCACCGGCGTTGGGGCGAATGGCACGCTCGGTGATCGGACCTGCCACGCCGTCCGCATCGAACCCCCGGTAGCGCTGAAACCAACGCACGGCGGCAGCGGTTTCCTTTCCATAGAGCGCATCGATACGAATGGGACGCCCCTGGCGCTGCAACAGCCGTTGGACTCGTGCGATGCGTGGCCCCTTCATCGGAGGGTGTGGCACCCGTAGGAGCGAATAGGAGCCCCTGGACTGTCAAGGGCTTCATGGTGGCGGGAAGAGGCGATGGCTGCGTCCAGCTCGTCGGCTGTCCTTCCTGGGTGGCCAAGGTTGCGACGCGATTCAGTAACACCTTGTAGTCTCGGTCCTTTTCATCCATCGTCTGCTGCATCGAGGCCTGACGTTCGCGCAAATCGGCGTTCTCTTTCTCGATGTTGAGTTTCTCGACCAGGACGTCATGCAGCTCTGTGCGGAGTTCTTCGACCTGAGTCTGCAGAGCCGGAGGCCAGAAATCGCATCCCGTAAGAACCAGCTCCCCAGCAACCACGCCGCCATTCTCCTGGTGGCCGAGACCTGCTTGAGTAAGCCAGACGACAATGTATGAACATCCCATGAACAACCCCCTATTGCATTCCCCATTGTTGTTGATACGGGTCATGAAACGCGTCGCAACTCAACACTCCCCTCCTTCATTGAGGAATAAGTCGTAACAATCTTTATGCCAAACATTCACACCCCGTTCAGCTGTCGAATCGGTGATCAGCTTTTCCATCAACACATCGTCGTGTTGGAGATCGACGATCTCCCCACAGCCACGGCATTCTGGATATGTAGGCAGTCTTGCTGAGGACCCATGTCCATTATTGGTTTTCATCGGTGCAGTCCAGCGCACGCTGTCCTTTCCGTCTTACCGCAGGAATGTTAAGGGTCTAAGGACGCGCCGCTCTCATTGAGTTTGTGGAAGTTTCGGGTAGCCTGGCAGGGCCAAGAAGGCCCGGGATAAGCCCTCTCGCCTCCTGTGTCGATAAATGGCTGCGGATGCGGAACCTTCTGGATGGACACGCGATCGTACTGAAACAGAGGCGCCTCCTCCATGACCTCCCGTTTGAGAATGGCAATCGATTGGAGTATGAGCCGGATGGCAGTCCGATCGTTGTTGTCAATCATGGTTGCGGCTTCCCGTAACAGCTCGCTTGCCTGCCTCAGTGACGGACGGCCCGCATCCCCAGACCTGGTGCCGCCACGAGGTAATTGATGTCCACCAAGTTGTTCTTCTCCAGCCAAGGCGGGTGCCGGCGAGGCAACACTTGCCTGCGAATCAGCAGGTGTCTGAGCGGGAGAAATATCGGGGGTTAGCACACACCCTTTTTGCAGCAGGACCCAGCAGAATGCTAGGAGTAGGGGGAGGACATCCCACCGTCGCGGGGTACGAGAGGTTGAGCTCATCATGTAAGAACTATGAATCATGCGCATGGGTCACCTCAGAATCATCCCATCTCCTAGTGAAGATCCGACAAGTACCGGATGGACCGCCTCAATCCGGCGTGCGACGACCAGCGGCGGCGCTGTCTCCACCTTCGCAGGTACTTCCACAATGTGGCCATAACGACCAAGGCGATGACCCCCAAGAAGACTAGTTCCATCGTGTGCTCCTGTGTGCCATTCTCGTGACCACCCCGATTAGGCATAGACAATCTCAAGTTGAGCCTGGTCCTGAATTCCAGGACAGTCACGTTGGACCACGGTGCTCTCGCCGGCCACTCGGTGGTTGGTGCCGAGCGTGACCTGTTCCCCGTCTCACTCGGTGCTGGTCATGTGCATCGAAGGGCACCCTTGTTTGCCGTGCAACTACTTCGCCCCCAACCCCACAGGCGTGACATCGTGGTCTTGCTACAACCGTGCTGCACCTCACTCATCGGCTATCATCGACTATCGAGGGAGAATCTCAGCAGCCTCAATTCTTGGCCTACCCTGATTCATCAGCACTGCCTCACAGATGAATCTTCCATCGGGAGTTCGAAGTACCCGGCGGCATTGCCCCTCAATCATCCGGCACGTTGAACGGCTCGAACACATCGTCAAGACTCACACAATGTTTCCGTTGTATATGCTTTCAGTTCCCGCTTCGTACGCACACGGTACATCTGCTTGAGAAAGGCGATGCTGAGTCGTACGGTCCCGACGGAAAGGCCGAGCGTGTCTGCAATCCGAGATGACGGATATCCTCGTGACGTCAAGCGTAGGACCAACTCATCCACGGACGAAAGGCCCTCCCTGCGTGGCTGCTTCACTTCGCTCTCGGAGCCGACGGCCTTCGACAGGATGGTAGAGGACAGAAAGCGCCGGCCGGCGCTCACGGCACGAACGGCATCGAAAAGCTCAGCTGGGACATCGGTGCGGTGTAAGATGCTTGATGCTCCGCTGGAAAAGACAGCTGCCACACTGTCTTGGTTCCGTGCTCCGATCATAACCGCAATACCGCATGAAGGGTTGGCACTCGTGAGACGTCGAATCGTGTGCAGCCCACTGGCATGGAGCAGATCAAGCAATACGAAGTGAGGTTGCAGTCGCTCCACGAGCGGTAGCAGCGTACATTCTGCGGCGGTGACTGCGACGACTTCATACTCCCCGTGGTCATAGGTGGTTTGGGCATGAAGCCGACAATCTTCAACGATCAGGGGATGAACATCCGCAAGAAGAATGATGTGGTCACCCACGCAGTCAGGCATACTTCTGTCTCCTCAACTGGTTGTCAGTTTCACCATCGCAGTGGAGCCGAGATCGCAAAGGTTGAATGGGGACCGCACATCCAAACCTCTTCTGCTCCGACATAGGTCCTGGACTCGTCAGCTTAAGCGAGATGGTCCCATACCCTCTGATCATTACCGGACCACGAGGTTACCTTGACTGAGAACCGAGAGATCTTCCTCCCGTTGTTCCCGCTGGTGGTGTTAGTGCCTCACTGTATTTTGTAAGACACACCGACCCGCCCTCTCATCGGCATCACGGCCATGCACATCTCCGATCGTACGAGCGGCATATGACAGACAACCATGACCCAACAGGAGTCTCAACTAGGTACCAACCTAGTTGGCGCTGCAATGTACCCTAGCTATGATATGTACGGTCGGAATGTGGAAAACGATTGGACGGCGACTAAACCGCGAGACGGTATGCTTCATCAGATCGGCTGTTGCACGGAGACCGAGATGGTTGATGATCCGAGTGTTGTGACATTTGACCTTCTTGAAGGCCCCGCAGAGAATCGACGCGCGCTCTTTGCTGAAAGCGCCTCAGGATTGTGATGCTCTGACGAGGTGACTTCCAGAGCTTTTCTGCTGGGGCAACTATCAAAACATGCGGACCGTGACGATTCGTCAAAATGGCTGAGGGATGTCCCAAGATCGTGGACGACGGTCTTCTGGTAAATGAAGGGATGTCGTGGCGGAGACGAGCGAGTATCGAAGGCGTCCTGCGCTAGTCTGTATCTCGTGCCGCACCGTTCTGCGAAGTGCTCAGGAGCACCATGATGTCACCTGATTCGAGCTGTGTGATATGGTCCAGCTCCGAGAACGGTACCATCTGGTGGCGACGATAGAGGCGTAGCAGGAGATCGGGTTTCAGGGCGGTCGGTGACTTGCCGACCTCTTCGGGATGGACAGCTCGTTCGATGAGACTGATATTTCCTTGGGCGGTCAGTAGATCGTCCAAATACTGGACCATGTGACCATGGTCGACGGCGGCGGCAAGGATATAGCCCCCGAACGTGGCGGGCGACACGATAGCGTCAGCCCCTCCTTGCTTAAACAATTTGACGTTTTCCTCTTCTTTCGCGCCGACGATCAACCGAACGGTGGGATTCAGATGCCGCACCGTCAAGAGGATCAAGGCGGTTGAGTCATCGCGACCGGCCGTAATAATCACCCCCTTGGCCCTTTCGATCATGACGTCGCGCAAGACGGCCTCTTGTGTAGCGTCGGCTTGAACGGCGGCAATCCCGAGCGAACCAGCTAGCCGCACACGGTCTTCTTTCTGATCGATCACCACGATCTGCTCGGCCGGTGCGCCTCTGGCCAGCAACTCTTTCGTCGTCGAGAGGCCCGTGTGTCCGAATCCACAGATGATCAGGTGGTGGTTCAAGGTCGACTGGAGTTTTGCCATACGATAGCCCTCCATATACTGTCGAATGATCAGTTGATAGGCCGTCCCCAAGAACAGGAACCACAAGCCGAACCTGATTGGCGTAACCACCAGCGCGTCCAAGAGGCGGGCGTGGGTCGACACCGGCACGATGTCTCCATAACCCACCGTGGTCACGGTAATCATGGTGAAGTACACGACATCGCTGAGGGAAATTTCCCCGTCTGCTTGATCACGGAGGCCTTCACGATCCCACCACAACAAAAAGAACACCAGCATGAGCAGGGCGGCGGCAATGAGAAATCTGGTCGCGAGAATTTGTGGAGGGGACAATTCGTTCGGTGTGACGATCACACGAGGCGCGTCGAGAGACCGTTTTCTTCGCAGAAGAGACCGAAATCGCTCGACTACACTTCGTTCGCTCAGGTCATTCATGAGGGGTACGTTTCCAGACACCGCCCACAGAAGTCTAAGGCCATCTCATGAAATCGATGTGACAAGCTTGCCTCATAAATCTGATTCAGGGGGACGAGTGGATTCATGGGCCAGGCGGAGTTGTTGTTCCAACTCGCGAATCCGTTCTCCTTGGGCGTGGATCGTGGATTCGAGAGATCGCCTCGTGCGGCTGCCTTTCCAGCGGCCTCCCAGGGAAGCGAGCAAGGCCAGAATGACGCCGGCTCCTGCTGAGCCGAAGATGACCAATACCAGCGAAGTCTGATAGTCCCACAGGAGGAATGTGATCCTGACGGAAGCGGTGTTTTGAAGCGCGAAGAGGGCGGTTCCCAACGCGAGAAGAAAGGCAAGTATCAGAGTACTCATGTTGGCTAGTTACCCGAGACTGTGCCCCAACAGCATCTCTGAGTTTGGCACATCTTACTCCTCGTTAAGATATCCGATTTGGTAAGGAGCATGCCCTGATTGCGTCACTGGTCTTTTCCACTTACTTCTACCCGTTCAAGGAGGGGATTCTCAACGAACGGGGAGTATCCTCTCAGCTTGATCGTGGCGGTATAGCCTTCGGCAATCAGAAGATCAATCTCATCGATGTTCTTGGTGAATGTGGCCAGGAGCACTCCTTTGGATGTGGAGAGAGTCAAGAGTAGCCTGGCTGATTCACGTTGTTTCTTGACTACTGTGCCCGTGGCGGACTCCAGTTGGTCAACGGGGAGGAATTGCCCAGTATAAGAAGTCAGGAGGTCGGGAGCCGCAAGGTTTGTGACAACCGCGGCAAGAAAGCCAAGCACAAACCCGCCGATGAGGCTCAGCCAGGCTTTCATGGGTGCGCTCCCTGCTCAGGAGGGGTTGGAGGCTTGTTGGTATGATCCGGAGGTTGCTCCTCACGCCCTCTGATGAGTTGTTCCAGATGTCGCAGGGCATCCGCGGTGGTCTCCCTGGCTCCTTTGGTTGCATCCTCCGTTTTCGAACTTAAGGCGTCAATTTGCTGGCGAAGATCTTTGAGCCCTCCTGTCCGTTGGAGGGCAATGAACGCCATCACGATCGCGATGAGTGCGAGAAGAACGGCCAAGACATCCATGTGGGTCCTCCTTTCAGATTGTGAAGCAGTGGATCATGCCTGCCGTGAAGCATCAATTGCGTGCACGTGGGTCTCGTTACAAGATCAGTATGACATGGCCAGATGGGCTTAAGACAGCCCGAATTCGTACTATTTTTCTGAAAAGTGTCCTATGGATGGATTGCTCCGAGAATGATGGGCGTTGATTGCGGCGGTCTCAATCGCTTCGAAGCCGTCTCAGTGACGTGCGTCTTCTTTTGTTGGCGACGCCTGACATACAGTCAGATTACCGCTTTTGATATGAAGATCCCGCTGGGGAAACGGAATGTCGATGCCATGCTCTTGGAACGTTTGCCAGATCATGAAGTTGAGTTCACTCCGCAACACACCCGGGGTGGTGGAATATTGCCTGGTCCAGACGCGCAGGATGAAATTGAGCGAACTGTCTCCAAACTCGTGGAGCAGCGCGTCTGCCCTCGGGTCTTGCAGCACGCCGGGATGTTGGCCGGCGATTTGAATCAGCAGCCGTCGGACAAGCTCCGGGTCCGATCGGTATGACACTCCGACCGGAAAATTGAACCGCACGTTCCGGTCCGTGTAGCTCCAGTTGGTGACGCTGCTGGAGACGAACTCAGAATTGGGAACGATGATAGCGATGTTATCGTTGGTGACGACCGTGGTCGATCGTAGTGAGATGTTCACGACATCGCCGGTTACCTGTCCGACTTCGATACGGTCGCCGACTTTGATAGGACGTTCAATTAGGAGGATAAATCCGCTGACCAAATTGTTGGTGATGTTTTGCAGTCCGAAGCCGACGCCGACGCCGACGGCACCAGCCACAATCGTCAAGGTGCTCAGGTCGATGCCAGCCGCCTGAAAAATAACGATCAATCCGATGGAGATAGTGATATAGCGGATGATCGCGCCGATCGCGAGGCGCACTCCCAGCTCGACATGGCTTCGAGCCAGGAGCTGCGTGACGATCCACTGTTTCAGCCAGCCGGTGATCGAGAATAGCAGCAGTGTCAGAATGATCAGGGAGACCAAGGTCCAAATCGTGACGGGAGCGTTGCCGGCTGAAAAGAGGGGGGTATCGAGCACCTCTTTGATCCGGCTTAGGATGTGTCCGAGGAGTTCCACGATGCTCTCCTAGTCTGAGGACAATGAGCCGGCGCTCCTTACGGCGCCGAATGGATCGCCTGCTGTCCGGGCATTGCCGTTATGATCGGTCGATCGCCCACACGATCGAGAAGAGCAGGAGATGTTGCTCGCGGGCCAAACCCGGCCGGCCGGGTGAGATGGTGCCTCGCATAAAAAATCCGCCCCCGGCTCCGGTCGATTCATCGTACCGATGTTCCATCCGCAGCAGTGCCGTCTGCCACGGATGAGTCCACCTATATTCGAGGGTCGTGGTCATGGCTTTTAGGAGTTGCTCGGAACCGGAAATGCGGCCGTTGCGGTCCCAATAGAATTCCGGCCGGAGCGCGACGCTCCAGGGACCCTGTCCATTCCAGCGGGCATAGAAGGCGCCGGCGGTCCAGAAGGTGCGCGGGTGACCGGCCTGCTCGGCGGCGTTCTCGGTGCCGATATCGTAGGCTAGGGCCAGGGTCCATGGGCCGTCCTTCCATTCGAGGATGCTGTCGGAAAAGAACCGCCAGAACTCGATGGCCGTGCTCGACTGATCCGGCCCGTAGTACAGGTTCTGCGTCACCGTCACATGCGACGTCGGTGTCCATTGAAGCTGTGTGCCATAACTGGGTTGATTGTTGATATGCGAGAGGTAATTGTATCCGTTGATGACGTAGAGCCCGGCCTGCCAGGCTTTATTGACCCGATAGGTCGCGCCCAGGCCGAATACGAAATAGGGGGCATTGTCGGCCATATAACTTCGCGTGTAGTTCAGATTGTAGCGTGAATAGATGGATTGATAGCCGATGTAGCTGTTGAAGAGGCCTGCGGTAAGAGTCAGGCCGTTGCCGACCGGTGCCAGGTACGAGACATTGGCCCGCGAAAAATGTTTCAGCTGCTCCGCATAGCCCACCGGTTTGTCGCGGCCGGGAACAGAAGGTGGGACAAGCCCCTCTGTATCGTTTCCCCCTTGGAGGCCGAGCTCGAGGCCCCACCGGGATTGGAGGGTCGCATCCTTTCTCACGTAGCCGACCGCCATATTGATGGCTGGTTCATTGACGTTGGGAGTCGTGGTCTTGGAGCGCCATCGATGATTCTCTGGAAAGTTAAAGTCGGCCGCATAACTCAGATCGATGGATCCTCCATAGTGCCAGTCCGAGGCGGCAGGTTCCTCGGCACAACCTAGGTCTGCGGCCGGAGCCATCGAAGCCAGCGCCAGGCAGACAGCTGCCTGGACAGTCCCCCGCATCTTTCCAGAACAACGACATGTCCGACTCCTAACTCTCAGCCCTGCCACCTGCGAGATGGTGAATCGCCATGGTGGTTGAATTCCACCTTGTCCTGAGACAGCAGGGCCTGAGTTCAAGTGTTGCCACCCTTGGCTGGTTCAACAAGACTCACCTTGATCTCTGGCGTTTCAACAAGGTGGAAGGTAGCCGAGGCGAACGCGACGCGGCCGTTGGTCTGATCCACTTCTTCCAGAATACGGGTGAACAGCTGATCTTTCGTGACGCGACGCTTCTTATAGTCCACGACATAGCGCAAGGTGAACTCCATCCAATTATCGTTGGTGACGAGCAAGACGCGAGGGTCGATCTCGGTCTGGTCCACTCGGTATTGCTGGATCAATGCGGTCCAGCTAGCCTTGGCTTGTGTGGAATATCCGCCGGTGACCTCAACCAGGATCCGCTGAAAGATCTCACGGGATAAACGGTAGTCGCTGCCGTACTTGACCGGGACCGTAATTTCATCCCACAAGAAAGGGAAATCGCCGGAATAGTTGAACACCGGCTCCTTGAAGACGAAACTGTTGGCGATCTTCACGATACGCCCATTATAGAGGTCGGCATTTACCCACTGGCCAATCTCCATCATGGTGGTCCGCAGCATACCGATATCGATCACGTCCCCTTTGATGCCGCCCAATTGGACGCGGTCCCCGGTATTATAGAAATTGCCGAAGGAGATAGCCACCCACCCAGCGAGACTGGCGATCACCTCTTGTAGAGCGAAGGCGATGCCCGCTCCTGCAACGCCGAAGGCAACCGCCATCTTGCCGAGACGGTCGCTGAAGATCAGTGAGATGACCACGAGTCCGGTGAAATAGCCGAGGAACGTCACCATCTTCTTGGCGCGGTAAAGATTGCCTGGCTCCCGGACATACCGATTGAGGATTCTCTTGAGGAGTCGTACGAGCGCCATGAGAATGAGGAGCGTGGCTATCGTGGAGACGAGTGTGCCGACGGTTGGATCGAACAGCCAGCTCTCAATGAACTGCTGAAGCGAAGCGGTCATGGCTTGGCCTCATTTCGTGAGAGGCTGCCATCATTCGGTTGGTTTGTCCACTTGCCGAGTGGCGTAATCCGCAAGCCCGGCACCTCGTACTGCTTTGGAAGATATTGATCGGGCACGGCCGTTTTATTGCCGTCGCGCAGTTGGCTGTAGTGCGGAGACATGATTTCCACACCGGCCTCGTTGAACGCATCTTGAATGTTCTGATAGAGCTCGGAATAGGTCACGGCCATCTGGTTCGCCGCGCCGGTATAGGCATTGATTTCATAGCTGACATAAAAGTCGTTCAATGCTGTCTGCAGCACGAAGGGCTCCGGATCTGACAGGATATTCCGGGTGCCCGAGGCGGCTTTCTTGAGCAGCTCATGCACGGTGCGCCAGGGCGTGTCGTACCCGATCGTGATCGTCGTGTTAAGAATTAACGGCGGTGGACTCAAGGCGGCAGAGCTATAGTTGACGATATGGGCGGCCAAGATCAGCGAATTGGGGATCGTAATGTCGACGTTCTTGATCGTACGGATACGTGTGACGAGGAGCGTCTTTTCCGCGACATCCCCTACGGTGTCCGCAATCTTGACCCGATCGCCGAGTTGAAAGGGCCGCATATAGGTCAATACCACCCCGGCGATCATGTTCCCGATCGCAGCGGCCGATCCCAATGAAATCAGCAGTCCGAGGAAGACGGAAATGCCACGGAACCCCTCTGATTGGGAGCCGGGGATATAGGGAAAACATGCGATGGCTGCAAACACGATTACCAGGAATCGCACAATCCCATAGGTCGGTTTGGCCCAATCCTGATGGAAACCGGTAAACCTGATGGCCCCTCGCTCCAACCCGCGGAAAAACAGCGCGATCAGCTTGAGAAGATACCGGGTAACCAACACGATCATGACGATCGCAATGAGATTTGGAATCGAATCGGCGAAGACGCCGCCGATGACATAGACCGGCCTCAGGATGTGCCCAAACAGCTCGAAGGAGAGCTGGCGGGTCCAGGGGAAAAATCCCAGCACGGACGACGCGTAAAAGTAGATGAGAAAGGCGAGCGCTAGAAACCGAACAGCCTGGAGTATGCCCAGCAGACCGTCGGTCAATTGTTCCGCGGAGAGGAGCTCGACCCGTTGAACTTTGAGTGTTGGCAGTGACGTTCGTCCCCATGCGGCGATCCAGTCAGTCAGGCGAGGGAACAGTTGCTGGAGGATTTTAAGTGAGGCCAGGAAGACTCCGGTTGCGAACAGAGTCAGCGCCAGCCCGAAAAACAACGCACCAAGTCCTGAACGAAGCCCTTGACTGTGTTCGAGCGGTGCGGAGAGCGTACGGTAGAGGTCCGCTTCCAGACGGAGGGCCCAAGGGAACAGACCCACCACGAACTGTATATAGACAAAGAATGCTGCCAATGCCAGGGCTGTCCGTAGCGTTCGACTCAGCAGTAGCAGTAAGTCGGTGAGCAAGTCTGAGGACAACAGTTCCATACCGCCGACCGATACTCCGCGCAGTCGTGTGCCTCGCCAGGATTCCAGTAAGCGGTAGAGGCGGGGGAACCCAAAGCGGAAGGCGACCATCAAAGCGATCACCAGTGCGGAGGCGATGGTGGCTGAGATCAATTCTTCAACGCCGACTAGATGAGCGGGAACCACCGGCTGCACTGGTCGAGCCGCTACCAAAGCTGTCCGGATGCGTGATACATAAGTTTCTGCGAGTTCCTGGCGGGTGTGCCCGGACGCTTTGGCATCGGCCTCCGTGACGACGAGCAGGACCTCGTCCGGCGTCACGATATAGGAGGTGTGTTCTTGGTCTTCAACCGCCAGCTCGGGGATGGAAGAGTCTGGTGCATGAGCTAGCCTATCCAATCGCTTCTCGATGGCCGCTGCTCTGGAGGCTGAATCGAAGTCGCCCAATCCGGTCTGGATGGTGAACAGCGTTTCCTGGTTGAAACGCACCGGCGTGCCTGAATCAGCTGTCGAGGGGCTGGCAAGGAGGTCCGTGGTAGCGAGCCAGGAACTGAAGATGAAGCAGAATGCGAATGGAGCCCAGATACAATAACAAGTGCGCGTGATTTGTTCGTCTTCCCGTTGAGGCCCCATGTTCCTGCTTGTTTCACACGGTAGCTGCTCTGCCGGATGAAATTGTGGCATACTAACTTCTTTTATGCCACCATAAACAGTCGATCGTGCCAGAAGGGCGACGATCCGCCGATGCTCTGTCGCCGTGATAAGTAACTTCATGCATGCGATCAACAGGGGTACACTCATAGTTTTGCAAGAGGGTTGTTGGGATGGAGCAATTAAGCGTTGAGGTTGTGCTGGGTCTGACGGGATTGACCATTCTGGTTGGTTTAGCCGGCGAGCTGGTTTTTCGACGGACTGGGATTCCCAGCGTGTTGCTTCTCATGGGGTTCGGGGTGCTGCTGGGTCCGGTTTTTCACTTGGCCGAGCCGGTGTTGGTTATGAAACTGGCTCCCTATTTCGGCACGCTCGCGTTGCTAATCATTCTCTTCGACGGCGGTATCAACCTCCATATTCTCAAGGTGATTAGCGAGACGCCGATTGCCTTGCTGTATTCCGTAACGGTATTCGGGGTGACGATCGTCTCGATCATGGGATTCTACGTTTGGTGGATGCATGGTTCGTGGCTGCATGGTCTCCTCCTCGGGACGATCTTGGGGGGGACGGCCGCCGCCATCATTATTCCGGTGACGTCACAGATGTCTTCTCTGCGTGATTCGGCCAAGGTGCTGTTAAGCCTGGATTCGGCCATTTCGGAGGTCTTTGTCGTGGTGCTTGCCTTGGCGCTGATGGGAACGATGAAGGACCCAACGGGTGGAGGACACCTGATTCGAGAAGTCTTTCACGCTTTTTGGGATGCGATCATGTTGGCGCTCTTGGCGGGCGCTCTGTGGGCGCGGCTCTTGGCCTGGCTGCAAGGCCAAACGTTGTCTTACATGCTCACTATGGCGGCAATTTTGGTGCTGTACTATGTAGCGGAACTGATTGGTGCGAACGGAGCCATCACCATCCTCCTGTTCGGTCTCGTCCTCAGTAACATGGAGTTTCTCGTCGGACGGTTAGCCAAGCCGATTCGCGCGTTGATCGGCTACGAATTAGACCAAGCAAAATTCGTCCTGGGCGAGTTTCTGAAGCGGATGAACGAGGAATTGTCGTTTCTCGTGCGGACGTTCTTCTATGTCCTCCTGGGGTTGATCCTGGATTTTTCCGCTCTGACTATTGAGATCGCAATGCTCAGTCTTGGGTTTTTCGTAATCGTCGTGTTTGTCCGAGCCGTCGTGACGGAATCATTAGGCCGGGTCACCGACGCGTGGACGGCGGGCGAGCGAGTGGTGATTGCCGCCATGTTCCCACGCGGGGTAGCCACGGCGGTGATGGCCTTCCTTCCGATTGCATCCGGGATCCCAGAAACCGAGCTCTTTCCGATCTACGCGCTGACAGTGATTGTCTTTGGCGTGGTCGGAATGGCCGTCATCCTGGCCCTGTACCAACGACGGACTCCATCCAGTCCGACAGAACCGCCCGCGAATCTGGCCCCCTCATGACAAGAAAGGTTTCAACTCCACAACAACTGGCCATCGAGAGAGTCTGAAGCAGCTACCCCCGCCCGATGGCGGCACGATACCGGGGCCTATCTCAAAAGCGATTGTTGAAGAGATGAGGCTCTTCCGATATCGACATTAGGAGATGATCGCCACTGTTGAACGGCCAGACACCGCTGAATAAGCCTGTCCCGTTGAAGAACCACATAAAAAGCCCTGGCGGTATCAAGTTCCAAGTGCAACGGGTGAATACGGGTGAAATGACGCCACTGCGTGTAAACCTCCAGAGGCGTCGCAAAGTTCAAACATTTGCGTGGCCGCGTATTCCGCAGTGGCGTCGGGACATGCCGAAGCTTCTTCGTGAAGCCCTGGTACGCACTCGCGACATCCGTCCCGTCCATGTGAGCCAGCAGGACCAAGCGGGTCGTCCGTTCCACCAGGGTGCCGAACAGTATCAATAATAGGTCGACAAGCCTGTCAAGAAACCTTCTACCGCTCCGGTCCTTGTCATAGTAATTGATATAGCTTGCAATGGGTGCTCAGGGCCATTATTCTAAGCGCGCCACGCATTTCGTATTCCAAATTGTCATGAGTATCAATCAAGTCAACGTACTGATTGTCGACGACGATCCGGCCATCCGGACGATTCTGCAGGAGGTGCTGCTGCAGGAAGGCTATGGCGTGACCATGGCTGAGGATGGCCAGGCTGCGATTCACGTCGCCAAGGAGTCGGTCGTCCATATCGTGATTACGGACTTGCAGTTGCCCGATATCGATGGGTTGGAGATCATCGATCGTCTCGCCAAGCAGGATGCCAAGATCATTCCCATTATGATGACCGGGTTCGGGACGATTGAAACCGCGGTACGGGCGATGAAGTGTGGCGCCTTTGATTTCATTACCAAGCCCTTTGATCTCGAGACGGTGGCGGTGGTGGTGCGAAAGGCGGCGGAGTTTTATCGGCTACGGCAGGAAAACCACCTGCTACGGAAAGCGGTCCGTGATCAGTATCGGCTGGAACAGTTGGTCGGAGTCAGTGAGCCGATGCAGCAGGTGTTGGAGTTTGTGCAAAAGGTCGCCGACAGCGACAGCACGGTCATGATCCAAGGTGAAAGCGGCACCGGCAAGGAGTTGGTCGCCCGCATGCTTCACTTCAATAGCTTGCGAAGGGACCGTCCGCTCGTTCCGGTGAACTGTGGGGCAATTCCTGAGAACCTGCTGGAGTCCGAACTCTTCGGCCACGAAAAAGGTGCGTTCACCGGGGCTACCCATTCGCGGATGGGCCGGTTTGAATTGGCGAACGGGGGGACGATTTTCCTCGATGAAATCGGGGAGATGAGCCTTTCCTTGCAGGTCAAGCTGCTGCGAGTGTTGCAGGAACGGGAATTCGAACGAGTCGGAGGCAATCGCACAATTCACGTGGATGTACGGATTGTCGCGGCGACGAATCAGGATTTAGAGCTGCAGGTGGAGGAACGGCGATTTCGAAAGGATCTCTTCTATCGGCTCAACGTCATTCCCATCCTGATTCCTCCCCTTCGAGAACGGAGAAGCGACATCCCACTGCTCATTGAACACTTTCTGGCGCGCTTCAATCAGAGTAAGCATACGGATGTATCGGGCTTTTCAGAGGACGCGCTGCAGGTGTTGATCGAGTACGATTGGCCCGGCAACATCCGCGAGTTGGAGAATATGGTTGAGCGCTTGGTTGTCCTGAAAAAGCAGGGGACCTTGGCCGTCGAGGACTTGCCCCCCAAAATCGGTCGCCGATCGATTGTGCCTGAACTGAAGGAGCAGTTCATTCGGTTCAATGACGATGGCATCAATCTCTCGAGAGAGGTGGAACAGTACGAAAAGCATCTCATCATGGAAGCGTTGCGCAAGGCGAATGGGGTCACCTCCAGAGCCGCGCAGTTGCTCCATCTGAATCGAACGACCTTGGTTGAAAAGCTGAAACGCAAAGGGGTTGATCCACGCTCCCATATTGAAACCCTTCCCCTCTGGCCCCGTTCATCCAGTCAAAAGATTGACGACCTTCCGACGTAGTCGATGCCAGTCCTGACGCGATTCACGCAGGTTTTCAGTTTTTCCCGATAACTCCTCTGATTTCCTTCGAGTTTTTGGTTGCTGAGAAGGGCACGAGCCTTGCTGGTGTCTTCTCGCTGTGAATCTATGCCGTCTCCCATATGTCCGAATGATCCTCCAGATCGTTCTCTGGACGGTCGTCCCTGCTGTGGCAATCGGGCAGACCGTTCCTGCTGGGAAGGGAGCCGGTCTGCCGGCCAGTGAACGTCCGGCAGGGGTGAAAAACCAAGCACCGGTCGAACGACTGACCCTCTTGTTGCCGGATGATGGACCACGGCTGGAAGGTCAGTCGACCGGCATCGATGGGTTGCTCTGGCAGGAAGGCCAGTCCGCGTACAAGAAGCAGGCCTGGCCGGAGGCGCAACGATTCTTTGGGAAGATTGTCGCGGACCATCCTGAAAGCCCGCTTGTGCCGTCGGCCAAGGCGTTCTTGATTGAACTGGCGCTTCGTGAGGACGCTTCTGGGCAAGGTCGAGCTCTGGGAATTCAGGAATACAAGAAGCTCTTACGGGACCATCCACAGTCGAGGAATGCGCGGAGAGCCGAGTGGCGGATTGCGGATTTGTACTTTGACCAGGGATGGTATCAAGAGGCCCGTGTGTTCTATGAACAAGCCATGGCCCACGCGGAGGGCTATCAGTTCGATGGCCCGCGGTCGCTACTCGGTCTGGGCTACGCCTGTATGGCGATGGGAAAGTGGAGCGAGGCCGAGCATGCATTCGCGAATGCCCGCACACGAAGTGAGCATGAGTTGTTGTTGCAAGGCGCCACGCTGGGACTCGCCCATGCCTTGTATCGGCAGCAACGATATTCCGATGCACAACCCCACTTCGACCTCGCCTATCGACGCTGGCCGCATCTGGTGAAAGCTGATCCCCTTGCGATTCAGCGTTTTGCCGTGACCGAAATCAGGCTTCAGCATGAGGCGTCCGCAAGGGAGCTGCTGCTGTTGCTGTACAATCTCTATCCCCGCCACGAGCATGCGCCTGCGGCGCTGTTGCAGCTTGCCGAGAGCCTGCGGATCGGCACCAACCAGAAACTCGCGGAGTTTGTGTACGCCCTTATTCCAGCGCTCTATCCCTATAGCCAGCCGGCTGCGACCGCCAAGCTTCGCTTGGCCGTTCAGCGGACTGAGACAATGCAGGCGGGGGGAACCGAGTCGCTGGAGCAGACCGTCAGCGCCATGATGCGCGATGTTCCGCAGACGTTCCAAACCACCGCATCGTATCGGGCGTTGTTGGAAGACATTGCCACGCGAGAAGCGACGAACCCAACCGGGAACGAGGCGCTCTTTTATCTCGCAAAAGACGCTGAACAGGCCAATGAAATGAATCAGGCCGTGCGTCTCTACCGGGATATCACCCTGGGGACGGCGAATGCGAATGACTCTTGGGCGGTGAAGGCTGCGGACCGCCTCGCCGCACTCCTGACTCCATGGATTGAAGCGGCCCTCGCCTCGCAGGATGATCTGACGGTCGTCAGTTTGTTCCACCGGCACGGGGCTGTGGCCCGGCAACGCTATGCGCGATCACCTCTGTTGCTGCAGATCGCCGAAGCGCATCGTCGGCTGGGATTCGCGACGGAAGCCATCAGTCTTCATCAACAGGTGCTCAAGGTGCACAACGAACCGGCCTTGATCGAGCCGGCGTTGATCGGGCTTGGAAAGATTTATCTGGATCAGCGCGATCCCGACGCGGCAAGGAAGGTGCTTGAGCGGTACCGCTTTCAGTTTCCTCTCGGGACTTACGAGGGGGAAGTCGTGCTGCTCCTGGTACGGGCCATGCGGCAACAACGAGATATGCAGGGGTTACTCAATCTGTGCCGCACATGGCTGTTGCGCCATCCTGGTCACCGGGAACGCCCTGCCATGTACCTTCAGTTGGCCAAGACGTTGGGGGAGCTGGAGAAGCTTGAAGAGTCTGCCCTTGCCTATGAGGAGGGGTTCAAGGCCGGGGCCCTCGAGTCTTCCGATACGTTGATGGCCTATGCCGATACGTTATCCCGGTTGAACCGGCATGAACGAGCGATCACGGCCTATCAGAGGGTTCTCGAGAAGAAACCGAAGGCGCGCCAGGCTGAATGGGCTCGTCTGCAAATAGCGCAGCATTGGACCGCGTTGAAACAATATGAGCGAGCCACGGTGGCGTTGGCGGAACTTGGTCGCGCAGACGATGAACTCGTCGATCGGCTCTCATCCTCGCTGAAGGGGACGGTGCAACTGGTCCGGCATTCAGGAAAGACGGAGGGGTTATGACCAGCGTGACGACGAATCCCGATGAACGGGCGCTCCTGCAGGCGGCGTTTCGGAGTTTCGATGAAGCCGCGCATACGTTACAGCAGTCCTATAGTGCGCTTACGGCGCGTGTCGAGGAGATGGATGCGGAATTGGGGCAGAGCAATGACGCCCTTCGTCGTCAGCTTGCCGACAATGAAGCCATGCGCGTGCGTTTAGACGGCATTCTCGAGTCGTTGTCGACGGGGGTAGTGGTTCTCGATGAGTGCGGGATCACCACTCGCAGTAATCGCGCTGCCGAACACCTGCTTGGGGTGAGCGAGGTGGAACTGCGAGGTCGGTGTATTTCTGAGGTTTTGGCGCATCGGGGGCTCACCGTCTCCGATCGCCCGCAACGCATTGGGCAGAGCGTGGTCTCCATCAGCCAGGTCCCGCTCCGGAACGATTCAGGCGAGGATTCCGGGCAGCTCGTGCTGCTTCAGGACATGACCAGGATCTACCAGCTCGAGGAACAATTGCAGCGCAAAGATCGGCTTGCTGCGATGGGTGAGTTGATCGGTCGGATCGCCCATGAGATCCGCAATCCATTGGGCAGCGTGGAGCTCTTTGCATCTCTGCTGCAACGCGACCTCGGCGAGCATCAGCCCGCGCAACGGTATGCGCAACAGATTTCACAGGCGGTCCAGTTGATGGACGGTCTCCTGGCGAATCTGCTGCTGTATATGCGTCCGGTCCATCTGACGCGAGCATGGCATGAGGCTGCCGCCTTACTCAACGAGTCCATAGAGTTGGCCGCTCATGCGATCAAGAAAGTCGCTGTGGACATCCGCATAGATATCAGCCAGGAGGTGCCGTCGATCTGGTGTCACGATGGACAGTTGAAACAGGTCATCGTGAACTTAGTCGTCAACGCGGTTCAGGCGATGCCGAACGGGGGAGAGTTGGGGATCAGTCTTTCTCGGGAGCCGTTTCAGACGCTGGGAACCTCTGCTGTGCGACTGACCGTCCGTGACTCTGGTGTCGGGATCGATCCTGCCCATCGCTCGCGCCTGTTCGACCCGTTTTTTACGACGAAGGACGAGGGGACCGGTCTGGGGCTCGCGATCGTCCATTCCATTGTTGAAGCACACCATGGACGGATTGACATTGAGAGCACGGTCGGGCAAGGCACGGCCTGTTCAATCATCCTTCCTCATCCCTCGGCCACTGAAGAGCTGAACTCCCAAGCTGGGCCTGACTCTGAAGGGCATGGCGTCAGTGACACGGAGCCAGCTGTGCGAGAGGTCGTCCTCATGGAGGATTCGTCGTATGACTGAGCGTGAGAAGCAAATCCCGATGGCGGAAACCGGCGACGAGGCTGAACGGATTTTGGTCGTCGATGACGATCCGTCGATGCGTATCGCCTTAATGGAAACCGTGAAGCGACTCGGCTATGTCGTACAGGGCGCCGCCGATGGGACGGAGGCGCTCGAGCGCATGACCAGGTTTCGTCCCTGGCTGGTTGTGACTGATTTACGGATGCCGCGCCTCACCGGACTCGAGTTGATTAAGGAGATGAAGGCGCGTGCCCCTCAGACGGCCATCGTGCTGATGACGGCGTACGGGACGATTGAAACCGCCGTGGAAGCGATGAAGTTGGGCGCGAGCGAATATCTTTTGAAACCATTTTCCATGGATGTGTTGGAACGAGTGATTATGAATCTCAAAGCGGGTCGCGAGGACGGGGTTGGAATCGGTCAGTCTGTGCACCAGGTGGAACACCGGGCGTTACTCAGTCAGGATCCGGGGATGGTGAGACTGCTGAGCACCATTGAAGGGGTCGCGTCCAGCCAAGCCACCGTGCTCATTCACGGTGAGAGCGGCACGGGGAAAGAGCTCCTGGCGCGGTTCATCCATCTGCGGAGTCCACGGGCCCACCGGCCGTTCATTGCGGTGAATTGCGCCGCGCTGCCCGACGGACTGTTGGAGAGCGAACTCTTCGGCCATGAGCGCGGGGCGTTTACCGGTGCCGTGATCCGAAAAGTCGGGAAGTTTGAGATGGCCCACACCGGCACCTTGCTTTTGGATGAAATCAGCGAAATGGATCTGGCACTCCAGGCGAAACTGCTGCGTGTACTGCAGGAACGTGAGGTGGATCGAATCGGTGGACGGGATCCGGTCCCGGTCAATATTCGAGTCATCGCCACGACGAATCGCATCCTCTATCGAGAGGTTGAGCAAGGTCGGTTTCGAGAGGACCTGTACTATCGCTTGAACGTCTTTCCCGTGACGGTGCCACCGTTGCGAGAGCGTCTCGTGGATATTCCGGTGCTCGCACGCCACTTTGTGAATCAATCGGCCATGAGAAACGGTCTGACGCCGCCGGTCCTGTCGGACGCGGCGTTGGCGCACTTACAACGGCTGCCGTGGAAGGGAAATGTGCGCGAGTTGGAGAACGTGATGGAACGAGCCCTGTTGTTGGCCGGCCAGGGGCCTATTTTGCCGGAACATTGTCCTCCCGAACGGAGTGAGGAGGTCACGATCCCTCTGGTGCGCGCGATACAACCGGCGAACGGATCGCTGTGGGAAATGGAACGAGAGCTGATTTTCAAAACCTTGGCCCGAGTGAAAGACAATCGCACCCATGCGGCGAAAGAGTTGGGGATCAGCATTCGCACGCTGCGCAACAAACTTCGAGAGTACCGGGAAGGTGAACACTCGGCCTCCCGTACGGCATGAAGGTGATCACAATTGCCGATGGGCAAATATGTGCCAGGCAATTACTGCTCTCGGCAGAATTCCAAGGGTGTGAGAGAACTCCAGGGAGGAGCGTGGCCTGGAACTGTGCTGATGGATGGAATCTACAGAGGGAGATAGGCACTTAGGTTGCAGGAATGAGGCTGCAGCGCACCGAAAGGAGTGGTGAACATGACGATCTTTGATCGAACGATGCGATTGCTCGAGCGCACGCTTGATCTTCGCAGTGGTCGGCAACGCGTGATCGCTTCGAATCTCGCCAACGAAGAAACTCCGGGGTATCGCGCGTCGGAGCTGACGTTCATGGACCAACTACGGTCGGCGCACAAAGGACGTCTGCCTATCGTGTTGGCGGCGACCCAGTCCGGGCATTTCGGTCTGCAGGGGCCGCAAGGCATGCAGGCGGTGACGGGAAAACTCAGTGAGGTGCCCGCCGGAGACATTCCCCTCGATGCCAACTCGGTGAATCTCGAATTGGAGATGGCGAAGTTGTCCGAGAACGTCATGCAGTACAACGCGGCTGCCACCATTCTTACCAAGAAGTTTCAAGGACTGCTGAATGCCATACGGGAGGGGAGATAACGGATTGCTGAGCCTTCCACGGGCGGGAGGCTGTTGATGAGTCATTCTTGATACCCAGGAGGTTCACCATGGAGATATCGGACAGTCTGGCCGTATCGGTTTCCGGGTTGGATGCCCAACGCCGACGGCTCAACGTCATTGCCAGCAATCTTGCCAACGCACAGTCGACGAAAACGCCGTCCGGCGGGCCATATAAACGTCGGGATGTGGTGTTTCGATCGACGGCCGTTCCCAGCGCGTTCCAGCGATCGATCAAGCAGGTTGCCTTGGGTCCATCGGCCCATGCACTAGAAGGCGTCTCTGTTTCACGGGTGCAAGAAGACCCCAAGCCAGGACAACTGATCTATGATCCGCACCATCCGGATGCCGATTCAAAAGGATTCGTCAGGCTTCCCAACGTCAATGTCATGGAGGAAATGGTGAACATGATCGGAGCGTCACGCGCCTATGAGGCAAATGTGCAGGCGATCAACGCGACCCGCGCGATGTGGAACAAGGCGCTGGAAATCGGGAGGTAATGATGGGGCAGATCAATGGTGTGACATCCGGTATCGCTCCCATCGTCGATGTGGCATCGATCGCATCGACGGGCACGACCGGAAAAACAGCAGGCCCAGGATTCGTCGATTCGCTCAAGTCGGCGATCGGCAACGTCAACGATGCGCAAAAGGAAGCGAGTCGAGCGGTGGATGCGCTCATGACCGGCGACAGCCAAGATATTCATCGGACCATGGTTGCGCTGCAGCAAGCCGATGTGTCGTTCCAGTTGATGATGCAGGTCAGAAACAAACTCGTGGCCGCCTACGAGGAAATTCAGCGGATGCAGATCTGATCGGTGTCGTCGGCTGACGACTAAGGGGTGGACATGTTCTCCAAGTTTTCCATCAATCAACGGATGATCATCCTCGTCGCGTTGGCGGGGTCGGTCGCAGGTCTGATCGCCATCGCGTTATGGACGCAACAGCCTGATATGCAAGTGTTGTTCACCCACCTCGGCAGCGAAGACGCCGCCGCCATCATCGACAAGCTCAAAGAGACGAAGGTGCCGTATGAAACAACCGGCGGCGGAGCCACCATCCTGGTGGCCAGCGACCAGGTTCACGACTTGCGGTTGCAATTGGCGACCCAAGGGCTTCCCCATGGCGGAGGCGTGGGATTCGAGATCTTCGATAAGACGTCGATCGGAATGTCGGAATTTGTTCAGAAACTGAATTATCGTCGGGCGCTGCAAGGCGAGTTGGCGCGAACCGTTGCTCAGATGCCGGAAGTGGAACGGGCACGCGTTCATTTGGCCATTCCGGAGCGACGGCTGTTTGCCAGCGAGCAGGAGAAGGCGAGGGCTTCTGTGATCATCACCCTTCGTAGCGGACAGCAACTCTCGCCGGCACAGGTGCAGGGAGTCATCCATTTGGTATCGAGCAGTGTGGAAGGACTGCAAGCTCGTGATGTGACGGTGGTGGACGGGCATGGGCGTCTCTTGTCGGCGACGGTGTCGGATGAGACAGCCGGGCTCTCCAATACGCAGCACGACTATCAGCGAAGCATTGAAAAGGATATCGAGACACGCATTCAGACGATGTTGGAACGGATCGTCGGGCCCAATAAGGCAGTGGTTCGCGTCTCCAGTGTGCTGGATTTTAGAAAAGTCGAGACGACGGAAGAGCGCTATGATCCGAATAGTCAGGTGGTGAGGAGCGAACAGCGTGGCCAAGAGAAGTCCAACGGGACCAACGGGGTCAGTGGTGGGGTGCCCGGCGTTCAGTCGAACGTGCCGCCGGGGACCGATCTGGAACCGGCACAAAGTAGCTCCAGCAGCAGTCAAACAAAGAATGAAACGGTGAATTATGAGATCAGCCGCACGGTTTCGAAAATCGTGGAACCGGTCGGCGTCATCAAGCAGCTGTCTGTTGCGGTATTGGTCGACGGGGTGTATGAGGCCGCAAAGGCTGGCGAGGGCCAGACGGGGGATGCGCCGGCTGCGGCACGAAAGTATACGCCACGCTCGGAGGAGGAACTGAAGCGCATCGAGGACATCGTCAAGAAGGCGATGGGGTTCTCGGCTGAACGACAAGACCAGGTGCAAGTCGTGAACGTTCAGTTTGGGACCGAGCCGGAGGAACCACAGGTTGCGACCACGGAAGCTGCGCCGGAAGGGATCAAACCGTGGATGCCCTATCTTCGCTACGGAGTGGGGATGCTTCTGTTCGCGGTGATTCTCCTGTTTGTCGTGCGACCCTTGCTGGCTATGTTGGGGACAAGTACGGAGCAGATGCAGGCCGACGCGGCTGTCGCTGAGCTTCCGGCTTCAGCCGTATCCGCCGGCGCGGCCTTAGCGAATGGTCCTGATCGAGCACAGGTCATTGATATGGCGAGAAAAAATCCTGATGCGACGGCTGTGGTCGTCAAAGAATGGCTCAAGAATCCAACCTAGCGCCTGGCGATGGCAAATTCTCTGACCGGTGAACAAAAAGCGGCAATCCTGCTCCGTGCGATTGGAGAAGAAGCGGCCGCCCAAGTCATGAAACTATTGGATCCCAAGGAAATCAAGAAGCTGGGCAGCTTCATGAACGCGACCGCCCAGATTTCGCGGCAGGATGAAGACGCGGTCATTTCCGACTTTCAGGCGGCGAGCGCGACCGGAGGGGTGCAGTTCCAGGGGAAAGAGTTCATCAAGATCGTGCTGACGAAGGCGTTGGGACCGGAAAAGGCCGCGCGAATTATTGAGTCGATGACTCGAAAAACCTATCCAGGGCTGGAGGCCTTGAAGTGGGTCGATGGCAAAACGCTCGTTCAAATCCTGAAGGTCGAACATGTTCAAACGGTCGCCGTCATTCTGGCCCATCTCGAAAGCGACCAAGCCGGGCAAGTATTGGCTGGGTTACCGGAGGCCATGCGGGCGGACGTGGCGCTTCGACTTGCGACCATGGAGGAAGTCCAGCCGGATGTGTTGGAAGAGCTCAGCCATAGTCTCCAGGAGACCTTGTTGGCGAATAGTGGGTTGGGTTCGCAGAGCCTCGGAGGGCCGGAAATGATGGCCGAGATTCTGACACGAATGGATAAGACGAACGAGGGCACCATTATGGGCAAGATCGCCGAAAAGAGTCAGCCGTTGGCGGACTCGATTCGGGCGCTGATGTTTGTCTTTGACGACATCATCAAACTCGATGATCGTGGCCTCCAGGAGTTGATGAAGGAGATCAGCAAGGAAGACCTTCCCGTGGCGCTCCGCGGCGCCAATCCGGACGTCAAGGAGAAGTTCTTCAAGAACATGTCGAGTCGCGCGGCGGAAATGTTGAAGGAGGACATGGAGACCAGAGGGCCGGTCAAAGTGTCGGATGTCGAAAAGTCTCAGCAAAACATCCTCAAGGTCTGTCGGAAGCTTGAGGAAGAAGGGCGGATCGTCATTGCCGGTGCGGGCGAGGAGATGCTGTAGTGACAGAGACGACGATGCCGACGGTGACCGGTCGCGAGCGAGGACTGTCACGACTGCAAGGGACGGTCCTGATCGTCGATGATGAGGAGGGGATCCAACAGCTCTTCCTCGAACTCTTGAGGTCGGAACGCATTCATGTTCGTGTGGCTGGCTCGGGACAGGAAGCGCTGGCGATGGTCAAGCAGATCACGCCGGCCTTGTTGATCGTCGATGTGTTGTTGCCGGATGGGGACGGGATTCGGGTTCTGGAAGAAGCGCAAAGCATCGACCATCGCATTGTCGGCGCGGTGATGACCGGCGCGGCGACGATCGAGCTGGCGGTGCGGGCCATGAAGGCCGGCGCCGCCGAGTTTTTCTTGAAACCCTTCCAGACCGACATGGTCATGGCCACCGTCCGGCGACTGCTGGCGATTTACCGGGCGCGGGCTGAGCCGACGGTAGTGAAACATGCGACCGTGCGGTCCGGGGCGGTCCGACTTCAGAATTTACCGTTTCACACGTTCGAAGAGGGCGGACTAGTACGAGGAGAGGAGGGGCCGGCGGAATACGAACGCGGGGTGGCGGATGGACGACAGCAAGTGGAAGCGCAACGGCGGCAGGACTTGGCGGTGCTGACCAATGCCGCGCAGCAGTTTGACATGGCGAGGAGGACGGTGCGGCAGTCGATGGAAGAGGACGTGATCCAGCTGGCATTCCAAGTGGCCGCGAAGATTCTTCATGAGTCAGCCGAGTCCTGTCGGGAGCAGATCATGATCCAGGCGAAGGCCGGGCTCCAGGCGCTTCGAGACGCCGACAGTGTGGTGATACAGGCCCATCCGTTGGATGCCGGAATTTTGGAGGAGGCGAAGACCGAGTTGTCAGCACAACGGGACAGCTCCTTGCTGATCAACGTGGAAGCGGTCCCATCACTCCCACGGGGAAGTTGTCTGTTGCACACCAGTACGCGATTGGTCGATGCTTCCCTCGAGACGCAGCTGGCTCGTTTGGGGCAGGCTGTGCAGAATAGGGGGCCGCGTGACTCTTAGTCATCTCCTTGAGCATGTCGAACCCATCGAGATCTCCGGACGGGTGGCCCAGGCGGTGGGGATGGTGGTGGAAGGATATGGCCCGATGACGACCGTCGGCGAGATCTGTCATATCACGAGAGAAGGAGGGGACGCTCCGATCATGGCGGAGGTGGTCGGATTTCGTGGAGATCGTGTGTTGTTGATGCCGCTCGGAGAAATGCGAGGAATCGGACCAGCCAGCCGCATGACCATGACAGGGCACGTGGCCAGTCTTGCGGTCGGGCCAGGCTTGTTGGGGCGGATTCTGGATGGATGTGGGAATCCCATCGACGGGAAGGGAACACCAAAGACGAGTCAGTGCTATCCGCTGCACGCTGATCCACCGAACCCGCTCCAACGGGCTCGTATCAAAGAGCCCCTTGATCTCGGTGTTCGATCGATCAATGGATTTTTGACCTGTGGCCGCGGACAGAAGATGGGGATTTTTTCGGGTTCAGGGGTCGGAAAGAGCGTGTTGCTTGGGATGATCAGTCGGTACACCAAGGCGGATGTCAACGTCATCGCCCTCATCGGAGAGCGAGGGCGAGAGGTGAACGAATTTCTTGAGCGCGACCTAGGGGCCGAGGCGCTCGCACGAACCGTGGTGGTCGTCGCGACCTCCGACCAGGCCCCGTTGATACGTCTACGGGCCGCGTTGGTGGCCACGACGATCGCCGAATATTTCCGGGATGTCGGACAACAGGTGCTCTTGTTGATGGATTCACTGACGCGATTAGCCTATAGCCAACGAGAGGTCGGATTGGCTATCGGAGAGCCGCCGACGACAAAAGGGTATACGCCCTCGGTGTTCGCACTGCTGCCGAAGCTCTTGGAGCGTGTGGGAACGGGGCCGGGAGCGGGAACCATTACCGGTCTGTACACCGTGCTCGTGGACGGCGATGACCTGAGTGATCCCATTGCCGATACGGCCCGCTCAATCTTGGACGGCCATATTGTGCTGTCCCGTACATTGGCTGCGCGCAATCACTTCCCGGCCATCGATCTGCTCCAGAGCACGAGCCGTGTCATGAGGGATATTGTCGGCAAACCACACCATGATGCCGCCAGGCAGGTGCTTGAGCTGGTGGCTCGATATCAGCAGTCCGAAGATCTCGTGTTATTGGGCGCCTACAAGTCCGGGATGAATGCGGTGCTCGACAAAGCCGTTCAAGCCCAAGAGGCAATCAACGGATATCTCCGACAGGCGATCGATCAGCCCGCGAGCTTGGCGTCATCGGTGCAGGAACTCCAGGCACTTGCCCGGCAGGCGGCATGAGCCTGGATTCACTTCGAAGGGTGCACGCACAGGCCACTGAATCGCTCATGATGGAATTGTCGCAGCTCACGCAAATGCTCACTCGCACTGAAGCCCAGATTCGTACCATGGAGACGCAGATGCAGGCGGATGCCGATGCCTACGCGCAACAGGCTCGGCAGGGTCTGACGATCGAGGAGATGCTGGAATGGCAGGGGAAAATGGACGCCCAGCAGGCCGCAGTGCAGGAGGTCCGCGCCTCGATCGATCGAACGACGGCTTTGTGGCAGCAGACTAAGGAGCGGCTGATTGAAGCGAGGCAAGAGTGCAAACTGCTTGAGCGGGTTGCGGAACGGCGACAAATGGCCGTGCGCGAGGCGATGGCTCGCCGGGAACAGAGTGTGACAGATGAAGCGGCCCATCGTCAGGTCTCCGTTCGAGGTCACCGCGATTCATGAGGGGGCGCGCGAGGCGCATGAAGGCTTTTCCTGTCAGTCTCAGTAGCCGTTGGGCGTGGGGTAGGCCACGGCTGAGAATGAATCGTCGTGCCTCCCTCTGGACGATGGTCGGGGGACTGGTCGTCTCAACGATTCTCTTCTGGGTCATGGTGCAGTTGGGACAGGCCTCATCAGATCCCAAGCCTAAGGTCTCACCGCCACAAAGCACCCTCAAACAAGAAGGTTCACCACCTCCTTCAGGGCGCACACATGAGGAGTCTGTGGCCAAGGATGGGGCAACGGCTTCGGCCCGATCGACGCCGCAGGGGCCGGCAATTGAGATGCCCCGTGAAGTGATCGAGATGCTGGATCAACGAAAACGGGATCTGGATCGACGGGAAGAGATCCTTCGTCAGAACGAAGAGCGGCTCGCGATCGTGCGAAGTCAGGTTGAAGAACTCCTTGAGCAGAACGAAGCGTTGGAGAAACGTCTACAGAGTGCTCGGGCCAAAGGGGAACGGCCGGCGGCTCAACCGACCAAGATCCCTGCCGACAAGGAGCGTATAGCGCAAGACCAACGGACTCAGCTGGCCAAAATTTTTGAAGCGATGCCGTCGGAGGATGCCGCGGCACGCCTTGAGCGGATGCCGGACAGAAAAGCCATTGAAATTCTCCGGATGGTCAAATCCAAGACTGCCGGAGCGATTCTTTCGCAAGTGCGAGCGGATCGAGCGGCCAAACTTACCGAACAGTTGCTGATACAAACGCCCTAGGAGCCTGTCCGACATTGGGAATCGCGAAAAATCCGACGCACACATTTGGCTCAGGATCAACGATCGTCACATGATGAAGGGTTCAGACACCCCTCAAATATGGTCATTTCGGTAATGTCGGACAGGCTCCTAGAGACCAGCAATTACTCAACTCACTCCTCGTTCGCAAATCATTTGCGCCCATCGAGCCTTTCCGGCCTTGATCTGGACGCGATGTTCATGGAGTTTGACTTCGTTGGAAGCTCCATAACCACACCTTCACTGTATGCGGAGGTGACTCTGTCACCACATCTCCTGCCAGCTTGTGTTCTTCTGCTCCATCCGTTATAAGACGCAACATATTTGTCCAGGTCCTGGAATTCTTCTTCATCTATAAGGGGGGGGGATGATATGTCTGAAGATCGTATTTGGGGCAGTCGATCAGTGCGCGTACTTCAGCGTGCAGCATCCCTTTTGTTTGGTGCGGTTGTCCTCGCAGTCGGATTTATTTCTGTACCGGCATTTGCCGGGCCGCCTGTGCCGTTTAGTGTGAGCGGCACGATCCTGACGATCGATACCGGGGATGTGAACCCTGCTGGTCAGAGCGGGCGGTTTATTGTCAGGGATCGACACATCACCGGTACGTTGACAGGCGCCATTGGAGGGACGACCGGTGTCCCGTTCGTCATTACCTACGATGCCAATGTTCCGCTTGCCACCCAATCTGGTCGTATCCATGCCAGAATGATTGCTGGGGTCTACGAGGCCAATATGACGATGGCCTCAAGCACCGGGCCGACACCCGTAGAGTGTGAGGTCCCAGATGGTGCGACGTGCTTTGCAACGCCAGGTGGAAACTTCGTTCCGGGACTCTTGCTCAATGGCCGGATGAACTTCCAGAGTGGAGCAAAAGGACAGGGCAATGTGACGGGATGGTTGATCCCCATTTTGGATGAACAAGGACACATCGTCAGCATTGCGGCCAGCCTGCTCACGATCACTGGGCAGTGGACACATTGAGCGTCGAAGGATCTCAGTCAAGCGCCGGGCAGCAGCTTCGGCAGCCGGGGAGGAGCTGGGAGATGTCCCATGCCCGGACAGCTTGATTGGCACTTCCGGTTCACATTACCCGAGGAGGATGCGAAAGGGGGATCCTCCTCGAGTTGATCGTCCGTTATAAGGAACGTTGGAGCGGCTCTTTTCCCTTTTGGTCACTTTTGCCTACCGGCTAGTAAAGTTTTCCCCGTTCGCTCGAATATCTCTCCAGTCACGATAGAACCCCTCGATATTTCAGGTTCTCCCGAATCACCAATATGGCATAAAGCTTGTATTCACGTTGCGCGTGGATCAATAGAGGATGGTCTAACGTGAACTTTACGATTCCTGACATACAACCGCCTGCTTCCGGATCGCCTAATGACATGGGTGTTCGGGCGACTCGAGCGACGGGCTCGTCCGGTTCCGCTGGTGGCCGGAAGAGTTTTTCCACTGTGCTTCAGGGGGTTCGTGAAGACGGGGGGAGAGCGGACACGCGCAGCGTCGATGACGGTCGATCAACGAGCAAGGCGGACCAGAAGACTCGCTCGACGGATGCCAGAGAGCAGAGTTCTTCTTCCTCTCACAGTGAGCGCACGGATGGGACAACCTCTCAGTCAAGGCCTGCGGATGAAGCTAGGACAAGCGATGCCACGGAAGGGGACTCAAAGGATTCCCGGACGGATCTGGCAACTCCCGCAGAACAGGGTCGTGGAGGATCCGATGTTCAAGGAGGAACGTCGGAGTCGCTTTCACCTGTCATGACTCCTCAGGCTGTGGCCCAAGCGATAACCCAAACCGAGGTTCGTATGGAAGGAGAGGACTTCTTCACGACTGAAGAACCGGCTCATCCAGCACAACCTTCATCCGACCCTCTAGCACAGTCTCACACTGGGTTATTCACGGCACGGACAGACTCCCCTGGGGCGAAGAATTCTTCGCTAACCATGGAGGATTCCGCTGAAACTCCTGCGCTTACAAGTGATGCAAAAGGTGCTCAGCATGTTGTGCCGAACCAGGCATCAGATGCTCCGGAGATTCTTTCCAAAACCGGCACGGCTCCGGTCCCGACCAGCGAGCCAGGGTTCTCTGTGACCGGCAAGGCAGCCGCGCCAGAGATGACGACTCGTCCAGAAGCGCGTCCTGCTCCGCCGGACTCACCGCTCCGTTCACCTCTTTCACAGATGGATGCGACTGGTTCCGGATCTGCTCCGATTCAGCCTTCGATTCAGGCCGAGGCGATGGTGGCCGGTGGGAAACCAGAGAGTGCCAAGGCCGATAGCCTGTTCCGCGAAGCTATTCCGTTCGATCGTATGGCGTCCCCGGAGGTAAGCCAGGACGAGCCACCACTTCGCGAGCATCAGGATACCGGAGGGAGAACTATTCCGGTTGCGCTGTATGGGCAGGGAGCAACTCCAGAAGAGGATGGGCAATTCCCCGGGTTCTCGGGTGACCAGAAGAGTACCCAACATGATCAGCAGGAGTCCAAGCCTCTCCAACAGCCGGCAGTCGTTGATCGCCAAATTCTTGGAGCACAGCCGACCGAGTCGATGATGGTGGGTGCACATGGGCGCACGGTTGTGAGTCCGCCTCCTCCTGCTCCGTCCAACTCAGGCGCGCCGGTCTCGCCGGCTGTGCCGACTCATCATATTGAGCCGCTTGCCCAAGGGATGACTCGTTCTGTGGTCTTCAACGTGGCGCAGCCTGATATCGGTCAGGTGAATATTCGTGTCGCACTGACGAATGAGATAGTTCATACCCATTTGTCGGCGGACAGGCCGGAAGTGGGGCAGTTCTTCATCAATGGGCAAGACCGGCTCCAGGCTGCCTTCCAGGCGAGTGGGTTGGACATGGGGCAATTCCGTGTGGATATCGATCGTCAAGGTGCGGGACGTTCCTTCTATCAGGGTTCTTCTCAGGAACAGGGACAGAGCTGGAATCAGGGAGCACAGGGACAGGGGACATCGTGGGAGCAGGGGGCTGAACGACGGGATGAGCAGCGATCTTCGCTCCATGGGCTCTTGAACGTCGTGGCGTAGGTCGGAAGGGAGCAAGCGGACATGGCGACCATATCAGGAATCAGTTCAACGACGGCACCACCGGCGCCTGAGAAAACAGGACCTCGTCAGATGGGGCAGGATGATTTTCTGAAGTTGCTCGTCACGCAGTTAAAGAACCAGGATCCCCTGAAGCCCACGGACAATACCGAGTTTGTGTCGCAACTCGCTCAATTCAGCCAACTGGAGCAGACCGCAAAACAGGCTGATCTGCTTCAGAAGAGCCTCGATGCACAAACCGCCTCATTGCAGTTCACCCTGTTGCCGATGGTTGGGCGCCGGATCACCATCGATCGTCCGCTCACGCAGTTGGGTCAGGGACCGGCTGCGATCACGTACAATCTTGAGAAAGATGCGGCAAAGGTCCAGGTCACGATAGTGGATGCGCAGCGCCGAGTGGTGCGCACATTGGACTCTTCCGGCAATCAGGCGGGACTCAATCAGGTGCAATGGGACGGGAAGGATGATAAAGGCGTCGCTCTGCCACCCGGTGTCTATCAATATGCGATTTCTGCGGTCGATCGTCAGGGGGCGGCAGTGGCGGCACAGGGCCGCGCGCAACTGACGGTGACGGGTGTTCGGATGGAGGACGACAAACCAAAGCTGGCGGTCGGCGCGCTCTCCGTGGATCCATCCGATATTGTGGAAGTGCAGTAGCAAGATTTGTCAGAACAAGAGGAAGAAGGAGGCATCTACCCATGGGAATTCTGTCGTCCTTATTTTCCGGGGTCAGCGGGCTCAATGCCAATGGCACGGCGCTCTCCGTGATCGGCAATAACATCGCCAATCTCAGTACGGTCGGCTTCAAAGGGAGTAAAGCGACGTTCGCCGACTTGATCAGCTCGTCGATCTCCGGAGGATCAGGCGCGATTCAGACCGGCATCGGCGTGGCCCTGACCTCTGTTCAGGGCAATTTCTCCCAAGGCTCGCTCTCCACCTCGTCCAACGTCCTGGACCTTGCGATCGACGGCAATGGATTCTTTATCGTGCAAGATTCCCAAAATGCGACGTTTTACTCGCGCGCCGGTCTCTTTCGGCTGGATAAGAACAACAATGTCGTGGATCCCACGGGATTCAAGTTACAGGGGTTCCTTGCGGACACCACCGGCACGATCACCGGGACGATCGGTGATATTTCACTGCCTTCGACGACGGCCTCGCCGCGCGCCACGACGACGGCGCTGGTTGCCGCCAATTTGAATTCCGCCACGGTACCAACGGGCGTCCGTGGGAACATCGTGAGTTCGTCCCCCTCCGCCACCACGACGGTTGCTGGGACCAATGATTCATTCAACATCAACTTGAACGGGGACGGGGCTCAAACGATCACAGTAGCGAACGGCCTGACCGGTTCGGCGTTGGCGACGGCGATTCAAAACGCGGTCCGCTCGCTCACGCCGACTGATCCGTTCAAGGCTGCGGCCTACACGGGATTCACCGCATCGGTCAATCCGTCCGGTACGTTCACGTTCGCCTCTGGACTGACAGGCACCACGAACAATTCCACCACCGGGACGGGGACCGTCGTGGTGACGGCCAATGGCGCGAATACGCTGGCGGCCAATCTGAATATGCTCGCGCCGGTCTCCACCACCGGGACAAGCTTTTTGCTGACCGACCCTCCGGCGACCTCTAATTTCTCAACGTCCATGACGGTATTTGACACGCTCGGCAACAGTCATTTGTTGACCACCTATTTCACGAAAACCGGGGCGAATACGTGGAATTATAACGTCGTGGCCTCTGCCGCCGAGGTGGTGACGGCCAATTACGATCCCAGCAATATCGATGCGACGCTCGGCATCGTGCGAGTGGGGGCCGGGACCTTGACGTTCGGGACGGATGGAACATTGGATCGAGAGAGCACGGTCATTCGGTACGATACGAGTACTGCGGCAGGAGCCTCAGGCACCACACCGGGGCAGTTGCAAGTGGATTTTGTCGGCGCGACGGCCGACCAATTGATCACCATGAACTACGGCTCAAGCGTCACGACCGACGGGGGAAACGGGCTTGATGGGACGACGCAATTTGGGTCCACATCGGCGCTGGTGCAACAGACGCAGGACGGGTTCGCGGCCGGTTCACTCCAAGCCTTCTCGGTCGATGCCAATGGGGTCATCAGCGGCCGGTTTTCCAATGGCCAATTACGGGCATTGGCGCAGGTTGTCCTTGCACGATTTCCTGATCCCATTGGATTGACGAGGACCGGGAAGAATACCTTCGCACAGTCCGGGAATTCCGGTCAGCCGGTCAACGGGACTCCGGATAGTGCCGGTCTCGGACGAGTGTTGTCCAATTCACTTGAGTTGTCGAACGTCGATCTGGGTGAAAGCTTTATCGACATGATTGCGGCCCAGCGCGGCTTTCAAGCCAATTCGAGGGTGATTACGACTTCGGACGAAATCCTGCAAGAGCTCGTGAATCTGAAACGCTAGATGATGGTGTAGAACGGCTGGGAGGCTTTGTCCGGCTCCCAGCCAGCTCTTCTACAGGGTTCTCCTCAAGGGGCTTTCTCACATGAATTCCGCCAGGGGCAGCCCGTCAGTTCCTTGACGGTGTCAATGACTTGCCTGACGGTATTGGTTGCCGGTGCCGGTGTTCTTGCCTGCTTTCCACCGAACCCTCTGTCAAATATATCGATTGTGAATCATCGTAGCCAATCCTGGCGATCATTCAATGGCATATGCATTGCAGTCACTTCACGGAGGCATTGAGGCCTTCAAGGAGGAGCCATGGCAGATGCAGCCGAGACGGATGGAAAAGCTTCAGGAGCGGCGTCTGTTCCGCCCTTTCCGATGAAATTGCTCCTGATCGTGTCGGTGGTCGCCCTGGTGTTTGGTGTGGGGGGCGCGATCGTTGCCGTCAAATTCTTCGGCGGATCCGATAAAGCTGCAGAACATGCCGACGAGCATAAGACCGAGACGGCGGCCAAGGCCGACGCGCATGCCGACGCGAGCGGAAAACCAGGACAACCTGCCGCACTGGGGGTCATGTTCGATCTGGACCCGTTCATCGTGAATCTGGCGGATGTGCCGGATGTGCGCTATTTGAAGCTGACCGTCAAGCTTGAGGTCGACAGTGAAGCGGTGTCCGCCGACCTGTCCGCACGAGTTCCGCAGGTCCGTGACGCCATCCTGGTGTTGCTGAGCAGTAAGGATGTGAATGCGGTCAGAACGACGCAAGGGAAGTTTCAGTTGCGGGATGAGATTACGCAACGGATCAACGGGTTGCTTCCGAAGCCGGGCGTCCGGTCCGCCTATTTTACGGATTTCGTCGTTCAGTAAACACCAGCAGTATGGAAAAGATACTCTCGCAAGACGAAATTGATGCCCTCCTGAAGGGTGTCGTGTCAGGAGAGGTCGATACGGCGCCCAAGGAAAGTGAGGCGCCGTCGGCGGGGGTGGCGCAGTACGATCTCTTCAATCAGGAACGGATCATCCGTGGGCGCATGCCGACCATGGAGATGATCAACGACCGGTTCATTCGCCGCCAGTCGGTCGTCTGGACGAATATGTTCCGTGAGGTCGTCAATTTCGTCGTCGTCGGCACACAGGTGATCAAGTTCGGAGAGTTTCTCAAGAAGGTTCCGATGCCGTCCTCCTTGAACGTCTTTCATATGGCTCCGTTACGTGGCAGCGCGCTCTTCGTGATGGATGCGTTTCTGGTGTACTTGATCGTGGATTATTTTTTCGGCGGGAAAGGTCAGACGCACGTCAAGCCGGAAGGGCGAGACTTCACGCCCGTCCAGTTACGGATCATCAAAAAGCTTCTGTTGCATGCGCTGAGCGATCTGGAGATTGCCTGGCATGCCATTGTGCCGGTCAAAGTGGAGTATGTGCGTTCTGAGAGCAACCCGCAGTTTGCCATGGTGGTAACCTCGTCGGAAATCGTCGTGGTGGTGACGCTGCAAGTTGTGCTGGGTGAGACCGCCAGGGATTTGTATGTGGTCTATCCCTACTCGATGTTGGAACCGATCAAAGAGAAGCTCTATTCAGGCCTCGTCTCCGATCACGTCGATCAATCCGGCGACTGGAATCATCGCTTTAAAGACCGATTACAAGAGTGCCCGCTTCCAATCGTGGTGCGGCTGGGGACGGCGACCGTCACGGTGAAGGATGTCATGAACTTCTCACCGGGGGATGTGATCTTGCTGGACCAGCATCCCGGCGATCCGCTCGACTGTTACATCGAGGGCTATCACAAGTTCCAGGGAAGTCCGGGTGTGTATAAAGGCAATCAAGCGTGCCGCGTGACAAAGGTGTTGAGCTAGCCACGCGCCCACAGGAAGAGTACTCATGGCTGATTCTGACGCTGCAACGGCATCCGATTCGCAAGCCTTCGGCGGGCAATCCGCACAGGCCACCTCGTTTTCATCCGCCCCACAGACGGAGCCGGGAGGTGCACCGAAGAACATCGACTTTATTCTCGACATCCCGATGAGCGTGACGGTGTATGTCGGATCGACAAAGATGGCCATTCGGGATCTCTTACAGCTCGCGCAGGGCTCCGTCATTGAGCTGGATAAACTGGCCGGTGAACCCATGGATGTGATGGTGAACAATAAGTTGGTGGCTCGCGGCGAAGTGGTGGTCGTCAATGAAAAATTCGGCATTCGCCTGACGGATGTGGTCAGTGCGGCCGAACGTGTTCAGCAATTGCGATGAGGACTTGGAAGGAGCGCGCGTGATCGACGTCTGGGACAGCTTGCTCCGAACCGTCGCAGCGCTGGCCGTGGTGTTGCTGTGTATCGGTCTCGCGGCCTTCGTGGCGCGCCGAGTGATGGGACCACGGGTCGGGAATGCCGGGGGGCAGCCGCTGGTCCAGGTGTTGGCCAGCGGCTACCTGGCTCCGCGCAAGACGATCAGTCTGGTGGAGGTCGCCGGCGAGTATCTCATTGTGGGCGCCACGGCAACCGATCTCATTCCGTTAGGACGGATCAGTGATACGACGCGTCTGCGAGAATTACTTCGGCGGCCGGCCGAGAAACCCTCTGCTGAGAAGACACGGCTCCCGGGGGCGGACGTGGCGGCGTGGCTTCAGCGACAGCCGCTTCATTGGACTGATCATGACAAGGAACACCATGGCCACTGATCGCGTCCATTCACGTCTCCTCGGCTGGACGATGGTCGTCGGGGCGGGGATGGTATTGGCGGCGTCGGCGGCGGACGCGGCCACAAACGGGCCGTCGGTCAGTATTGATTTGGGGACCGGCGGGCCCAAACAGATCGCTGTGGTCATCCAGATTCTAATTCTCTTGACGGTGCTGTCGTTGGCGCCGGCCCTCTTCATCATGGTCACGTCGTTTACCAGGATCGTCATTGTCTTGGCCTTCCTCCGCCAAGCACTCGGGACACAGGCCGTGCCTCCCAATCAAGTGTTGTTGTCCTTGGCCCTGTTCCTGACGGTGTTCATTATGGCGCCGGTCGGGCAGTCGGTGTACAGCAACGCGCTGCAGCCGTTGCTTGCCGAACAGATCTCCTACGAGGATGCCTGGAAGAAGGGGATCGAGCCGGTGCGAGGGTTCATGCTGAAACAGGTGCGGGACAAAGACCTTGAGTTGTTCGTCCAGTTGAGTCGCATTCCCAAGCCGGAGCGAGTCGAAGATGTTCCGACCCACGCCATCATTCCCGCGTTTATTCTCAGTGAGTTGCGGATCGCGTTTCAAATCGGATTCTTGATTTATATTCCGTTTCTGATCGTCGACATGGTTGTCGCGAGTATCCTGATGTCGATGGGTATGATGTTACTGCCTCCGGTCGTGATCTCCCTCCCATTCAAGTTGATCCTGTTCGTCTTGGCGGACGGCTGGTATCTGGTCGTCGGCTCGATGGTGCGCAGTTTCCAGTGACCTCATGATGCTTCTGCGACTGGGGCAACGGGGGGGGTGTGTAGGAGTTGGCTGACACTGATTCGGACAAGGGCCTGAGAGGAGCAGACGATGACACCTGAAATCGTGACGGAATTGGGCAGGCAGGCGTTAGAAACCACGTTGCTCGTGTCGGGTCCGATCCTCGGGCTGAGTCTGCTCGTCGGTCTGCTCGTCAGCGCTTTCCAGGCCATGACTCAGCTGAATGAGGCCACACTGACATTCGTCCCCAAAGTGTTGACACTCTTTGGCGCGCTCCTGGTGTTTCTTCCGTGGATGCTGAACGTCATGACGACGTTCATGGCGAATCTCCTGACCAACATTCCCAACTATGTGCACTAACTCGGAGGATTCATGGATGTTGTTGTCATCAACGACCAGGTGCTGCTGCGACGATGATGATATGTCGCTCGTCCTTCGTGCAGCGCGAAGCGCACGCAGGAATGACGCGGACGAGCTCTTGATTGCGAGATAGGAACGACGCTTCACGAGATACGATGCCCGGGCGGAGAGGTCACGTACCATCATGGGCACCGTGGAGCAGGACGGAACGATGGCATTACCACAGACCATTCAGGTGTTTCTTCCGGAATTCCAAGCGTTCCTGGTCCTTATTTCTCGAATCGGCGGATTGCTCGCCGCCTTGCCGGTACTGAGCGGACGCACTGTTCCGATGAAGGTCAAGGGCGCCTTAGTCCTTTCGTTAGGCGTCCTGTTGGCTCCCTTCATCCAGCTGCCGACCGTGTCCTCCGATCCCCTGGTCCTGGCCGCCGGGCTGCTCAGCGAACTGGTGATCGGCTTGGCGATTGGTTTGGCTGTCCGGCTGTTTTTTGGGGCGTTTGAGGTCGCGGGAGAAATGATCGGCGTTCAAATGGGATTCGGTGTGGTCCAGCTCTTCGACCCTGCCACCTCCCGTCAGACACCTCTTATGGCGCAGTACTTTACGCTGATGGCGTCCCTGGTCCTGCTCTCGTTGAACGGACACCTGCTCATTGTCGCCACGATCTTGTCGAGTTACGAATCCATTCCGGCATTCGGAGCCTCACTTCCGGCCGGAGCCGGAGATGATGTGCTGCGTCTCTCCCAGCAGATGTTCATGGTCGGACTCAAGCTTGCCGCCCCGGTGCTCGTCATCATCCTCTTGATCAACATCCTGCTCGCGATTCTCGGACGGGCGGTCAGTCAAATCAACGTGTTCGTGCTGAGTTTCCCCATCACCATCGTCGGAGGATTGGTGGTGCTCAGCTTGTCGATGCCGTTTACGGTGGAACTCTTGGTTCAGGAGATCGAACGCTTGCAGTTCACGATTTTGGGACTCATGAAGGTGTTGGGGCATGGCTGAGGACCGTGACAATAAGACGGAACCGGCGACCCCCAAACGCAAGGAGGAGGCGCGCAAGCAAGGCCAGGTTGCGGTCAGTCGCGACGTGTCGACGGCGGCCGTGCTCTTAGGCGGCGTGGGGTTGTTGGGCTCCATGTTGCCGGTCGGTCTCCTGAAAATGACCGAGATGACACGTCAAGGTTTGACGTTGCCGTATCCTGGGGCGTGGTATCGAGAGATCTCGATTGATCAGGTCTACACGATTCTGATTCAGACCGGTGTCACGGTGGGTGTTCTGAGCCTTCCGATCGTGGCCGGAGTCCTCGTGCTCGGAACTGTAGCCACCCTGCTGCAAACAGGGTTGTTGTGGCGAACGACCGCGTTTAAGCTCGATTGGAGTCGCATCAATCCGGCCAAGGGATTCTCACGGCTAGCCTCGCTTCGCTCTGTCGTGGAACTCATCAAGGGGCTGCTCAAAATCGCCATCATCACAGGCGTCGGTCTTTGGGCCTCCCGTCATGATGTGCTGCACATACCCGAGTTGATCCAATTTGAGTTGAGCGGCGTCTTGCCGTTGGCAGGGAGTCTCGCCTTCAAAATCGGGTTGGCGGTGTCCGGAGCGATCGCCCTGGTGGCAGTCCTCGACTATGCCTATCAGCGTTACGAGTGGGAACGCAGTCTCCGCATGTCGAAGCAGGAGATCAAAGAGGAGCAGAAAGCTGCGGAAGGTGACCCGCTCATCAAGGGTCGCGTACGAACTGTCCAGCGTGAGTTAGTGAAGAAGCGCATGCTGGCGGCGGTGAAAACCGCCGATGTCGTGATCACGAACCCCACGCATCTGGCCGTGGCATTGAAGTATGACACGGCCACGATGGCGGCGCCTGTCGTGGTGGCCAAAGGCGCCGGCGTGATTGCGGAGCGGATCCGGGAGTTGGCGCGGCATCATAACGTGCCGGTCGTCGAAAACAAGTTTGTGGCCAGGACTGTGTTCAAGCTCGTCGAGGTCGGGAAAGAAATTCCTCATGATCTGTATCGCGCGGTGGCGGAGATTCTGGCCTATGTGTATCGCGCGAGAGGGATCACGGCGTGAGTCGGTCGTAGGCACTACAGACGATGGCAACCGTCACAGAACCGACAAATTCATCCCAATTCATCAAGCACCCGGATATTCTCATGTCCGTGGGAGTGGTCGCCATTCTCATGGTGATGCTTCTGCCGTTGCCGCGCTTCATCCTCGACTTGTTGCTCAGTTTTGACATCACTCTCTCCGTCATCATTCTCCTAGTCGGCCTGCAGGTCCGTCGCCCCATCGAATTCTCGGTCTTCCCGTCGATTCTTTTGATGATTACGTTGTTCCGATTGTCGCTGAATATCGCATCAACGCGTCTCATCCTTCTGCATGGCAACGAAGGGGCCGGGGCGGCCGGGGAAGTCATTCGGGCGTTCGGCAATTTCATCGTCGGCGGCAATTACACCGTCGGTCTTGTGGTCTTTACGATTCTCGTCGTCATCAATTTCGTCGTGGTCACGAAGGGCGCGGGCCGCGTGGCCGAGGTTGCCGCCCGCTTTACCTTGGATGCGATGCCCGGGAAACAGATGAGCATCGATGCGGACCTGAATGCCGGTCTGATCAACGAAGCCGACGCGCGGCGGCGGAGGCGAGAAATTACCGAAGAGGCGGACTTCTACGGAGCGATGGACGGTGCCAGTAAGTTTGTTCGAGGCGACGCGATCGCGGCGGTGATCATCACCCTGGTCAATATCCTCGGCGGCTTAGCCATCGGCGTCTTGCAGCAAGGGATGAGTCCGGGACTCGCGGCTCAAACCTATACGGTGCTGACCGTCGGTGAGGGCCTGGTCGCACAGATTCCGGCCCTGATCGTGTCGACGGCAGCCGGTATTGTCGTGACGCGGGCCGCTTCGGACATGGACTTGGGGGGGACCATGACGAAGCAGCTGCTGATGTCCCCCAAGCCGGTGGGGATCGCAGCGGGGATTCTTCTCGCGCTCGGATTGGTCCCCGGGCTGCCGCATCTGTCGTTCCTGGTATTGGGCGGGGCGGTCGCCTGGATTGCCTATCACTTGCATCAGGAGGAACTCCGACAAGCGGCGCCACCCCCGACACCCATGGCTCCCAAGGCCGACGAGGGGCCGACCCGCGTGACTCCGCTCGATCTGATGGAAGTGCAAGTGGGCTATGGATTGATTGGTCTCGTGGAAGGGACTCAAGGTACGGCGCTGCTCGATCGGATCAAGGCGCTCCGGCGGCAGTTTGCGGAATCGATGGGGTTCGTCGTGCCCCCCATTCATATTCGTGACAACCTCCAGTTGAGGCCGAACGAATATGCCATCATGTTGAAGGGGGTGGAGGTCGCCAAAGCAGACGTGTTGCCCGGACACCTGTTGGCGATCGATCCAGGAACCGGCCAGAAGGGGTTGGTGCAAGGTATTGCGACGAAGGAGCCTGCCTTCGGACTCCCGGCACTGTGGATTCCGGAAGACGGGAGAGAGCAGGCCCAGATGGCGGGCTATACCGTCGTGGATGCCAGTTCGGCCATCGCCACCCACCTGTCAGAGTTGGTAAAGCGCTATGGCCATGAGCTGTTGGGGCGACAGGAGGTTCAGGCGCTTCTGGATGAGGTCGGCAAATCTCATCCCAAGCTGGTGGAAGAGCTGATTCCAACGATGGTGCCGTTGGGAACCGTTGTTCGGGTTCTCGGCAATCTCCTCAAGGAAGGGATTCCGATCCGAGATTTGCGCTCCATTCTGGAGGCCATTTCCGATCAAGCCGCGCACAGTAAAGATCCGGAATTGCTGACGGAGTATGCCAGGCAAGCATTGGCGAGAACGATCACCAAACAGTACCAAGCGTCCGACGGCAGCCTGCAGGTCATTACATTGGATCCCAGGCTGGATCGGTCGCTGGCCGACCAAGTGGCGGCGCTTCCGCCAGGCGCTCCCTTACAGCTCGATCCGACGGTGTCGCACAAACTCCTCACGGGGATTAAACAGGCCGCGGAACGGGTTGCGGCTCGCGGACAACAGCCGATCATCATTTGTTCACAGACTGTTCGGCGGCATCTTCGCCGCCACAGCGATCGGATTCTGCATTCGGTTCCGGTGATGGGATTCAATGAGGTGGATGCCTTTGTCCGATTACAGTCGCTTGACACGGTGCGGGTCGACTTCGAGTTGGCACAGTCATCCTAGGATCGCCTATGAAGGTCAAGACATTTCATGCGCTGACGATGCAGGATGCCCTCCGGGCCATCAAGGAGGAATTGGGGCCTGATGCCATTATCCTCTCATCCAAAGAGGTGCGTGAGGGGGGACGACTCCTCCGAGCGTTCAATCATCCGGTGTTGGAGGTGATGGCGGCAGTCGAACACGAGCGACCACCGGTGGTACGGGAGGGAGCGAGGGTTCAAGAATCTGCGCCCGCCGTACAAGCGTCTGGGGACAGCTCCTCGAACATCGTTTCTATGAGGACCTTTCAGCAGACCTTGCGCGGTGTGTTGGAGCCTACTGGTGAAGCAAGCACAGGGGAGCGCCCGCGACAGCACACATCAAAGAAATCTACCCTGTCAAAGGGAAAGTCGAACCACCTCCGCAAGGTACGGGCGGTCTACGGTGAATTGAGTCGGTTACTGCAGGACCTTTCCCCAGGAACAAATGAACCACGGACTGGGCAATCATTGCCGTTTCTTTCGACGCTCCGCCGGGCGTTGCGTGAGCAGGGGATGCATCCCTCCTCGATCGAATTGCTCCTGAGGGAGGCGCTGAAGGCACAGCGCCTCGCCGATCTCCCGGATGAGCAGTCGATACGACGCGCTCTGCATCAGGAAATTGTGCGGAGTGTGCGGGCCGCCGGACCGTTGCTCCATGGCCCTGCCGGTCCCGCGATCGGATTGCTCATCGGCCCGAGCGGAGCCGGGAAGACCTCTGCCGTCGCCAAACTGGCCGCGTACTATCGCCTAGAGCAACGGAAGTCGGTCGCGCTGATTACCTTTGATACCTATCGGGAGACTGCGGTGGAACAGCTCCGGCGCTACGCCAAGATCATCGGAGTCCCCTTTGCCTGTGCCATGTCGGCACGGCAGGTGCAAGCAGGACTGCGTCGTCATGCTCAGGTGGATCTTGTGTTGATGGATATGCCGGGGATTGCGCCGGCGGATCTGGCATTGGCGAACGAACTCCGTCGGCTGTTGAAGCACGATACGATCACGACGCATTTGGTCTTGCCGGCTTCAACCAGAGTCCGAGAAGCCTGTCGGATGACGGCTTGCGTGAGGGCACTTTCGCCTGTGCACCTTCTCTTTACCAAACTCGACGAAACGGAATCGTGCGGAACGATGTTCGAAGTGGCACGGATGACGGGCATCCCGCTGTCCTATTGGAGCGTAGGGCGGCGAGTCCCAGGGGATCTTGAGGTCTCATCTCCGGAAGCGCTGGCGACGAGGCTCATGACATTCGGTCCTGAGGGGACTCATGGGCCTGCGCATCGGTCAGTGGAAGACAGACTGACATTGGCGGCAACGGGAACGTATCACCGATAACTTGGTTGGAGGTCACACTATGCAGCTCAAATCCAGATCGTCTGCCCTGATATCGGATCCCATCGGATCGGACGGTGAGTCGCTCCCCCACGTGATTGCCGTCTCAAGCGGAAAGGGTGGTGTGGGGAAAACCAATGTCGTGGCGAATGTGGGCATGGCGCTGACGAAACTTGGGAAACGGGTCCTGATCCTCGATGCTGATCTCAGCCTGGGTAATCTCGATGTACTTCTCGGCCTTGTTCCTCGGCATACGATTGAAGATGTCTTAGCCGGAACCCATACATTTGATGAAATCGTGCTGAAAGGCCCTGCTGATATCCACGTGTTGCCGGCGAGCTCCGGGGTGCCGCACCTGACGACACTGACGGAATCGCAACAGCTCATCATTCAAGCGCAGTTGGCGCAGTTTGCCAGCGGGATGGATGTCTTGTTGATCGATACCGGCGCCGGCATCTCCACCAGTGTGACGTTTTTTGCCTCCTCCGCCGACGAAACTCTGATTGTCGTATCGCCAGAACCCACCTCACTGACGGATGCCTACGCCTTAATTAAGGTCCTGGCACGCCAATATCGCGAACGTCGTTTCAAAATAGTGGTGAATCAAGCCAAGAGCCCTCGGGAAGCAGCCGAAGTGTTTGGGAAACTCGACGTTGCGGCGGATCGCTTTTTGCATGTCGTTCTCGAATTGGTCGGGGCCATTCCCTACGACGACTATGTGCCGATGGCGGTCATGCAACAGAAAGCGGTCTTGGAGTTATTCCCTGATGCGCCGGCCTCTGAAGCGTTTCGGAAGCTCGCCAGGCAGATCACGCAATGGCCAAAGCCTGTGCTTCCGAAGAGTTCGATGCAGTTGGTGTGGCAACGGCCGGCGACGCATGCCGGTAACTAGGACAATATAACTATTATGGGTAAGTCGGCACTACCGCACGAGCGAAAATCATTCTCGGCGCAAGGGGCAAGGCGGGAGCAACTGATCAAAGAGTTTGCCCACGTCATTCGTGCCATGGCCCATCGGTTGGCATTCAGGCTTCCAGCCTATCTGGACGCGGAGGATCTGATTTCGGTCGGCACCATCGGATTGATGGATGCCATGACCAAGTATGATCCGACACGAGAGGCCAAGTTCAAGACCTATGCGGAGTTCAGGATTCGAGGCGCCATGCTCGATGAAATCCGAGCGATGGATTGGATTCCCCGGTCAGTCCACGAACGCATTGGGTTGCTCCAAAAGACACACACCCTCCTGATGAGTCGACTCGGTCGACCGCCGCAGGATGAAGAGGTTGCGGCAGAGTTGAAGATGTCGTTGGAAGAGCTGGATGAGTTCATCACACGCGCCAGGGGGGCGGTGATGATCAGCGTGGACGATTTGAGCCTCCATGAGCCGGATGGGCACAAAGTGGTGAAGATGTTGGCCGATACCCATACCCCTGATCCGCTCTCTTCATTGGTGAATGAGCGCGAACGTGAGTCAATTGCCGGAGCAATTCAAATGTTGCCGGAAAAGGAACGGCTTGTGCTCACCCTCTATTACTATGAAGAACTCACCATGAAAGAAATCGGAGAACTGCTCAAGGTCACCGAGTCGCGAGTCTGCCAAATCCATACGAAAGCCATCATCCGACTCAAAGCAACTCTTGAAGCGATTAGCTAGCCTGCCCCATTCATGAATGCGTCGACTGCACCCACCGATACGACACATGATCGTTCGCGCTTCGATAGAACGCAGGGCCCTGAGCCTGCCGCAGGGTGACACGTCAAAGGCCGTAAAGCGTCTCATACGCCTGATGAAGACCCTTCACGAACCACGTGTCATGGTTCACGTATCACGCGTGACGATCGGTCGTCACATCGCCGGATAATTTCGTAGAGCCCTGAGTGGCTCGAAGGGTC
>Ga0224505_10000107_pt1 | contig 63460 bp, 64 predicted proteins | sample SF_Jan12_sed_USG_FD_169102 | JGI IMG/M metagenome (GOLD analysis project Ga0224505, IMG submission 169102) | Sediment microbial communities from San Francisco Bay, California, United States - SF_Jan12_sed_USGS_4_1 | ecosystem: Environmental > Aquatic > Marine > Sediment | place: USA: California...
CGTAGTTGGCGTGGCGAACGAGTTCCTCGATTTGAATCGTGTCCTTGAGACGGTACGGGGTGCCATAGATGCTGCGCTGTGGAATGCCGGAAAAATAGAGCACGGCTTCGCGCAGGGCCTTACTCGGAATCGTACCGGTGTTGATGCAGACGCCTCCGACGACTTCCTTTTTCTCGATCAAGCCCACCTTCTTGCCAAGTTTGGCCGCCTGCACGGCGGCCTTTTGGCCGGCCGGTCCCGTGCCGATGACGAGTAAGTCGTAGTGTGCCATGCGTGCTCCGAAGAACTGAGGCTAAGGTTGAGGTTCAGGAGAAACTGAACTCTCCCGGTCCAGGCACAACATTACCATTACCCTTCACCTGTTTCACCTTCGCGTTTCATCCCCCCACTCGACGGGCGGACCTGAAGGCTTCTTCCATGGCGGGGAAGGGACGCTTCGTCGCCGATCGAAGCGACCGAGGTCGCCATCAGGACGCCAAACGGGCGGTATACCCCGGAGAGCTCGATGACGGGACCGCCCTCCGTATCCACAGTGGCTTGGTGTGCGAGCCCAGGCTGGATGCAAGCCTATTCGCTCTTCCGACCAACTGCCGGTGTGTCCTTGGTCTCGCTGTTCACTCCGTTCTACTCGCCTTTTCTCGCGCCCGTGCTACACTTACAGACTGCTCATCATGCATATCGTTCTGCTTATCATTTGCGCGGGACTGTTCCTCAGCCTATTCCAGTCTACTCGCGATGGACTCTTATGGCTGATTGCCGGCGTCTTGTTCCTCGGCATCGCCTCGCTGGTCTTCCCCTTCGCGCCGTGACACCCTCTTCCGTTCTTGCCTCACAGGCCCCACATTCAGTCATTACGGGATCAAGACCAGGGCTCTCGTCTCCTTCGCCCTTCACCACGATGCGGACCCGGGCCAGCTCTTGTCGGAAGCATACATCAGAATGAACTAGAGCTCCTCAACCCGTGACCCCTGGCACTCCCGTTGCCGATTCCACTCCGGCCTTTGCCTCCTGTTTCCTCTGTGAACTGTGCGGTGCCTCTCCTCCTCCCGTGAGAGAGTCATCTACATTTCACACGAGCAGGAAACGAGATGGCGACCAACAACTCATCCAAACGACCGGCCACCACGCTGCGATGTGGGAACATTAAGGCCACGATCTGGGAGAATGTCAGCGAGAAGGGCCCGTTCTTCGCGACGACCTTTTCTCGACCGTTCAAGGATCAGTCCGGGGAGTGGCGCAACGGCACCTCCTTCGGTTTCAACGACCTCGAGGCGCTCATGAATGTCGCCTGTGAGGCGAAGGAGTGGATCAACGCTCATGCACTGAAGCGATGAGCTGCTTCACAGGGAAGCCTTCGGCCCTCCGGGGGCTTCCCCTCACTTTCCTCCTGCATCATTGCCGCTCCTGTTCAGCTCCCTGACCACAGCTGACCAGCCATGCCGATGCCCGACGCTAGCGTTGCGTCCCCTGATCGAATCTGCTAGAGTTTAACCAGGTTTAACTCATGAGGTAATCCAATGAGCAGAAAGACCGCGGTCTTGGGTTTTTCGGTCACCCCGGAGATTGCCGCAGAGTACGAAAAGCTCACGGCCCGCCAGAAGACGACCAAAAGCGAGCTCTTTCGACGTATGGTGGAAGCCTATAAGGACCGTCTCGCCGAGGAAGAGTTTTTTACCCTGCAACGCAAGATGGGCCGGCGTGTGCGACGGCGCGGGCCCTTGACCGAGGAAGAAGTCTCCCGCATCGTGTTCGAAGACCGCTGATGAAGGTGGTCTTCGACACCAACGTCTATGTCTCGGCCTTCCTTCTCCCGGGGAGCCTCGCCGAAGATGCCTTCCTCCACATCCAACGAAGACAGGCGACGCTCTTTACCTCCCTCCCGATTTTGACCGAAACCGCAGGCGTCTTCCGAACCAAATTTCATCAGGCCGAAGAAGACGTTGCCGCCGCCCTCCGACTCATCGGGCGCGCTGCGACGATCGTCAAGCCTTCTGTCAGAATCATGGTTCTTGAGGACCTTCCGGATAACCGCATCCTGGAATGCGCGGTTGAGGCCGCCGCCGATCTCATCGTCACCGGTGACCACCACTTACTTCGACTCAGGACCTATCAAGATGTGGCCATCGTTCGAGTGGCAGACTTTCTTCGACTCTTCCCAGAGGATCCCACTTCACCTGTAAGCGTGAAAAAGAAGAAACGCGGGCGGCAACGACGATCACTCATGCGGAGAAGACAGTGAACCCTTCCAATTGTTCGATTCAACGGAATGATTACGACCAGCTACACAAAGCTAGATAATTACCCTACGTGTTCCCGGCGTGTTCTCTTGAAGGCAACAATTGACTAGCCACCTCTCGACCCATTTCAGGAGAGTTCTGAGTTGTGGTTTCTTGTGGGATGAGGTTGTCGGATGTTGTACTAGATGTAATTACTTAATCACAGGTCCAATTTCTAAGCTGCCCGAACAACTCCTTGTATGTTAAAGTTGAAATGAGGAACCAACAACAGTAAGGTCGCCTGGAGGATTACTTCACGGCACCCTTCACGGTCTGATGCCGCTTAAGATGTCCTATGAAGCGGCGAAGAGAAGAGCTGAGACGTACACGAAAATTGTGGAAGAGCTCCCAGAGATGCGGCGAGACACCGTGGATCTGGTGAACAAAGCGGTTGGAGAGAAGCGAGGGGAATGCACCCTTGACGATTCAAGCCCTGCGCGGTGCGCTGCATGCCCAGGAGACGTGAGCATTGCCCATTCCATTTATGCTTATCCTGACAGCAGAAATTGGAGCTTGATCCGTATCGAAAAGAAACGCTCCCCCACTCCAACCTCCCAGGTTACCCCAAGACCGTAGAGCTTTGACCGGGGAAGTGCCTCTGCTCCCGACGAGGCCGCATGTACAGTTGCGGACTGGATCAGGCATAGTACGAATATCCGCATCGGTGTCGGACACAAATTCATAAGGCTCCACTGTATGCTGTCGAGACCGCAGGTTGGAGAGACTTTTAGCACAAGTCCTGTACCTAATGTGTAACTCCGTGAGCGCATCGAGATTGTGGCTCATGATTTCTACGAATGTGTCGACATCCGTCATCTGCGCAGGTGGTTTGAGGCTGCCTAACTCACGATTTCCAGGCTAGAAGGAAGGTGAGGTCTACGATACAATCTAAAAGCTATGAATCTTAACCGCCCTTTACAGCGTCGAATGCTCCAGACTCTAAAGGAGTCTTATCCAACGCATAGCGCCAACTTTGCTCAGCTTTTTGAATCCGATCCTGACTTCATACCCAATCTCCGCTATTTAGAGGGGCATGGGTTACTCACCGGCGTCGAGAGCAAAGCACACATCCCTTACGGGCAACTCGTAAACGTCAGAATCACCGAACTGGATTGGATTTTCTCGAAGACGATGGTGGTATCGGGGCCATCCTTCGCACTGTGACGGTAAGACTCGACGCTGACCAACTCCGACAAATCCTCGCGTCGAAAGTACAGGCGCTTTCTATTCCGGAAGAAAAGAAGGCATCTGCGCTAGACAAAATCCGTAACCTTCCAACAGAGATCCTGAACAGCCTCATTATGCGTGTCATCGACAAAGGTATAGACCGGTTTCCCGAACTGTTGATGGATTTCCTTCAATGAGCTTCTTCTGGATCGCCTGCGGGAATTCCTCCTGGGACAGTTGCCTGAACTACATGTGACGATGGCTCCTCAACCTTCACATACTCCGACTCCGATTCTGCTACCACGACAGGCCAAACCAGCCCCATTAGTACCAAATCGTACCGGCCTCCTGACATGTTGTTTCTTGTGGGGTTATAGCTAAGCCCACAATCATTGATAGGCCTTGACGATGTCGTCGAGGGTGGCCTGCTCCTGATACTCCCGGCGCTTCTTCAGGGCGGCGAAGTCCTGCTCGATGGGGTTGAGGTCGGGGGAATAGGGCGCGAGGAACAGGAGGGTCGCGCCCGTCGCCTCGATGAGCTGCGCCGTTTCGGGCGAGGTATGAAATGCGGCGTTGTCCATGATAACGAGATGTTGGGCGTTCAGACGCGGGCATAACCTCGTCTTCAGCCAGGCGGTGAAGACCGCCGTATCGCAGGTTCCTTCGAACAGACAGGGCTCTGCAAGTCGCCCATCCATGCGAGCGGCAATGAGCGAGGTGCGTGGCCGTCGCTGTCCGGAAACCAGGCCATCCACGCGCTGGCCTTTCGGTGCGTACCCATAGCGCCGCGCCGTCGAAGGCGCAAACCCGCATTCATCGATGTAGACGGGCTGTTTGCCGCGTCGTAGGAACCGTTCGCGAAGACGGAGGAACCATCTTCGTCGGAGAGGGTCGCGTTCTTGGTAGCCCATCCTTTTTTTTATGCGTGACCGCCAGTTTTCGCAGCGCGTTCCAGATGCAATGCCGGGAGACGTGGAAATGCCGCGCCCGTTCTGCGTGCGTCCGATCGGGATGGTCCTCCACATGACGGCGTAACTGCTCCCAATCCAACTTATGGGCCCGGCGAGGGCCGGGGCGCTGGTACGCCAGGCCGCCAGGCTTGAGCCAGCGATACACGCTCGCCTCCCCCACCTTGAATCGCCGAGCCGCTTCGGCCTTGCTTCCACCGCCTCGGACAAAATCCACGACCCGTTGGCGCAAATCTGATGAGCATCGCATGCCCCCATGATCGCCAAAGTTCACCGTCAATGTCCATCAGTAATTGAGGGCTTGGCTATAGGTTGTCTGAAGTAGCACTAGGGGTAACTCCTAAACCGCGGGTCAAAACATTGCCGTGGAATCCAGGAACTAGCTCGTATCACGCAGCTCGCGTTGCGTGGTTGAGACGTGCGGTACACTAGACAGTGGGAGTACTGTGCTCGTGAAGGCCGTCAAGCTCACACGTACATTGGCCCACCGTCGCCAAGAGTGACCCACCCCCAGCGACCCGGTACGCGAACGAAGTCATGTCGTGAACACTCAGCACTACGATACGTTCATGCGTTTAGTTGGTCACCGTGAAGCCGCGTGCTCGTAGGATTGCGCGAATCGTGTCGACTTTCACCGTCTTATAGTTCAGGTTGATCGCCGCAGTCACGAGCGCATTCGCCGCAACATTAAACGTGGCATTCGCCGGGAGCAAAAAATGGTGTTGTACGATCGCGGTGTCGGCCAGCGCCGCCCCAAGCTGATTGTGAATCTGCCAGAGAGCCGCGGACCAAATCTCTCCATCATCGTGGGGTTCGCCCACCACCGACTGCGGATAAAGTTTCGTGCTATCGAGCCGGCGAAGACAAGGCGGTATCGCCGAATCGTAGGATGAGGCATCCCATGACGCGAGACACGGACTGCGAGGACCAGAAACGGGCCACTTCTGCTCGTTCACCGTCCCAGCCCAATAATCCGCAAACCCCTCGCCGAGCGCAGCCGCCTCAGGAGCGGAGCCAAACCCCGGCACAATGTCATCCTGGATCGCATGACCGTACTCATGGAGAATGACATCGGCATCTTCGGCGTCGTCTACACCCCCGAGGCCATATGAAATGTCCTTGCTTTTGGGCGTGTAGAACGAGTTGTCCCTCTTGTACCGGTCGACGCTAAAGGACTGCTGCCGATTATTCACATTGGTAAAGCCTAACGACTGGATATACCGCTGAGCGAAGTCGAGATAGTAATAGCCCATCGTCTCGCTAAAGCCGTTCGAACTTCGATCGTACACAAAGCTTTGGTTGTTCGACGTCACCCGCCTTTTTGTTAAGCTGCTGGACGCAAAAGGCCCGTCCAGAAGACCGTTTCCAACGAGACCTCGCAGGATGACCGTGCTATAGGCGCTTCTTGGAACCGCCGCGGCGGAATCGCTTTGGTCAGTCAAGGTGTTACTGCCCGAGGCGACGATCGCATTCACTTCAAATATTTGGCCGCTTCCATCCACATAGCGATTGAGATCCCGGGCTGGTGTCAGGATCGTGCCCTTCCGTGCATGCACAAATACTTGCCACGTTGGCCCGTGGGTGGGCACCACGACTTCCCAGGCAAGGGTCGGCGTACCGCTTTCCGCATAAATGACCAGCCGGGTCGAAGGACCAGGTAGATCGTCCGTCGGTCCGTCGTCCTTTGGTCTGGCAGGCACTCCTCCTCGAGCCGTGTTCACCGCGTCGGCCTCCGTCACCGTTGGCGGGAGGGTCGCAAGACTGGCACTCGGCACCGCTGTATTGGTAAGCGCGACAACTCGGCCCTGTTTGTCGAAGAACACGGTCACCTCCGCCCCATAGACCGGCACGTCGTCGACCGATTGACTGAATCTGTAAAGCGTCCCACCGAGGGTGGCGACCGTCCGAGTCAAGCGTAAGCCAGGAAGTGACTGGTCCAATTTCAGCAAGGCCGCATGAGAGGAGAGAAACTGCCGCGCCGATGTCTCGGACACATCCATTGAAGATGTCAGTTTGCCATAGACCGCATGCGGGGTGCCCCAGAGGGAACTCCATGCCACCGACACAGGGCCAGAGGCTTTTCCGAGCAAGGCAGCCCACAACGGAAGCAGATCAGGATCTGGTTGGCCTTGAGGTTGGGCCGCCTCGATGGAACCATGTCGTTTCTGATGGTCTTCATTGGATGAGGCAGCTGATTGGAGTCCGGGGCTACCAGCCACGATCGAAAGGATTGTGCCGAATAGGAGAATCCTGGTGAGACGAGTGTCCCTACTGTTCATTCTGTTCCCTCCGTGCCTTTAACTCAACGTCGACTTTATCGATGGAGGAACAGAACGTACTACTAATTAGATGGTTTTACAATAAAAGATGACTTGAATGGGAAACCATTTCGGGAGGAGTGCTCGGAAAAGAACTGAGGACTGCTCTCATACAATAATGATGCGCAGCGGGAAGATTGTACGCTACTCCTCTATCTGTGAGTGCGGCTCAAACTGTGAGTGCGGCTCAAACTGTGAGTGCGGCTCAAAATGAGTGGTTTCTTCATCCGCTACCGACCCAAAAGCGGTTTAGATTTCCGTGCCAGTGCTGCTTGATTTGCCACGAGCCTTCAGCCGCTCCTGTCTCTCGCATAGATGTATCGGAAGATCTGTGATACGGTGCTCCACCATTTTGCGCTGACTCATCTGATCGGTGGTTCTTCGTCTATGAAGCGGTGGTCTTATCGGCTGTCTGTCCTCCTGCTCGTCCTCGTTTCGTCAACCTGCATTTCCGACGTGCAGGCGCAAGCTCCCTCCCATCATCAGGATGGCTCCACTGACACAAGTATTGCGCCTGCTTATCCACAGGGGCATGCCAGGGAACGCTGGAAGGGCTCACCGCAAGAGACGGATTTTTCAGAGTTCAACCATCACGTCGCTGGTTTTTTCATTGTGGTGTTTGGCTTGGCCGAGTTGGGCAATGCGCTCCAGTACCCACTGCCATTCTGGACCCGATTCATCCTCCCTGGTGCGCTCACTGTCGTCGGAGGATTTGTGTTATTGGGGAATGATCATGGCGCATGGCCGATTGGCTCGCTGAACTTTGTCGACATATTTGGGGGCCACGACCGGGAACTGATTGAACATAAACTCTACGGAGTCCTTGCCCTCGTCATAGCCTTTTTTGAGGCTGTCCGTCGAAGCGGGAGGAGCCGCCAGACCGTGTGGGCAGCCCCACTCGTCCTTTTGACCCTGGCCGGTTCGCTGTGGTTGTTCGGCCATTCACACGGAGATCACCCCGCTATTGCAAAAATCCAGTTTCAGCATTCCTTGTTGGGCATAGTCGGTATTGGCGCGGCCTTGTCCAAAGGCTTGGCGTCCTGGCTACCCGGCGCATCCCCTCACGTGACGAAACGGTGGGAAGTCGCCTGGGCGGGATCCGAGATCCTTTTTGGTGTTCTGCTCCTCATCTACTCTCAATAGAGTGGGTCTTGAGTCGGGATGGAATTCGACTCCTTTGAGAACCTATGCCGAGTGTCCTGAATCTCTGTCTTTGCGTTGAAGAGGCGAGTAAGAGAAGCCAAATGATTTTCTAAACCCCTGGGCGTTTCGTGCTTCGTCATTGGTTGGAGGTAGCTCGTGTCTCGTCCTGGCCCCGCCCTTTTTTCTTTTCTCTGTATGTTAAGAGAGGTCGGCGCGAATGGAGGGGGACCCCCTCAGAAATTTTACGACCCCCACCGGGGTGGGTTGTTCAGGTCTGATTGTCTGAGTCAGAATCTGCTACCACGGTGCTACCGGAACAGGGCAAACCAGGGCCATCTATAGCCTCTTCCGTTGCAGCTTCCAATATGGTTTTCTGTGGGCTCAGATGGTTGGAGTTGGGACTATGGACAATTCCTAAACCGCAGGTCAAATTTCTATGCTACCAGAACAACCCCTTGTATGTTAAAAGTGAAACAAGGAGCCAACGACGGCAGGATCCCCTGCCCTCCACCAAACCTATCTTACTGACTGTCGACCACAGCGAGATGAACCGGGGACGGAGGACAATGAAGAGCGCGTGCCCGTTGACGGCGTGAATTATAGAGAGACGGTCTTTATAAGGTGATATTGAGGTACGGAGAGTCTTTTTCACCAGTGAGTACTAATGCAATAAAAGGAGGCAAAGATGATCAGTAAATTTTACCGAGGTGCTCTCATTGTCGTTGCGCTTGGAGCATTTATTTGTGTGCCTATGGTGAATGCACAGCCGTCCCCAGCCGGTAACGTGAGAGACGCGGTCACGCACGCGAAGGAAGCGGTGGACCATGGCAAACAGGGCCATGCTGAAGCGCTTGTAACACATGCGGAAAAGTCACGGAACCATGCTGAAAGAGGAGGCAAGAATCCGCACCTGAACGAGGCGATTAATCATCTCAATGAAGCGGTTGAACATGGGAAAGCGGGCCACGCCGATGTTGCCACAGAACATGCCGAAACTGCCCTCACACACCTGAATGAAGTCAAATAAGACATCCCACACCTACAGCGAACGCTGAGGATCTACGACGGGCAGGGCTAGATAGTCCTGCCCGTTTCAGTACCACCTTGCCCCTCATGCCTCACACCCTTCACAGCGTTGCGCCTGCTGACGCCGATGAAGATGTCTTATGAGACTGCAAAGAGGCGCGCCGACCTCTGCCACTAAGCTGCACTAATGATCGCCTCGCCAACCGGCTTGCCATCATTGATGAAGACCCGGCGGCCTTCGACTTTCAATCGGCCTTCGGCAAAGAGTTGCACGGCGCGGGGATAGATCTTGTGTTCCTGGACGAGAATTCTGTCGGCGAGGGTTTCAGGAGTGTCATCATTGAGGATCGGCACGGCAGCTTGGATAATGATCGGTCCTTCATCCACACCTTCCGTCACAAAATGCACGGTGCAGCCCGCGAGCTTGCAGCCCCAATCGATGGCCTTCTTCTGTACGTCCAATCCAGGAAATGACGGCAGCAGCGAGGGGTGGATGTTCATTATACGGTTCACATAGGCGTTGACCAAAGCTGCCGTGACGATTTTCATATAGCCGGCAAGCAACACAAGCTCGACCTCGTGCTGCTGAAGTATGTCCAAGAGCGACCGGTCGTAGGCTTCGCGACTGTCCGGTCGTCCTAGGAAGGGTTTGGGATCGATAAACAAATCCTTGAGTCCGTGTTTCCGAGCCCGCTCCAATGCACCCGCATCCTTCTTGTTACTGATGACGGCGACAATTTGTGCCTGTAGCCATCCCGCTTCGATCGCATCGATAATAGATTGGAGGTTGGAGCCGCGACCAGAGGCCAGCACCGCCACTCTCAAAGGAGTTGTTCGGTTAATCGGCATAATCGACCTCCGACTCGCTGTCTTTCGCCTCCACGATTTCTCCGATAGGCCAGCCCCGATCGCCAAGCATCGCTGCGCGGTCGAGTACCCCAGACACCGAGTCTGGCGGCACCACAAGAATCAACCCGATCCCCATATTAAACACCCGATACATCTCGTCACGATCGACTTGTCCTAATCGCCCGATGACATCGAAGATTGGTGGCACCGGCCAGGCCTTGCGAGTGATCCTGGCTCGTACGCCCTTGGGGAACACGCGGGGGAGATTCTCCGTAATACCTCCGCCGGTAATGTGTGCGATCCCCTTGATCGGAAATTGCTCAATGAGCGCCAAAATCTGCTTTGCATAAATTCTGGTGGGTGTTAAGAGGATCTCGCCGATCGATCCAGCAAGCTCAGAGAGACGACTGACAGCTGTCAGTTTGGCTTGGTCAAACAGAACTCGCCGAGCCAAGGAGTAGCCATTGCTGTGGAGTCCTGAAGAAGCCAAACCTAGGACCACATCGCCAGGAACAATGTTCCGACCATCAATGATCTTGGAGCGGTCGACCACTCCAACCGCAAACCCGGCTAAGTCGTACTCCCCCACTGGATAAAATGAAGGCATCTCGGCGGTCTCGCCACCGATCAGAGCACACCCGGCCTGGCGGCAGCCTTCGGCGATGCCAGCCACGACCTCCTGTGCCTTGGATACACACAGCTTCCCTGTCGCAAAATAGTCCAAGAAAAACAGTGGTTCGGCTCCACTCACCGCGATGTCATTGACACACATGGCGACCAAATCAATTCCAACGGAATCATGTTTTTCCATCATGAACGCGATCTTGAGTTTGGTCCCAACGCCGTCTGTTCCTGAGACAAGGACTGGTTCTTTGTACTTGCCGGCCTGGAGACCAAACAGGCCTCCAAACCCACCCAAGTTGGTCAGGACTTCCGGGCGAAACGTCGACCGGACGAGGGGCGTGATACGATCGACAAATTCATCGCCAGCATCAATGTCTACGCCAGCATCACGATACGTTGTCATAAATAATACCCAAAACGGCCACGATTGAAGATTGCTTACCCTCTAATGTTCTGCGTCGTTGGGGGGGCATCTTAGCGGAGGGTACCACCGAGGTCAACGCGCCGATTGGAATCTCACGGAAAGAGCTGTCCAATCCTGGCGATCCGCTTTTTCCTTGATGCTCTAGAAATATTGCCTATACTGACGGCATGGCATAATCTGTTCAATGTCCATGCCTGAAACCCTTATTAATGGCCATTTCGATGGGTATTCTGATCGTTGATGACTCACCTGATGAGCGGCTGCTCCTTCACCATATTCTGAAGAACGCAGGTTATCGTGATCTCGTCACAGTCTCGTCTGCAAGAGATGCCTTTGCACAGTTGGACTTGGATCACGCTGGCAATAACGCCCTCAGTCTTGACCTGATTCTGATGGACATCAAGATGCCGGACTTGGATGGTGTCGAGGCCTGTCGACGTATCAAAGCAGTTCCTGCGTTGACACAGATTCCCATCATCGTAGTGACTGCACGCAGCCAGAAAGACTTCCTACAGGCCGCATTCGACGCCGGTGCAGAAGACTATATTCGGAAGCCCGTCGAGTCAGTCGAACTCCTCGCCCGAGTGAAATCGGCATTCACGCTTAAACAGGAATCAGAAGCACGAAAGAGCTGGGAAGAAGAGGTGACCAAAACGATCAACGAACTTGACCGAACCGTGAGCGACATGGAGGCTTTACAGCAATTGATCCCTATCTGTCCGACTTGCAGAAAGTCCCATCCTTCGCAAATCTCTGAGGCCGCGCTCAACGAGTATGCCCAGTCCCATCCCACAATCAAATTTCAGAGTCTCACCTGTTCGACGTGTATCACATAACGCGCTCATTTTTCGATCTCTAGTTTTCAGGTCGCATCTCCACGTCCAACAACTTAATTTTTCTGTGGAGATGGCTTCGCTCGATCTTGAGGTCTTCTGCCGTCCGCGAAATATTCCAGTGATGCTCACGAAGTTTTCGGCTAATATACTCTTTCTCAAATGCATTTCGAGCATCCCGGAGTGAGTCGTATGACTTTGCAAGAAGGGGATTGGACGCCGGAACGGCGACTGCGACGACTCCGGTGGTTCTCCCCTGCAAGGACATGGCGGCCTGTGAGCCTTCAATAACATATCCTGGGATCATGATCATGAGTCGCTCGATCTGGTTCCTCAGTTCCCGAATGTTACCCGGCCAATCGTACTGCTGGAGCACCGCCATCGCCTCGGGCAATACTTCCTTCATCCGTAATCCCTGTTCCTCGGCATGGGCTTTCATGAAATGTTGCACCAGGGCAGGAATATCCTCACGCCGCTCCCGCAATGGAGGCACCACAATAGGAACAACATTGAGACGGTAGAACAGATCTTCTCGAAAGTGCCCATGACCAATTTCCTTCTCCAGGTCCTTATTGGAGGCCGCAAGCACGCGCACATCAACCTTCATCAACTTGGTACCGCCGACTCGCGTAAACTGCTGCTCTTGTAGCGCCCGCAATACCTTCGCTTGGGTGCTCAGACTCATATCCCCGATTTCATCGAGAAACAAGGTTCCCCCATCCGCCTGTTCAAATTGACCACGCTTCATCGACGTCGCTCCCGTGAACGAGCCCTTTTCATGACCAAACAGCTCGCTCTCAATCAGAGTCTCGGGAATGGCGGCACAGTTAACGGCAACGAACGGATGGTCCGAACGAATGCTGTGCATATGGATGGCGCGGGCGACCAGTTCCTTTCCCGTTCCATTCTCACCCCCGATCAGCACGCGACTATTCGTAGGGCCGGCAGTCCGGATGAGTTCCCGTAACCGTTGCATGGCCGGAGAATGCCCAACTAGCTCAAATTTCTGTTGGACTTTGGTCCGTAGAGATCGATTCTCCTGTGCCAATCGGTATTGCTCCAATGCATGCTTGACACGGAGCGTGACATTTTCCAGCGACAGCGGCTTCTCGATATAGTCATATGCACCGAGCTTGATGGCTTTCACCGCCGTTTCAACAGACCCGTGCCCGGAGATCATCATCACCTGCGTGGCAGGCACAAACTCCTTCACACGCCGCAAGGTTTCGAGCCCGTCCATTTCCGGCATCCAAATATCTAGAATCATGAGATCCGGCGGGTCCGTCCCATAGATCTTCAGTGCTTCCGCTCCAGTAGCTGCAACGGCCACTTCATATCCTTCATCTTCCAGGATGCTCCGCAAGGATGTCCGAATCGCTTCTTCGTCATCCACAATGAGAATCGATGCCGACATCTTTCCTCCCTATCGTCCCACCCTCAAGAGTTCGCATACGACAAACCATCGATGACGTTCGTACTTCCCGACGAGCACCAACGATCATTCTCCCTCTACACCGGTAAGTCAAACGTAAACACGGCTCCCCTCGGTTGATTATTCCCAGCTTGGATCTGTCCTTCATGATCCGTAATAATCCGGCGGACGATCGCTAGTCCTAATCCGGTTCCTGTTTTTTTCCGGGTAAAATAGGGCACAAACAGACGCTCCTGGTCTTCTGGCGCAATGCCAGGCCCCTCGTCCGCAACCGTCACTACAGCGCGCCGTCTTTTCGTATCATATTTTGTGCCGACCCACAGTCGCCCTTTTTGACTCATCGCTTGAACCGCGTTATCGAAAAGATTCACAAACACGCGCCGCAGCTGTTCGCAATCGAAGTTGAGGGACGGCAGATCGTCATCCAGATCAAGAATGAGCTCGAGATCCTTCTGCGCTTCTCGATACAACGTCGCCACTTCTCGAACCACATCATGCAGTGACTGCCGCGTCATTTGCGGAGCGGGAAGACGGGCGAATTTTGAAAACTCGTCCAGCATTTCTTTCAAACTACCGACTTCGTTAATGATCACATTGGTCGCATCGTCAAACACCCGATCGAGATCCGGAGACTTTTCAAAGAACTTCTTGCGCAGCCGCTGTGCCGAAAGCTGAATGGGCGTCAGTGGGTTCTTGATTTCATGGGCCACGCGCCTCGCTACTTCCTGCCAGGCCGCGACCTTCTGTGCTTTAATTAACTCCGTCAGATCTTCAAAAACCAAGACAAAGCCCAAATCCTTATTGGCTTCATCTCGCATACGAGAGCCTTTTAAGCCGATCGTGATCAGCTTTCCTTGAATATCCAGCTGTCCTTCAATATCGAGATCATCTCGCTCGTCAGCCAGCATTCGATCATAGGCCGTCTGAAACAAGTCCAAGCCAAATTCCTTGAACACCTCATTGGCCGGCTTCGCCCTGAACCGGTCAGCTGATAAACCGAGAATGCGTTCAGCCGATGGGTTAAACGTGGTGACCATTCCATTCCGATCGATCGACAAAAGACCGGCAGCAATCGTATCCACAACTGTTTCGATGTATGCGCGGCGTCGGTCCAACTCAACGTTCGTATTCCGGAGCGTGAGGTTCGCTTCTTCCAGCTTGGACTTACTCCCTTGCAGATCCTGTGTCATTCGATTGAACGACTCGATCAAGGTTCCGATTTCATCCGTCGCCTTCGCATCGATTTGCACGGAGAGGTCTCCCTGGGCAACCGCTTCCGTAGCCTCCGCCAGCCGTTGGATCGGAACGGTAATGCTGCGCGCCACGTAGAATCCAAACCATGTTGCACTGAACAGGATCAGGACCGTCACCACGGCAACGAACAGATACGCCCCGGCTTTGATGGGATTCTTCATCGCCTTGATCTGTTTATACTCCGCATATTGCCGACCGATCCCCTCCATCTTCGTCAACAGCGATTCAGGGACGTAGGTTTCCACAACCACGACCCCCTCCAATTCACCCCGCCGGCTGCCGGAAGCCACCGGAATCGCCGCACGCACTAATCGTCCAGTCTGAGCCTCCTGAACAGAGGTAAACTCCTGTTTCCCATTGATCACTTGGAGCACCAATTGGCTGATCGGCAACTCCAACACACCGAGGGGAATCTCGGCATCAAGCGCCTTTGTCAAGGTTTCCATCTTGTTCGAAAACACTTCAATCCCGGCAACTCCATATTCCATCCGTTTCCGAGCCATTGCGGCGATCAAGAGATCGCGCTGTTCCGGGATGAGCATATCTTCGCGAAACAACTCCTGCGAGATTGCGCGTGCACTGTTCACGGCAAGCGAGACATGCCCCGCATGCTGCAAACGCGCCACCTCATAGGAGTCTTTCATGACCTTCTCGATGTGCTCGCTGAACCAGACATCGACGGCCTTGTTAACCAACCCGCTCGCGAGCAACGCCAGCAACACGGTAGGAATCAATGAGAACCCGATAAAAGCAGCGATGAGCTTCGTGCGAAATCCTGACCCGACGAGCCGATGTCGACGTTCGAAATACGCCTTAATCAGGTTTCGAGACAACAAGAGCACCAACACCACGAGACCGATGAGGTCCAAATTGACCAGGAGAAGAACCAGGGCATAGCTGGTCGTAGGCAAGAAGGAGCCGGTCTCTTGCAAGTCAGGCGCCGCAATCTGTGAGTAATACAACGTGAGGGCAACGCAAGGAACCAGGAGAATGAGGACAATCCAGACAGGACGAAGGTGAGGTCTTTTTCGCTCAGGCGGCTGATCCCGGTTAGCCGAAGGCCTGTTGAACGTACCACCCATCACGGCTGACTCAAGATCCTTCTCCTCTCCCAACGCAGATCTTCCCGCGTGCATAGGCCGGTTCGGCTTAAACATGCACCCGCCTCAACACACCATCGCGATCAGAAAAGGTCACCGCCTACACCTACTCATCGGCGTCTAACACCGTCCCAAAGCTACGCACACAGATTGCGAGATGTCGAGAGTTGGACAACGAGCAGAACAACGAAATCTTATTTGGGTGAGGCCAACGTGACATACTTCATACGAAGCGCGTAGAGCATATCACGCAGAACCGTCTGCTCATCAGGGGTCAGATTACCCTTAGTCTTGTCTTCCAGGACAGACAATAGATCGATAATCTCTTTGGCTTGCGGCAGGTTCACAGGTACGGGCGATTGTTGAGGGTCCAGTTGCTCACCCATCAGCATGAGCGACGACGAGCCGAGCGAAATCACAAATGAAGAAAAGGTAACCGGAGGTACCGGAGCTCCATGAGCTGATTCAGTTGATGCGGCAGCAGAAGATGTTGTTTCTTTAGCGGGTGAAGCCGTTGCCGGAGGGCTCTCTCCCCCTGCACTTCCTCGCCTGTCACGAACGACGAATCCTTGCTCCTCGTCGACCATTTCTCAACCTCTTCGTAGGATCCACAAATACCGTCGTACCCTATCATAGGGCCTAGTTGCTCGCAAGCTATCACCGAGATTGAAGAGGAAGTCACCGTCGGTATAGAGTACCACCACTGCGGGGTTCACAGTGGACAGCCAGGAAGGATTCATTTTCGATGTCGACACAATTCACCAAGGTCGTTGAGTTGATGGCGACATTGCGCGCGCAGAATGGCTGCCCATGGGATCGGAAGCAGACCCATGAGTCACTGAAACCCTACCTGCTTGAAGAAGCCTATGAAGTCCTTGAGACGATCGATCAAGGTGACAAGCAGAAACTTCGTGAAGAACTCGGAGACGTCCTCTTGCAGGTCATTTTCCACAGCCAGATCGCCGCTGAGACCGCTTCCTTCACCGTTGAAGACGTGCTCGAGACCCTGGCCACGAAGTTGATTCGCAGACACCCCCACGTCTTCGGACACAACGGCCAGACAGGCCAAGCATCGAACAGTGAGCAGGTCTTGGCCCAATGGGAAGACATCAAACGTGCGGAAAGAGAAGCCGCCGGCAATACGCAATCGGCACTTGAAGGAGTACCGAACACCTTACCGGCGTTGCTACGCGCCTACCAAATTCAGGCACGCGCATCTCGCGTCGGGTTCGATTGGCCACAGAACGGGGAAGGCCTCGAGCAGATCATCGGAAAAGTGACCGAAGAAATCGACGAACTGCGGGAGGCGCTGCGGCTCCCTCAAACACCTGCCGAAACAGGGTCCAGTCGATCCGACAGTCGTGAACACATCGAGGCAGAGATCGGAGATCTGTTCTTTTCGTTAGTCAACCTCGCTCGTTTTCTCACAACCAATCCTGAGGACGCCCTACGCCGTGCGACAAATCGGTTTATTGATCGGTTTCATCTTGTGGAAGCACAGGCTGCAGGGCAAGGACGGGTGTTGACAGATATGACACTGGCTGAAATGGATACATTATGGGAAGAAGCCAAGCGCCGATTGGAGCATCCCTCCCCTCCACCCACGGAGAATCGAACCACATGAGCAAGAACGAAGAGCCGTACAAAGAGGGAACGCGCGCCGGAGCTCATCCGCTACTGGTGGTCTTCGGCACCCTTATCGGGTTGTGGTTATTCGTCGCCTTGATCGTCCCAAGCTCGAGGAACAAACAGGCCACCGGAACCGAAGGTCCCACCGTTTCAGTCATCGAAGACCCGGAAGCAGCTCCAGTCATGTTCAAGATTCACACGACCATCCCAGACATGAATACTCTCGGGCTGGTCGTACCCTCTCAAGCGACAGATAGTCAAATCGTCGCACTCTTGAAACGCCTGAAGGAGGCACGATTGGATGGAACCCTCACTGAACACCTTCCAGCCACCACCCCGGGCCACAAGCTGGGCGACCACGCTATCGCCGATATTTTCATTTTTTCAGACAAGCAATTCGCGGAACCGGAGACGATCCGCACACTAGGGCGAGGGGCTCATGCTCCAGGAACACTCTATCCAAACGCAATTCCCTTCGAGGTAGCGATGGAAAATGTCCGTGGGTACTACCGGATTGATCTCAATGACACCGGCAGCCCAGACACCGGTTCTCTCGGATTTGCAGACGGATCCGGCGTGCACTCCAAACACCACCGAAGAATCTTTTAGGACATCCCGCTGGCGCGTGCTTGAGCGGAACAGATTAAATTCCCACCCGCCGCTTGACCTCCTCACGGACAGACGTCTGATCCGCTTCAAACAAGGTTTCCAGCTTGGGGAATAGATGGCCCAGCGGGCCGACAAACGGGGCCAGCATTACATCACGTCGTTCTGCCAACAAGCCTTCTTTGTCGGCAACCCGAACTTTCGAATCGGCAATGGCCTTGGAAAGAATGTTACTAATCAGCAACTGCTGTCCCGGCGAGCCGGCGACCACCCCGAACAGACGCCTCTTGAACAGCTCCAGCTCATCCGGTATAGAAACCTTCACACGCACGGCATGCGGCGTCGCCCAGGTTGACCGTTGTATCGAGTAGTCGTAGGAAAAGACCTGTTCCCTCGGTTCCCGAAATGGGCCGCTGACATCTAAGATAGTAAGGGGATTTTCGGTTGATGGCATGATTCGGCTGATTTCCTGGATGAATGTTTGCCGGCTGTGTGTGGGTTGTACTATAGGAGCTTGCGATCGAATAGGACAAGAGGCTATGTATAAACATTGATGGTGAGGGGTATTGAGCGTGGATTCATTCGCCGAACCTTGCCTACACAACACGCTACCGAGGCGAAGCAAGGGAGATCGAAAATACCCAGACAGCGCGTGTACGGCCTGATAAACTGCACCCAAGAACTCGTTGTAACCAAGGCATGGCCAAGAAGGACTATCCCGGGCTCGTCATCGTACCTCCCAGCGATCGGACCATCTTACGACGTCGAGTGGTCCGATGGAGTCTTTTCCTCATTGCCGTCATGTGGATCGCCTCGACAGTCATGGAGTGGCCCCCCACATCACACGACGACACGGACTGTCAGAACACGACCAACGAGGATACCCCTGCAAATTGGCCAGAAGAATGTGACCACTCCAATCAAGCACCCGTCACGGAGAAGACGCGCGAGGACGACTTTCGTCTTACCCAAATCTCTCAAGCTGAAAGCCTGACCGAGGCGCCACATCCCACACCTACCCCTGAGAACAATCCTCCTGCACCTGAGTTCGATCGCCATGAGAATCCGACGACAAAACTGTCTGCTCCAGCAGATCCTCCAGCGGATCGCACTGGAATGAGCTCAAACGACGAGACACCCGCGCCAAGTGTGCGGGCCACAAAGGCAACGGCGCATCCGATTCCTGACCTCCAATTGGCGGAACGGGGTGATGCATTCGCTCAGTATCGCCTTGGCAGGTACTATGCGAAACACAGCGGACGACACGCACCGGAGTCCATCAGTTGGTACAAGAAGGCCTCTAAGGGATTGCGCCGCTTAGCGGAGGCTGGAAATGGACAAGCCATGTACGTCCTCGGCGTCATGTACGCCTATGGACGAGGAGTGGCAAGGAATACAGAAGAGGCGCACCGCTGGCTGACCCAGGCTGTTGAACAGAACGTGAGAGCGGCTCAGCCGGTTCTTGCTAACCTAGAAGCAAAACAGACGGCCAATCCTAAACCGAAAGACAGAGGACCAGCCAAAAGCGCCAAACAACAACACTCGCCGTAGCTGGATCAACCATCATGCCCCCTACGACACGCATCAAGAGCAAAACATCGAGTCCTTACAGACTGACTGCCATCGAAACGGTCACCCACGATACGAAGACATTTCGATTTGAACTGCCGGCCGACGCAACACTGGACATGCAGCCTGGAGACTTCCTGTATGTCCATGCAACACTGGACGGCAAGGCGGTGAAACGGGCGTATACGCCCTCATCGTTGCCTGACGTGACAGGGTTCTTCGATCTCACCGTGAAACGTTACGAAACCGGAGTCGTCTCGAAGTATCTGCATGATCAGCAGATCGGAGATGCCGTCCTCATGAGTGGTCCGAATCCCGGAGGACATTGGGTCGATGGAATGGCAACACGCGTAGGATTCGTGGCTGGGGGAACCGGTATCACCCCAATGATTTCCATCATTCGATGGATCCTGAACAAGAAGCTCGACGTAGAGCTATTCCTGATCTTTGCGAATAAGACAGAGTCGGACATTATGTTCCGACAAGAATGGGAACACGATACCCGACAGTTTCCGAACTTTCACTGTCACCATGTCTTGGAACAGCCACCTCCCGAATGGTCCGGCAGCACAGGCCGAATGACACCTGACATTCTCCGAGAACACCTTCCCGACCCAAATCCCAGCACCTGTATTTTCCTCTGCGGCCCCCCGCCCATGGTCGACTCGTTGGAAGCCACGCTCAAGGACCTCGGCTACCAAGAGCAGGCCATTATCCTACCGTAACAATGCAGACATATACACGTGATGCTTCTCGGAAAGTTCCGAACGGCGGACCTGGATGTACCAAGGAATGAGGTCTGGGATGCAGATGGAGGGGTTAGGCTGAATCTGCACCTACGTGGGTCGCCGTCCATGGCTGGTTTGACCCACAAGATCTTGGACGACACGATCAGCAGCAGTTGCCCCATCGCGTATACAGTCTGGAATGCCGACTCCGCGATAGCCGGCCCCGGTGAGGACGAGTCCGGGATAGCGGCTTACGGCTGCATCAAGTTGTGCCAATCGATCCAGGTGGCCGAGTGTGTACTGTGGCATCGCCTTCCACCACCGATTCACCTCCGTGTAACTCGGTTCCGCTCTGATCCCGCACAACGCAGCGAGTTCGGTTCTGACTTTCGCCGTCAAGGCAGCATCATCGAGCTGCAGAATATCCTCACGCCCCACTCCACCGACATAGCCGCGCATCAGCAGCTGATCTGCTGGGGCACGATGCGGCCACTTGAGCGACGTCCACGTCGCCGCGATTAAATCCCGTTGCTCGGCCCGAGGCACGATAAACCCAAAGCCTTCGACCCCACTCACCATCGCCCGGGGAAACGCCATCGCAATCGTAGCGGTCGACGCATACGGAATCAAATCCAGCAATCCTCCGGCAATCGGCGTTAACGGACGCAACAGATCCGCCGAAACATGCGCCGGTGTTGCCAGCACGACGCTTTCCGCAGAAATCGCTGATTGATCCTGAAGAATCAGATCGTACATCCAACGGCCTAATTCATGGGATCTCACTCGGATCGCCTCAACTCGTGTCCCCAGCTGAAGCTCTACACCCTGCTCCGTCAATCGTTGCGTCAGGGCCGTCACAAGATCACCGAGCCCATTTTTCAGACTCACAAACATCGTACGCCGCGGTTGTCCGGACGATGCCGGCAAAGCCATTTTCTTGGCCTCCATCATGCCGCGAACAACGCTGCTATGCTGTTGCTCCAGCTCAAAGAAGCGCGGGAACGTGGCACGCAGGCTCATCTGCTCGGCATCTCCCGCATAAATTCCCGCCATGAGCGGCTCCAAGACCCGCTCATACGCCTGTATGCCGAACCGTCGCCGAAGGAAACCGGCGAGTGACTCATCGCCTGTCGACGGACCAGGGGGAACCGCGATCTCCAATCCCATACGAAGAAGGCCTGTCCACGTGAACAGTCCACTCCGAAGGAACGGCTTCAACTGCGTTGGAACAAAAGACAGCAGTCCCTCTGGCAAATCATGTAGCCGTCCTTTGTAGAGGACACACGCCTTCTTGCCAGTCTCATTGGTATTGATGAGTTGATCGGCGAGACCGAGCTTCGCGCAGAGTTCAAGACCAGCCGGTTTTTGCGAAAGGAATGAGTCCGGTCCTGCCTCCGTGACTATTTCGCCAACCCGATGCGTGACGATTTTCCCGCCCCATGATGATCCGGCGTCGAGGAGGGTACAGCGAAGAGAAAGACCAGCCGTTGATGCACGTTCCAGTAGCGCATAGGCAGTGGCCAGGCCTGAAATACCGCCACCCACTATGACGACTGTGCGTGGTCGAGTCACAACTGAATGCAGAGGGATAATTCGTGTGTGGCTAAAACGTTGCGCAACGTCTCGATCAAGGCGGGTGAGTCATTCAACATCGCAATGCGTTCAAGGTGCATGGCTTTACTCACGGCCAATTGTTGTAATTCAATGTCGATGTCGAAAAGCGTTTCGACATGGTCGCAGATGAACCCAATGGGGGCCACCAGGACAGACCGATGCCCCGCCTGCCGGATGGTATCCAACATGTCCTCGACCGTCGGTCCAAGCCACGGCTCGCTTGATCGTCCCTGGCTTTGATAGGCAAAGTACGTCGGTTGGTTTCCCAAGGTTCGTGTGACGGCCTCAACAGTCCCCTTCACCTCGTCCGGATACGGATCCTTCATGGCGACGATTCGTTCCGGCAAACTATGGGCGGTGAACAACACCGGCACCGTGGCCCGCACCTCGGAAGGAAACTTCTGAAGCCCTAGCTGAATATTCTCAATGACCGCGGCGACCAGACCTGGATGCCGATTCCAACTCCCGACATAGGTCACAGGTGTCTGGTCCCCTAATATCGCACGAGCTTCTTCAACTTTTTTCCGGTAGGCTCCGGTGCTCAGGGAGGACTGTTGCGGAGCCATACAGACCCCGATGACCTGTTCCGGCAATGCTTTCAGCAACTCGGCATAGGTGTCTTTGATGAAGGGATGCCAATGCCGCAAACCGACGTAGACTCGGTATCGGCCGGCGCCAGATTCATTCAGCTGTTGCTCCAGCTTCTTCGCAACCTCTTGCGTGATACCGACAGCCGGTGATTTTCCTCCGGTGGCTCGGTATCGTTCACGAATCTCCTCCACAAGCTCTGGAGATGTCGGTCGACCCCCGCGCACATCGAGCAAAAACGGCTCGACGTTCTCCAGACAATCGGGCCCACCCATCGCCATGAGCAGAACGGCAGTATGACGTTGTGGAGTGGACATTGACTACTGAAGCACTTCAGTCAGCGTTGGCTGAGTTTATGCACCATATCGATGGTGGCGGCCACATGATCGACCGGCGTGGTGGGCAAAATACCATGACCCAGGTTGAAGATGTGCCCAGGACGCCCTCCGGCTCGTCGCAAAATATCCTCGACCCGGCGCTCAATTTCATGGAGCGGCGCAAATAAGACAAGCGGGTCTAAGTTGCCTTGTACCGCGCGATCATGGCCGACCATGGTCCAGGCTTCGTCCAGATGAACCCGCCAATCGATTCCAATGACGTCGCCCCCCGCTTCGCGCATCTGATGCAAGATCGCCGTGGTGCCAGTGCCGAAATGAATCATCGGCACACCTTCTCGCTTCAGACCCTCAAAAATCAGCTGGACGTGCGGCATCACATATTCAGCATAGTCACCCGCAGAAAGGCATCCGACCCAACTATCAAACAATTGAATCGCTTGAGCTCCGGCCTGTATCTGTCGACGGAGATATCCGGTGATCACGCGCGCAAACTTGTCCATAAGCTTGTGCCATGCGGTGGGATCTCCGTACATCATCTGCTTGGTGTGCAAATAGTTCCGGGACCCGCCGCCCTCAATGGCATAACTCGCAAGCGTGAACGGCGCACCGGCAAACCCGATCAATGGTACCCGTCCATCGAGAGCGCGTCGTGCTTGCCTGATCGCCTCGGCTACATAATCCAGTTCGTCACCGTCGATCACCTTGAGTTGATCCACCGCTGCCCGGTCACGTACCGGATTGTGGATCACCGGTCCTTCTCCTGCCGCAAACTCGAGGTTAAGCCCCATCGGTTCCAAGGGAAGCAAGATATCGGCAAAAATAATCGCCGCATCGAGTGGAAAACGATTGATAGGCTGGAGAGTCACTTGGGCCGCCAACTCGGGCGTCTTGCACATCTCCAGGATCGAGTGTTTCGCACGGAGGGTCCGATACTCAGCCATATAGCGTCCAGCCTGACGCATGAACCACACAGGTGTGCAATCGATAGGTTCTCGGCGGCAGGCTTTCAGAAATCGGTCGTTCATAGTTCGCGCATTTTAGAGAGGCATGGGCGAGGCTGTCAAACTGACAAATTGAGCTTCAATTCTTCTCGGGAAGTCCAGTATATCAGTAGACAGAGACTCCTGTTCCGGTACAATGAAGACTCGAGGACCGCATGAAACTCTGGTTTCACTTTCCTGACGTTCTGTGTATAATGAGCCCCTAGCCTATTTGGGGACGATCAGTCAGTATAATCGGGACCCCGGCTCCCTGTCTCCCACCACAGTGATTTTGCCGATCCCCCGACCAAGAGGAGAATTGTATGTCCGACGTGCAAACGCTTAAGCCGACCAAAGCCCCGGATACCTGGTATTCCTTTCTGCGCTGGTTTGATTCCTGGGCGGGCCTTGAACACACGAAAGTAGAGGGACCTCCCAAGGTAGACTGGATTCGCAGTATTCCCTTCCTTGCCGTACATCTGATGTGTTTGGGAGTCATTTGGGTAGGCTGGAGTTGGACCGCGGTGGCCGTCGCGGTGGCCTTCTACTACATCCGCATGTTTGCGATTACCGGGTGGTACCACCGCTACTTCTCCCATCGCACGTTCAAGACCACTCGCACTGTCCAATTTTTATTTGCACTGCTCGGTGGCTCTTGCGCGCAACGTGGCCCCTTGTGGTGGGCCGGCCATCACCGTCATCACCACATCGCCTCCGACACCCCGGAGGATGTGCATTCCCCGCGCCAGGGGGGATTTCTCTGGTCGCACATGGGTTGGATTATGTCGCAGACATTTTACGCGCCGCGCCTGAAGGGAATCGCCGATTTTGCGAAGTTTCCAGAGCTGCGGTTTCTCGACCGATTTGACGTCCTCGTTCCCACCATTACCGGCTTTGGAATGTTCGGTCTCGGTATGTTGCTGGAAGCCCATGCACCAGGGCTTGGGACCAACGGCCCCCAGATGCTGATCTGGGGCTTTTTCATCTCAACCATCGCACTGTTTCATGGAACCTGCACGATCAACTCCTTGTCCCATGTCTACGGCTCCCAACGGTATGAGACCGGCGACGACAGCCGAAACAACTTCTTCCTGGCCCTCATCACGATGGGAGAAGGGTGGCACAACAATCACCACTATTACCCCGCCTCGACCAGACAAGGCTTCTACTGGTGGGAGATTGATATGACCTATTACTGCCTGAAAGGACTTGAGTGGATGGGATTGGTCTGGGATATCCGTGGTGTCCCGGGGTATGTACGCGAAGGAAAAACCAGGCAGGATTCAGACCGCAGTGTACTCAAACAGAAGACGGACGCAGCAGCGAAGGCCGCTGAACGGCCAACCCCTCAGCCGGAACTCGAGCTAACCGCCCGTTAGATCCAATCCGTACTCTCCTCAGACCCTGGCTGAACAGACTCTTGCTTGGCCAGGGTCTCCCGAATGCGTTGACTCTCTTCATCAATGGCCTTTCGCTCCTCATGCGACAGGACCCAGGCATCGCCAGGGGTCAGCTCAAATCGATAATGGTCCTTTTTAAGCGTGAACCATTCGACATAGGGATGTGGCTCCAGATTGGGGTGCGGATCGAGCGAAATCAGATTTACCGTTCCGAGCTGTGGATTTGCCATATCCCCAATGATCTGCCCGGCCATATCATCATCTTCGAACCGGCCGTTGCGGAATTGAATGACTTCCCCTGCGATATCTGGCTTAAAATTACCGCGCAAATAAAAATCAATCGAGCCGATCACGGCAAACACGACCCGCCCCACGACGGTTCCCTCAACCCGATTGTCCAAGAACCCCTCACGAACCCACCGCCCATTACCAAACTTCTGTGCCATAGAACTCCTCCTGCCGAAATGATCATCCGCCGAATGCTCCGATGACAACAGCCAATAAGATGAGTGCGCTCCCAATCCATCCCTGCATATCCAGCGTCTCTCCGAGAAAGTACCACGAGAGCCAGGCTGCATAGGCTGGTTCGGACGCAAACAGGAGCGCCACCTGCTGGGCGGGAACCAGCTGTTGTGCCCACATTTGTACGGCAAACGCCAATGTAGCGAGTACGCCCGTAACCCCCAGACCGATCAGCAAGACGGCGGTGAGGGAAAACGCACCGGATGGAGACTCCTCCCACCACGGAGCAGGAAGAAACAGCACGGTCATCGCCAGCATCTGCCAAACGAGTAACGACGGGGCATCGACTTGTCGGGTGAATCGCTCGAGACAAATGATATGACCCGCGAACGCGACCGCACATCCAAGCGTCATCAGGTCTCCGATATTCATCGTGGTATCAGGCTTGATCAGCAACCAGAGCCCACCGACCGCAATTGCTGTCGCCATCATCACCCGCCGGTCGATCCGCATCAAGATCAACGGAACAAACACCACATACAGCGCCGTCAGAAAGGCCGAATTCGATGCCGTCGTATGCTGGAGCCCAACGGTTTGCAGTAAATATCCGAGAAAAAGGAAGACGGTGGTCAGCGCACTCGCCCCTAATACGGCACGATCATAATGCAGGCGACGGCGACTGGCCACAAGCCATAGCAAGATTAACAGCGTGCCGAGGAAAAATCGAAAAAACAGGAAAGAGAGCGGAGAAATTTGTTCAAGTGCCGCTTTGGTGGCTGGGAAGGTCGCGCCCCAGATAACCGTCGTCAGTAAGAGTGCCAGTCGGGGCATAGTGCAATGTTGAATGATGACCTATGAATGTTGCATGAACTCGAGCATGCCAACATTCAGCACCAAGCATTCACCATTGTAAGCCTATAAGCCTTCAAGGTTTGCACAAGGGGCACAATCGTTGTCGATTCACTCCCGCCTGCTCCATGGCCCGGAGCGCGCGCTCCTTATCGGGATAGTCAAACCATCCACCTTCCCAGAAGTCGCTCGAGGTCGACGTGGACGGCACCTCGGAGCAACGATCTCGATGGAGCGTTACTCGGTCGATCCCACGGGCAATGTGAAGCCAGTATGTCATGGCAGACCGGTTAGGAGTGGATAGATCTCGGTGAGGGGCTGGGAAAGGGCATGCGGGATACTACGCACCGACCCTTCACTACTCATCCCTCAGCGAACTATGGGAGAAGCTGCCACTCATCCTTCTCGATGAAGACCTTCACGCCGGTTCCCAACTTTTTGACATCATCTTTCTCGAAGAGCTTCATATAGCGTTCGATTCGATCCTCATCATCGATTCGTTCTTCCTGCATCATCCCGTTGTGACCTTTGTATCGTCGAATCAGCACTGGCATCGAAACCCTCCTATGAAGCTGGCAGTTGAGCAGCGTAAGTTGTTACAATAAACAGATGTCCGTGGGCCGGTCAAGATCGCCTACGCAAGGCAAGCTTGTCAAGGCCTGACACCCTACGGATGAGATCGCCGTTACAGAGAGAAAGGATCGAATCCCGTGCCACTCTATGAGTACCGCTGTGGGCAGTGTGAAAACCAATTCGAGGCGACCCAATCCGTTTATACCAGAGTCGAGGACACGGAATGCCCTCATTGTCATGCGAGGCAAGCGACTCGCCTTATGTCCTCATTTTCGTCCACGGTGAGCGGGGACCGCAAACCAGGATTCACCGAGATTAAAGCCAAGGCAATGGGCCAGGAACGGATGCAGCGATTCGCCAAACTACCGCCGTTGAACGCGAAACGCAACATGCCCCTGCCAAACATGTCTTCCGATTCTGACTCAACGGAGCATGGAGGATCGACGTCTGAATCGTAACTGCAAAACACCGCTCTCATCCCACCGCACATTCCGCAGTCAGCCCAGCCAACCCGTGGCAACGGGTGATTCTCTGACAACGGGGCGACTGCTTACATGGCTGCTCCTCAGTGTGACTCTTTCCCTGGTGCCTTCGGGTGCCTGGGGTCAGCTTGCAGGAAACCTTGTCATCGCCGGCAACGGGCCAGAACAACCGACCATTGAGGCATTAGCCCGAGCCTTTGAAAAAGCGAACCCCCGGACTTATGTCGATGTCCTGTGGGATAAAGACACAACACCACTGCAATCGGTCAAGACCAGATCCGAATTCCCTTGTTGCTGCATTTCCCAACTTTCCGCTATCTCCTCCCGGGCAAGCCATTGTCGGAGAAACCTATGTCCCCATGCCGAGCAAGTAGCTCTGAAGCAAAGGAGATCCCGATGGTTCCTCTAATCCTCTCATCGCTCCTCGTCGTGATATCCCTTTTGCTCCCCTCCTTCTCTGTCCACGCAGTCGCTGAAGAAGGAGTGATCGTCGATGGTGCGGGGTACACGCTGCACGATGCGGAATCGATCAAAGGACACGATGAGCAGACAGTCGAAAAAGATCCCATCTGCGATAGCAGTAAGAAACCCACGATCGTCTCGGTGGAACCGGACGAGGCCAAGCCTGGCCAGACCATCATGATCACGGGGGAACAGTTTGGAACCAAAGACTGTTTCCGCGGCGTGACGTTTAGTGCGGCGGGTCCGACCACGATCGACTATACGTATGTAAACGACACGAGCATTAAGGCAACGGTTCCCGATGTTCGGCCAGGCATGTCGTTCATCGATGTCATCGCCAGTGGCGGCAATGCCCGCTCAAAAGCCTTTCTCATCCAGGCCAAGTAAACCTCCGGTGCAGGACGAATCGTCGCACTCGTATGCTCCGTGAACGCCTTGTCGTCATTCAGTAACTTCTCGGCGTACCGCTTTTGCGAGGTTCTCAGGCGTACCGATATCAAGATAGCTGTCCTGTGGAAACTTCACCGCCTGCATTCTTAGCCCCGCCTTGAGAGCTGCCTGGAACACAACACCCACGGCTAAATCTCCTCCTGGATCGTTGGCTGTACTGGCCAGGACATTCATATTACGCATCGTCTCGTTGGCACGGAGAAACTGGTGCAAGAACTCCGTGAAGGCCGGCGTCCAGACGGCGAAGCACCAGCCGAACGTCAGGGTGGTCGAAGCCGGTTTCATCACAATCGCACGCACCCATCCATCCGTGTCGCTATCCACCATATCCCAGGCACGCGTCTCTTCAATACGATGCAGCCCGAGCACCACATCTGCCTCGGTACGCTCCTGTTGTTCGACCAACTGTCGATAGGCATCTGCCGGACCGAACAAGATGTCAGGAAATCCGAACGCGATCCGGTTCTGAGCGATAAATGGATACGCGCGATCAAGGGTGTCAGGGGGACCGGCTGATCCAGGAATAACAAGGTACGCAAGCGAGAGCCCCACGCCTTGCCCCTCCTGAAAATAGTTTGGAATGTCCCATTTCCCCTCGCGGATGACGATGAAGGTTTTAGAGATGCCGGCTGCTTTGAATTTTTCCAAGAGATATTGTGCTGCTACTTTTGGTCGTGGCATCCCCGTCTGCGGATCTTTGGCGAACCCCACAGGAAACAGTTCCTTGCTGCAGGGAAACGGCTGCAAACGCTTCGCTTGGCCAGCCGCGGGGATGAGTCCCACGACTTCCGGCCAGACTCGACGAGGTTGATCGATCATGGGCGCTCATTATCGCTGGATTCCAACACTGAGTCCACCGGCTTTCACCATGAGACGGAGCAGCCACTGAGCTGATAACAATGGGCATCGTGTACTTTAATCGTTCGCCCTTGGGTGTTAGAATAATGTTTTATTCACATACAAAGGGTCTACTTGATGCAAAGTGCCTGGCACCAAGGAACCGTCGTTGCTTTGTACCTTCTCGCAAACCTTGCTCTCTCCCTGCCTGTTTGGGCATCTCCACCTGTTAAGGAACGGCTTCCTCTGACGCTCAGCGGCTCTGGTTGCGACAGCAAGGAAACCGAGATGAATACTGTTCTGCAGGCAATTCCTGGTGTGGTCGGTGTGTATTTCAATCGTGTCCCCAATCATGTGCTCGTGGACATTATTCCGAATACCGTGAAGCCGGCTGATGTGATCACCCGCGTCAACGAGGCTGCCTCTTCATGGCAATGCAAAGTCGAGTTCATAGAGGGATGTATTTCGGCCCCCATGCCATCAGCCTCCGCGGCCCCGCACCATCATGAGTAGCGGTTGGTGATAGAGCGTTCCTCACCATTCGATCACTTGCTCCTCATCCTAGCCAGGACGGCGCGGCACTAGGTTGACACTGCTTTCAACGACACCTGGCCTAGTTTCCATATCATCGCGGTCATCCAGCGTGAGAAATATCAGTACGCCGAGGGTATCACGCCTCTCGGACTATTGACCTGCTTCATCCCGGAAACACAATCTCCTGGTATTTCTTCCAGCGCATAGTAGTTTCGTATTCCTAATATGGCAAAAACATGTGATACTATTATTCGCTCGATACTTCGAAGGCACAATCGTTCCTAGAAATATGCGTGGGGGGAATTCGGGACAGCTCGCTGCCCCGATCAAGCTCAGTTCAGGGACCAACTGGAGTACCGGAGAAGTAGCCCGTCACCGGAATACTTTCGGTCAACCCAAATGCAGACCATCGCTTTGCATCCACTGGCAAGTTGTAAGGAGACGACTTTCACATTCTGAAAAGGAGGGACGCGGCATGGGGCATTTCACGACGAAGGGCAAGTTGTTTCGTGAAGGGACGGACCTCAGCTCATTCGGATCGCTCGATGTCACCGTCACCGCTGCTGGGACAACGGTTGAACAGACAGCGCCTCCGTCCTTGCCGGATGCCAACGGCGTGTCACGGTCGTTTCTGTATTGGGATACCGGCCGACGCATTACAGGGAAACGGAAGATTCGGTGGACTTTCAACCATCCCACAAATTGGTCGGAATGGCCTGCTGCAGCCTATTACGGTATCCCGCCCACTGGACCTGGTACGACGGCTCGTGTAATCGTGGATGCTCACTGGGTCAGCACAGGGCCAATCAATCCCACACCGATCGATGGACCAGGCAGCACCTTCGTCAATGCGCCAGGAGGTACGCCGGTCGCATGGCCTGGTGACGGCAACGACCATGTCGTCCGAACCCAATGGGGTGCGGCAACTATTCATGCCAAAGACCATCTGCAACGAAGCATCGGCGATCCTCTCTTAGACTTTTCCTCATGGCAACAGCTCGTCTACGGTGGGGATGCCACTGGCTATTTTGAAGAGAATGATGACGACATCGTCTCAGGAGTAGGGGTAACAGGTATTGCGAATTCGACATCTCCGTTCTTCTCGGTCCCTCAGAACAACAGCAGTTTCCTGATGGCAGCATATGTCGTGCCGGCCAAGCCTGGAATCGATATCTTCGTGAAGCTCATCGAACTGATCCGGGCTCATGATTTGGGTAAGTTTATCGACAAAGGCGACCCGTCACCAGAAGATATCATCAGACTGAAGTTGATCAGCGAATCGCTCGATGTGGTGCGTGGCGGAACTGTCACGGACTTCGATGCATTCGAAGGTCTGCTCGGTGCCGCCAAGAAGATGCAGTCTGCCGAGCTTAGGCGCACGATCGCAGGAACCAGAGCGACCTTGCTCCGCGGTCAGGCTGTGTTGAAAACCTTGGAGGCGATGGCAAAGAAGACGACACCTCGGAAATAACCGCAATGGGACGACGTGTTCTCCTGGTGGGGTATGAAGACCAAGACAACCTTGGGATTCGATACCTCTCCAGTCGGTTATTGCAACATGGTCATCACACCCGGATCGTTGCGTTCGGCAGCGATCCGGACCCTTTGCTGCGTCTCATTCAGACTGAGCGGCCTGATATTGTTGGGTTCTCGCTCATATTCCAATACATGGTGCCGCAATTTGCCACAGTCATCCGTGCGCTTCGGGCCGCCGCTGTGCAGGCGCATTTCACCATCGGTGGACACTATGCGTCGTTCGAGCCGGCAGAATTGCTCCGACACATTCCGGAACTCGACTCGGTCGTCCGTTTCGAGGGCGAGGATACCTTGATAGAAATCGCGGAGAAACTCGATGATTCGTCCCTGTGGCGGCAAGTCCCCGGCATTGCCTGGCTGGATCAAGGCAACGTCGTGCTCACTCCACCTCGGCAGGGTCGGACCCATATCGATGACTTCCCCGAACCGGATCGCCGTGACATCGACTATCGACGGCAAGATCTTCCCACAGCATCAGTTCTTGGCTCACGTGGCTGTCCATGGAAATGTTCCTTCTGTTCCATCATCACCTTTTACGAAGCGAATGGGACGACCGGGCGTCGTCGCCGCAGTCCCGTAAAGGTCGTGGATGAGGTGGAGCATTTGGTACGAGACCGCGGCGCGAAGCTGATTCTGTTTCAGGACGACGACTTCTTAGCCGGCGGGACGGAGGCCAAGGCCTGGGCGAAAGCGGTTGCTGGCGAAATTGTTCGCCGTGGGCTTGAGCAAGAGATGCGCTGGAAGATCGCCTGCCGATCGGATGAGATCCGCGTCGATCTCCTGGCGCCCCTCGTCTCGGCGGGATTATGCCATGTATATATGGGTGTTGAAGGTGGAGATGAAACAAGCCTCGCCGTGCTCAACAAGCATCTGCAACCGGACGTTCATCTTCGTGCCGGAAAGATTCTGCGCGAGCTGGATGTGAGCTTCGATTTCGGATTCATGCTACTGGAGCCATGGTCCACCATGCAGACGGCGCGCAACAACATGACATTCCTCCGAACCTTCACCGAGGACGGCTGGGCCGTGGCTGGATTTTGCCGGACCCTGCCGTATGTGGGGATACCAATTGAAAAACGGTTGAGAGAAGAAGGTCGGCTCAACGGACCAGCATTGGAGGCCGAATATCGTTTCCTCGACCCACATGTCGACTTACTGTGGGACTTCTGCTTGATGGCGTTCGAAGGACGCAATTTCGGTAGCCATGCGACCTGGAACGTCCTTCGGGGAATGTTATTCGACACTCATCTCGATATGCCAAACCGGCGCCGTGACCCGGATCGTGACGCGGCCGCGCGCGCCTTGGTCCAGTCCTCCAACGGAGTCATGTTGGACGTGCTGGAGAGTGCGATCGATCTGATCGACTCGGGAGAAGCGAGGACACTGGAGCACCACGAATTAGTCAATTTAGCACGATTCGCACGAGCGGAAGATCAAAGAGTTCGTCGGCAACTTGCAGCCATGGAGCGAGCCACTGCGTCAGCCTGCGAGATGCTCTTCCGCTGAATTGATACGTATTCGCCACTCGACCAATTACGGTCTATGGATGACGGATCGACGGTTCCTACGCGCACGCCCGTCATGTCGCTCAAAGTTCGGGAAATATTCTACAGGTGTTCTGACCTGATCAATTGGGGGTGCGATATTAGGGTCATTGCCGTCGGCACACGGGAGCCGTACCCACAGTCGTAGCGGTTTTTTCTGCAGAGATAGATTCCAGTCTGCGATTCCCAAGGCCATGGTCACAATCTTCACCCTTGAGTGTCTTCGTCGACAAAAACCGATGGGACCTCATTAGAAACTGCAGAAACTGCCCAAACGATACATTCGGTACATTCCCTTGCATCCGCCTATAGTCAGGTAACTGCCACAGTGACACAAGGCTTCCAACGCGGCGAATCGCCGTTGGGTCGCCGTACACCGTGTTAAGGGCTGGGGATTGATACGCACTATACTGAAAAACATATTCTAAAATGGACGCGCAGATGTAACCGAGGAAGAAAGAGGTCGCCGTCAAGGCTTGCAATCATACATCTCTGATGCGGCTAAAACTGGGCCGGGAATCGTGGTGCAATGCGATAGGTTTCAGCGTTCATTTCTTGCGAGTGGCAAGCCGGTCATTCGAGAGGTTTCAGCGTTGTAGGTGGTTTAAGCGGTGTTTTCTGTTTCACGGAATCTTGATCAATCAACTTCAACGCCTCAAGTTGAGACTCTAACTCTTCGATTCGTCTATCTCGCTCGCGAATTTGCTTCCGCAAGTCTCGCACCTTCGCTGACTGATCGACAACCGGATTAGGCTCCCGTTCCACCGGGGGAGGGGGAGCAATAGCGCATCCCTGAACAACGACAGATATCACCACTGCTCTGGTCAGCAGACTCCCATTCATCCTATGCCACAGCTTCAAATTCATCGTGTATGAACCTATACGACCAGGCCGGGATTTCTCAAGCCCATAGTTCCCAATGCCTGGCCTACAGGATATCAGTGCTCGATGGCTTCCTCAGCAGCAGGAGACATTCTCAACAATGATTTGCAGGCATAACGGTTTACAACGGCAAGTCACCTTGGAAGATACGTGTCCAGCATAACCATGCACTTCTGGTGATGGCTTCAACTGACGCGCGCGGCAAAGGTGGTATGTGTTTCTCGAGTCAGCCCTCATGCTCACCGCGGAGTCCATCCGCGCCTAGCGAAATGCGTTAGGCTGAGGACGCGCCCCTGAAACTCGTTAGGAGAAAATAGCCGGAAGACCGGATCGCCGAAGAGAGGAAAAGACGATTGGCAAATGACCGACCTCGCCGCACGACAGTAACGCAAGTTCCTGATTGGCGTTGACCGATTGGAGTAGGAGGAGGACACCAAGAGATACGGCGATGATGCCAGGCCAGATCATCGAGAGCGCACTGAAAACGAGGACGAGCGCTATCGCCGCCCACGTATACTGGACGAGCTGGCTCTTGCCTGTGATCATACGGTACTCCTTCGTATGCGCTCCACGTACACGTCTACGCATGATTGATTGAATGGGTTCGACCATAACACATAATGATGCACCGCAAACAACTAGGAATCCTACTGGGCAGCATCTCGTCACTACGGTGCATACGATCCAAAATTCAGTCTACGCTCCTCACTCCGAGGAAGGGCGTACCTAAGAGGAACGGGTGGCGGTCGTAAAAGCCAGAGGGTTCATCACATATGACCTCACGGCGCAGCACAATTCGCCGTGATGAATTCTACGACGATGCCGGCTGTTCAGGAGTCGGTTTCGATCGGAACCCTTGCATGATGTTCCACGCTCGCAGGACATCGACGGTCAGCGCCACGCCATATGACGGACCGTAGTCTCGCTCCGAGATATGTCCCATACTATCGTTCCAGGTTTCAAATCGAACCGGTCCGGCAGAGGCTGCTAACGACCAAGCAAACTGCTTCTGGCTTTGCCCCGTCGTATTGACGAAGATCCCGGAGTCCCACATGAGGGCAAACTCGATTTCCCACGTCGGAATCGTTTCGCCCGTCTCGGTCGTCACATACTGGCCAAAGGCGATCGCGGGCTGCACCAGCCCCGCCGTCTGTCTCACGTCGTGAATGGTGGATCCGTTATCCTGATAACTGATGCGTCCAAGGACGGACGCTCGTGCACTTACGTCTCCCCAGCTTCCTGAATAGAGCGTTGGCGTGATCGGCAGCCGCCGCACACCGCCTCGAAGAAACCCTTGCTGATAGATCGTGCCGACGGAAAATCCGGCGCCCATAAAGATGACTTTGGGACGAAACAAGGGGAACCACCTGGTCAGAGAGCCGTCGATCATCACATCGGTCTCCTTCCGAGGGTCCACGGTCGGAACCGTTGGCAGCTGACGAAGTTGATGGACGACCTTGTTCTGAAAATACTGCGTGGGCTCGTCAGCGGTGGGACTAATGCCCGCTGTGAGATTGGTGCTCCAGCCCTCCCAGGTTCCATGCCAATGCTGCGTCCAACTAAACGTGATCAAGTTAAAGCCGAGCGTATTCCCAACTGTGGAATCATACTTGTTCCCCAATCCATCGAACGGGGTAAACCGATTGAGGGTCAACCCTCCCGTCACTGTCGAATACTGATCCGGAAAGGCCATGCTCCCCCAATGAACGGAGGGAGCGGGGCTTTCACTCCAAGCGGGAGTATGGAAAACTCCTACCAGTCCTGCCGACAGGCACATACTCAGGAAGTGGATTGCGCTCCGTGTCACCCACCGACATGTTCTTGTCTGGCGACTCGCTCCCACGACACGGGCATGCCCTTCCTGCATATCTCTGAACGGCTGCCGAGCGGAAAAGGAAATTATCCTAGTCATCGGAAAAGACCTCTTGCTAAAGGAAGACGTTCTCACACCGAAACACCCGAGGCATTTTACATACCATAGACGGTGGTGGCGACCCAAATCTTTGACACCTAAACTAGAGTAACCCTCCGATTCCACGATCAATTTACTGAATCCGCAGCGCTTCTCCCTCGACAGACCTCCTGATCCTATGCTAGCTTACGGGTTCGTTTTTCTGAGTCCACTCCCTATCCACACGAGAGCGCGCAGACTCCGCACATGTTCAAGAAAATCTTAGTAGCTAATCGCGGTGAAATTGCCATGCGGATCATCCGCGCCTGCCGCGAGCTGAAAATCGCGACCGCCGCGATCCACTCAGAAGCCGACTCAACCGGGATCTATGTCAAGAAAGCCGATGAGGCTCATGTCGTCGGTCCCGGACCGGTCAAAGGCTTCCTCGACGGGCCACAGATCGTCAATCTCGCGCTCCAGATCGGGGCCGATGCCATTCATCCCGGCTACGGTTTCCTCTCTGAAAATGCGGAGTTTGCCGAGCTATGTCAATCGTCCGGTATCACCTTCATTGGTCCTTCGCCGAAGGCGATCACACTCATGGGTAGCAAGGTGAATGCGCGAGAACTGGCCGAACGCATCGGCGTACCGATCGTGCCAGGAACCAAGGGTGGAGTGGGCACAGTCAAGCAAGCGTTGGCCTTCTCCAAAGAGGCTGGGTACCCTGTCATCATCAAGGCCAGTGCCGGCGGAGGAGGACGCGGACTCCGCGTCTGTCGCACTGATGATGAGCTGCGTGAAAATATGGAAGTCGCAGCCCGGGAAGCCGAGTCCGCGTTTGGCGATGGCAGCGTGTTCATCGAGAAATATATCGAGCGACCGCATCACATTGAGTTCCAGATACTGGGAGATCGGTACGGCACGATCGTCCATCTTGGAGAACGTGACTGTTCGATCCAGCGCCGGCACCAGAAGCTGATCGAGATCGCTCCGTCATTGGTGCTAACGCAGGAGCTCCGGGAGGAGATGGGCAACGCCGCCATCGCCATCGCGCGAGCAGTGAATTATGACAACGCAGGAACCGTGGAGTTTCTGCTTGATCAAGACAGCAAGTTCTACTTCATCGAGATGAACCCACGCCTTCAGGTCGAGCATACGGTGACGGAACAAATTACCTTGGTCGATATCGTCCGACATCAGATCTCGATCGCCGCGGGACTTCCCCTCGACTTTCGGCAAACGGACGTGCGGCTCCAAGGTCATGCGATTCAATGCCGAATCAACGCAGAAGACCCAAAAAACAATTTCGTCCCATGCACCGGCACCGTAACCGCGTACCTGTCTCCAGGTGGTATCGGTGTTCGAATCGACGGCGCGGTCTATCGTGATTATGTGATTCCACCCTATTACGACGCTCTGTTGGCGAAGTTGACGGTTCGTGGCAGCACCTGGGAAGAAACCGTCAGCCGCATGCGACGTTCACTCGAAGAGTACATGCTCCGTGGGGTGAAAACCACGATCCCCTACATGGAAGCCATCATGCAGGAACCGGACTTTATTGCAGGACGATTCGATACCTCTTATATCGAGACACATCCTGAACTCTTGAACTACGACGAAGTCGATCAACCGGAGGACCTGGTCCTCGCCCTATCGGCTGCCATCGCCGCCTATGAGGGGCTGTAATCAAGCTGGCCTCGTATCGACCTCCACAAGGATAGACGAACCCTCATGGCAAAAAGACGATCGACGACAAAAAAACTGACCAAAAAGACACGGCACTCAGCTACGGCCATTAAGACTTCGAAGTACGTCAAACCACCATCCAGTGAATTGGCAATCCAGCCAGCTGCCGGCAAGCCGGTCCTGATCACTGACGTCGCCCTGCGGGATGGCCACCAATCGTTGCTGGCCACACGCATGCGCACCGAGGACATGCTGCCCATCGCGCAAAAGCTCGACGCCGTGGGTTACTGGTCACTGGAGGTCTGGGGCGGCGCCACCTTCGATACCTGCTTACGCTTCCTGAAAGAAGACCCCTGGGAACGGCTCCGCGCACTGCGGGCAGCCATGCCCAACACCAAACTCCAAATGCTCTTACGAGGTCAAAACCTCGTGGGGTATCGCCACTACGCCGACGATGTCCTTGAGCGATTCATCGAGCGTTCCGCCACAAACGGCATCGATGTCTTCAGAATTTTCGACGCGCTCAACGATGTCCGCAACCTCGACCGAGCCGTCCGGGAAGTTAAAGCATGCGGCAAACACGCTGAGGCCGCCATCAGTTACACCATCAGCCCCGTCCACAATATCGACCGGTACGTCGACATGGCGAGGAAGCTCGAGGATCTGGGCACGGATACCCTGTGTATCAAAGACATGGCTGGATTGCTCGCACCGCTCGATGCCTACCATCTCGTCAAGCGTTTGAAGGCCGCCGTGAACGTTCCGATCCATCTTCATTCACATTACACATCTGGGATGGCCTCTATGTCGTCGCTCATGGCGATTCTCGGAGGGCTCGACATGCTGGATACCGCCATGTCCCCATTGGCCGGAGGAACCTCCCATCCCGCCACCGAAACGCTGGTGGCCTCCCTACAAAACACACCATACGATACAGGATTGGATCTGGCGTCGTTCTTGCCGATTACCGAGCATTTCCGGGAAGTCCGACGGAAGTATCGTCAATTCGAGAGCGACTTCACCGGTGTGGATGCCGAGATCCTCACCTCGCAGATCCCCGGTGGAATGCTCTCGAACCTCGCCGCGCAGTTGACGGAACAGAATGCTCTGGACCGAATGAGGGAAGTGCTTGATGAAGTCCCGCGCGTCAGGAAAGACATGGGCTATCCACCCCTGGTTACCCCGACCAGCCAAATCGTTGGAACCCAAGCCACCCTCAACGTCTTGACCGGAGAACGATACAAGGTCATCACCAACGAAACAAAGAATTACTTTCTCGGGCTCTATGGCAGAGCCCCGGGGCCGCTCGCTCGAGATATCATGGCGCGTGCGATCGGAGACGAGGAACCGATCAAAACCAGGCCGGCCGACCAGCTTGAACCAGAGCTCGATACGCTCGCCAAAAATTTGCCTCCTTCGGCCGATAGCCTGGAGGATCAGCTCTCGTTCGTCTTATTCCCTGCGATTGCTCGAGATTTTTTTGAGGCGCGAGAAAAAGGTGATCTCGTCCCTGAACCCCTCGAAGCCACATTAGCCAAGGGTCCAGCCGTAGCCGGCGAGCTCCATCTTGCCCCTGTCGAGTTCAACATCACCGTTCACGGTGAAACCTACCACGTGAAGGTTTCGGGATCAGGCCGCCAGACTGATGGGCGCAAACCCTACTATATCAGAGTGAACGACAAGCTTCAGGAGGTTTCCCTTGAGCCCATTCGGGAAATCCTCGCCGGTGTTCCTGAAGTTCCCCAAGCAGGCACGAACGCAACACTCAAACGACCGAAGCCTTCAAAACCGGGTGACGTCGCCCCGCCCATGCCGGGCCGTGTCGTGAAGATCCTGACTGCAATCGGCAACCAGGTACAAGCCGGCGACCCGCTGTTGATCATTGAGGCCATGAAGATGGAAAGCCAGGTCCCGGCGCCCATCGATGGGAAAGTCGCGACGATCCTGGCGAGCGAGGGAGACAATGTGAAGACGGATGAAACGGTCATCCAACTTGAGTAGTCCACACGAAGCGCATGCCGCCCACCCTTCCCGACGCCGGTATCTTGTGCCGTTCATCCTGGGGTCCTTATTATTTCTTATGACCGCTTGCGCATCGTCCTCAGAGGCTCCCCCATACTTTGAGGCGTTCGAACGTATCCCGGTTAAAACCGTGGTGGTCAAGGACCAGCGCATCGCGTATCTCGATGTCGGTACCGGTCCACCTGTCGTTCTGATCCACGGCTTTGGTGGATCCATGTGGCAATGGGAATATCAGCAACATGCACTTTCAAGACACTTCCGCGTTCTGACACTGGACTTGCCAGGTTCAGGACTCTCCGATAAGCCGGACATCGACTATCGCACGGACCAGATGTTGGACTTTTGTATCGGATTCATGAATGCCCTTCAGATTGAGAAGGCGACACTTGTCGGTAATTCCATGGGCGCCGGATTGGCCATCGGCATGGCAATGGTCCATCCCACGCGCGTCGATAAGCTCGTGCTCATCAGCGGCTTACCGTCTCAGGTCATGGCCAAGCTCAGTAGCCGATTATTCAGGCAAGCCTTGGAAACACGCGCGCCATCCTGGTTGGTGTCGTTCGGCAACCGATTGTTCGGTGGAGTGGCAACCGAATCCGTGCTCAAGGAAATCGTTCACGACCACACCCTTCTCACACCCGCCGTCTTGGATCGGTCAAACCGCAATCGTCGACGCCCCGGCATCATCAAGCCTCTCATGGCCGTGAAAAACGCCCTCCCCTCATGGGAAACCGATTTCGCCCCACACCTCAGCACCATCACGCACCCAACCATGGTCATCTGGGGTGAATATGACCGAGTGTTCCCCACGCCCGTGGGTGAAGAACTTCACCACAGAATCCGCGGATCACAGTTCGTCAGGATTCCCGATGCCGGTCATATGCCCCAATGGGAACGCCCAGAGCTGGTGAACCGATCGCTGATCGCGTATATTCAATCGTAACTTTGAACGGCACCACCATGAACGATGATCGATCATTCATTATCTGCAGAAAGGAGCATACGATGCGGACACGATATTATGGGTTCATCGGCACAGCGCTGTGCCTTGTACTTGGCCTCATGGGATGCCAGACAACGACCGGATCATCCGGACAGGCCTTCTCGTACAAGAACATGCCGGTAGCGGACGGGAGTGCAACCGCTGGAGAAGGCAACACGGTCCTGTTCAAAGGCAATCCACTACCGTTGAGCGGCAATGGGGTGAAGGTTGGGGATATTCTACGAGACGTCAAGGTTGCACAGAACGACTTATCGCTCGTCAATATCGCAGAAACGAAAGGCGCTGGAAAAGTACGCATCATCAATATCGTCCCCTCTCTTGATACGCCGGTCTGTGAACAACAAACGCATCTTCTCAGTGAGAAAAACAAAGGCCTCGATAAGATGGTGGAACTCATCACGGTCAGTGTCGATACCCCCTTTGCTCAGAAACGTTTTGCCCAGGAAGCCAAGATCTCCAACGTGACTTTTTTGTCGGATTATCGAGGCGGTGACTTTGGGAAAACCCATGGCCTCTTCTTGGAAGGTCCGCACATTTTGACCAGAGCCGTCATGGTCGTGGATGCGATGAACACCATTCGCTATCTCCAGATCACCCCTGAGCTCACCCAACTGCCGGACATGGAAGAAGCCTTCCAGTTCGCTCGCCGATTGGTGACCCAAAGCTAAGAGAAAGGTACGTTGGAACTGAGGTGACGGAGAGCAGGTCGTCGTTCTTTCGGCTCAACCGTCACCTTAGCGTTCCGGAAGCTCTTATGGCCCATTACGATCTACTTGTCATCGGTTCAGGACCAGCCGGGCAAAAGGCCGCGGTCCAGGCGGCCAAACTCGGCAAGAAGGTGGGCGTGATCGAGCAGAAGGAGGTCGTTGGAGGCGTCTGCATCAATACGGGCACGATTCCAAGTAAGGCCCTTCGGGAAGCCGTGCTCTATTTTTCCGGCATTCCACAACGCAGCATCTACGGCGCCCCACATAGACTCAAGGAAACGATCACAATCGAAGAACTCTCGCTCCACGCCAACTATGTCATCAAGAACGAGATCAAGATCGTGCACGATCAGATGGCCAGGAACCGGATCGATATGATTTCCGGAACAGCCAGTTTCCTCGATGCACACCGCCTCCGCATTCAACACCGGAGCGACCTGATCGAACATGCGGCAGATTTCATTGTCATTGCCGTCGGCACAGAACCAAGCCGCCCATCCAATATTCCATTCAACGACATCTCCATCATTGATTCAGACGGACTCCTGACGCTGAAACACCTTCCCACCTCCATCGTCATCGTCGGAGGTGGAGTCATCGGCACAGAGTACGCCTCCATCCTCGCCGCACTGGGAATTCCTACGACCCTCATCGACAAACGTCCGCGTCTGTTAGAGTTCGCCGACGCCGAACTCATCGAGATGCTCCAGCACAAATTGAAAGAAAGCGGCGTCATCCTGTATCACGAAGAAGAAGCACTTGAGATCAAGAGGGGGGATGATAATTTGATTACTGTCCGTTTGCGACATGCCAAGTCGCTCCAAGCATCCACCCTCATGTACGCGATCGGTCGGGTCGGGGCAACAAAGGCACTCAACCTGGAAGCGGCAGGATTGAAGTCGGACCATCGCGGTCGTCTGAGTGTGAACGAACACTTCCAGACCTCGGTTCCGCACATCTATGCAGCCGGCGACGTCATCGGCTTTCCGGCCCTTGCCTCGACCGCAATGCAGCAAGGACGCCACGCCTCCTGCCATGCGTTCGGCCAGCCGGATCGCATCGACAACTCGCTATTGCCCTATGGCATTTACTCCATTCCACAAATTTCCATGGTGGGAGCGAGCGAGGAAGAACTCACTCAAGCTGATGTTCCCTATGCCGTGGGTATCGCCCGCTATAAAGAAATCGCCCGCGGGCTGCTGATGGGCGACGAAACCGGCATGCTCAAACTCTTGTTTCATAGGCGGACACATGAAGTGCTCGGCGTTCATGTCATCGGCGAGGGCGCCACGGAGCTGATCCACATCGGTCAGGCGGTCATGGCCTTTCACGGAAAGGTCGATTATTTCATCGACACGGTCTTTAACTATCCGACACTAGCAGAATGTTACAAAGTCGCCGCACTGGACGGCATCAATCGTTTACCGAGACCCTGGCCTCAATACCGGTGATATCGTGACTTGGCCAAAACTATTCTTGTTCATAACCGGAACGTTGCTCCCGAGGAACCGAGCGTCTCGAGAAAGGGCCCTATGTCGTTTTCAAACCATCTGCGAAAACTCACTGTTTCAATCTGGGACGCTCAGTTAAGCCATCCCTTTGTCGTCGCGCTCGGCGACGGAACGTTGCCCGAAAAAAAGTTCCAGTATTACATTCTGCAAGATGCACGCTTCCTGGGCGATCTCTCTCGTGTCTTTGCCGCCGGCACGTTCAGGGCTCCGGACTCCGATAGTGCGCTTCGCTTCGCCAAACTCGCCGAAGAAACCATCACGGTCGAACGCAGTCTCCATGAGAATTACGGCAAACGCTGGAATCTGACACCGAAGCAGATGACCTCGGTACCCATGGCGCCAACCAATTATGCCTATACGAGGCACATGCTGGCCGTCGCCGCTTCGGGAACAGCCGCAGAGATCACTGTGGTGGCCCTCCCCTGCGCCTGGGTCTACTGCGTCGTCGGACGGCATCTGTTACGAAAAGGTCCGCCGCCTAAGAATCATCCCTACCGTGACTGGTTAATGCTCTACGCCTCGCCGGAGTTTGCCGAGGTGCAAGTATGGATGCGGAAGAAAGTCGATCAGTGGGCCAAGACCGCCGGAAAAGAGGAATTGCGGCGGATGGAAGAATCATTCATCATCAGCTCTCGGTACGAGTGGATGTTCTGGGAAATGGCGTGGAATGAAGAGCAGTGGCCGGTGTAGGTCGACTAGTCCTGTCATTGAGCAACCCGCTCGTGCTCACTCCACCCATCCCCCAGTGGGTCCCTTCCATTGCTCGCGAGCGCACGCTTGCTCAATGCCACCCGTCAGGGTACAGAGAGAGAAACAGCCCTATTCATCTCATCCAGAGATATTTCAAGGACGTCAACTTCGAACGACAGAATATTCGCTATAGCTTCTGCCTTGCCTTGGCCAATGCCAGCGCCATCGCTCCGATCGGCTGTGGTGTTCGTGCCGCCGACTGGGGAGGTGCAGAAGGCCTACGCCCGCGCGGGTCACGACCTACCTGACTATTAGCCTGTGTCGACGCAGGTGAACGGCTCGCCGTATCTTCAAGCCTCATCGTCAGTGCAATCCGCTGGCGCTTCAGATCAACGTCGATCACCTTCACCTTGACGACCTGACCCGGTTTGACCACCTCGTGTGGATCTTTGACAAACCTATTGGCCAATGCTGATACATGCACGAGTCCGTCCTGATGCACCCCGATATCGACGAACGCGCCGAACGCCGCCACATTTGTCACCACTCCCTCCAACACCATGCCAGGCTGTAAATCACTGAGAGCCTCCACCCCCTCGCGGAAGGTCGCCGTCTTGAATTCAGGACGCGGGTCGCGCCCTGGTTTTTCCAACTCAACAAAAATATCCTGCACCGTTGGCAGTCCGAATTGCTCATCGGTAAAGTCACTGGGTGACAATCCTTTTAGAACAGCCGGTTGACGCATCACCTCGGCAATCTCTGTTCCCAATCGCGTCAGAATACGCTCAACAACCGGATACGCCTCCGGGTGAACCGCAGATCGATCCAAGGGATTGTCACCATCAGGAATTCGTAGAAAACCGGCTGCCAGCTCGAACGTCTTTTCGCCGAGACGAGGGACCTTACGGATCGTGGTCCGATTTAGGAACGGACCGTTCGCATCTCGATAGTCCACGATATTCTTGGCCAGCGCCTTATTGAGGCCAGACACCCGTTCCAACAGGGGCGCCGACGCCGTATTGACGTTGACACCGACGGCATTCACGCAATCTTCCAGCGTCGCATCGAGCGACCGTGCCAAGGCTCGCTGATCGACGTCATGCTGATATTGTCCGACCCCGATCGCTTTAGGCTCAATCTTGACCAGCTCGGCCAGCGGATCCTGCACGCGGCGAGCGATGGACACGGCGCCTCGCACACTGACATCCAACTCGGGGAACTCTGCGGCAGCAAATGCCGACGCGGAATAGACCGATGCCCCTGCTTCACTCACCACAATTTTCGCCACCGGCCGTTCGGGCTTCTGAGCTGCGACCAATTTGAGCACCTCGCCCGCCAGCTTGTCTGTCTCCCGGCTGGCCGTCCCGTTGCCGATGGAAATCAACTGCACGCTATGCTGGATGATGAGACGCGCGAGCATCGCCAACGACCCCTGCCAGTCGTTGTGAGGTTGATGGGGGTAGATTGTTGTGGTCTCCAACAATTTTCCTGTCGCATCCACCACCGCCACTTTGCAGCCGGTCCGAATACCAGGATCCAAACCGAGGATGGCCTTCGGTCCAGCCGGCGCCGCCAACAACAGCTCATGCAGGTTACGGGCAAAGATCTTAATCGCTTCGGCTTCGGCCGCTTGACGCAACTGCACCAACAATTCAGTGCTCAGTTGCAGATGCAACTTCACGCGCCAGGCCCAGTCACATACCCCAACCAGCCATCTGTCGGCAGGTCGACCGCGATCCTCAATGTGCGCGTGAGCCGCGACCATCGATACGCAGGGGTGAGGGACGACCGCATCAAGCACCTCCCCCAAGCCCAACTCCAGCTTCAACACCCCAAGGGCGCGACCGCGAAACAGCGCGAGCGCCCGATGCGATGGGATGGTCTTGATCGGCTCTACATACGCATAGTAATCACGGAACTTCTCGGACTCGGCCGTTTCCTTGTCTTTCATCACGGTCGAGGTGAGCACCCCCTCGTCCCACAGCCGCGTTCGCAGCACGGCCAACAAATCGGCGGTTTCAGCAAATCGCTCTGTGAGAATATCCCGCGCCCCTTCCAATGCGGTTTTCGCATCAGGCACATTGATCGCCTCCACGCCTTCTGCGGCAGGTACGACACGAATGTACTTGAGCGCTTCTTGTTCGGGAATTAGTCTTGGATCGGCCAAGAGGCTATCGGCCAACGGCTCCAACCCTGCCTCGCGCGCAACCATTGCACGGGTACGGCGTTTGGGCTTAAACGGAAGGTACAAGTCTTCGATAACTTGCTTCGTCGTCGCCGTCTCGATACTCGTGCGCAATGCATCCGTAAGCTTCCCTTGTTCTTCAATCGAAGCCAGAATGACAATACGCCGCGCCTCAAGTTCACGGAGGTAGAGCAGTCGGTCTTCCAGTGTCCGCAACTGCGTATCGTCCAGATTGCCAGTCACCTCTTTCCGATAGCGCGCAACAAAGGGAACCGTCGCGCCTTCATCAAGCAGCGAAACCGCTGCCGAAACTTGATGAACTCCGACGCCCAGCTCATGGGCAATAATGAGCGCAATCTTGTGTTTCTCTACTTCCGATGAAGTCTGAGTTGTTGCAGTCGTCATATGTCCTGGTAACCGACCTTTCTGAACGCCTGAGCAATGCGCGCGCTCTGAGCATGTAATGAGAATACTTTTCGCTGATGGATGGAGTGACGTGTGTTCAGGAAGCTATAACAAAAACTTAGTCGAAATCTCAACGAGTCAAGGTGCCAAACGCCGCAAATAATTGCCCCGACAGATAGCGGGTTCCCAGAACATCGGCCGAGCGTTTACGACGCAGGAAGTGGTTCAGCACCCGCCCATCGGGAGTCCTGTGAATATCAGGATGTTGAAGGTTCATTCGATAGCGTTCAATCCCTTTTGAAAGCGAGCTGACGAACAGCACGGTCCCATCAGGCTCCACCTTCTCGACTACCCCGACATGCGTCAATGGATCATTGGGCAGGCCATCCCGGTTGAAATCCCAAGTATTATGGAAAAAGACCAAGTCTCCCGGATGGACAGTCGGTCCGTAATGAATCCGCCCATGCTCGACGACATGGGTGTAGATACGCCCGACGCCGTTGCCCTCATTCAGTTCCCCGAGTCCACCAAAGAGGTCCACACGCTGTGAGGCATACACCCCTCGAACAAAGCCTGAGCAGTCTGGATTGTAACGCCGGCCAGCAACTTCAACTCGGGACTTGCCGACAAATCTCACAGCAGTCGTTGCCAAGGCCTTCTGCCTGGGAACCGCTTTCGCCATGGCGCAGCACTGTACTCCGCGCGTGCCCATGGTAGGAACCACGAGGGGCTCATTGGATGCCAACTGACGTCCCGTCGTGGCACAGCCGTAGAACACACATGACACCAACAAGGCCACACACCCGATTGTGAAAGAATATCTGCGGCTATCTAAACTCATGATGCTTCAGTATACAGGCCAACTGCTGTAAGGCAAGACCTCCTTGCCGATCGGTCATCCCCCCGCGCTCCCAACTGGTCCGCCTGGTTCGGTCATGCGCCAGGGATCAAGAAGTTGGGTGAGGCGCTTGTCAGGCAACACCTTCTGGTCTTTTGCTACCTGCCGGACGGTCTTTCTCGACTTGTAGGCCTCCTTGGCCAACTTGGCAGCCGCTTCGTACCCAATCTCCGGCGCCAGGGCCGTGCACATCGCCAAGCTTTCCTCGATCAAACTCTTACAACGTTCCTCGTTCGCCTTGATGCCCTCGATACATTTCGTCGCGAAATTGATGGAGACGGTTGCCAGCAGCTCGATGGACTGAAGCAGGTTATAGGCCATGACCGGCATCATGACGATCAGCTCAAAATTGGCCGCCTGGCCACCGACGGTTACCGTGACATCGTTCCCAATCACCTGCGCGCAGACCATGGTAACGGATTCGGCAATCACAGGATTCACCTTTCCCGGCATGATAGAAGAACCAGGCTGCGTTTCCGGTAAATTGATTTCACCGAGCCCGCACCGTGGCCCGGAGCCGAGCCAGCGAATGTCGTTGGCAATCTTCATCAAGCTGACGGCCAGAGTCCGGAGATGACCGCTCGCTTCAACTAACGAGTCCTGTGCGGACTGTGCCTCAAAATGATTCTTGGCCTCTTTAAATGAACAGCCGGTCTCTTTCGAAATCATGGCCATCACTTTAGCCGAAAACTTCGGATGGCAATTCAACCCTGTGCCGACAGCCGTTCCGCCCAAGGCGACTTCACTCAGGGCCTCCTGCGCCCGTTTGACCCGCTCGATACCAAGCTCGATCTGACGGGCATAGCCACCGAATTCCTGGCCAAGGCGAACCGGCGTGGCGTCTTGAAGGTGAGTCCGCCCGATTTTCACGATGGTATCGAATTCTTTCGCCTTCCCCTTTAGCGCCTTGTGTAACCGGGACAGCGCCGGCAAAAGCTGTTGCTGCATCAATTCCGACGCGGCGATGTGAATGGCCGTGGGGATCACATCGTTACTCGATTGGCCAAGATTTACATGGTCGTTTGGATGAACAAGTTTGCTCCCACGTGCGCCGCCAAGCAGCTCCGTCGCGCGATTGGAGATGACTTCGTTCGTGTTCATATTCGTCGACGTACCGGAACCGGTCTGAAAAATGTCCACGGGAAACTCGGCATCGAGTTTCCCCTCCACCACCTCCGTCGCTGCCTGCTTGATAGCTTCGGCCGGCTTCTTGTCCAACAAACCCAGGGAGTGATTGACAGCAGCTGCTGCCCGCTTGACCATGCCCATGGCTCGAATCACCGACCGCGGCATGCGCAGCGGACTGATCGGAAAGTTCTCAATGGCGCGAGCTGTTTGCACTCCATAGTAGGCCTCGGCGGGGACCGCTAGTTCTCCCATCGTATCTCGCTCAATTCGAGTCGATCCTGACGACTGACCTTGATTCGTTTTCATGCGTGGGGCTCCATGGGTAAGAGATTCCAACTCCTGACGGGCGTCATGATAAACGCAGCCTACTGATTTTCACAAGAGTTCTCCGCATGTGCTGCGATACGACCTTGACGAAGGAGTCTGGGAATTGGTGATGCCGGAACGAGGTGTAGAAAAATAAAAAGGCCCGCCTCTTCAGGCGGGCCTTCCGGACTACCGGTGCCCCGAACGATCCATTGGACCATCATGCTCGATGGTCCAATGGACCCGAGGAACGCTGCGGGAAGCAGCACATGCGCTGGGGAGACGTCAGTCCTCTCCATATTCTCCCTAGCCGAAGAGACCACCCATTGAAAGGACCGAATGCAAAGACTACAATTCACAGACTTGAGTGCTCGGTCCAGCCAACACGCATCACGATTAGTCAGTGGGAAACGGAGCATCATGCAGAAAGCGACTCATCCTTGCACCAACCGTTTCTCTTCAGCAAGACATAACATGATTCGGTCTCTTCTCATCGCTTGTGGATTGCTCATGGCATCCCCCACCTATGCGGCAAGCCCTCTGTCAGCTCAAGTCTGTAGTCAGCTGGCAATCCCTACCCTATCGACTCTCCAGTCAAGCAAAGGGACGGGCGAGGGCTGCGCTTGGCAATGGCCGGATACTCAGGCGCTGTCAGTCTATGTCCACATCGAGAAGCAAGACGAAACGGTAGCGGCGATGAAACAGGTCATGGAAGTAAATTTGCAGAATCCGGCCTTCAAGAAAACCCTCTTCCCCGTCTGCACGGGAGGCGACATGGTGGTCGGTGATTTCAAGAACGGGCGTGGCCCCGGTGGAGTGGGATACACAAAATGCTCTGGGTTTGTATTGACGTTCGGCTTCCAAGGGGTCGAGGCTCAAAAACAATTACCGAACGTCGCAAAGAAACTTACCGGCACGACCTTCGGTCGCTAAGATCATACTTTTATAGTTACCTTGAGCTGTCCGCAGCCGGCTGTGGAACAACGGGTCTGATGTACACAGAACGAGATAGGAACTCACCGTCTCTCATTGTAACCTCGTTCTTCTCCTGGGCCGAATTCAACTCATCATAGACAAGGCTGATCGTCGTCCCGCCTGTACTGAGCCCTGTCGATGCAGTGATGGCCTCGCCGGTCTCGCCCAGAACGCGGCATAAGCAGCCTCATCGCAGCGGCAAACTTGCCAAGCTAACCACGCAGCGATCACCACCTCTCCTCGATCTCTCGTTTCAGAAAATCTCGTTGACACAGACACCTGACTATCATCTTCTCGCGCTCTCAAGCTGACAAAACCTTGACAAGTTAAACGCTGGCTCACCGTCAAGTTTGTGAAACTATTCGACTCCATGTAATTACGTATCTCTCAAATCATTGGAATACTGCACCATGACAATTTGGCGCAGCTCTTGCGTAAGGTCGTCATCAGCAATGAACGTCACCATCTTGGGAGGGATCCATGGAATGTCCGAAGTGTAGGGGAATGATGATGTTGGAGCGGTTTTCAGACTTCTTTCTCGTCTTCTACGCATGGAAATGCATCAATTGCGGAGCCATTATTGACCGCACGATTTCCAGCAATCGCCGAAAGAGTCTGGCGGCCCGAGAATCCCAAACCGTTGTCGCGCGCTAAGAGGATCGACCCCATTTTGGGCTCGGAATCCAATCTTGGTGGGACGGCAGTTGTGGCCACTGCCATCCCCCACCTCCTTAGTCCGCCCAGTACCCTGAACTCTCATTTTCTGCTCCCCTCGACATGTCCACTTACAACACGACTGTCATTCTATCTACCAAACAGAAAGGCCCGCCTTCTCAGGCGGGCCTTTGTTCATCTAACTCCACTCTCGGACTGACTTACGCCACCTTCACTTCGATGGCTTTCGGTTTTGCCTTCTCCGACTTCGGTAGATGGAGGTTCAGCACTCCATCCTTGAACTCGGCCTTCACCTTGTCATCGTCAATCACATCGGGCAAGGAAAAGGTCCTGACGAAACTACCGTAAGACCGTTCAATCCGATGGTACTTCTTCCCCATTTCTTCCTTCTCGTACTTACGCTCCCCCTGAATGGTGAGGACACCATCTTCGAGTGTGACTTTCACATCCTCTTTCTTCACGTCAGGGATTTCGGCTTTGATCTGATATTCGCTCTCCGTTTCACTGATATCGACGGACGGCGTCCAATCCGCCACAATCATGGTCTCCTTGCCATTGGACGATCGTGTCGCCGGACGCGCAAACATCCGATTCAACCGATCTGAGACTTCTTCCAACTCTCGAAACGGATCCCATCGTACGAGTGCCATGGTACCCTCCTTCTGGGTTTGCCTCTTGGACTGTTCGGTTATCGCTGCTGGCGCTGCGCCGACTCACCTGCCTAAATGGTAGATAAATCGGCCCGACGGGAAGTCAAGGGCCTGCGAAGCTCGTGGTAAATACAGGTGTTAGCGTTGATCGATGCGCACGTAGGGTCGATTGTGCTCGCCGGAGTAGATTTGGTCAGGACGGAACAACTTATTTTCCCGCAACTGCTCCAGCCAATGGGCGAGCCAGCCCGACACTCTGGACATCGCAAAGAGCGGTGTGAAGAGGTCTACGCCGATGCCCATTTTGTCGTAGATGATGCCCGAGTAAAAGTCCACGTTGGGATAGATGCCTTTGCTGTTCAAGGATTCTCCGGCCGCAGCTTCTACTGCCAATGCCACTTCATACAGCGGCGAGCTTCCCGACTCGGCAAACAGTCGGCGACAGAGTTGCTGGAGCACCGTCGCGCGAGGATCTTTCACCTTATAAACACGGTGACCGAATCCCATCAGTTTTTTCTTGCTCTCCATGGCGCGCGTCACATACGACCTCGCCTTCTCGGCGGTGCCGATCTCTCTGAGCATAACCACGACTTCTTCGTTTGCCCCCCCATGTAAAGGGCCTTTCAACGCGCCAATGGAAGACGCCACGACGGTATAGGGATCCGCCAGAGTCGACGCCGTCACCAATCCGGTAAAGGTAGACGCGTTCATCGTATGTTCGGCATGGAGAATGAGGCAGTCGTCGAAAATGTCGGCCCATAATGACGGCGCCACGAACTCTGTGAGCATATACAAAAAGTTTTCGCTGAAGCCAAGATCATCGCGGGGGGGAATGGGATCATCACCATGCCGCAGTCTCGCCCAGGCGGCTACGATCGTTGGTAACTTGGCGACGAGTCGGACCGCGCTCCAATAGTTATTCTCCACGTCCTTGACGTTGCGGCCTGGATAAAACATGCCGAGTGCCGCCACCGCCGCTTGCAGCGCGTCCATCGGATGGCCCTGTTCAGGCAAACATTTCAGCAAGTCGACGATGCGAAACTTGATGCGTCGATGATGGGTGACGTCCTTGTTCCATTGTTGGAATTCAATCGTCGACGGAAGGTGTCCGAAGAGAAGAAGATACGCTGTTTCCAGGTACGAGGATTCGGCGCACAGGGTCTCGACTCGAATCCCACGATACTCAAGAATCCCACGCTGGCCGTCCACATCGCTGATCGCTGACGTGGCGGCCGGAACGCCGGCTAAACCCGGCATGAAGTCATGCGGCATAATCCACCATCAATAAATAATAGAGACGAGGTACTGCGTTGATATGTTCCATTACCCTATCATAGCTCAGTCTCATTCTTGCATTGGAAAATCGTGATTGGCATACTGATCACAGCACCCGTGCGAGAGCCATCAGGCGATGTCGAAGCAGGAACGAGGCACGTGGATACGACGAGCAACCGTCATCGGCTGTCTGCTCATTCTGGTGACGGGATTCCTCGGGCCGTCTTCTGTCATGGCCAATGATGGCGTTGTGGCCTTCGCGGTGGTCAGCGAGGATCCCAAGGATACGGCGCGAGTGTCTGCCAGAATCGCCATTGACGGTGCGGTTTCAGAGGTGAGACTGCTGGCATCGGAACAGATCCTGTCCAACCTGATTTGGAAGAAACTGGAGATCTGTCATGCGCTCAAACTGGAAGGGCTCAAGTCTCCGGATGGCTTCCACGTACTGTCGGTCCGGGCCATTGATGCGGCCATGCTGCCAATGGTGTTACAGGGGTTTGCAGGAGATTGCCTGCTGCGAAAGGCCTTGGAGATCGCGCCTTTTGTCGATTGAGAGCTGGGGCCTCATCGATCAGATTACGCAGTCCGGGCAACGCTCGGGCTCCTGGTCTGAATCGCTTTCGTCCATCGTCAACGGGAACAATATCTCGCAGGATCGGCAGGGCCGAATTTCGAAATAGGGAACACCATGCTCATCAATCTCTGTGGGAAGGAGCAGCTCGCACGGATCATACCCTACAAGCCCTCCATCATTGAACTTCACGACAGCAAGGCGGTCATTAAAGGCTTCGAAGATGGCTTCCTGCCCCTTGCGCGCGAGAACATGGCCGAGCACAACAACCGGCTGCCCCTTGCGTTTGATCCGAAGATCTTTCAGGGTCCGCTGCGAGGCAGTGGTGCAGGCAAACTGACCGGCTGAGCTGGTTCCAACCCACGGCATAGACAATCCTATGGCACAATAGGTACTGTTTGGGATCTAATCATAGACTGAAAAAAATCGTCACGGCGCGTTTTTTCACCAAGGAGTTACAATGGCGGATATCACGATCTATCACAAACCAACCTGTACGACATGTCGGCAAGCAGTCCAGCTGCTCAAAGACAGCGGTCAAGCGTTCACCGCGATCAACTATTACGAACGCTCATTTACCAAGGCACAGCTCAAAGCTCTTCTCAAGAAGGCCGGCTTGTCCCCTCGTGACGTGCTCCGGACTAAAGAGGAGATCTACCAGGAGCTGAGTTTGGGGAAAAAACAACTCTCCGATGACGCGCTCCTTGATATGATGGTCCAGCACCCGGACCTTATTCAACGGCCGATTGTCGAAAAGGGCGACCAGGCGATGCTTGCGAGACCTGCCGATACGATCAAGAAACTCCTATAGGTTCTGAAGCGCGGAGCACCGGCTTCAGATGATGCCACACCACCGAGCGGGGCGCTGCAGAGATTAGGAATCAGGTGCTTCTTCCAAGGATCCCCACAGGACGGCCCGTGTACTTGGATCGACCGTCACGGCCAGCTTTCCATCCAGCGCGTCAAGCAGGACATCTCCGACCAGTAGGCGTCGCCATCCTTTTAGGAGGGATAGCTCCAGAGCATCGCGATCGGTCTTCGTATCGACCAATGCCTGCAGGTCCGCCGTAGTTGCCAGCAGGGTCGGCGCGATCTCTGCCTTGAGTGCACAGGCCTTCACGAGCGCCTGGAGTAGTTCGACCAGCCCGGTCGACTCCGGTTCCGGCTTGCGCTCTCTCGAGAGCACGGGCCAGGCGGAGGGAGGAAGCGCCAGGGCTGCCTGAATGGTGCTGAACAGAATCTCTCCATTGCGATCCGCCTCCAAGCTATGGAGGCCTCTTACTTTACGCAATTCGTCTGTCTGTCGTGGGGGATGCCGCGCCAGCTGGAGCAGAACTTCATCCCGGACGACCCGACTGCGAGGCACATTTCGACGTTTCGCTTCCCCTTCACGCCAGGCCGCGAGTTCACGAATGATCGCAGCCGACTTTGGCTTGAGCTGATCCCACCCTCGTATACGCTGATACCGTTCTTGCGGCTCGCGCCGAGCCTCGCCGACCGCCCCTTCGAGACGTGCAAACTCTTCGTGCACCCATGGCAGCCGTCCAAGCTTCGACAACCGGCTGTGCAAATGATCATGAATCGCCAAGAGAAAGGTCACATCCTCCAATGCATAGGCCAGTTGCTCATGAGACAGCGGGCGGGCACTCCAATTCGTAAAGGTATGGGCCTTCTCCAACTTCTTCCCATGCACTCGCTGGACGAGATTGGCATAGGCGACCTGCGAGCCAAACCCCACCATCGCCGCGGCAATCTGGGTATCGAAAAAGGGTTTGGGGATCTGGCCGGCATGGACCGTAAACAGATCGAGGTCTTGTCGTCCCGCGTGCACCACTTTTTCGACTCCCGGATCACAGACGATCTCCCAGAATCTATCCAGCGCTCCATTCGCCTGGACGGCAGGAAAATCAATGATGGCTGCCGTGCGTTCCGTCGCGACTTGAATGAGTTCGAGTTTCGGCACAAAGCTGTCTTCGCCCACGAATTCCGTATCTAATGCCAACCGCGGGCTATCTTTCAGTTGTTCGCACAACTCGCTCAACCCGGTTGCACTCGTAATGTAGTGATGCGGACTGGGTAGTGTCACAGGCCTGTCACTCAGAAGGGGAATAGGGTCGATCCGGAGGTCGCATTGGTTCCGTGTTGCTGAGACTGAGATATTCTTTGAGGAATTGATAGGCTTCCAGCATCCGACGGAGCTCAGGCTCTGAACTCCGGTCGCCGTTGTTCGAATCAGGATGGAGTTGCTTGGCTTTGGTGCGGAAGGCCGCCGTGACATCAGCGAGGGAACTACCGAACTCCACACCCATGATGGCGTAGGCATCCATCGCGTTATTCACCGTGCTCGGACTCTCTGAAAGGCTTCCACTTCCGCTTCCACTGGCAGCTTTGAGCATATCCGCAAGACTGACTCGTTTCCGCCGGCGTCGTGGGCGTTCACGAATTTCACTATCGAACTCGTCCCAACGATCTTCCACGAACTCCAGCCTCGACTCGAGCCGCATGGCGCCGCTGAGGTCCCGAACAACCTCCAGTTCCTCCTCGATTTCAATCAGCGACTTGATGACTTCCTCCAGTCCATGTTCGACCTGAAAAAACCCATCTACCCGTTCTTCCATCATCGTCTCAACCGCACATTCCAAACTCTCTTCGGTTTTCGATCGTAGGGAACCGATGCGCTTTTGCATCCCGCTCCGAAATTTCAGAAATTTTGCAGTTGAAAATGGCATCGAGCCCCTCTAACTCCTCAGGGGCTGCATTCTACCACAGCCACCGCTGCGGTCTGAAGGCTACAAAAACAGGTCGCGATAGAATAGGTCACCGGCGGAGGAGCTACTCGATTTCGACTGGATCGTCTGGCTTGGCCCGTCTTCTGGCGACTCCGGTCTCCCGGGCTGCGGCAGCGACTGCTCGAGCGACACGAGGGACGACTTCTTTATCGAAGACACTGGGAATGATGTACTCCTCGCTCAATGTGTTCTCTGGAATCACGTGGGCGATGGCCTGGGCTGCAGCCAACTTCATGGTTTCGTTGATCTCACTGGCTTGCACATCGAGCGCGCCTCGAAATATTCCAGGAAATGCCAGCGCATTGTTAATCTGGTTGGGATAATCCGACCGTCCCGTCGCGAAAATCGCGGCATGAGAGACCCCAAGCTCCGGCGGAACTTCTGGGTCCGGATTAGCCAGCGCAAATACGATTCGATCCTGCGCCATCGAGTCGAGAACCTCAGCAATAATGACATTACCGACCGAAAGTCCGATAAAGACATCGGCCTCTTTCAACGCATCACGCAACGTCCCTCTTGGGTTGTCTCGGGTCAAACAGGCACGAAGATCGGTACGGCAGGCGCGGAGTTGTTCCGCTTCTCCGTAGAGGATGATGCCCTCCTTGTCACAGCCCAGCAGATGCGTCACCCCGGCAGCCAGCAAGATGCGGCAACAGGCCGTACCTGCGGCACCCAGGCCATTGACGACGATACGAACTTGGTCCAGCTGTTTTCCCGTGACCTTGAGGGCATTGGTCAACGCAGCGAGTAGAACCACGGCCGTGCCGTGCTGATCATCATGCATCACCGGAATATCCAGCGATTGTTTTAGTTTCTGCTCGATCTCAAAGCAGCGCGGCGCGCTGATGTCCTCCAAGTTGATTCCGCCGAACCCTGGTGAGATCCCTTGAACGATCCGCACAATCTCATCCGGATCCTGGGTATTCACGCAGATGGGCCACGCATCGATACCGGCAAGTTCTTTGAAGAGCATCACCTTGCCCTCCAACACCGGAAGCGCCGCTTCGGGGCCAAGGTTACCCAACCCCAACACCGCGGACCCATCAGACACGACCGCGACGCTGTTGCTCTTGCTCGTAAAGGTATAGACCTTGGACTTGTCTTGAGCGATTGCTCGCGACACACGACCAACGCCCGGGGTATAGACCATCGACAGGACGTTTCTGGTACTGATTGGAAACTTGCTGCCGACTCGTATCTTTCCTCCGAGATGAAGCAGAAAAACGCGATCAGAAGCAGAAAGCACGGTGACATCGGGTAACTCGCCGAGACGAGCCACGACCTTTTCCCCATGCTCCTCGCTCTGCACGTCGAAGGTGATATCGCGAACCATGCGCGTTTTTGTTGCGGAGACAAGATCGACGGCCCCAAGATTCGCCTGCTCCTCCGCAAGGAGTGCTGCCACCTTGGCAAAGATGCCAGGCGTGTTCGACAGTTCCAGACGAACCGTCAATCGGTAGTTCGAATAGGGGCCGATTTCGCTCATAGATGTTGCTCATTTGTAGCTTATCACAACAACGACTACTGGCAAGAATTACGTAGCCGCACACATGCATAGGCCTCTTTTTCATTTTGCTATACGTTGACGCTGTTCTCGCCGCGATGCTAGGCTAATCGGATGTCATCGCCCTCTTCCGAAAAGCGAAATCCCAATCGGCTCATCCACGAAACAAGCCCGTATCTGCTCCAACATGCCCACAACCCGGTGGACTGGTACCCTTGGGGGCCAGAAGCACTGCAGTTGGCCAAAGACAAGAATCGCCCCATCTTGCTCTCCATCGGTTACTCCGCCTGCCACTGGTGCCATGTGATGGAACGGGAATCCTTTGAGAACGAGACGATCGCCGAACTCATGAACCGCTGGTTTATCTGTATTAAAGTTGATCGTGAAGAACGGCCTGATTTGGACGAAATCTACATGGCTGCGACAGTCGCCATGAATCACGGTCATGGGGGCTGGCCGATGACGGTGTTTTTAACACCGGATCAAGAGCCTTTTTTCACCGGGACCTATTTCCCACCGGAAGATCGATGGGGGCGCCCAGGCTTTGCCTCGGTTCTCAAGAAGATCGCCGACTATTGGGAGACACGCCCATCGGAAGTTCAAGCCCAGGCCAAGGAACTGACCCAACAACTACAGGGAGCACGCCAGATCCCCTCCCCCATCTCGATCAGTGAATCACTCCTCCAAGAAGCCGTGGGCCAATTCCAGGAAGAGTTCGACGAAGCTCATGGTGGATTTGGAACGGCCCCGAAGTTTCCTCCGGCCATGGGATTGTCGTTTTTGCTCCGGAGTCACCGACGCTCAGACGATCCCAGGACACTCGCGATGGTGACCAAGACCCTCGATATGATGGCGGCCGGAGGAATCTATGACCACATCGGTGGTGGCTTTGCCCGCTATTCGACCGACGCACGATGGTTGGTTCCTCACTTCGAAAAAATGCTCTATGACAATGCGCTCCTCGCTCGTGTCTATGTCGAGGCCTACCAAGTCACCAAGAAGCCGCTCTATCGACAGGTAGCAACCGAGATCCTCGACTATATCGGACGGGAAATGACCGGACCTGAGGGTGGAATCTATTCCTCCACCGACGCCGATTCCGAAGGAGTCGAAGGAAAGTTCTTCGTCTGGACACCTCAGGAAGTCGAGAACGTTCTCAAGAATGATGAGGACGCCCGACGTTTCTGTGCGCTCTACGACATCACAGCTTCAGGTAATTGGGAACACAAGAGCATCCCCAATCGCTTACGACCCATCGAAGAGGTGGCGAGACAACTCAACCTCACACCGGACGAGTTGATGGAAACCGCCTCCCGTGCAAAACCATTGCTCTATGAAGCCCGACGTCAGCGTATCCCTCCGGGGCTGGATGACAAAGTGATCACGGCATGGAACGGCATGATGCTATCAGCTATAGCTGAGGCGGCGCGCGTCTTCGGGGAAGCCCGCTATCTCGAAAGTGCCATGCAAACCGCCGATTTCCTGCTACGACGTCATGCCAAGCCCGATGGCCGGCTACTCCGCACCTCACGTGCCGAGCGCGCACACCTCAACGCCTATCTCGAAGACTACGCCTACCTGGCCGAAGGGCTCATCGACCTCTATGAAGCTGGTGCCACCGAATCGTACCTCCATGCCGCAGCCCGACTCGCGGAGTTCTTGATCACGGACTTTATGGATCAGGAGCAAGGCGGCTTCTTCACCACGGCGAAGCACCATGAATCACTCATTCTTCGACACCGGGAGGGTACCGACGGAGCGATTCCCAGCGCGAACGCCGTCGCCGCCTCAGCCCTTGCCAGACTGTCCTTCCACTTCGATCGCGACGAATGGCGCAACGCTGCAATTTCCGCCGTCCGAGCCTATGGGCGGCACATGACTCGCTATCCACGGGCCTTTGCCAAGAGTCTGGCGGTGGTAGATTTCCTCACGGAAGGACCAGTGGAACTGGCCATCGTGGCGAGCGAATCGGCCGAGAAGCTTCGTGCCCTTCGCGAAGCTGTGGCACAATGCTACCTTCCTAACCGCGTCGTGGCAACAGGATTGCCAGGGCAACCATCTTCTCTTCCCCTCCTGAAGAACAGATCAGCCATTTCCGGCAACGCAACTTTGTACGTGTGCCGGAATTATAGCTGCCGCCAACCGATCACCGACCCTCGCGTAGTCAAAGACGCATTGGCGAAGGAGTTGGCGACCATGCCGGGCAGCCATGACGAACCGAAATTATTGCAGGGCGCCGCCCTCCCAGGGCATGCCACAAGCCAAGGCACCGCGGCCTATGCTTCCCGCACAATGGCGCGAGACGGGGCATCCGATTTAATACACGCGTTTACGACATTGGGCACAACTGGTCTAACCACCACACGTATAGGATTCGGCACGTACCGAGTCGATATGCACAACGCGGAACATCGCGAAGCTCTGAAACAGTCCTTACGGACATCGTGCAATCTGATCGACACCTCAACGAATTACATGGACGGCGACAGCGAACGGTTGGTGGGATCCGTGCTGGCTGAACTTGTGGCATCAGGCGAGATCCGACGCGAGGACCTCATCGTGATCTCGAAAATCGGGTATGTGCAGGGAGAGAATCTAAAGCTTGCAGAGTCCCGAGAAAAAAGTGGCCGCCCCTACCCTGAGGTTGTCAAATACGGAGATGGGATCTGGCACTGCATCCATCCGGAGTTTCTCGCGGACCAATTCACACTGTCCCTCGATCGGCTTGGCCTGACCACGCTGGATGTCTGCCTGCTCCACAATCCTGAATATTTTTTATCGGAAGCCAAACATCGCGGCGAAACAGACTTGGAGAAACTCCGTGCAGAGTTTTATACCCGACTCGAACGAGCCTTTGTCTACTTTGAATCTCAGGTTTCGGAGGGGCGACTACAGTATTATGGGGTCTCCTCAAACACCATCGGTTCTCCCAGTGACGATCCGGAAGCGAACTCACTCGCGCGCATGATCTATGCGGCGAAGCTCGCAGCGACATCAGTGGGGTCGGCTCACCATCATTTCCAGGTGCTTCAGTGCCCGATGAATCTCTTCGAATCCGGCCCTTCGCTGACCGCCAATACCGGCCCCTCTCATGCTCAAACTGTCCTTGAACATGCTCAGCAGAACCATATCGCGATTTTGGTGAATCGACCGTTAAATGCCATGCTAGGGCCGAACAGAATGCTACGCCTTGCCGATCTGCCTCTCGAAGACCATCCCATCGATTTCAATACACATCTCGGGGGACTGGGTGCGCTTGAACAGGAATACCGGAACTCCATCGCGCCCCATATCCAAGGCACTGGGACTGAAGTGGCACCAATGGAATTCTTCAATTGGTCGATCGAACTGCAACGGCTACGTCCCCAGATTCAGGGACTGGAACATTGGGAACAGATCGAACATCGCATGATCGCTCCCCGCATCAACCAAGTATTCCAGCTGCTTGACCAGCGACTTTCAGGAGATACGGCTGAACAGTGGGGAAACTGGCGCCAGCGCTATGTTCCTGAGCTCCTGACCCTGCTGCGCGGCCTCCGGCATGAAGCGACCGTGCGAAGTCGAACCCAAACCGACCAAGTCACCCAAGCAATTGACCCGTTCTTGCCAGCATCGCGCCGAGCCTCCTCTCTCTCTCAGAAGGCGCTATGGCTCCTCGCCAGCACGCCAGGAGTCACCTGCGTTCTGAACGGCATGCGGACGCCTCGGTATGTTGAGGATACCCTCTCCGTGTTGAAGTGGGAACCGCTCAAAGAGATCCAGCCCATCTATGAAGCCGCAAGAAAGCTGCCTCGGTGACGCTCACCTCATTGTTTCATTCTTGAAGATCTTGTAGTAGTTCTGCTCCTTCCTGGAGTGAATACCTCGAGTACCATTTCCTGCACACAGATGAGAGGCCTGACCTTCTTTGTGCTGCCCTGGCGCATGCACCTATCACAACGCAACATTTAACACATGGCTTCTTGACAGTTCCTCACTCATTCACTAAGGTTCATCCGTCTTACCTTGTAGGGTATTCTTTGTCTAAACTTGCCGTTATCGATATCGGAACAAATTCCATCCATATGGTACTGGTGGACATTCTGCCGGATGCCAGCTTCAAGATTCTTGATCGATTCAAAGACATGACGCGACTGGGTAACGGCGCGTTTGCGAGCAAACGACTCGCCGACGAGGTCATGGCCAGAGCGCTAGAAGTTCTGAAGACGTTGGTGACGCTCGCCCGTAACAAAGGGTTTGACCGTGTCATCGCCGTTGCCACCAGCGCGGTGCGCGAGGCCGAAAACGGCGGTGACTTTATCTCGATGATCATGGAAGAAACCGGCCTGAGAGTGCGCGTGATCAGCGGGACAGAAGAAGCTCGGTTGATCTTCCTAGGGGTCAAAAACAGTATCGCACTCACGGACAAGCCCACATTGGTCGTCGACATCGGCGGCGGTTCAGTAGAACTGATCGTGGGCAATCGCGAAGGAATGATGCATGGAACAAGCCTGAAACTCGGTGCGATCCGATTAGCTGAACAGTACCTTCCCAAAACTCCACCGTCAGAGCAGATGATGCGCGCCCTTAAGCAGGCCGTGCTCTCTCACTTGCGCGAGGCTGTGACATCGTTTAAGACGAACAAGTTTCTCTCGCTCGTCGCCACTTCCGGTATGGCCGGCAACATCGGTGAGGTGATCCATCTGCGCCACACCGGACGACCACTGCCACAGCACAATCTTGCGACGGTGTCACTCAAAGATATCCGTGCCCTCGAAACAGAGCTGGCTCAAGCGTCAGTGAAGGCTCGCGTGGCCATTCCAGGCCTGGACCCCAAACGTGTCGATACCCTCCTCCCGGCAACCGTCCTACTCCGCTGCCTCTTGGAGCTGTCCGGTCTCAATGAGTTGACGTTATGCGACAAGGCTATTCGCGAGGGGGTGATCTACGATTTCATCGTGCGACATCGCGAGGGTCTGAAGGCTGAAAACGAGATTCCCGACATTCGTCGTCGCAACGTGATCGGCCTCGCGCGCCGTTGTCATGCGCCTGAAACGCATTCGCTGCATGTGGCCGAGCTCGCCCTAAGTCTCTTTGATCAGATGCAGCGGGTACATCGTTTAGGGCCGCGAGAACGGACCTGGCTGGAATACGCCTCGATCTTGCACGACGTGGGATATCTTATTAATCCACGGCAGCATCATAAGCATGCCTATTACCTCATCACACATAGCGATTTAGCCGGGTTGGCTGCAGAAGAAATCGACGTGATTGCCACCGTCGCCCGCTACCACCGGCGCGCCCTGCCGACCCTCAAACACAAAGAATTTGACCGGCTCACACCTCGCTTCCAACGGGCAGTCAAGATTCTTGCGGCCTTATTACGGATCGCCGACGGACTTGATCGCACTCATTTCTCTCTGGTCCGAGCCGTGAACGTCAGGTTTGGAAAACAGATCATGATCGAGGTTCACCTCACAGGCGATGCGGAGATGGAGTTGTGGGCGGCGAAGAGTCGAGCCGATCTGTTCGAACAGATATTCCACCGACGGATCCAATTCTCACAAGTGTTGTTGAGAACCAGCAAATCATGAATGAACCTCACGCCATCACGACGGCATCTCACCCTTACCCCGGCAAGCTGATCATCGTCGAAGGCATCGATGGATCAGGAAAGAGCACGCAACTACAACTCTTGCACAAGTGGCTCGAGTCGAAAGGCTATAAGGTCTTCTTTACCGAGTGGAATTCCTCCGAATTGGTGAAGGAGACCACGAAACGAGGGAAGAAATCAAAAAGCCTTACCCCGACAACATTCAGTTTACTGCACGCCACGGACTTTGCCAGCCGGCTCTATCATCATATTCTTCCTCCCCTGAAAGCCGGGATGATTGTCTTGGCTGATCGCTATATGTACACGGCGTTCGCACGCGATGTCGTCCGCGGTGTGTCGGCTGAGTGGGTCCGCAAACTCTATGCCTTTGCCATCAAACCTGATATGGCGTTTTATTTCAAGGTTCCGATTGAAGTCGCCATCTCTCGACTCCTGCGAGGGACACGTGGTCAGTTCAAGTACTATGAAGCCGGTATGGATATGAATCTGAGTCCCGACCTGACCCAGAGTTTTCAGATCTTCCAGTCGCGGATTCTCACAGAATACGACAAGATCGTAGACGAATTCGGTCTCTTAACGATGGATGCGACCCAAGACATCGAGACGCAACAGGAGCTCATGCGGACGCTGGTGTCTGATACCCTGCGTGGCTACAAACCCAAACGAGGTACCTATGGTCGACGCACGCTTTTTTGGCGACGGTTTGACGTACATAAATCCGAGTGAGCTCAAAGGAAAACTGATCGCCGTTGAAGGGACCGACGGAGTCGGCCGCTCGACTCACATTGAGCTCTTACAGGAATGGTTGGAGGTCCAAGGGTATGGGGTGATCACGACCGGATGGACTCGATCCAATCTCATGTCCAAAACAATTGAAATGGCCAAAGCCGGCAATATCGTCGACCGATGGTCTCTCAGCCTGCTCTATGCAACGGATTTTGCTGACCGCCTGGAGCACCAGGTCATTCCTGCTCTCCGATCGGGGTTTGTCGTCTTGGCGGATCGGTACATCTACACGGCGCTCGCGCGCGATTTCGTGCGCAGCGCCGATCGCACATGGATTCGCGATGTATTCGGGTTCGCGCCGATTCCAGACCTTGTGTGCTACTTGCGGATTGATGTCGAGACCCTGGCGCTTCGTGTCATCGAAACCACTGGTATGAATTACTGGGAATCCGGCATGGATCTTCGCTTGGGAACCGATCTCTATGATAGTTTCAAGAAATACCAATCCCTCTTAATCGAGGAATTCGACAAAATGGCGATTGAATTCGGCTTCAATGTCGTCGACGCAAGAAAATCGCCAGAAGACATCCAGAACGAGCTCAAAGGCTATATCCTCCCCGTGCTGCAGAACCACAAGCCAGTTGTCGGCGCGGGACGGGGCGGGACCTAGCCCGGATAATTCACGACTGGTGAGATAAAAAAGCCATCAGGCCTCCCATCTGTGCTATAGGAGCGGTGTTCAGGCGCTTCGATAGACCGAGAAGAGGAGACCCGATGGCGACAGACTGTATAC
>Ga0224505_10000108_pt1 | contig 63409 bp, 70 predicted proteins | sample SF_Jan12_sed_USG_FD_169102 | JGI IMG/M metagenome (GOLD analysis project Ga0224505, IMG submission 169102) | Sediment microbial communities from San Francisco Bay, California, United States - SF_Jan12_sed_USGS_4_1 | ecosystem: Environmental > Aquatic > Marine > Sediment | place: USA: California...
CGGGCGATTCGACCGTCGACGAGATGGTGCGCTCGACCGAGCGGGGGTTGCTGGTGACGCGGTTCCACTACACCAACATCGTGAACCCCATGGAATCGTCGATCACCGGCATGACGCGTGACGGGACGTTCCTGATCGAGAACGGAGAGGTGGCCGGGCCGGTGCGCAACCTCAGGTTCACGCAGTCGATCCTCGGGGCGCTCGCAAGCGTGACGATGGTGGGACGCGACGCCCACCTCGCGAGCGAGTTCTTCTTCAGCGCCTCGCGCGTGCCGGCGCTCAAGATCGGCGAGTTCCACTTCTCAGGCGTCAGCGACCACTGAGGTCGGGGCGCGTGGGGGCCGCGTTCGACTCGCGCTCTCGCTTGGCCTTGCGCACGACCCGCACGACGATCCACAGGCCACCGAAGAACGACGCGATCACGCCGACCACGAACACGACGGCCACACTGCCGAAGATCCAGAGCCAGTCGCCGACGCACCCGAGATCCGCATCGTCGGCGAACCTCTGCATCGTGACGGAGTCGCCGCCTGCGTCGATCACCCTGTCTGACCTGAGGCTCGAAGGCCGGAACTCGACGTCGACCTCGGGCAACGACCCCGCGTATTCGACCGTCGCGACGTAGGCGTCGCCGGGGCGCAGCGGTTCCTCCAATGCGTGGGTCTCGACCAGCAGCGGGGGCTCGCGGCCGACCACGAAGGTCGTCGGGTACTCGTTTCCGCCACCTTCCACGCGCCAGCGGACGGCCCCGTCGAGGTCGGCGACCTGTACCGCCACGATCAGCGAATCGGTGCATGTCGGTGCGAGGATCACGGCGTTCCCTCGCCGGTTCGCACGCACGCCCGCGGTCGGATGCGACGAAACCGTGCACGCCGGCGCCAGGGCCGCCAGCGCGAGTGCGGCGAGGATCGGCGTGGAGTGGCGCACGGGAGTGTTGTACGACGGCCGGGAGCCTCGACGCGGTAGGCTGACCGCACCGATTCCGATGAGTGTCCGTCGAGGAGGCGCAGTGTGATGCAGGTCGCGGACGTGATGCACACCGATGTGAAGACGGCCGAGACCGAGGACACCTTCGCCGACGTGGCCAAGACGATGCGCACGAACGGCATCTCGTCTGTGGTCGTGCTCGAGGGCAAGAAGCTCGTCGGCATCGTGACCGAACGCGACATCGTGAACCTGGTGGCCGCCGGCGGCGATCCCCACACCGTCAAGGTCGCGCATGGCATGACGCGACGCGATCTCGAAACCATCGGCCCGAAGATGGACCTGACGGACGCGGCCGAGCACATGGTGGAACGCAACATCCGCCACCTGCCCGTCGTCGATCGCGCGAAGGTGGTCGGCATCGTCTCGATCCGCGATCTCACGAGATGGGCAGCCGAGGAACTCGCGAGCGGAGCGGAGATGCCCGACATCGCGAGGAGTCACAAAGCCCTGCAGGCGGCCAGCGAGCTGCAGAAGCAGCGGCGCAAGGGCGCCTGAGCAGACAGCACCCACCTATTCCTTCGACGCGCGCTCGAAGGCCTTCGTCGGGTCGTGCAGCGAACCCAGGGCCGCGACGTCGCGCGGGAAGAACAGCGCGAGGGTCCAATCGAGCACGACGCGAACCTTCCGATTCAGCGTCGGAAGCTGCAGCAGGTGATAGGTGCGGGCGAGGAACCATGCCGGGAAGCCACGAAGGCGCACCCCCAGCACCACGGCCACTCCTTTGTACCGCCCCAACGAACACAGGACGCCGAGCGCCTTGAAGCGGAACGGTTCGACCTCGCGGCCCTCGAGGGTCGCGAGCAGGTTCGACGCGAGCCGCTTCCCTTGTCGGGTCGCGAACTGAGCCGAGGGCGGGCAGAAGCCGCCTCCCAGCAAGTCGGGCACCGCCGCGGCGTCGCCCGCCCCCCAGATGACTCCCTCGTGGCCGTCGACCCGCATCGCCGCGTCGACCCGCAGTCGCCCCATGTCGTCGATGGGCAGTTCCGACAGCGCCGCGAGCGGCTCGGGCTTGACCCCCGCCGTCCACACCAGCGTTTCGGCGGGGAACGTCTCGCCGTCACTCAAGCGCACGACGCCACCCTCGACGGAATCGAGCCGTGTCCCGGTCCTGATCTCGATGCCACGGCTCCGGAGCTCCCGCGCCGCGTAGCCACCGAGTCCGGAGCCGATCTCTGGCAGGATCTCGTCACGTGCCTCGACCAACACCCAGCGGAGCTCCTCTGCCCTCACGTCCGGGATGTGCTTGATCGCCCATCGCACGAGGTCTTCGAGCTCTGCCAACGCTTCGACCCCCGCATACCCTGCCCCGACGAACACGAAGGTGAGCGCGGCTCGGCGCCGGGGGTCGCGCGGCGGGCGTTGCGACGCCGCCTCCAACCGTGCCAGCACGTGGTTGCGCAACAGGATCGCCTCGCCGAGGCTCTTGAATCCGATGCCGTGGCGCGACAATCCGGGGACGGGGAGCGTTCGCGAGCGCGAGCCGGGCGTGAGCACCAGCTGGTCGTATCCAAGCTCGAAGCGGTCGCCGTCGACCCCTCGCAGGTGCAGCAGCCGCGCGGCTGCTTCGACCCGCTCGACCTCCCCGACCACGACCCGGGCACGCCGAACCGCGGTGCGCAGGGGCACCACGACGTGCCGCGGCTCCAACGTGCCGCCGGCCGCTTCGGGCAAGATCGATTGATAGAGGAAGACGTTCTCGGTGGAGACCAGCGTGAGGGAATGCCCAGCCTTGCGCAGCGGGTGCTGCAGGCCCCTGGCGACGCCCAATCCGGCGGCGCCTCCTCCGACGATCACGACGTGCATGCCTCGACGTTACGACCACGAGCCCAACACGTCGGGCACCTCGGCGAGATCGTTGACCCACGCGTCGGTCTCGTCGAGTTGTGCAGGCGTCGGATCGTCGGGCGCCTCGCCGCGCAGCACCCACACCGAGCGCATGCCAGCTGTCCGGGCCGGCCGTACGTCGTAGTCGAGGCGATCGCCGACCATCGCGGTGCGGGCCGGCGAGACTCCGGCCGTGTAGAGCACGTGTGAGAACAACTTCGGGTCTGGCTTCGACAGTCCGAGGTCGTCGCTCACACCCCACACTTCGAAGAACCGCGTGAGCCCGTCGCGCTCCATCGCCGCGCGAACCGACGACGGCTGATTCGCGATCACCCCCAATCGGAAGCGCCCTTCGATGGCCTCGAGACACGGCACGACGTCGGGATACAGCGCGCTAGGCGGATACGCCCAGTACCGAGAGGCGCGAGCCTCGACCGATGCGAGATCGGCGTCCGGACCCAGGAACCGCCTCGTGAGCCTTCGCCGGAAGGACTCCGACTGCGCCGCACGCGCCGCGGCATATTCCAGGTCGAACGCTTCGTCGGTGAACTCCGCGCCAGACTCCCGCAACGCCCGCTGCCACGAGCGTGCGTACACCGAGTCGTCGTACATGACGCCGCCGATATCGAAGAACACCATCTCGAGAGGGCCGTTCGTCACGCGCGCATGGTAGCCGCACGGATCCGCTCGGTCGGGTGTCGTGGATGCGACACGCGTTGCGTCAAGCTCGCGACAGACCTCACATGATCCGCGCCGTACGGTTCGGTCATGGCGTTCCTGCTGGGACGTGCGCTGTTGGTGAGCGGAGCGGTCGATGAGACCGAGATCCGCACCGCCTTCGCGTTCGAGACCGTGGTCCGCGAGGGTGACCCGGGCGAGGGTCTCTACCTCGTGCGCTCGGGTTCCCTGCTCGCAACCATCGAGCGCGGCGACGAGCGCCACATCGTCGGACAACTCGGCCCCGGCGACGTCTTCGGCGAGCTCGCCCTGCTGCGGGACGGCAGTCACGTCGCCGCCACCGTCACGGCGGTACGCCCGTCGTCCACAGCATTCCTGCCGACCCACCGTGTCTGCGAGCTGATGTCGGCGAACCCCACAGTCGCCCAGGCCATCATGAGCGCACTCGATGCCCACCAACGCCGCATCATCCAGGTACTGAGTACCGTCGTGGCGAGCTGAATCGGCCCCAGATGTCCCCGGCCCTCTCGCGGTCGCGGTCGCCGCCGGCCTTCGAGCGCCCCCGCACGCGGAAGACGCAGGGGCTTCGCCGCGACCGGCTGATCCGCCGTTACCGCCTGGCTCGATGTTTCAGCTCAGCGACGAGTTCGGCCGGCGTGGTCTCGCACCCGAGTCGGAAGTCGTACCTCGCGCCGTGGCAGTCACTCGACCCCGTGGGAACGAGGTCGAGGCGCTCGGCCATCTCGCGGTAGCGTGCCCGGGTATCGACATCGTGGTCGGGATGGTCCACCTCGAGTCCAGCCATGCCACCGTCGGCCATCTGCTCGATCAGCTCGTCGGGCACCGACCCGTTGCCCTTCCACATCGCGGGGTGGGCAAGCACGCAGGCGCCGCCCGCCTCGCTGATCAGCCGCATCGCATCCGTGGGATGCAGCGCGTGTTTGGGCACATAGGCGATGCCACCGTCGGCGATGTACCGATCGAAGGCCTCCTTCTCGGTCTCGACGATGCCCGCCTCGACCATGGCCTGGGCCACGTGCGGACGTGCGATGAGATCGTCGCCTGATATGCGCCGGACGCTCTCGAAGGAGATGTCGAATCCGGCGTCCTGCAGCTTCTCGATCATCATCTCGCCACGGCGGAACCGCGTGTCGGTGAGACGTTGCAGCTCCTCGCGCAGCGGCTCGTTCGTCGGGTCGACCCAGTACCCCAGCACATGCAGACTGGCCGCGTCGTACTCGGCCGAGAACTCGACACCAGGAACGATCTCGACGCCGGCCTCGAGCCCGGCCACCATTGCCTCTTCGAGACCGGCGAACGTGTCGTGGTCGGTGACGCCGATGCCGGCGATGCCCCGCTCGCGAGCGAGGTGCACGTTGTGCGTGGGTGATTCGGTCCCGTCACTGAAGGTCGAATGCGTATGTAGGTCGTAACCGCTCATGAGCAGATGTTCCCAGACGGGCAGGTCCGGCAGGTGCGGACGCTCGGCCGAGAAGGCTGGGGCTCAGGGAGCCGGCCTCACGAGCGCCGAACCGATCTCGTCCACGGTGCGGGACCCTGTCAACGCCATCGCGTTCTCGAACTCGAGGCGCAGTATCTCGAGCACGCCGGCGACGCCCGCCTCCCCTTCGGCCGCGAGCCCCCAGATCGTTGGGCGCCCGACCAGCACTGCCGACGCACCGAGAGCCAGCGCGATGAGCACGTCGGTGCCTCGGCGCACCCCGCCGTCCATCAGCACCGGCACGCGGCCCGACACCTGCGCCGCGACCTCGGGCAACGCTTCGAGCCCAGCCGGCGAGCGATCGAGCTGTCGCCCGCCGTGGTTGGAGACGACGATCGCGTCGGCTCCGGCCTGGACGGCGAGTTCCGCGTCCTCCGCCGTGAGCACGCCCTTCACGATCACAGGAAGTCCTGCGGCGCGGCCCTTGATCCATGCCAGGTCGTCCCAGGAGATCGACGCGTCGAAGATGTAGTCGCTGTCGCCGACGCCGAGCGGCATGACGAATCCGCTGCGCGTATCACGGCGTCGCAGCCCACTCACCGGGAAGTCGACCGTCCAGCAGATCGCCTCGTAGCCGGCGGCGACGACACGCTCCAGCATCGAAGCGGTGAACGCCCTGTCCTCGGCCACGTACAGCTGCCACCATTTCGGGCCTCCACCCTCCGCCTGCACCTCGTCGAGCACCGACTCGGCCGTCGACGACACGATCATCACCGTGCCGGCAGCGGCGGCGGCGCGAGCCGTGGCCAGCTCGCCGTCGGGATGCGCGAGGCGCTGGTACGCCCACGGCGCCACCAACACCGGGGATCGCACCGAGACGTCGAGCACGCTGGTCGACGTGTCGGGGTGGGCGCCGACGCTCCGTAAGAACCGGGGACGAAGCACCCATCGATCGAACGCGCGGCGATTCTCCCGCAGCGTCCACTCGTCGCCGGCTCCGCCCTCGTAGTAGTCCCAGACGTCGGGGGGCACGGCTGCGCGCGCGACCGGCAGGTAATCCTCGACCGTGACGTATCTCGGTGGCTCGCTCATGGACGCGCAGATGCTACGGCCGAGCCGCCGGGCCCCTCGATCGCACCCGGCCGGCCCCCATGTCGCGCGAGAGTCCTCGAGAGGTCTCCCGCACGGCAGCGAGCAGCGTGGCCGACACGCGCCCGTCGGGAACGAGCCGTTCGACCGGCCCGACGACCCCGATCGCCCCCACGGAGTGACCCATGTCATCGAAGACCGGCGCTGCGATCTCGGCTTCGCCGACGATCGCCTCCTGGTCCTCGAGGGCGACGCCCGCGGTGGCGACGGTGGCGAGCGACTCCTCGAGCGTCGCCGGGTCGGTCACGGTACGCCCGGTCAACGGGACGAGTCCGGAGTCGAGCAGCGATCGACGCTGAGCATCGGGAAGGTAGGCGGCGATCGCCTTGCCCAGCGCGCACGCATGCCAGGGGATCGACGCTCCCACCTCGAGGATCTGCACCGAGTTGTCCGGGCGGAACACGTGGTGCACGATCAGCACGTTCGAACCATGCAGCACGCCGACACGGACGGCCTCTGCCCCACGAGATGCCAGTGAGTCGGCCCACAGCAGCGACCGCGCCCGCAGCTCGTGGTTGTCGAGGAACGCGTTCCCCAGCTGCAGCATCGCCGGTCCCAGCCGATACTTGCCGGTTTCAGGATCCTGCTCGACCAGCTCCTGCGCTTCGAGCGTGCGCAGCAGGCCGTAGGCGGTTCCCTTGGCCAGACCGAGCCGCTCGGCGACCTCGGTGACGCCCAGACGCCACGAGCCGGCGCCCAGCAGCTTCAGGATGCGGGCGGCGCGTTCCACGGACTGGATCGTCGCGCGACGTGGTCCACCGTCCGGCGTTGCGAGGCTCATCGTTCGCCGTCCAGAGCGCCGGCGAGCGCCGCGAAGAGGGAGGCCGTGGAGGTAGCGCCCGGATCCTGATGCCCGACGCTGCGTGGTCCCAGGTACGAGGCCCGTCCCTTGCGGGCCTGCATCGGCACGGTCGCTCGCATCCCATCGCGGGCGGCCTCGACCGCCTTCCGTGCAGCGATCGCCGCGTCGCCGCCGGCGCGCAGCTCGCGCTCGAACGCCGTGAGCGCGGGCGCGTAGGCGTCGACGATCGTCTTGTCGCCCTCCTCGGCCGCGCCGAGCTTCTGGATCCCACCCAACCCGACCCGCAGCGCCGTCAACAACGCCTCGCCGTCGAAGACCTGCGCATCGCCGAGCGATTCGCCTGCTCGCCTGAGGCACGTGCCGTACAAGGGCCCGGCGGCGCCGCCGACGCGGTAGATGAGTGTCCCGCCGACACGGATCAAGAGCTCGCCGGGCGGCAGATCGGTGGTCGCGTCGAGGTCGATCACGGCGGCCGAGAACCCGCGATCCATGTTGACGCCGTGATCGGCGTCGCCGATCGCGGCGTCGAGCTGGGTCAGGAAGTCCCGGTTGGCTGCCATCTCATCCGCGGAGCCTCGAACCCATCGACGGATCGTGGTGTGGTCGTACACGGCGGGCCCCGAAGGGCCCTCGGAAGCTCGCTCCGTCACAGTCGGTCACATTCGATCTCGGTCCGCCACCTGTCAACCGTGCACCGCATGTGTTCGACTATATCGAACACTGTTTGCCAATACCGAATGAACCTACGCTTCTTGGTAGATTTGACAGATGTTTGCGAACGGAGTTGGCTAGCCCCCAACATGACCCTGAGTGGCGGGGTCGCGAACGGAGGGGGTGGTCGCTCAGATGTTCCTCGGAGAGGTAGTCGGTACGGCGTTGCTGGTGCTGATCGGCGACGGTGTCGTGGCCGGAGTGCTCCTCAACAAGTCGAAGGCCCAGAACTCCGGCTGGGTGGTGATCACCTGGGCATGGGCGATGGGCGTGTTCATCGGCGTGCTCGGCAGCCTCGCCGTCGAAGGCGGTGTCGGCCACATCAACCCGGCAGTCACGCTCGGACTCGCGTCGATCGACCTCTTCCCATGGGAAGACGTGCCGACGGCGATCGCCGGACAGTTCCTCGGCGCGTTCATCGGCGCGGTGCTCGTGTGGCTCGCCTACCTCATGCACTGGGGCGAGACGGAGGACGCGGGCCTGAAGCTCGCCGTCTTCTCGACCGGTCCTGCCATCCGAAACACCCCGGCGAACCTGATCACCGAGATCATCGGCACCTTCGTGCTGGTGTTCAGCGTGCTCTCGATCGGCGGATTGGCTCTCGGCCCGGACGCCCTGAGCGGCGCCCTCGCAACGGGCGCTCTGCCAGTTGCCTTGCTTGTGCTGGCGATCGGCATGGCGCTCGGCGGACCGACCGGATATGCCATCAACCCGGCCCGCGATCTCGGGCCGCGCATCATCCACGCCGTCCTGCCGATCCCCGGCAAGGGCAGCTCGGACTGGGCCTACTCCTGGATCCCGGTCGTCGGGCCCATCGCCGGCGGGGTGATCGGTGCACTGGCAGCGAAGGCGATCTTCGACCTGTAGGACCGGATGACGGGAGGACCCCCCCTTCCCGTCGTCTCCCGACCACGCCGGTGAGGGATCGCTCGCCGGCCGGAAAGCGAGGCGCTGTGCCATGAAGAAGCTGATCAACGACCCGGCTGACGTCGTCAGGGAGGAGTTGCAGGGCATCGAGGCGGCCCACCCTGACCTCGTGAAGGTCGCATACGACCCGTTCTACATCGCCCGGGCCGACGCCCCGGTCAAGGGAAAGGTCGCGCTGGTCTCGGGTGGTGGTTCGGGCCACGAACCGATGCACGGTGGGTTCGTCGGCATGGGCATGCTCGATGCCGCCTGTCCCGGCGAGGTCTTCACCAGCCCCACCCCCGACCAGATGGAAGCCGCCACCAAGGCCGTCGACGGCGGCTCTGGCGTCGTTCACATCGTCAAGAACTACACCGGCGACGTGATGAATTTCGAGATGGCGGCTGAACTCTGCCGCGCCGAGGGCGCCGAGGTGGAATCCGTGGTCGTCGATGACGACGTGGCCGTGCAGGATTCGCTCTACACGGCGGGGCGTCGCGGTGTCGGGGCAACAGTGTTGATGGAGAAGATCGCCGGCGCCGCAGCCGAACAGAAGCGCCCCCTCAAGGAAGTCGCCGACATCTGCCGCGACGTGAACTCCAACGCACGATCGATGGGCATGGCGCTCACCTCGTGCACGGTGCCGGCAGCGGGCTCGCCGACGTTCGAGTTGGGTGATGACGAGATCGAGATGGGGGTCGGCATCCACGGCGAGCCCGGTCGCGATCGCATGAAGATGAAGACCGCCTCGGAGATCGTGGACATGATGGCCACGGCCATCGTCGACGATGCACCGTTCTCCAACGGCGATCAGGTGCTCGCCTTCGTGAATGGCATGGGCGGTACGCCCTTGATCGAGCTGTACGTGGTCTACAACGAATTGAACAAGTTCCTCGCGGGGCGCGGGATCACGATCGCGAGGAACCTGATCGGTTCCTACATCACATCGCTCGAGATGGCAGGGTGTTCGATCACGCTGCTGAAGATGAACGATGACTTCACGCGGCTGTGGGACGCGCCGGTGAAGACCGCGGGCCTGCGGTGGGGAGTCTGATCTCATCGCCCGAAGCCGAGCCAAAGGGGTGAGCGAAGAGGTGAGCGTCTCTTACGACGATGTGGTCGCGTTGATGAAGACGTATGCGGCGGCGATCGCCGAGAACAAGCAATCCCTGACCGAACTGGATTCTGCGATCGGCGACGCCGACCACGGCATCAACATGGACCGCGGTTTCCAGGCGGTGATCGGCAAGATCGATACCGTCACGTCCGGAGATATCGGAGCCCTCTTCAAGACCGTCGGCATGACCCTCGTGTCGACCGTGGGCGGCGCCGGAGGGCCGCTCTACGGCACGCTGTTCCTGCAACTCGGCGTCGCCACGGCGGGCAAGGATCGGATCACGGCCGAGGACTGGTCTGCCGCCCTCACGGCGGCGGTCTCCGGCGTACAGGCACGAGGCAAGGCCGAATCGGGCGACAAGACGATGGTCGACGCGCTGATCCCGGCACGCGACGCATTCGCGGCCGCCCTGACCGACGGAGCGGATCTGCCCGCGGCGCTCCGTCGGTCGGCCGACGCCGCCGAGGCGGGTATGACGGCCACGATCCCGCTCGTGGCTCGCAAGGGGCGCGCGAGCTACCTCGGGGAACGCAGCGCCGGACACCAAGACCCGGGTGCGACTTCGAGCGCCCTCTTGCTTCGTACCGTCGCCGACGCTTGGGCCGGCGACGCATCGACAACCACCGAGGAGGCCCACGATGGCTGAGTACGTCGGTGCCCTCGACCAGGGCACAACGAGCACGCGATTCATGATCTTCGATCACAGCGGCAACGTGGTCGGCATCGACCAGAAGGAGCACGAGCAGATCTTCCCCAAGCCGGGGTGGGTGGAGCACGATCCCGCCGAGGTTTGGGCTCGCAGCCAGGACGTGATCGCGGGGGCGCTCAAGGAAACGAGCATCCCTGCCGGCGACCTCGCGGCCATTGGCGTCACGAATCAGCGTGAGACGACGGTCGTATGGGACCGCTCCACCGGGCAGGCGATCCACAACGCGCTCGTGTGGCAGGACACGCGCACCGACCAGATCTGCAACGAGCTCATGGCCGACGGGGGCCAGGATCGCTTCCGGGACCAAACGGGACTGCCGATCGCGACGTACTTCTCCGGCCCGAAGGTCCGCTGGATCCTCGACAACGTCGACGGGGCCCGGGCCAGAGCCGATGCGGGAGAGCTCGCGTTCGGCAATATGGACACCTGGTGCATCTGGAACCTGACCGGCGGCATCGAGGGCGGCCAACACGTCACCGACGTGACGAACGCGAGCCGCACGATGCTGATGGACCTCGAGACACTCGATTGGGACGACGGATTGCTGGACACGATCGGCGTCCCGCGGACGATGCTTCCCGAGATCCGCTCATCGAGCCAGGTCTACGGCGACGCGGTTGGACTCGCGGCCGGAGTGCCCGTCGCGGGTGACCTCGGCGACCAGCAAGCCGCGCTGTTCGGCCAGACGTGCTTCGACGTCGGCGAGGCGAAGAACACCTACGGCACCGGCTCGTTCCTGCTGTTGAACACAGGCACCGAGCCCGTCCCGTCGAAGAGCGGCCTCATCACGGGAGTCGCGTACAAGATCGGCGATCAGCCGGCCGCCTACATGCTCGAGGGGTCGATCGCGATCACGGGCGCGCTCGTGCAGTGGCTACGCGACAACCTGAAGATGATCGACGCCGCCCCCGAGGTCGAGGAACTCGCGCTCTCGGTCGAGGACAACGGGGGCGTGTACTTCGTTCCGGCCTTCTCCGGATTGTTCGCGCCGTACTGGCGCACGGAGGCGAGAGGGGTCATCGCCGGCCTCACCCGGTTCGTCAACGCCGGCCACATCGCACGCGCCACCCTCGAGGCCACCGCCTGGCAGAGTCGGGAGGTCGTCGACGCGATGAATGCCGACTCGGGCGTCGACCTCACCTCACTGAAGGTCGACGGGGGCATGGTGCACAACGAGCTGCTGATGCAGACGCAGGCAGACGTGCTCGGCGTGCCGGTGATCCGCCCGACCGTGGCCGAGACCACGGCTCTCGGCGCCGCCTATGCCGCCGGACTGGCAACCGGCTTCTGGAGCAGCATCGACGACCTGAGGGGCAACTGGGGCAAGGACAAGGAGTGGACCCCGAAGATGGATGCCGATGCACGCGAGCAGCAGTACGCCATGTGGAAGAAGGCCGTGACGCGTACGTTCGACTGGGTCGAGTGAAGCCGGGAGGCTGCCATGACCGAAGAGAAGGATCGCGACGAGCACGCGGAGCACCAAGGCTCCTTCGCAGAGGGACAAGCCGAGCACGATCCCGACGAGGATCAGCACGGGGACTTCGCCGAGGGCCAGGAGACCGAACACCACGAGCCCGGCGGGGTCGAGAAGGGCACGTTCGCCGAAGGACAGACCGACGAGGACGAGCGTCCAGTGACCCCCGAGCGAGGCGACTTCGCCCGAGGGCACGAACATGAGGGAGAGGACTGAGCCCGGTCGCCGGATCGTGGCATGATCCGCCGATGAGCGGGGGTGGAGATTCGGCGCCTCTCGTGTTGATCGTCGGTGGCGGGGGGACCGGGGGTGCCCTCGCCCACGATCTGACCTTGCGAGGCGCGCGCGTGGTCTTGGTCGAGCGCGGCGAGTTCACGTCGGGCACGACTGGGCGTCACCATGGCTTGCTGCACAGCGGCGCCCGATATGCGGTCAACGACAAGGAATCGGCGCTGGAGTGCATCGAGGAGAACACGCTCCTGCGACGCATCGCCCCCGGCTCGTTCGAGGAGAACGACGGCCTGTTCGTGGGGCTGACCGACGAAGACATGGCGTACCTTCCTGCGTTCCTCGAGGGCTGCGAAGACACAGGCATCCCCACGCAGGTGCTGCAGCCCGACGAGGCCCTGCGCCTCGAACCGATGCTGAACCCCGTGCTCAAGGTCGCCGTGCGCGTGCCTGACGCGACGATGGACGCGATGCGCATGCCCCTTCGTTTCTTCGCCACGGCGAAAGCCAACGGCGCCGACCTTCTCAACTGGGTCGATGTGATCGACATCGATCTCGCAGGAGGGGTGGTCTCGGGCGCGACGGTGCGCGATCAGGTGACCGGGCGTCAGACCCATATCGGCGCCGACCTCGTCGTGAACGCCACGGGCCCGTGGTCGGAGCAGGTCGCACGCATGGCGGGCGTCGATGTGCCGATCCGCCCCTCCCCTGGTGTGATGCTCGCGGTCCGCGGACGCCTGTGCAACATGGTGGTCAATCGGCTTCATGCATCCGGAGACGGCGACATCGTGGTTCCACAGCGAGCGCTCTCGATCGTCGGCACGAGTTCGTGGGTGGTCGAGGATCCCGACGACCTGGGCGTTCCTGCCGACCACGTGCAACGCATGATCGACGAGGGCTCCATGCTGGTGCCCGCCGTACGCGAGGCGCCGTTCCGCTCGGCGTGGTCGGCAGCGCGCCCACTGATCGGCTCGCGGGACGATGCGGATTCCGGCAGGGAGCTTTCACGCACCTTCAAGACGATCGATCACGCGGTGGACGATGGCGTCGAAGGCTTCGTCACGATCACCGGGGGCAAGGGCACCACCCTGCGAGGCATGGCCGAGGTCTGTGCCGACGTCGTCAGCCGAAAACTCGGCCTCGACATGCCCTGCGCCACACGGGAGACGGTTCTCCTCCCTCACACGGCGGCCTATGCGGCATGAGCGACGCGGTGCGAACGCTTCGAGTACATCGCTTCAAACGAGGAGATGACGCGCCGCGCGTCGAAGAGCATCTCGTACCGGCACACGAGGGCACGACGGTCCTCGAGGCGCTCCGCTGGATCCAGCTGCAGGAAGACCCGACGCTCGGGCTCCGCCATTCGTGTTTCCACGCCTCGTGCGGGACGTGTGGGGTGCGGGTCAACGGAAGGGAACGTCTGGCGTGCGTCACGAGGCTTTCCGATGTGGAAGGCGCCGTCATCGTCGATCCGATCGCGAACCTGCCCGTGCTGCACGATCTGGTGGTCGATATGGCGGCGTTCGTGGCTCGCTTCCCGCAGCCGCATCCGATCGTGCGCGAGAGCGAGTTCCTGCCTGAGTCGTCGCCGGCCGACGGCATCGACGATCACGAGCGGTACGAGGACTGCATCGAGTGCGGCCTGTGCCTGTCGGCATGCCCGGTGGCGGCCACCGATGACACCTACGTGGGCCCCGCGGCCCTCGCGTACGCCCAACGCATGATCGAGGAGTCCCGGGGGGGCGACCGCGAAGCACTACTCCATTGGGCCGACCAGGATGCCGGAGCGTGGCGGTGCCACGCGGCCTTCGAGTGCACCGAGGCCTGCCCGAGCGACGTGCGTCCAGCCCAGCGCATCATGGCCCTGCGCCGGGAGCTGCGGGGCCGCCGCACCGATCATGACCGTGCCGTGCCCGACCGTCCGGCCACCGTCACCGGGGCCTCGGCGTGAGCGAGCGGTCACCGAGGCAAGGGCGGGACGCAGGGGTCGACGAGATCCTCGAAGGGCGACGCGAGCCGGGTCCCGTCGCCCGGAAGCTCCCGGGGCCGGTCGCCTGGTTCGACATCCGCGGTCGGAGCACTGGCCACCTCGCGTTCTCGCTCAACCGGATCACCGGGCTCGGCCTCGTCTTCTACCTCTACCTGCACCTGCTGGTGCTCTCGACCCTGCTTCGGGGCGAAGGCTCGTGGAACGGCTTCCTCGAGATCGCCACGACCCCGCTGTTCCTCGGCTTCGACGTGCTGCTGGTCTTCGGTCTGCTGGTGCACGGTCTCAACGGCACCCGTCTCGCGCTCGTCGGAAGCGGCTTCGTGCCGAACCGCCAGAAGGCACTGTTCTGGTCGTTCATGATCTTCGGCGCGATCGTGCTGGTGTACACGGCGATCCACGTCTTCGGATCCGAAGGTTGATGGCGACCGGCCCAGCGATCGCGACCGGCTCCCCGCGCTCACGCAGCTGGCGGTGGACGGCCATCACGGGGGTCTCGCTGCTGGCACTCGTGACGATCCACATGGTGGCTCACCACTTCGTGGTCGACGAGATCGGCGGCCTCCGCACCTACCAACACGTGCTCGACTACATCAGCACTCCGATCATCTTCGTGATCGAGGGAGGGTTCCTGGTCGTCGTCACCATCCACGCGATGCTGGGGTTGCGCTCGGTGCTCTTCGACTTCGGTCTGTCCGAGAGACGACGGCGCCTGGTGGAACGCGCTCTCGTCGTCCTCGGGGTCGCGACCGTCGCGTACGGATTCGCGTTGATCGGCATCCTGGCCTCGAGGGCCTGAGGAGTCTTCCGATGGTCGGCATCGTGATCGTCTCGCATAGCTACGACATCGCCGAAGGAGTCGCGGCGCTCGCGCGCGAGATGGGCGGCACCGAGGTCAAGCTCGAGACCGCTGGAGGCCTCGACGCCGTCGAAGGCCCCGATGGACCTGAGCACCCGATCGGAACCGACGCCGTCCGGGTCATACAAGCGATCGAGCGGGCGTGGTCCGACGACGGGGTGCTCGTGTTGATGGATCTCGGCAGCGCGGTGCTGTCCGCCGAGATGGCGGTCGACCTCCTCGGCTCGGAGCTTCGCGGCGGCATCTTGCTGTGCGAGGCGCCGCTCGTCGAGGGCGCTGTCGCAGCGGCCGTTACCGCCAAGCAGGGCATGTCGCTGGAGGCGGTCGCAACGGAAGCACGATCGGGACTGGCGGGCAAGGCCACCCATCTCGGAACCGCACGTGCTGCCCTCGACGCTCCCGGCGCCGCGGAAACCGAGGTCGTCGACGGCGACGCCGTCGTCGCGGTGATATCCGTCGACGTGCCCCACGGACTGCATGCGCGGCCCGCAGCCCGGTTCGTTCAGACCGCCACCGGCTTCGACGCCGCCGTCACGATCCGCAACCGCACGACCGGCGCCGGCCCGGCGCACGCGACGAGCCTGAACGCGGTTGCCACGCTCGGCGTCCACGAGGGCCATGAGGTGGAGCTACGGGCAACGGGTCCACGTGCCGGGGATGCGGTCGCCGCCTTGCAGGCTCTCGCGGCACGCCGGTTCGACGAGCCGGTGGGCGATGGAGAGGCGACCTCTGAGGTCGCCTCTCCGGCGGCGGTGGATGCCCGCGCCGAGTCGACCCTCGCTGGCTACGGCGCCTCCCCCGGTATGGCGGTCGGCGAGCTCCGCCGGTTCCACACGGCGCCGATCGACGTGCCCGACGCACCGGCCGGCGACGCCACGTCCGAGTGGGCGGCGCTCCAGGAGGCACTGGCCGAGACCGCCGACGCGATCGCGGGACAGCGTGAGCGGGTCGCGATCGAGGCTGGTGAGGAAGAAGCCCGGATCTTCGACGCGCACCTGCTGTTCCTGCGCGACGAGGCGCTGTTGCAGCCGGCCCGCACGGCGATCAACGAACGGGGGCAGGCCGCCGCCCCTGCTTGGCGAAACGTGGTCGACACTGTTGCCGCGACATGGGACGAGCTCGACGACGCGTACATGCGGGCGCGGGCGGTCGATCTTCGAAGCGTCGGTGCGCAGGTGCTTGCCCGCATCCTGGGGATCGAGATGCCGGCCCCGCGACTCGACAGCCCGGGCATCGTGGCCGCCGCCGAGCTCACGCCCGCCGAGACGGTGGGCCTCGATCCCCGAACCGCGCTGGCGATCGTGACGGTGCACGGTGGGCCGACCTCGCATGCGGCCGTGCTGGCCCGGGCACTAGGCGTCCCCGCCGTCGTCGGCGTCGGATCTCGCCTGCTCGCGATCCCAGAGGGAGTGAGGCTCGCGGTCGACGGTGTCACCGGGCACGTACACGTCGACCCGGCCGACGACGTCGCGGAGCGATTCGAGCGTGGACGTCGCGAACGGGAGGAGGGCCTCGCCGCCGCGCGAGCCCGGGCCGTCGAACCGGCGGCGACCCTCGACGGCACCCTGATCGAGGTGGCAGCCAACGTCGGGAGTCCCGGCGAGGTCGCGGGCGCCGTCGAGGCGGGCGCGGACGGCATCGGGCTGTTCCGCACAGAGTTCCTGTTCATGGGTCGCGACTCCGTGCCGAGTGAAGACGAACAAGAGGCGGCGCTCAGAGCCGCCGCGATCGCTCTGGAGGGACGCCCGCTGCTCGTGCGCACCCTCGATGCCGGGGCCGACAAGCCGATCGCCGCGCTCGCGCAGCCTCGAGAACAGAATCCGTTCCTCGGGGTCCGAGGCATCCGCCTCGGCCTCGCCCATCCCGAGGTGCTGCAGGCCCAACTCAGAGCTCTGCTGCGCGTCGCCGTCGATCACCCTGTTCGGGTCATGTTCCCCATGATCGCCACCGTCGACGAACTCGTGGCGGCCAGCGCGGCCCTCGACCGGGCCCGCAGCGACAGCGCCGTCGCCGCTCCGATGGAGGTCGGCATCATGGTCGAAGTTCCCTCGGCGGCGCTCATGGCGTCGACGCTCGCTGCCCACGTCGACTTCCTCTCGATCGGCACGAACGACCTGACGCAATACGTGCTCGCCGCCGATCGCGGCAACGAGCACGTCGCGAGACTGAACGACCCCCTGCATCCAGCCGTGCTCCGACTGATCGCGGCGACGGTCGAAGGGGCAACGGCGCACGGGCGATGGGTCGGCGTATGCGGCGAGCTCGCCGCCGATGTGAACGCGACCGCGCTTCTCCTCGGCCTCGGCGTTCGGGAGCTCTCGATGGCCGCGCCTGCGATCGCGACCGTGAAGGACGCCGTGCGTTCCACGAACCTCGACGATGCCCGCAGCATGGCTCGCCGCGCGCTCGCCTGCCCGGGCGTCACCCAGGTGCGCAGGCTGCTCTCGGCTCCGTAGGGTGGGGCCGAGCCGGTACGATTCGCCAACGAGCCCATGAGCACTCCGAACGCACGAGCCGCCGCATTCCTGGCGTTCATCACCTACCTGCGCATCGCGCTGACCCCTGTCGTGATGGCCATGGTGCTCGCGAGTGACCCTGCGCCATGGGTCGCACCCACCGCCGCCTTGCTGTTCGCCGGTGCCGCAGCCACCGACTTCTTCGACGGTCGCCTCGCCCGTCGCTGGAAGCAGACCTCGACGTTCGGGAGCTTCCTCGATACCGCCGCTGACAAACTGTTGGTCTCAGGTGTGCTCCTCGCGCTCGTGGCAGTCGATCGCGTGTCCGCGTGGGTCGCATTCGTCATCGTCGGTCGCGAGCTACTCATCATGGGCCTTCGGGGCGCGGTCTCGGCCTCCGACGGCATCGTGGTAACGCCGTCGATGTGGGGGAAGTGGAAGGCCACGATCCAGTTCGTCGCGATCACGGTCGCGATCTGGCGGCCCGACGTCCGGATCGGTGAGTGGTACCTCGACCAATGGCTCATGGCGATCGCCGCCGCGATCACGATCGTCTCGGCCGTGCAGTACCTGGCGCGGTTCCTCACGGTGCTGTCGAGCCGCGACGAGACAGCCGCTGGGCGCTGACCGATGACCGGGCCGGTGTTCCTGACCGGCGGATCCGGGTTCATAGGTGGCGCCCTGCTCACCCGTTTGCTCGCCGACGGGCGCGAGGTGCGAGCCTTGGCACGGTCAGAGGCAAGCGCGAAGGTCCTCGCCGCACGGGGAGCGGCCATCGTGCGCGGCGACCTCTTCGATCATGGGTCGCTGCTCGAAGGCATGCGAGGTTGCAGCACCGTCTTCCACGTGGCCGGCGTGAACGCCATGTGCGCCCGCGACCCCGACCCGATGCTGCGCACGAATGTCGAGGGCGCCGCCGCGGTCGTCCGGGCCGCCGCAGCCGCGCGGGTCGCGCGCCTGGTGTTCACGTCGTCGGCAAGCACGATCGGGGAACAGATCGGCGAGATCGGGCGAGAAGACACCGCACACCGAGGTTCGTTCCTCTCCCACTACGAGCGTTCGAAGTTCCTCGGGGAACGGCGGGTGCTCGGCTTGGGCGAGGAACTCGGCGTGCCGGTCGTGTGCGTGAATCCCTCTTCGGTGCAAGGGCCCGGGCGAACGGGCGGTTCCGCCACACTCCTCCTCGACATCGTCAACGGGCGACTCCCGGTGCTGGTGAACACGTGGTTGTCCGTCGTCGACATCACGGACTGCACCGCTGCCCACGTGCTCGCCGAAGCATCGGGCGTGCCCGGACGACGCTACCTCGTGAGTGGCGCTTCGTTCGACGTTCGAGCTGCCGTGACCCTCTTGCGCCGAGTATCCGGACGTCCTCGCCGTGCCTGGTTCGCGCCACGTGCGGTGGCGACGTTCGCCGGCATCGCGGGGGGTGCCGCCGGGCGTCTGCTCCGCCGGAACGGGCGAATCTGTCCCGAGACGGTGCGGACGCTGCTCCATGGCCATCGCTTCGACGGTTCGCTCGCCGAACGCGAACTCGCACTCGACTACACGCCCATCGAGACCACCATCCGGCGCACGCTCTCGTGGTATGCGGAGCGGGGCCTCGCACCGCCGCCGATAGGATGAGGGTTGATCCCACCACGACGGCCCCTGACTGAGGAGGACCCGTGAACCAGAGTCGCCCCGACCGCAACCTTGCCATGGAGCTCGCCCGAGTCACCGAGGCGGCCGCGTTGGCCGCCGGCCGTTGGATCGGCCGCGGCGACAAGATCGCGGCCGACGGCGCCGCCGTCGACGCGATGCGGCTCATGATCGACACGGTCTCGATGCACGGAACCGTCGTGATCGGCGAAGGTGAGAAGGACGAAGCGCCGATGCTCTACAACGGCGAGGAGGTGGGCAACGGCGACGGGCCGGGTGTCGACGTGGCCGTGGACCCCATCGATGGCACGCGGCTCACTGCCGTGGGCCAGCCCAACGCCGTCGCCGTGATCGCACTCGCTGAGCGTGGCACGATGTTCTTCCCCGGCGCTGCCGTCTACATGGAGAAGATCGCGACAGGCGCCGAGGCGGCCCATGCGATCGACGTGACGGCTCCCCCCGAGGAGAACGTGCGTCTGGTCGCCAAAGCCAAGGGTCTCAAACCGGAGGATGTGAGCGTGACCATCCTCGACCGGCCTCGACATGCTGAGATGATCGACGCCGTTCGAAGCGTGGGCGCGCGCGTCTACCTCATCAGTGACGGCGACGTCGCGGGTGCGATCGCCGCGGCGGCGCCGCGCACCGGCGTCGACCTGTTGTTCGGCATCGGTGGCACCCCCGAGGGCGTGATCGCCGCGGCGGCCCTGAAGTGTCTCGGCGGCGCCATCCAGGGCCGTCTGTATCCCCGTGACGACCGGGAGCGGCAGGCTCTGATCGATGACGGTTATGACCTCGACGAGGTCCTGACGACCGACGATCTGGTCAGCGGAGACGACGTGTTCTTCGCCGCGACCGGCATCACCGACGGTTCCTTGCTCCGCGGCGTGCGGTACTGGCCCGACGGCGCGACGACACACTCGATGGTGATGCGGTCACGTTCCGGCACCGTTCGCTGGGTCGAAGCGGAGCATCGCTTCGAGAAACTCGAGCGATTCTCCACCATCGCCTATCGGCCCTGACGCGCCGCCGCGCCCCATCTCTCATGGCGGAACCCACGGGGTTGCGCGTATCCTGTGCCCCGTTCGACCACCGAGTTCGAAGGGGGAATCCGCATGGCCGAGAAGACGATCCTCGTGTGCGATGCATGTGGCAGACCAGCGGTCGAGACAGTGACGATCAAGGCATCGCGCGGCAACTTCGTGAAGGACCTCTGCGCGACCCATGTCAGCGAGCTCGTCGCCGGCGCGCGCAAACCACGGCCCGGCCGCCGCAAGGGCGTCGTGGCAGCGAGTGGCGCGTCTGGCGTCAAGAAGTCGTCGGCGCGCAAGCCCACCGGCAAGCGCCGAGGACGGCCACCGAAGAAGACCCCCTGACAGGCACGTGCTCTCAGGCGTCGGCCACGGGCGGGACGATCTCGTACACGCCCTTCCCGACCGCTCGCACTGCACCATCGTCCACCCCTCGGTGCAAAGCGGCGAGCAGGTGGCGACGAACGTTCGGCGTCGTGAAGGGATCGATCAGGCCTCGCCGGAGCGCACGATCCTGGATCACGGTCCAATGCAGGGGCTCGGCTGCTTCCCGCAGCACCTCGACCGCGGCCTCGAGGGGATCGGCCGGCTGCGACATCGGGTCTCAGGCTCTGTCCCGGAACGCCGGGAGCACCTGCTCGGCGATCAGATCGACGATGCTCGGTTCGACCGTGGAGAAGGGCAAGACCCACGGAGCCACGACGATCTCCTCCACACCGATCGCCTCGAAGGCGCGGATCCGCTCGATCGCCTGCTCGGGTGTGCCGGACAGCGTGTCGGCTCGCCAGCTCTCCTGGGTCTCATCTCGCAGCGCGTCACCGGGCATCGCTACCTTCCCTCGCTCGAACACCGATCGAAAGGCCCCGTCGGTCTCGCCCAGCAATGCGTAAAGTCCGATGGAGAGCCTGAACGTCGCCGGGTCGCGTCCTTCGGCCTCGCACGCCGCTCGCGCCGCCTGGACCCGCTCGGCATAGACCCCGGGCGACCACCGCCAGGCCGCGTTCCACCCGTCGGCATGACGAGCCGCGAGACGCAGCAGACGCGGCCCGCCCTTGCCTCCCACCCATACCGGGATGCGAGGCTGCACCGACGCAGGCATCGCCACGGCGTCGCGGATCGTGATCGTCGCGCCTTCGAACGAAGCGCGTTCGCCCGAGAGCAACACGTGCAGCACTTGGAGCGACTCCTCGAGCGTGTCGAATCGCTCACCCATGGAGCCATACGGGAAGCCGAACGCGGCGAATTCCTCCTTGAGCCACCCCGCCCCGATCCCCAGTTCGAACCGCCCGCCCGAGACGGCGTCGATCGTCGTCGCCATCTTGGCCACGATCGATGGATGCCGGAACGGTGCCCCAAGGACGAGCGTTCCCAGCCGGATCTCGCTCGTCAAGGTGGCGAGCCCCGAGAGCGCGGTCAGGGGTTCCACGGCCGCGATCGGCGCAGGGTCGGCGCCGTAGCGGGCGAACGAGTAGAAGAGATGATCGGAGATCCAGACCGAATCGAACCCGAGCCGCTCGGCGCGCACGGCCCAGTCCGCTACGGCCTGGAACGTGATCGGCGCGCCCGCGGGCAGCGAGAAACCGTAATGCGGCAGACTCAGCCCGAAGCGCATGGCGGCAGGATACGCGGGGAGCCCTAGGGGCTGGGGGTTGCCAGGGCCGCGCGCGTCTCCAGCGAGCCGGTCATCACCACGTCGCCGTTCACGTCGCGCACGATCACCGTATCGAAGCCGTCGAGGTCGGCGAACTCCTGCATCACGATGCCGGCCCCACTGTCGTCGAACTCATCCTTCGTGATGCGACCGACCATCAATACTCCGTCGTCGCTCCGGATGCGCACCGCGAGCGGCAGCACCGCTCGCATCTGAGGGGGCATGCCGTCGACGAGCACGAGCGCCAGGTCGACGATCGACGGCGAGACGAGCACCAGGGCGCTACCGCTTCCGCCGCCCGGCGTCGTGGGTTCGAGGGTCCCGAGGAACGCTTCGTTCTCCGGGTTGCCGAACTCGGCGGAATTCAACAGATCCCGGAACCGCTCGACAGCGCTCTCCGAGCGGATCTGCTCGAGTCGGGCCACTCGATCGGACCGAGCCGCTCGGCCCGCCATCACGGCGCCCCACCCGGCGCCGAGTACGGCCAGCAGAGCGGCCAGCGAGGCGATGGCGATCAGACGGCTCCGGCGAGGACTCGACTGCGGTCGTCGGTCGCGCCGCGCCACCGCATCCTGCACGACCTCCAGCACCCTGTCGCCGAGATCCGCGGGAGGTTCCTCGGGCGCTAGGGCGAACGCGAGGGTCGCCGACGCGCGAGCCAGCTCGCCGGCTTCCTTCCGGCACGCCGCGCACCAGGCGAGATGGCGATCGACGGTCGCGGCGTCACGGGCGAGCAACGCTCCGAGCGCGTGCTCCGCCAAGCCCTCCCGCACGGTTGCGCAGTTCACACCAGTCCCTTGCCCTCGTTCGCCTTCCGTACCTTGATCATCGCGGATCGCAGCCTTGTCTTGACCGTGCCCAGCGGGATACCGTCGGTCTCGGCGATCTCGCGAGCGGTCATTCCGCGGAAGTACGACCGCGCGACCAGGCGCCGCTCGGCGTCGGTGAGCGAAGAGAGCGCCCGGACCGCAGCGTCCCGCTCGATGAGAACGGCCTCCTCGTCGAGCCCGGGAGCATCCGGCACCTCGTCGACGAGCACGAGCGTCGGACGGGAAACGCCCGTTTCCCGTCGCAGCCGATCGACCGCGAGGTTGTGGCCGATCGTCATCAACCAGGTCGACAAGCGGCCCCTGGTGGGATCGAAACGCGCGGCTTTGCGCCACGCAGTGAGGAAGACGTCCTGCGTGAGCTCTTCCGCCGCTTCCCTGGTCCCCAGCAGGCGGTATCCGAGCGAGTAGATCAGGCGGCCATAGCGCGCGTAGAGCGCGCGAACCGCCTCGTCGTTCCCGGCAAGGAGCCCTTCCATCAACTGTTGTTCCTCTTTCGGGAGGAGCGGACCATCGTTGCGAGCTTGCACCCGGTTTCCTTCCGGTATACGGAGCCTCGGACGATCACGGCTTGCCGCCGGCACGGTCCCGTCCGGGGAACGTTTCCCATCGTACTCCGCGCCTGCTCGCCTGTATCGGGTTCGCCCGACGACTAGGCTCGGTTCCACGTTCCGCGAAGGAGAACCGAACCGCAACATGTGGCGAATCAGTGACACGGAGATGACGACGACATGGTTGGGTCCAGCGGCTCGGCTGACGACAGCCCTGGCCCTCGTGGTTGTCGGTCTCTCCACCCTCATGTTCTCGCCGGCGGTCGCGCAGTCCTCCGCCGACGGGTCGATCCTGCGGCTACGGCTCGACGGGGTCGTCGACCCGTTCATGGCCGACTACCTCGCGAACGGCATCGCGGACGCCACCGACACTGGGTCGGCGGCAGCGCTCATCGAGATCGACACGCCCGGCGGACTGGTGTCCTCGACACGAGAGATCACACAGGCGATCTTGAACGCAGAGGTGCCGGTGCTCTGCTACGTCGCGCCCTCGGGCGCACGCGCCGCCTCAGCCGGGTCGTTCGTGTTGCTGTCGTGCGACATCGCGGCGATGGCCCCGGGCACCAACGTCGGAGCGGCGACCCCGGTCGGCATCGATGGCGCCGTCGGCTCCGAGAAGGCAGTGAACGACGCCGCAGCGTCGATGCGCGCGATCGCCGAGGAACACGACCGCAACGCAGACGTCGCCGAGTCGTTCGTGACCGATGCTGTGAGCATCAGCGCTGAGCAGGCGCTCGAAGACGGAGTGATCGACCAGATCGCTCCGAGCACCCAAGCGTTGCTCGACGATGCCGACGGCGAGACCGTCACCCTCGGCAGTGGCGACGAGATCCCCCTCGCGACGGCCGGAGCTCCGATCGTGGACCGCTCGATGGGTGGGTTCGTCGGCTTCCTGCACACCCTCCTCGACCCGACCTTGGCGTTCATCTTCTTCTGGCTCGGCATCGCGTTGATCGTGCTCGAACTGCTCGTGCCGGGCCACATCTTCTCGGGCACGATCGGCACCGTGATGCTCATCCTCGCGATCGTGTCCTTCGGCGTGCTGCCCGTGCAACTGATCGGCATCCTGTTGCTCGTAGCCGCGGCCGTGCTCTTGATCATCGAGCTCAACGCGCCAGGTTTCGGATTCTTCGGCATCGCGGGCACGGTGTGCCTGCTCTTCGGTGGGTGGTTCCTGTACGACCGCGCGGGCGGCGTCGCGGTGTCGCCGGGAGTGCTCCTCGGAACCGCGATCTTCGTCGGCGTCTTCTTCGCCGTCGTCCTCCGGAAGGTGCTGCGCGTTCGGCGCAAGCCGGTGACCGATGCCAACTCGATCGTCGGGCGCACCGGCGTGGCGATCGGCGCCGGGCTGAGTCCCGACGGCATCGTCCGCGTGTCGTCCGAAGAATGGCGAGCCGTCTCGGAAGACGGTTCCCCGATCCCGGCGGGCGCGCGGATCCAGGTCACCGCCCTCAACGGACTCACGCTGTCCGTCGAAGGCGTACCGATCGAGCGTGAGGGGGCCGGCGCTTCGCCGGCCGATGAGGGGAGGGAACACCGATGACCGTCAGCGCCGCGTTGATCGCGTTGATCGTAGTGATCTTGCTGTTCGTACTGTTCCTGGCCAAGGCGATCCGCATCGTGCCGGAATACCAGCGGCTGGTCGTGTTCAGGCTTGGCCGCCTGCTCAGCGCCAAGGGGCCCGGTCTCGTCTTGCTGATCCCGTTCGTCGACAGGGGGGTCAGCGTCGACCTCCGCGAGTTCTACCTCGAGATCCCCCGCCAGGACTCGATCACCAAGGACAACGCGCCTATCTCGATCGACTTCGTGATGTTCTACAAGGTGCTCGACCCGACGGACTCGGTCGTACAAGTCGGCAACTTCGCCGGAGCGGCGCTGAACATCGCTGCCACCACGCTCCGTGCGGTGGTCGGCGACATCCCGCTCGACGACGTGCTCGCCAAGCGCGACGAGATCAACCAGATCCTTCGGGCCAAGCTCGACGAGGTCACCGAGCGCTGGGGCGTGAAGGTGACGAACGTCGAGATCCGGGAGATCATCCCGCCCGCATCCGTGCAGGAGGCGATGACCCGGCAGATGTCGGCCGAACGCACCCGCCGCGCCGTCGTGACGGAAGCCGACGGTCAGAAGGCAGCCGCGATCACGGTCGCCGAAGGCAACAAGGAATCCGCGATCCTCAACGCCGAGGGCTCGAAGCAGTCGGCGATCCTCACCGCCGAGGGTGAGCGGCAGGCCGCGATCCTGCGTGCCGAGGGCTTCGCACTCGCATTGAAGACGATCAACGAGCAGGCGATGGGTGCCGACGCCAAGACGATGAAGCTTCAGTACCTCGAAACCCTGAAAGCGATGGGTGTGTCACCGTCGTCGAAGATCGTCGTCCCGATGGAACTCGCGAGCCTCGTGTCGGGATTCACGGCCGTGGCGGAGGCCGCCTCGGCGAACGGCCCGTCAGACCAGGGCGCCTAGGCCACCGCAGCGCCGCGGGCGCCGACCGAATCGGCGCCCGCGTCCTTGCTGGAACCTCCCGCCCGTCCGCGGTGTATGACGGGTGACGACGTGAACGATCCACGCCCCGTCGAGGGACGACCATCGGAGGACGTTGACGCCGTCGCGCGCGCGCGCGACGGCGATGTCGGCGCGTTCGAGGCCCTCGTCGCGCGGTATCAAGGCGTCGCCTTTCGAGTGGCGTGGCTGGTGGTGCGAAACCGAGGAGAGGCCGAGGATGCCGTGCAGGACGCGTTCGTGAAGGCCTACTACGCCCTGCCTCGCTTCCGGCCCGGCGCGCCCTTCCGGCCGTGGATCCTCCGCATCGTGGCGAACGAAGCCCGCAACCGAAGTCGTTCCGCTCGTCGGCGCGACGGGCTCGCGATGCGGGTTGCCGCGAGCGAGCCCGGACAGGTGATGCCGTCACCCGAGGGTGCCGTGCTCGATCGGACCGAGGCCGAGGCGCTCGTGCTCGCCCTCGAGCGCCTGCCGGAACGAGACCGTCACGTGCTCGCCCTTCGGTACTTGCTCGAGCTGAGCGAGGCCGAGACCGCCGAGGTGCTCGGGGTGCGTCCGGGCACGGTGAAATCACGCCTGTCTCGCGCCCTCGCGCGACTGCGCGCCGAGGTGCCGAACAGCGCGTCGTTCGCGGAGGTGGATGAGCGATGACGGAGAGGACGAGCGGACTGACCGACGAGCAGATCGGCGAACGCCTCACAGAGCTCGGCGACCTGATCTCGTGGCCCCCCACACCCGACCTGGCGGGCGCGGTGAGCGCCACGATCCGCGACGAGCGAGGGGCGCCGACGCTCATCGCGCCGCGGCTCTCGCTGCCCAGCCGGCGGCGAACCTTGCTCCTGATCGCGGCGGCGCTGCTGGCGCTCGCCGGCGCCGCCCTGGCAACCCGCCTGGTGATCGAGCTCGGCGCCGTGGGCGTCGAGGTGCTGCCGGGGCGCCCGACCTCGCTGCCTCCACACGTAGCGAAGCCCGGCGATCTCGGTCGCGAGATCGATGTGAGCGACGCCGACGTCATCGCGGGGTTCCCGGCGGCCCTCCCCGCCGCGCTCGGTCCTCCGGCTCGTGCCTGGATCGACACCGCGCAGGTGGACCCGGAGTCCAACGCCACGGCCACCCGCGTCGTGACCGCGTGGCGTCCCACGGCCGAGCTCACGGAGATCCCCGGCACGGGCGTGGGCGCAGTGCTCATGCAGTTCGAGGGGCCTTGGCAGGTCGCCTCCAAACTGCTGTCGGCAGAGACCAACCGGTTCGGCATCGTGTTCGTGAACGGGCGGGACGCGTTCTGGACCACGGGCACGCACGAGCTGCAGCTCGTCTCGGGAAGCACGGTGCAGCGCCACCTCGTGAACGGGAACGTCGTGATCTGGGAGGAGGCCGGCTTCACGTTCCGGCTCGAATCCCTCCTCGGGAAGCGGGCCGCCATCCGTCTCGCGGAGACCGTGCAGCCGCTCATCGACCTCGGCTGAGGAGGGAACCGCGACCCCCGCGCCGGTGTATGCGAAGTGGGAGTCGGCGTTCCGACACGAACGGGAGGGCATGACGATGACCGGTAGGCGCAGATTCACGACGATCGCGGTGCTCGCGATGATCGGCATCACCGCTGCAGCGGCGGCGGCCCACGCCGGCGGCGGTGGTGGTGGCCACTGCAGTCCTGGCGAGGGCGACGGGGGCGTGATCGAGCTGTCGGAAGCATGCTTCCGACCGGCGACGCTGCAGGTGAACCCCGGCGACACCATCACGTTCGTCAACCGCGACCAGTACGCGCACAACGTGATCGGCTCGGGATGGGGACGCCACGAAGACATCGAGCGCGGGGAGCGATTCTCGACCTCGTTCCAGGATGAAGGCATCTACCCGTTCGCCTGCACCCTGCACCCCGGCATGACCGGAGTCATCCTCGTAGGCGAGACCCAGGCGAGCGAGATGGCGCGAGCCGAGCATCCGATCACGCGGTCGACGAGCGGACCGGGAGGGGGGAACGACTGGCTCGCCCCGGGGACGATCGGACTCCTGGTCGGATGGACCGTGGGAGTGGGCACGATGATCGCACGCCGGCGAACGACGACCTCGGCCGCCGGGTGACCACTCGGCTCAGACGGGCAGTGGCATGCCCGCCTGCTGCATCGCAAGCTCGAAATCGTGGCGGTTCGACACGGCCTGGAACGCATCCTCGACGGTGACGGTGCCTTCCTGCACCAGCTTCAGGAGGCACTGGTCGAACGTGATCATGCCGTAGAACGAACCATCCTGGATCACGTCCTTGATCTCGTGGGTCTTGTCGGGGTCGGCGATGCGCTCGGCCACGCGGCCAGTGTTGATGAGGATCTCGAGGCCGGGGGTGCGCCCGCCGTCTACGGTCGGGACGAGTCGCTGACAGATGATCCCGCGCAGCGTGCCCGCGAGCGCGAGCCGCACCTGCTTCTGCTGGTACGGGGGGAAGAAATCGATCACACGGTTCACGGTCTCGGTGGCATCGACGGTGTGGAGGGTCGACAGCACGAGGTGGCCGGTCTCGGCCGCCGCGATCGCCGCGCGAACCGTCTCGGTGTCACGCATCTCGCCGATCAGGATCACGTCCGGATCCTGCCGGAGGGCAGCCCGCAGCGCCACGAGGAAGTCCTGCGTGTCGTTGCCGACTTCTCGCTGGTTGATCGAAGAGATCTCATCCCTGTGCAGCACCTCGATCGGATCCTCGATCGTCACGATGTGCACGGGCTTCGTCTTGTTGATGTAGTCGATCATCGCGGCGAGGGTCGTCGTCTTCCCTGATCCGGTGGGCCCGGTCACGAGCACCAGGCCGCGGTGTTCCTCGGCGATCTTCCTCACGGCATCGGGCAGGCCGACCTCCTCGAACGAGGGGCCGCCGAAACGCAGCTTCCGCAGGACCATGCTCACCGAGCCACGCTGGCGGAACACGTTCACGCGGAACCGGCCGACGTGGGGTATCGAGTACGCGAAGTCGATCTCGCCGTTCTCGACGAACCGTGCTTTCCGATCCTCGGGGATGATGCCCTCGGCGATCGCCTCACACTCGATGCCCGTGAGCGGATCGCGCTCGAGCCGATGGAGGCCCTTCGGGAGACGGATCATCGGCGCCGATCCGACCTTGACGTGCAGATCCGAGCCCTCGCCCTCAACGAGCTGCTCGAGCCATCCGTTGAACTCCGGAACGATCGGTGTGCCGTCCGACGACGTCGTGGCCGTCTGTTCCATAACCCTGATTCCTCCGACGCGGATGCGTGTCGATTCGGGCGAACCGTCGTCGCCCCCGGGGTGCTCCCCCTCTGCATCGGACGGGCGAAGCCCAGACTTCAGTCTGAGTACGTGGTTCGCCTGGGTCGATGCGTACGCATGGGACTGGTGCTCAGCCGGGAACGGCCGACAGCCGGCAGACCGAGGTTCGATCGACGAGCGGCTCGAGGGCCGCGAGACGCATCGGCGGCCTCGAGCTCGCCAGCATGCCCTCGATCAGTCCGCGGTGCAGCGAGCAGACGAGATCGCGGTGCTCCTCGATGAGGTCGCGGAACGGACAATCTCGCAGCGTGATGTCGACCCGGGCACGTCCGCGCCGGCGGAACCGCGGCTCGAAGCCGGCCTCGGCGAGGGCTTCCTGCAACACCGCCAGGTTCGGACCGCTCGAGATCCTGGCGTCGGGCCTCGGCGCGGACCGGCCCATGAGGTAGGCGCCCCACTCACGGGCGGTCGCGATCGCGCGGTCGCGCTGACGCGCACCGGACACGAGCCCGGCCACGATGTCGGCGAACAGTCGGTAGTCGCGGCCTTCCCGTTCCTCGCGGTCGACGGCCGAATACACCGTCTGGGGCCGTCCGACCGAGGTCGATCCGCGTTGCGCCTCGCTCGAAACGAGGCCTGCGTCCTCGAGCCGGCGAAGGTGCGGGCGCAGGGTGTTCACGTGCAGTCCCAGACGCGCTGACAGCTCCCGCACCGAGACCGGCCGGCCGGACAGCCGCAGGTAGCGGAACAGGCGATACCGCGTGTCATCGGCCAGCGCCTTGTGGACCTCGATCGGTGACGGCTCAGCCACTCGCGCACCTCGGACGTATCATGGGTTTCCACGGTCGACACCGTGCGAATCAAGCTTAGAGCGAAAGGGACGGTCGTGATCACCGAAGAGCAGGTGCGACAAGCGCTCCGGGCCGTGATGGACCCCGAGATCGGGCGCCCGATCGAAGACATCGGCATGTTGCAGTCGATCGCGATCGACGGAGGGCGCGTCGAGGTCCACGTGCTCCTCACGATCGAAGGGTGTCCGCTGAAGGACCGCATCACACAGGATGTGACCGCCGCCGTGCAGCCGCTCGAAGGCGTCGAGCACGTCGGCGTCCGCCTCACACCGATGAGCGAGGAGCAGCGGCAGGGACTGGTTTCGACGCTACGAGGGGGCGCGGCGACCCCGCAACAGAAGATCCAGTTCCCGCCCTCGACCTCGGTGATCGCGGTGGCCTCCGGCAAGGGCGGAGTCGGCAAATCGTCGGTCACTGTCAATCTCGCCGCGGCGCTCGCGGCCGAGGGGAAGAAGGTCGGTGTGTTGGACGCCGACGTCTGGGGCTTCAGCGTGCCCCGCATGTTGGGAGTCTCGGGAAAGCCCGTCGGTTTCGACAACATGATCATGCCGCTCGAGGGCTATGGCGTGAAGGTCATCTCGATGGGTTTCTTCGTGCCGGAGGACACGCCCGTGATCTGGCGCGGTCCGATGTTGCACAAGGCGATCGAGCAGTTCTTGGGCGACGTGTACTGGGGTGATCTCGACTTCCTGCTGTGCGACCTGCCGCCCGGCACCGGTGACGTCTCGATCTCGCTCGCATCGTTCCTGCCCGGGGCTTCGATGCTCGTCGTGACCACTCCCCAGGAAGCCGCTCGCACGGTCGCCGAACGAGCCGGGCGCATGGCAGAGCGTACGAACCTACGCCCCGTCGGCGTGGTCGAGAACATGAGCTGGTTCGAATGTCCTCATTGCGGGGAACGCGAGTCGATCTTCGGCGACGGAGGCGGACTGGAGGCAGCCGAACATCTGGGAGTTCCGCTCATGGCTCAAGTGCCCTTGATGCCGGCGATGCGCGAAGGTGGCGACACCGGGACACCGATCGTGGTCTCGCACCCCGATTCGCCAGCAGCCGAAGCCCTGCGGCACGCCGCGACGGCGATGGCTCGAGCCACGAAGTCCAAGGTCGGAAAACCGCTGACCCTGATGACGAGCTAGTCGCCTTCCGGATCGTCGTCGAGATCTCCGGCGACCTCGTGACCCGCAGCACGGAGCGCTGCGACGGCTTCGTCGACGCGTCGCACCAGCACGTAGTCGGTGTCGTAGGTCGCGATCGTGAACACCGCCACCCCCGCCGCGGCGAGCGGCTGAGTGACCGAATGCAAGACGCCAACGAGCGACAGGTCGAAGGTGTCGTCGAGGACCAGGCACCGCCACCCGTCCTGGCCCGGGATCTCTGCGGGCACTCGCTCAGCCCGACAGACGATCGACAGTTCGTTGCCCGTACGCGTCACCGATGTGAAGGGGCCTGCGACCCATGACGGCACAGGCTCGTCCGCCGGGAACCGACACACCGTGTAGGCGCCGGGCATCAGAACGATGCGAAGCGTCGGCGCGCCGTCGAGCGTCGCAGCGTTCACGACGTCGGCTCCGCCGCGCGGCCGGGCCCCGACCGTACGGTCGCCGGCTCGGATTCCGCGGACGATGGATCGGATGGTCGAGCCGGCCCGCCGCCGCTCGGTGCGTCGGGGTCGGGTCGCATCGCGAACCAGACGAGCAACGCGGCACAGATCGTCGCGACCGTCGCCGCGGTCCATTGGCTTCCGGTCAGGCCGAAGAACTCCTTGTCGATGCGCAGGGAGTCCTCGATGACGCGCGAGACGCCGTACCAGAGCCCGAACGTGAGGGTGAGCACGCCTTCGCGGCGAGGCTTGCTCATCATCACGTAGAAGAGCAGTCCGAACAGCGCGGCGGCGCTCACCATGTCGTAGAGGGCGGTCTGGTGCACACCCACCCCTTGGGCGATCACGCGCCCTGCCTCGTCGAGCAGCCGCGCGCCCTCGCGGTTGATCGTCTCCAGGTGCCCGCCCTGGAGCGATGCCTGGCAGAACTCGTCCTGACACGAGAACGGCGGCGCGATCGTGCCGCCCCGATAGGTCCAGGCGAGCAGCCAGCTCGTCGGCTTGCCGAGATGATCGGCGATGATCAGGTCGCCGATGCGCCCGATCACGATGCCGAGCGCCAGCGAAGGCGCGACCGGGTCTGCCACCTGGAAGAACCGGTACCCCTGACGTCGTACGCGTGGCGCGTTGACGATGACGGCCCCCGCGATGCCCCCCAGCAGCGAGATGCCGCCTTCCCAGATCTTGAGCATGTCGACGAACGAGTCGAATTCCGAGAAGTGGCCGATCACGTAGAAGACGCGAGCGCCGACGATGGCCCCGATCAGCGACCAGAAGACCACGCCCTGCGCGTCGTCATGGGAGACCCCCCAGCGGGGAGCGATGCGTCCCAAGAGCCAGGCGCCAGTCATGAAGCCGAACGCGATGAAGATGCCATGGGGCGAGATCGCGAACGAATCCCCGAGACGGAACCGGTCGAGGACGGGCCAGCCGACCTGAGCAAGGATGTGCAGCACTGCGTCCGAGTGTAACGGCGAGCGCGCCGTCAGCCGCGGCCTCGGGGCCACACCGCCGCGATCGCTCGGCCCATCAACATGCCGCTGACGACGTCGCTCGGGTAGTGCACTCGGAGGTACACGCGAGAGGCGGCCACCGCCAGGCTGAGTGCGTTGAGACCGGCTCGGGCGGTGGGCCCGGCACGCAGCTCACGGGCCGCGACGGTGGTGAACGTGCTCAGCACCGCCGGGTGGCTGCTCGGCCACGACGTTCCCCTCGGGGGAGCGATCATCGCCCTGATGCCCTCCGGATCGGCATCGTATGGCCTCGGACGATCGACGAGCTTCTTCACCTCTTGCCCCAGCACCCAGGTGGTACCCGCGGCGGCGAACGCGCGGGCAGCGTGACGCGGACGCCCGAGCGCCGCCAGCATGCCCGCCGCGGCCCCGGCCGCGTAGATCGATCCGAGCTCCGTGATGGCATCGAACGCACGGTCCGCCGCGGGTCCGTGGCGACCGTTCATGGCCTCGAAGAGGTCGGCATCGGCCTTGCGGCCGACATCGCTGCCGAGAGCGAAGTAGCCGACGCCGGCCGACGCCGCCGCGAGCGCCCCCCCTTTGAGCACGGAGCCGAGCCTCATCCGCTCACCCGGTCCTCGATCTCCCGCTTCTGCGCCAGCACGCCGTGGCGCAGCGCATACTGCGCTCCCCCCATCGCGTTGAGGCCTGCCGCTCCGAACCCACCGAGCGGCCCGCGGAAGCGGTAGGTCACCTCATGGCGCAGCATGCTCCGTTCGAACGGGAGCGTGCCGACCGTCGTGGTGACCGTCGCTTCCAAGAGCCCCTCGAGCCGCACGCTGGAACGCCATGGCGGCTCCCACTCCAGCACGGTGGCGTGAACGGTGGTTTGTACCCCCATCAGTCCCATCACGACGTCGTAGCGGGCTCCCAGACGAACTCCGTCTTCAGGCAGATCGACATGCATGACATGTTTGTCCCACTGCGGAAGGTTGCGGGGGTCGCTCGCGATCGCCCACACGGTCTCGGGCGGCGCGTCGACCTCGACCGAAAACTCGACGGTCGTCATGCCGCCGACGCGCTGCCGCTCGTCCAGCCCTTCCACCAGACAAGGCGCTCGGGCGTGATGCGCGCGAGAGCCCCCGCTCCTGGATGCAGCGCGGTCGCGATCGATCGGGCAGTCTTGGCTCCAGACCCCAGGGCGTCGAGCACGTGGAACGATGCTGAACCCTGCACCATCGCGCCGGCCATGTCGCGAGCGCGCCATTCGCTCGACTCGTCGACGGTCAGCGCAACATGTGCGTCGGGACCGGCGCCTGCCAGCGCAAGGGTCTCGGCGGGAAGGGCGACGTACAACGCTGAAGGCTCCGCGAGCCAGCGCACCGGCAGAACGACCGGCCCGCGCGCGCCCGCAACGGTGAGTGCACCCTCGCCGCTTCGCCCGAGGGTGGTCGCCACATCGGCCGGCAGCGGGCCGAGCGGGTCCGGACCCTGCTTCACTTGGCGGAACGTCGAGCGTCCGAGGGCTTCGCCTCCCCAGCGGCCGCGGCCTTCCTGCACGCCGTCCTCGTCGAGCAGGGCAGTGCGTTCGAGATCGATACCCACGAAGACGCGACCTGGTGGGGTCCAGGCGAGCGGCACTTGCCGTGCGTCGATCGCGTACCCGGCGAAGAACTTCGCGTTCTTCTTGCTGAATCGTGCCGTGGCGCGGGCGATCGAGGTCGCTCCTGCGACGGCCGCACCCCAGGAGTTCCGGTCAAGGGCGTCGTACGTCTTCACGGTGCCCGTGAAGGTCACGGCCAGCTCCCCGCGGCGCACCAGTCCCGCCACGCCCGGGTCGACCTTCCAGGCTCGCGCCTTGACTGAACCGCGTGAGGTCGTGAGCCACACGCGGCTCCCCGAGTAGGCGAACACCAGTGGCGTGCAGTGCGGACCTCCGGGGGTCGACGTGGCCACGGCACAGAACGGCGCCTCTTCGAGCACCTGTTGCACCGCAGTCGACAGGAAGCTCACGTCGAGGGTCCCCTTTCGATCGCCGGGCGCCCGGCCCCCGGCGGGAGCGCGAGCATCAGTCCGGTCCACAGGATATGGCTCCCCAGGCTCGCGAGCACACCGCCCGACCACCATGCGAGGCCCGCCCACAGGGCACCTCCGACGATCGCGCCCGCGACGATCGGCAGACTCCGGCTCGCGAGGTTCACGCCCACGTACGCGAACCACGCGATCGCTGCAGCCCCGACAGCGCCGGCTGCATCGACGAGCCGCTCCGGGAAGAGCCCTCGCCAGAACAACTCCTCCGCCGGCACCATGATCGCCAGGCTCAGCACGAGCGATGTCCCGAGCGTGATCTCACCCGCCTGTCCGTATTGGTCGAGCACATCGCGGCGGAACGGCGCCCAGCGTGCGGCAGCCCACACGAATGCGCGTGTTGCGACGTAGAGGGCGAGCCCGGCGCCGAGTCCGACTGCCAGCGCGGTCGACGCGTCGACCTCCGTCGCGGCCGTGGGCGGGCGAACCCATACCGCGGCGACACCCATGGCACCCAGCACGATCGGCATGAGCTTCCAGACATCGACGCGGCCGGTCGAGACGAGCCACCAGCCCGCGAACTCACCGACCGTGCCCAGGACCATCACCACGACCTGCACCGTCTACACCAGGAACCGGGTCTTCACGGCGACCTCGGCCGTGAAGGCGGTGACGACGGCGAGGTAGTAGAACCCGGTGGCGGATTGCACGGCAGAGGCCCGCTCACCCTTGAGCGCCGCCCTGGTCAGCAGCGCGATCAAGCCGGTCGCCGTCACCATGCCCAGGGCGATCCAGGGCGCGAGCGCGCCAGCCGTGAGGAGCGGGTTCAAGGAGGCGGCCGTCTCGACGCCGCTGAACCCACTCGACACGATCGCCACGGCCTCGAACACCACGGCAACCAGCATCGTGCTCGTGAGCCGGTCGATCGGGCCGCGGGCCAGTCCGCGATCGGTGAGGTACCAATGCCCCAGCAGAAGCCCGTCGGTGATCGAGCCGAGGAAGGCCGCTCCGGCGACCAGCTGGAAGAGGGAGACCGGGAACGTCTGCCGCCCCGTGCCCGCCATCGCGACGAGGGTCGCGATCGAGACGACGACGCTGGCGATGCCCATCATGCGGGCAGGCAGGTGCCGCTTCAGCAGCATCAGCAGGAACGAGAGCCCGATCGCGCCCGTGGTCGCAAGCGTGAGCGTTGCGGACCAGCGTCCGGCGGCGTCCCCGGGAACCTCGGCAGCCCGCGCGGAAAGCCAGGCCCCCAGGGCGAGCACGAGCAGGATCGCCGCCGTGAGCGTGAAGAACCCCCGCTTGACCTCGTTCCACAACGGGGAGAACCACAGGAACGCCAGAGACCCGGCCACCGCCTCGGCCAGCACGAGCGCCATGTAGCCGGCTGCGCCGGTCACCGAGTGACTCCTCGCATACGGCGTGAAGCCTACCGGGACGGCGCACGCCGCCGTGAGCGCGCCGAGCGCTTCAGCCCTGCGTTCACCTCGACGGCCGGTAGGCTTCCACCTCATGAGCGACTGGCGCACCTACGACGATGTTGCCGAGACCTACGAGCGTGTGCACGCGTCGAGGTTCGAGGAGGTGGCCCGGGACCTGATCGACATGGCGGCGTTCGCCGAGAACGCGCGGGTGCTCGACGTCGGCACCGGGACGGGCGTCGTCGCGCAGGTGGCGTCCGACTCGGGAGCGGCCGTCACGGGCATCGACGAATCGGTCGGGATGCTCCGGGTCGCCCGGCGCGAGCGCCCCAAGGTGCCGGTCGTCGCTGCGCAGGCGATCGATCTGCCCTTCGGTCCCGGGCGGTTCGACGCCGTGATCGGTTCATTCGTGATCGCTCACTTCAACAAGGTCGAAACCGCGCTGTTCGACATCACGCGCGTGCTGCGAGGCGGGGGTCGCATCGCCTTTTCGTCGTGGGCCGACGGGGTCGATGCCTACCAACAGACCTGGCGTGAGTTGATCGAGAGCGTCGTGCCTCGCGAGATGCTGGCCCCGGCCTACGCCGAAGCAGCACCGTGGCACGAACGGTTCCGTTCCCGGACAGCGTTCGAGGAAGCGCTCATCGATGCCGGCTTCCGCCACGTCCGCACGGAGGTCTTCAAGTACCAGTGGACCTATCCACTCGACGAGTACCTCGACGGGCTCCAGATCTGGGCGATCGGACGGTTCGTGCGCGACATGCTCGGCGAGTCGGGGTGGGCGTCGCTGCGAGAGCGGGCGCGGGCGACGTTCACAGAGCTGTACCCCGACCCGCTGAACGACTTCCGTGAGGTCATCATCGCGACTGCCACCAAGCCGTCCTGAGCCCGTCAACCGAGGTCGGTGAGGGCGAAGCGCAGGGCGCCCGAGGTGCCGTCTGGCATCAGCGCCTCGTCGTAGCAGGCGGCGAGCTGACGACCGAGCCGCTCGAGGTGTTCGACGGTCCCACTCGAGGCATTCGCCAGGAAGACACCGCACCCGCCCACTCCCGGATTCAGCGTGGACTCCCCACGCAGGAACGAGGTCTCGATGTCGAGCGTTTGGGTCGGCAAGCCCTCGAGGGTGCCGCGCAGCCTGATCGCATCGCGGTCGGCTGCGTCGTCGTACCCGTGCCACAGCATCGTCGGGAAGCCGGCGGCGGCCAGTCCCGCGAACAGTTCGAGCGCATCCATCCCCTCGGCGGAACGCTCGGTTTCATCGAACGGATCGATCAGCACCATCGTGGAAGAGGTCGACTCGGGCGAGAGATCCTGAGCGCTGTCCCAGATCGTCGCGAGTCCGTCCGCTCGCTGCACCCGGACGAGATCGACGAGGTCCAGTTCGCGCGCCGACCGTGCGAGGTCGGCGACGCTCGTGGGGTCGAGGTCGCAGAGCAGGTAGGTCGACGCGTCGCCGAGCACCTCCATCGCCAGCCGCGCCGACCCTGGGTAGCGAGGTTGACCGTCGTCGCCGGGCGGCAAGGTGCGGACGAGCCACAAGTAGCGCGAGGCTTCGATCGCCGGCGCCCGAGGCGCCTCACGCAGGAGGGCATAGATGCCGTACTCGCGCTCCCACGACCGATCGAGTACGTAGGTGCCCGAGCCCGCGTGCGTCTCCCAATATCTCGTTGGCCGCACGCGATCGAGCACCTCCCCGACCACGAGGTGCTTCCAGACGTCACCGATCTCGCCGAAGTGCGAGTTCGCCATCGAGTGCGAGCTTACGCGGCGACCCTGATCCGACACGCATCTCATGGTAGGGCGACGGCGACTAGGCTCGCGGGCCATGGAGTTCATCGACGTCGTGCACGGTCGTCGCATGGTGCGTCGGTTCGATCAACGGCCCGTGCCACGAGAGAAGATGGACCGCATATTGGACGTCGGCAGGCGGGGACCCTCTGCCGGGTTCGCGCAAGGGGTGGACTTCCTCGTGCTCGACCGGCCCGACGACATCGCGGCTTTCTGGCAGATCACGCGACACCCTGAATCCGGCTGGGATCTCGACGACATCGCCGCAGGACCGACGGTGCTCGTGCTCCCGATCCCCGATCCAGCTCACTACCTGGCGAGGTACTCCGAGCCGGACAAGATCGCCTTCGGCCTCGACGATCCTGAGCGGTGGCCGGTGAAGTTCTGGGAGATCGATGCGGGGATGGCGGCGATGCTGATGCTGCTCGCCGCGGTCGACGAGGGGTTGGGCGCCTGGTTCTTCGGGATCGACCATGGAGAGCACGATCTGCTGATCCGTTTCGATGTCCCGGAAGGACTGCGGCCCATCGGCATCATGGGCTTCGGGTTCCGAGCCGACGACGAACGTCCGAGCGGTTCAGGGTCGAAGCGCCTGCGGCGTCCGTTCGGGGAGCAGGTGCACCGAGGCGGGTGGTGAGGATCAGTCAGCGAGGTCGAGACGGCGGAACTCCTCCGCGCGCTCGACGCCGATCTTCTTCCCGGCTTCCCCCGCTTCTTCGAGCAGGAACGTCTCGAAGAAGCGGATCCCCTCCGTCAACTGGCTCGCGTGCTTGGCGAGCGCGTCGATCTTCGTCTGCCATGTGGCGGTGACGTCCTCGGTGTGATTAGGCTCGTTCGTCCACCCCAGCCAGACGTCGTCGACCTCCTGCACGCCGAGTCCTTCTCCGAGATGCTCGGGGAAGAAGTGCGGGTTCCCCGACCCCGGGAACGCTGAGTCGAGGGCCACCCACCCCGCGGTGCGGTGGTCGGAGTGGTTGTAGTAGCTGTTCTGGAAGAAGACCGCCGTGGGATCGAGCGAGAAGACGGTCGATGCTCGCACCTCCCGGATGCGACGCACGACCCGCTCACGCAACTCGACCGTGTTCTCGAGGTCGCCGTCGTGTACGTCGAGGATGCAGATGCTCGCAAGGCCGAGCACGGCACCGGCCTCGTCGGTCTCCCGAGCGCGGATGCGCGCAAGCTCCGTGCGATCGAGCGCAGGGTCCTGCGAGCCTCGATCGCCGTTGGTGAGGACCAGCAGGTGCACGTCGCGCCCGGCCGCGACCCAGTTCGCCATGGTGCCACCCGCCGCGATCTCGGCGTCGTCGGGGTGCGCGAAGATGCCGAGGGCCGATCCGCTGCGGGACTCAGGTGGCGTAGGGTCGGCCACACGCTCGTCCTAGGCGGCGGCCCTGTCGAGCAGGAACTTGATGAGCGCACGGATCGGCGCGCCCGTGGCCCCACGCGGACTCAGGTCGGTGCCCTTGTCGCTGAACGCGGGGCCCGCGATGTCGATGTGGCACCAGGGCGTGTCGCCGACGAACTCGGCGAGGAACCATGCGGCGGTGATCGCACCGCCCCATCGCTCACCCACGTTCTTGATGTCGGCCACGGCCGAATCGATCATCGGCCGGTAGTCGGGGTACAGCGGAAGCTGCCAGATCGGCTCTCCCGTCGAGTCGCCCGCCGCGATCAGTTCTTCGATCAGGGCATCGTCGTTGCCGATCGCCCCCGCGATCGAGCCTCCGAGCGCGACGACGCACGCCCCGGTGAGCGTCGCGGTGTCGACGATCAGCTCCGGCTTGCGCTCGTTCAAGAAGGCCAGCGCATCTGCGAGCACGAGTCGTCCCTCCGCATCGGTGTTCAGCACCTCAGAGGTCGTGCCACCCCTGTGCGTGATCACGTCACCCGGCTTCTGAGCCGAGCCGCTCGGCATGTTCTCGCTGCACGGGATCGCGGCGATCACGTTGATCTTCGGTTTCAGGCGCGCGATCGCCTTCATCGTGGCGAGGATCGACGCAGCGCCACCCATGTCGTCCTTCATCGACTCCATGCCCTTGGCGTCCTTGATCGAGAGACCGCCGGAGTCGAACGCGATGCCCTTGCCGCTCAGCGCGATCGGCGTCGCGCGACCGGCGCCGGTGTAGCTCAGCTCGATCAATCGAGGGGGGTTCACGCTTCCCCTGCCGACCCCGAGGATGCCGCCGAACCCGCCCTTCTCGAGCTGGAACTCGTTCCAGACCTTGCACGTGAGGCCGACCGAGCGCGCCATGCGCTGGGCCTCGCGCGCGATCTCGGCGGGCGGCATGTCGCCGGCCGGCGTGTTCACGAGGTCGCGCGCCCAGTACACGGCGTCGACGACGATCGCGACCCGTTTGACGGCCGCCGAGAGCCCGCGGGCCTCCCACTTCGGGTTCCCCAGCACGACCACACGCTTCAGTCCCGCCGCCTCGTCACGCTTCGTGCGGTAGCGGTCGAAACGGTATGCCCCGAGTCCGAGGCCCTCGGCCGCAGCCGGCACCATCTCGGTGGCCTGCCGGGCACCGAACGCCTGTGGGAACGTCGTCGCGGCGGTGCCGAATCTGCGCGCCGTGCCGGCAACGCGGCCGAGCGCTCGGCGCATACCGCTGAGGGTGAAGTCTTCCTTCGGCCCGACGCCCACGAGCAGCACGGCGCCTGCCGCGAAGCGGTCGCGGTCACGGCGCGTGACGAGCAACGTCTCGTTCTTCTTCCCGGAGAGCTTGGCGTCCGCGTACGCTCTCGCAAGTCCGGTCTCCCGAACCCCCGGCCCCGGCTTCGGCCCCTCGAACACGGGCACGATCAGCAGCCCGGCCTTGACGTCGACGGGAGACTCGCTCGAGTAGCTGTACGTGGTCACGCTCGCCTCTCTCCTTGTGCGGATGTGCTCGGAGGCCCTCCCCGGCGTTGCCGGGCAGTGTATCGGCACTGCCCGTAGGCTGAGCGTCGATGAAGCCGCGAGACATGCGAGACCTCGTCTGGTTCGACGACGACGACGCGCGCACCGAGGTGCTGTTCGAGACCGAGCGCATCTGGAGCCAGCTGATCTGCCTGCAGGGGTCTCAGGGGCTCGGCCCGATCTCCGACGCTGGCTCGGACGCCATCGTGTCGGTGCTCGCCGGCGAGGTCGCGGTTCAGATCGGGAAGTCCCGGACCCGCATGAGCCAATGGCACAGCGCACTCGTGCCCGCGGGAACCGAGCTCACGATCCGCAACGCTTCCGAGGAACCCGCCGTGGTGCAGGTGACGACCGCCCCCCCGCCGTCGCCCGCCGTCTGACGCCCCGCTCGTCGGATCACAGGCGCACGAACGCGAACGCATCCGCGCCCGGGAAGCGACCGGTCTCATCACGTCTTGGGGCAGCCAGCCACGGGGCTCCGCCCAGGGGCCACCCTCACGAGTCGTCCTCGCCCGGCCTGACCGCGAGCACGACCCCGTCAGCCACCTCGATCACGGCCCGCGTCGCCACGAACCGGTTGCTCACGCCGAGGCTCGAACCGGGCTCGAGGACCGCGCCCTTCAACGACCAACGAAGGCCGCTGGTGCGGACTCCGATCGCCGGTCCGCCGAGCGCGAGCAGGCTGATGAACTCGTCGGTCGTGCCCGTGAGCTCGCGACGGGCTCGAACGACATGCAGCGTTGCCGCGCCGAAGATCGCGTCGATCTCGACCCCTGCGTAGCGCGGCGACGCCAGCAGCACGGCGTTGGCGAGCACATGGTCGAAACGTCCCCGATCGCCGCCCACCACGACGAGGCGCTGCGCGCCCTCGATGATCGCTGTCGTGATCGCGAGATCGAGGTCGGTGGCGTCTTTGTCGACGGGATGCCGTCGCACGTCGCCGCCGGCTTCCACGAACCTGTCGAGATCATCGGTGCTGACCGAATCGAGGTCACCGACGAGCAGATCGACGGCGATGCCCAGGCGGTTGGCCTCAGCGAGCCCGACGTCGGCGGCGACCACGAACGCGTCGTGGGGCACGACCACGCGGGCACGCGACGGTCCGCCACCGCAGAAGATGAATGCCGATCGCATGGGCGAACTCCCTCCGCCGGCATTGCCCGGTTCAGGTTCGACGGGTCGCCGACGCCATCAGCCGGCCTCTCAGCCCGGTTCCCCGAGCTCCCCGTGTTCTCGTCGCAAGTATATGGGCGAGAAGAGGAGGCCGCTCCGCCTCACGCAGGGCCGGCTGCGATCAGGTAGCTACGCAGGCCCTGCATCGCGCGGACCATGAGCACTCGCATGATCGGTGAGTACACGGCGGCCGCGAGCTCACCGATCACAGGCACCGCGAGTCGGATCTCCTCGCGCCACGTGAACCGCGTGCCACCTTCGATCGGGGCGAGCAGCCATGTGCCGGTGCCGGAGACGACCGAGCCGTGGCGGATCTCGAGGCGGTATGGGGGATCCCACTCCGTCACCTCCATCGGTTCCGTGAACGCGGGGATGCCGAAGATCCGGGTGCGTACGGCCAGGCGGACGCCCGGACCCTCCCGCTGCTCCGACACGACCGTGACGCTGTCCGCGTCGAGCATCCAATCGGCCTGCCGCTCCCAATCCAGGAGGACCGTCCACGCTTCCTCCAGGGGGACAGGGAGCTCGATCTCACGTTCGACCAGCATGCTGCGGAAGTCTAGACGCGAGCCTCAGTGGGAACCGATGCAGCGTAGTCTTCGGTCCATGGCGCGAGGAGCGGTCGCGGCGGCGGCGATGGCGACGGCTGCAGGCAACGGCGCCTCGGCCGGGGCGGCGGCCACGATCGACGGGGGCATCGGGGTCGCTTGGCACGATGACGGTTCGATCGTCTTCGCAGGCCCCGTCGACGCACTGCCATGGCATCCAACGATCGGAACGCCCGAACGGGGCTGCCTCGTGCCGGGGTTCGTCGACTGCCACACCCATCTACCGTTCGTGGGCTGGAGGGCCGACGAGTTCGAGGCCCGACTGCGCGGCGTCTCGTACAAGGAGCTGCATGGTGGCGACGGCGGGATCTTCCGTTCCGCACGCTTGTTCGCTGCAGCCAGCGACGACGAGGTGTTGGAGTTCTCGCGACCGCTGCTCCACGAGATGGCGACGCACGGCACCACCGCCCTCGAGTTGAAGACGGGCTACGGCCTCTCGGTCGACCAGGAGCTGCGTGCGGCGAGGCTGGCGCGGCGCCTCGCCGAGGAAGCGCGACAGACCTGTGTCGTCACACTGCTCGCGGCGCACGCCGTGCCGGCGGGCATGTCGCGGCAGGAATGGGTGCGTGCGGCCTGCACCGAGCTGATCCCCGAGGCGGGCCGCCGCCGGCTCGCCGATGCGGTCGACGTCTACGTCGAGGACATCGCGTTCTCGATCGAGGACCTCGAAGCGATCGCGACCGCGGCGGCTGATGCCGCCCTGCCCTTGCGCGTGCACGCCGATCAGCTCGGCGACTCCGGGACCGCGGCGGCCGCGGCCCGGCTCGGCGCGCGGAGCGCCGACCACCTGAACCACTGCTCGCCCGAAGGCGTCTCCGCGCTCGCCGGCAGCGCCACGGTGGCCGCTCTGTTGCCGGCCTCGACGTTCTTCCTGCGGGGCAGGCCCGCGCCGGTGCGGTCCCTCCGCGACGCGGGCGTGCCTATCGCCCTCGCGAGCGACGCCAACCCCGGCACGTCGCCCGTCGTCTCGATGCCCGAAGTGATCGCGATGGCCGCGGGCGTCTACGAGGTGCCTCCGCTCGAGGCGCTGACCGCCACGACCGTGAACCCCGCGTCGGTGCTCGGCCTGGCCGATCGTCTGGGGACCATCGAGCCCGGCAAACGAGCAGATCTCGTGCTGCTCGAGGAGACCTCGTTCGCCCAGGTGCCCTATCGACCGGGTCACGACCCTGTCGTCGCGACCATCGTGGGCGGCGAGCTCGTGCCGCCCTGATGGAGACGTATGCGGCCGTCGCCCTGGTGGTCGCCGGGGCATCGGTGGCCATGGCGGTCAGCGGGTTCGGGTACGCGCTGCTCTCGGTTCCCCTGCTCGCCGTGCTGGTGGGTGCGGAAACCAGCGTCGTTGCCAACGCCGTGATCGGACTGGGTTTGGTCACGCTCATGACGATCCGCAACCGTCATGGCGTCGTGCGAAGGACGGCCACCGTGGCCTCAGCGGGAGCGATCCTGGCGATGCCGCTCGGCCTCGTGGTGTTCGTCAACCTCGACGACCGAGCGTTGACCGCGGCGATCGGCACGACCGTGATCGCGCTGACCATCGCGCTGGCTCGGGGCATGCGGTTCCCCTCGACCGATCGCACCGATCTCGTCGCAGGCTTGATCTCGGGGGCCCTGAACACCTCGACAGGCACGAACGGGCCACCGCTCGTCATCGCGTTACACGGCCAACGCCTGGATCCGGTCGCATTCCGCGCCACGTTGGCGGCGATCTTCCTCGTGCAGAGCGTCGTGGGATTGTCGCTCTTCGCGCTAGCCGGTCGCGTCACGGCCGATGTGGGGGCGGTGGCGCTGGCCGGGTACCCAGCCATGGTGGTGGGTCTCCTGATGGGCGAGCGGCTGGCGACGCGGGTCGGAACCGAGCGTTTCAGGGGGTCGGTACTCGGCCTGTTGGTCGTGTCCGGCGTCGTCTCGCTCATCGCAGCTGCCCTCGATGCGTGATCGCGCCCGCTCCCCTCGCTGCGCGATCGGTGGTCCAACGTCGACGAGCGTCGTGACCGCCGATCAGTCGACCGGGCCGGATGCGGTCTCGGCAGCGGCGACGAGGCGTCCTCCGCGTACGACGCTCACCGCCTGGGCGATGTCCGGTCCGAACTCGCGGTCGGCCTCGAAGAATGGCACCCGTTCCCTGATCGCAGCGTGGGCGGCACGCGTCGCAGGTCCGGGCTGTAGCGGCGCGCGTAGGTCGAGCGCCTGCGCCGCCCCGAGCGCTTCGAGGGCGATCACGGTCTCTGCGTTCGCGAGAACCTCCCGCGCGTGCCGTGCCGACGTCATGCCCATGCTGACGTGATCCTCCTGACCGGCGCTCGACGGGATCGAATCGACCGAGGGGGGATGCGCGAGCGACTTGGACTCGCTCACGAGCGAAGCGGCCGTGTACTGCACGAGCATGAAGCCGGAGTTCAACCCCGAGCCGTGCACGAGGAAGGGAGGCAATCCGTTGGACAGATGCTCGTCCAGCAGTCGGTACAGCCGTCGTTCGGAGATCGAGGCGAGCGAGACCAGCGCGGTCGCGGCGGCATCGAGTGCGACCGCGACCGGCTGTCCGTGGAAGTTCCCTCCGGAGACCACCTCGCCCGATCCCCCGTCAACGAGCACGATCGGGTTGTCGCTCACGCTGTTCGCCTCGATCCTCAGCACTTCGCACGCGTAGGCGAGCGCATCGCGGGTGGCGCCGTGCACCTGGGGAGCGCAGCGGAGCGAGTACGCATCCTGCACCAGATGGTGGGAGTCGCGATGGGACGCGAGGATCGGCGAGTCGGCCAGCAGTCTTCTCAGATTGCTGGCGCTCACCATCTGGCCCGGATGCGGGCGAAGCTTCTGGAGTCGTTCATCGAACGGCCGGTCGGTGCCGAGCGAGGCCTCGATCGTCATCGCAGCAACGACGTCGGCCGTACGGGCGAGCATGGCCGCGCGCTCGGTCGCCAGGATGCCGATCGCGAGCATGCCCTGCGTGCCGTTCACGAGGGCGAGCCCCTCCTTCGCTTCGAGCGTGATCGGCGCGAGTCCCGCTCGACCCAAGGCGCCGGCGGCAGGTTCGACACCTCCCTCGGGCGAGAGCACCTCGCCATGACCGATCAGCGGCAGCGCGAGGTTCGCGAGCGGCGCGAGATCGCCCGAGGCACCGAGCGACCCCTGCTGCGGCACGGCCGGGATGACGTCCTCGTTCAGCATCGAGACCATCAGGTCGACGATCTCCGGGCGGACCCCCGAATGGCCGAGCGCGAGCACGTGCGCCCGCAGCAGCAACATGGCCCGCGCCTCGTCACGCGGAAGCGGCACGCCCACCGCGGTCGCGTGCGAGCGAACGATGCCGTGCTGCAACGTGGAAGCCTGCGACGGCTCGACCCGGGTGTGCGCCAGCGCCCCGAACCCCGTCGTCACGCCGTAGATCGTCTCGCCGCCCGCGACCGCGTCGTCGATCACGGCGCGGGCCGATCTCACCCTGGCGCGCGCATCATCTCCGAACGAGACCGGCGCCCCGCCGGCCACAGCGACCACCTCGGCCGCCTCGAGCTCCCCTCCGATCGCCACGGTCATGTGGAAGCCGCCTCGAGCCCGCGGAGCTCGAAGGGGGTTTCGACGATGTCGCCGAGGGCTCCCGGTTCGACACGCCACGCGCCCGCGCCCGCATCGGAGACCAGCACCTCCGCCACGTCGGTGCCGGCGAAGTGCACGGCGGCGAGGTCGTCGCACGCGATGCCGGGAGGAAGCGCCCCCTCGCCGACAAGGCGATGATACGCAGGGCGCCTCGACGGCTCGGAGTCGAAGTGGGGGCAGAAGCTTCCGGGCACGAGCCCGAGCCCGTCGGGAAGCGGATCGGCTCGACCGAGCAGGTAGGAATCGGTCGTCGAAGCCTCGAACCAGCAGTTCGCGCCGGCGCTGCCGCCGGCAAGCACCACCCCGGCGTCCCAGGCTTCCCGAAGGATCTCGTCGAGCCCATGCGCACGCCAGATCGCGAGCAGGTTCAGGGTGTTACCGCCACTCACGAACACCACGTCCTGGGTGAGCACGAGCGAGCGCAAGTCCTCCACGGTGCGATGGAACAGGGCGAGATCGTTCGGCTCGAAGGAATGCGCGGGGAACGAGCGATAGAACGCGGCGACGGCGCGGTCGGCATCGCCGAGGGCCGTCGGCACGTACAGCACCCTCGGACGGGCCGCCCCGCACAGATCGAAGATGAATCGGTAGATGGGATCGTCGGGCCACTGCCCGCCGCCCATCGCCACGATGTGCGACCCGCTCACTCAGCCTCCCGCATGGGGATCCGCACGCCACGATCGTGCGCGACCTCGATCGCACGGTCATACCCGGCATCGACGTGACGCACCACACCCATGCCGGGGTCGCTCGTGAGCACCCGCTCGAGTCGTTCAGCCGCATTCACCGAGCCATCTGCCACCACCACCATGCCGGCATGGATCGACGAGCCGATGCCGACCCCGCCGCCGTGGTGCACGCTCACCCAGTGCGCCCCGGCCGCGGTGTTCACGAGGGCGTTGAGGATCGGCCAGTCCGCGATCGCGTCGGACCCATCCAGCATCGCCTCGGTCTCCCGGTTGGGGCTCGCCACTGATCCGGCGTCGAGGTGGTCGCGCCCGATCACGATGGGGGCGCTCACGGCGCCCGAGGCCACCAGGTCGTTGAAGCGTTGTCCGGCCCGGGCGCGGTCGCCGTACCCGAGCCAGCAGATGCGGGCCGGCAGTCCCTGGTAGGCGACGTGCTCCGCAGCGAGGCGGAGCCAGCGTTGCAGCCGTTCGTCGTCGGGGAACAGGTCGGCCACCGCCGCGTCGGTGGCAGCGATGTCGGCTGGGTCACCCGAGAGCGCGGCCCACCGGAACGGACCCTTGCCCTCGCAGAATAACGGACGCACGAAGGCGGGCACGAAGCCCGGATAGCTGAAGGCCACGTCGTGGGCCAGCCCGCCCGCCTCGGCGCCTGCGCGGAGGTTGTTCCCGTAGTCGAATGCCACGGCGCCCCGAGCCGCGAAGTCGACGATCGCCTGCACATGCGCGGACATCGACGCCACGGCACGACCCACGTACTCGGCGGGATCGCGCTCACGCAGGGCTGAGGCGGCCGCAAGCGAAAGCCCTGCCGGCACGTAGCCGCCGAGGGGGTCGTGGGCGCTGGTCTGATCGGTGACGATGTCGGGCTGCCACCCGCGCGCGAGCAACTCGGGCAGTATCTCCGCGCAGTTGCCCACGAGACCGATGGAGACGGCCTCCTTGGCACTCCGGGCCTCGTCGGTCCAGCGCAATGCCGCGTCGAGGTCATCGGTCTCGCGGTCGAGATACCGCGTCTTCAGGCGACGTTCGATACGCGAAGGGTCGACGTCGATGCACAAGGCGACCCCGCCGTTCATCGTCACCGCCAGGGGCTGGGCTCCGCCCATGCCGCCCAACCCTCCGGTCAGCGTGACCGTGCCGGCCAGCGAACCGCCGAAGTGCTGGTGAGCGCACTCAGCGAGCGTCTCGTAGGTGCCCTGCAGGATGCCCTGCGTGCCGATATAGATCCACGACCCCGCCGTCATCTGCCCGTACATCGTGAGCCCTTGCGCCTCGAGAGCTCGGAACGTCTCCCAGTCGGCCCACTTGGGCACGAGCATCGAGTTCGAGATGAGCACCCGCGGTGCCATGTCGTGAGTGCGGAAGACGGCGACGGGTTTCCCGGACTGCACGAGCAGGGTCTCGTCGTCGGACAGCGTCTGCAGCGTGCGCACGATCGCGTCATACGCCTCCCAGCTTCGCGCCGCCCGGCCGGTGCCTCCGTACACGACGAGTTCCTCTGGGCGCTCGGCGACCTCGGGATCGAGGTTGTTCATCAACATGCGCATCGCCGCTTCCTGCGGCCAGGAGCGGCACGAACGCTCGATGCCGCGGGGGGCGCGGATCTGCCTGGCCTTCACCCTTCCCTCCCCCCCAGCACGACGATGGACGCGATGCTACCGCCCCGGATGGATCGGAGCTCACCTACCGACGAGCGGGGGTCCTGGGTGATGACGAGGCGAGCCGATGCTCCGTCAATGAGGTTGGACTCGCAGCGGGGCGAGCTGACAACGATCTCGAGAGCATCATGAGGGCGCCGACCGCCAGCACGGCACGTGTCGGGATGCTTGAGTGGGTCGTTCGGGCCGGGTAGCGTCCCCCCGATGGCCGTCGGAACTTCCCCCTACGACACCGCTGGCGCGGACGGGTTCGCCGTTGAGCCGATCCGCGTGCTGATCGCCGATGATGAGCCCGCGCTCCGCGGGGCGCTGGCCGATCTGCTCGAGCACGAGGACGACGTCATCCTGATCGGCTCGGCCGGTGACGCGGACGAGGCGATCGCGCTCGCCGGCGACGAGCACCCAGATGTCGCACTCGTCGACGTCTCGATGCCGGCCGGAGGCGGTGCGCGAGCGGCTCGCGAGATCGCCCGATGCTCCCCAGACACCCGAGTGATCGCGTTGTCGGCGTTCGAGGATCGGCCCACGGTGCTCGAGATGCTGCGAGCCGGCGCGGTGGGCTACCTCGTCAAAGGCACCGCCGGCGAGGAGATCGTCGACTCGATCCAGAAGGTGATGGCGGGCGGCGCCAGCTTGTCGACCGAAGTGATCGCCGGCATCGTGGCCGAGCTCACGAAGCAACTGCGCCGCGACGACGAGGAGCGGGAGCAGCTCGATGCTCGCCGCGGCGAGATCGAGCGATTCGTCGCCGGCGAAGGTGTCTCGATGGCGTTCCAGCCGATCTTCGACCTTGCCACGGAGACAACGGTCGGGATCGAGGCGCTCGCTCGGTTCTCGTCGCCACCGCCGCGCCCCCCCAACGAATGGTTCGCCGAAGCGGTGACGCTTGCGCTCGGGGTTCGGCTGGAGCTGACGACCGTGACGCAGGCTCTCCGCGCGCTCGCCGCGATCCCCGAGGGAACGTATCTGGCCATCAACTGCTCGCATCGGGCGGCGGTGTCCACAGAGCTCGCCGCCGTCCTCGAGCCTCACGCCGGCCGGCTGGTATTGGAGATCACCGAGCACGAGGCCGTCGAGGACTACGACGACCTGGTCGACGCCCTTGCGCCGCTGCGGGCTCGGGGCGCACGGGTGGCGATCGACGACGCGGGCGCAGGGTTCGCCAGCCTTCGGCACACCCTGCGCATCGCCCCCGACATCGTGAAGCTCGACATGAGCCTCACACGCGACATCGATCGCGACCGGGCCAAGCGGGCCCTCGCGGCGGCGATGGTCTCCTTCGCCCAGGAGATGGGGTTCTCGCTCATCGCCGAAGGCATCCAGACGGCCGAGGAGTTGTCGACGTTGCGAACGCTCGGCATCGGATACGGTCAGGGGTTCTTCCTCGCCCAGCCGGGTCCGCTCTCCTCGGTCCTTCCGGACTGAATCCGGCGACGCTGGAAACGCTACTCGCCGGTGCGCCTGTCGATCGCCCACGACGAGGTCTCCGACCCCTTCGTGAACTGCTTCATCTCGGTCGCCACCGCGACCGCTTCGGCGTAGTGCTGGAACGACCGCCTCGCGGTGCTCGCGATGCCGATCGACAGGGTCAGCACGCCGAACCGTTGCAGCTCGCCGCGACGATTCGTGACCTCGATGTAGCCGCGCTCTCGATCGGCGTCGTCGAAGAAGCTTGACGCCGCCTGGTCGAACGCGCTCACGATCGCATCGGCAGTCGATTCCGCGACTTCGGGTTCGACCACCACGACGAAGTCATCGCCGCCGACGTGGCCGATGAACGCCGAGCCGTCGCTCGCCAGCCGAGCCGCGTCGCCGATCAGCCGAGCGGTCGACTGGATCACCTCGTCGCCCCGCATGAAGCCGTAGTGGTCGTTGAACGCCTTGAAGTGGTCGAGGTCGGCGTACAGGATCGCGAACGGCTCCCCGCGCTCGACGCGCGCATCGATCTCTTCCTCGATGCGAACGTTGCCCGGCAGCCCCGTGAGCGGTGACTGGGTGCGCGTGTCGCGGGAACGGCGAAGGACGCCCCGGATGCGCGCAAGGAGTTCCGGCGTATCGAATGGCTTGACGATGTAGTCGTCGGCACCGATCGCGAAGCCCTCGAGCTTGTCCGCGGACAAGCCTCGGGCGGTGAGCATGATCACCGAGACGGTGGTGGTGCGTGGGTCTTGCCGCAAGCGTCGTGTCAGTTCGAACCCATCCATGTTGGGCATCATCACGTCGGCGAGCACCAGGTCGGGGCACCGCTCCCGCGCGACTTCGAGAGCCAGCGCGCCGTCGGCTGCCACGCGCACGTCATAGCCCGCCGCGCGCAGCTCGATCTCGAGCAGCCGCGCGATGAACGGATCGTCGTCGACCACGAGCAGGCTCTCGCCGCCACCCGCGTCTTCCCCGGGGGTGGCAAGGTCGACTTCCTCGATGCTCTGTCCCTCGGTCACGCCCTCATCCTCGTCCAGCGCGCCCCCGCGCTTCGCATTCACACCTCACGCGTGTGCGTGCGGCATCGATCGATCTCGTGCGTCTGGATCACGAATCGGCACTTTATCCCCCGAGGTGAAGCTCGTTGGGACATCCTCTCGGCATCGCATCTTCCAGCGTCGACGCGGCCACGCCGCGACGCCCGTTGCCCCCGCATGGCACGATAGCCGTATCACCACGGCGATGGGGGTCGGTCGATGAAGGTACTGGAGACGTTCCTCGATGCGATGGGGAACACCCCTCTCGTGCGTCTGCGCTCGATCACCCGCGGCCTGCGCCCTACGATCCTGGCCAAGGTCGAGATGCTCAACCCCGGCGGGTCGGTGAAGGACCGCATCGGGATCCGCATGATCGAGGCGGCCGAGCGCGACGGCACGCTGCGACCCGGCGGCACGATCGTGGAGCCGACCTCGGGGAACACGGGACACGGACTCGCGATCGCTGCGGCCGTGCGCGGGTACCGGTGCATCTTCGTGATGCCCGACAAGATGAGCCAGGAAAAGATCTCGCTGCTCCGCGCCTACGGCGCCGAGGTCATCATCACGCCGACCGCGGTGCCGCGCGAGTCGCCGGAGTCCTACTACTCGGTCGCCTCGCGGCTCGCCGATGAGATCCCGGGGGCGTTCCAACCGAACCAGTACTTCAACCAGGAGAACCCGGCGACCCACTTCGACACGACGGGCCCCGAGATCTGGGAACAGACCGACGGACGCATCGACATCTTCGTGGCCGGCGTCGGCACCGGCGGCACGATCACCGGCGTCGGTCGATACCTCAAAGCACAGAGGTCCGATATCGTGATCGTGGGCGCCGATACCGAGGGTTCGGTCTACACCGGCGACGAACCCCGGCCCTACCTCACCGAGGGCATCGGAGAGGACTTCATGCCCGAAACGTTCGATCCCGACATCGTCGACCGCTGGGTCAGGGTGGCGGACCGCGAGGCCTTCCTCACGGCGAGGGCCGTCACGCGGCAGGAGGGCATCCTCGTCGGCGGGTCGTGCGGATCCGCCGTCTACGCCGCACTCGAGGTCGCCCGCGACTACGGCGACGACACGACGATCGTCGTGCTGTTGCCCGACACCGGCCGCAACTACCTGTCGAAGCTGTACTCCGATGGCTGGATGCGGCAGTACGGCTTCCTCGAGGGACCCGAAGTCGTGACCGTTGAACAGGTCCTGTCCGCCAAGGGGGCGGAGCTCCCGCCGCTGATCACCGTGAACGCGCACGACAAGGTGCGCCAGGCCGTCGACGTGCTACAGGCCAGCTCGATCTCACAGGCCCCGGTGGTGCGCGAGGAGTCCGCGGACGTGACGCAATTCGTCGGATCGATCCGAGACCGTGAGCTGCTCGAACGCGTCTTCCGGGACCCTGATGCCTTGCAGGCCGACGTGGCCGAGGTCATGGCACCCCCGATCCCGTTCGTCGAATGGGACCAACCGATCGAGATCGCGTTCGCCCAGCTCGAGCAAGCTCCCGCCGTGCTCGTGGCCAAGGCCGGCCAGGTGCTCGGGGTGCTCACGCGAAGCGACCTCCTCGATTTCATAGCCCATCGTCGCCAAACGGAGCGGTAGGCGCGTCGGTGCGTTCGTTGGGCATCGACGTCGGGGTGGGCAAGGGCCTCGACATCGTGCTCATCGACGAGCGCCTGGTCCCCCTGCACGTGTCTTCACGGGTACGTGTGCATGACGTGGAACGATTGATCGGCGACCTGCACCCCGACATCGTCTCGATCGACTCGCCGCCGCGATGGGCAGCGTCGGGACGCTCGCGCCTGACAGAGCGTGAGCTCGCTGCACTCAACATCTCGTCGTTCAACACCCCGAACGAAGCCCACGGTAAGGGCAACCGGTTCTTCGCCTGGATGGAGGTCGGCTTCGAGGTCTTCGCGCACGCAGCGGCCGCCGGGTTCCCGCCGTACTCGGCCGGCGCCCCTAAGGGAAAAGCGCTCGAGGTCTTCCCCCACGCGACCGCCGTGGTCCTGGCCGGCTGCCTCGCGCCCAAGGGCATCCGCAAGCATGCCTGGCGCTCAGCGGTGCTTCGTGCTCAGGGCGTGCGCACCGATGAGCTCGGTTCACCCGATCGGGTCGATGCGGCGCTCGCCGCACTCACCGGCCTCTACGCGCTCGACGGCAGGCGCTTCGCCCCGGGTGATCCGAGCGAGGGCGTGATCGTCGTGCCGTCGGCTGCGTTGCCGGCCGTGCCGTATCGCCCTGGCGCCGCCGCCCCGCGCGGAGCCGACCCGCTGTTCGCGTACTGTGCGTGCGGGGACCCTCGGTGCGAACGGCTCGTACGGAGTGAATTCGCACCGGGCCATGACGCGAAACGGAAGGCGATGCTGTGGGAGCGCGCGCGTGAGGGAACCGAGGCGCTCGACGAGCTGAGGGAACGGGGCTGGAAACTCCCGCCTGAGATGCGATGAGGGGGGTCCGATGACACGCGAACGTCGCGATCCGAGGTCGAGCGATCGATCGCGGTTCGAGACCCGCGCGATCCACGCGGGCCAGAACCCCGACGCCCTGTACGGCGCCGTCACCGTGCCCATCTACCAGACCTCCACCTACGCCCAGCTCGAGGTCGGCGTTCCCAAGGTGTGGGACTACGCGCGGGGCGGCAACCCGACCAGGGAAGCCTTCCAGCAGGCGCTGGCGTCACTCGAAGGCGGGACACAGGGGTTCGCGTTCGCGAGCGGTCTCGGTGCCGAGACCACGATGCTGCTCGCGTTGGGTCCGGGCGATCACGTCGTGCTCGCCGACGACGTGTACGGGGGCACCTACCGCTTGCTCGCCCACGTGCTCAGCCCGTGGGGGCTGACGTTCACGGCGACCGACCTCAGCGATCTCGATGCTCTCTCGGCTGCGATGACTCCTGCGACGAAGCTCGTCTGGGTCGAAACGCCGTCGAACCCCCTGCTGAAGATCGTGGACATCGCGGCGGTCGGCGCGGCCGCGCACGAGCATGGTGCGCGCATGGTGGTGGACAACACGTTCGCCACTCCGGCCCTGCAGCGACCGCTCGCGCTCGGTGCTGACGCCGTCGTCCACAGCGTCACGAAGTACATCGGCGGGCATTCCGACCTGATCGGCGGTGCGATCGTCACGAGTGACGAGGAGTGGATCGACCGGCTCGGGTTCCTCGTGAACGCGGTTGGTGCCGTGCCCGGCCCGATGGACAGTTACCTTGCCCTGCGGGGTCTCAAAACGCTCGCCGTGCGCATGCAGGCGCATTGCGCCGGCGCCCGGGCGGTCGCCGCGTTCCTCGAGAGCCATCCGGCGGTGACGACGGTGCATTTCCCTGGGCTCGACGACCATCCCGGTCACGAGGTCGCCGCCCGGCAGATGGGCGACTTCGGGGGCATGGTGTCGTTCCGCGTCGGAAGCGCCACGAAGGCGCTCGAAGTCGCGCGTCGCACCGAGCTGTTCTTCTTGGCGGAATCGCTCGGCGGCGTGGAGTCGTTGATCGAGGTGCCCGGCCCGATGACGCACGCGAGCGTCGCGGGTTCCCCACTCGAAGTGCCCGACGACCTCGTGCGCCTCTCGGTCGGTATCGAACACCCCGACGACCTGATCGAAGATCTCGACCGAGCCCTTTCGTGAGCGGCGAGCCGTACTACCGGCACGACCTGGCCCTCGTGCACCACGAGGGTTTCGGATCCCATGCCGAGGCATGTGCCCCCGGCATCCTGTCGCTGCTGCAACCGGTCCGCGACCGCGACGGCCTCGTTGTGGAATTGGGATGCGGCAGCGGGCTGCTCACCAGGTACCTGCTCGACGCAGGGCATCGGGTGATCGCAGCCGACGCGTCACCCGCGATGCTGCAACTCGCCGGCGAGGTCGTCGCCGATGCCGACGAGATCCGACGGCTGACGCTGCCCCACGATCCCATCCCGGCCGCCGACGCGATCGTCTCGATCGGACACGCTCTGAGCTACCTCCCAGACGCCGCCTCGATCGATCGAGCCTTGGTCATGATCGCCCGCGCGCTCAGGCCCGGCGGTGTGCTCGCGATCGACCTGTGCGACCTGGAATGGGCAGCGACACGCATCGATCAACCCAGTCGGGGATGGTTGGGAGAAGGCTGGGCACTCGTCACCGAATTCTCGGTGCCCTCGCCCGATCGATACGTGCGGCAGATGGCGACCTTCATCCGCTCCGGCGACGGGTCGTGGCGGCGCGACGACGAACGTCACGACAACGTGATGATCGACACCACCCTGGTGCCGGGTCTGCTCGCCGAGCAAGGTGTCGAGGCGAGGGTCGAGGAATCGTTCGGCGACGAAACGCTCCCGGCCGGGCTCCGCGCCATCATCGGCCGCCGCCCCGCATGAGATCGGTGCGGCTCAGATCCGGAGGGTCGGGCCGCCCGACGTCGACAGCTCGACCGACCGAACGCGGGGTCGGCCGGCGACGACGCGGAGCGGCACGCTGTCGCCCGCGGGGCCGAGCCAGTCGGCGAGCCTCGCCTCGTCCCCCGCGACCTCGACACCGGCGATCCCGGTGACGTCGACGTCGTGGAGGATCGGCGTTCGACCGGGGTGCAGCTCCGGCGGCATGTCCCATGCGATGAAGAACGGCAACCATGCGTCTCGAGCCTCGTCGTCGATGCCTGCCCCACTCCAGCGGAGCTCCGACCCGTCGGGGCGGATTCGGCCGCCGGGATCGACGTCGAGCCCGAGCCGTGATGCGGTGTCCGAGAGGTCGGTGTCGGCGAGACAGACAGAGAACCATCGGTCTCGGCCGTCGGCGGTCAGCCCTAGCACGGCGCGGCCGAGCACCGTGTCCCGGCCAACGGCGGGGTCGACGACCGCCATGAGCTCGATGTAGCTCTGCCCGAGCGGCACGATCCGGTTGCCGGTACCCCAGGTCGGATGTACGCCGCCGGGCACCGACGCCAGCCCGTGGTCGCGGCGAAGCCGATCCCCCGCCGAGTCGAGGTCTGGAACCGCCATCACCACGTGATCGATCGTGAACACCCGTGCTCCCTCCCGTTGGGACCGATCCATCGTTGCATCTCGCGATACGGTCGAGGGATGCGACACGCTCTCCTCCCGGTCGCGCTCTCGCTCCTGGCTTCGCTCATGGCCGCTCCGCTCGGGGCGGCCGAGCCGACACCGCAGCGGCTGATCGACGGACTCTCCTTCCCGACGAACATGGCGTTCCTGCCCGATGGCACGCTGCTGTTCACGGAGAAGGAAACCGGCGCGGTGCGTGTGGTGACCCCCGACGGGGCCTTGCGCGATCGGCCGTTCACGACGCTCGCGGTGATGCCCGACGCCGAACGCGGGTTGCTCGGCATCGCCGTGCACCCCGACTTCGAGCGGGAGCCGTGGGTGTACCTCTACTACTCCGATCCCGCCGACGGGCTGAACCGGCTCGTACGGGTCCGCGCCGACGGCGTCGTCGCCGCGGGCGAACCCCACACCCTGCTCGACGGCATCAGCGCGGTCGCGGGCTATCACAACGGCGGCGATCTCGTGTTCGGCGTCGACGGTTCGTTGTTCGTCTCGCTCGGCGAGGCGCACGAGCCCAAGCGCGCCCAGGACGAACGCGATATCGGCGGCAAGGTGCTGCGGCTCACGCCGGACGGTGACGTGCCCGCCGACGGCCCCTTCGGCTCCGGCAGCCCGGTCTGGTCGATCGGTCACCGGAACTCGTTCGGGCTCTGCATCGACCCCGTGACCGGCGATCTCTGGGAGACGGAGAACGGTCCAGATCGCGACGACGAGGTGAACCTGATCGCAGGAGGGGGGAACTACGGCTGGCCATTGGTGACGGGCCGAGCGGGCGACGACCGATTCCTCGACCCGGTCGTGGTCTTCCCGGCGCCGATCGCGCTGACCGGATGCACGGTGGTTGACGGCGACGTGTGGTTCGGGTCCTTCGACGGGGGGGTGTGGCGGCTGCCCGCCGTGGGGGACGAGCCGATCGAGGTCGCAACGTTCTCAGCGGGGGTCACCGACGTTGCGCTCGCAGCGAACGGCCTCGTCTACGTCGCCACCTCGGATTCGATCTGGACCGTTCAGCCACAGACCGTTGGCGCGACCTCGTCGCAGCCGGCGTCGAGTTCGCCCGTCGGTCCGCGCGAGCCGGCGGGCTCTCCGATCACCGCTGACGAGGCGGGAGGTGGATGGCGTCCGTGGATCGTGTCGGCCGCCCTCGTGGTGCTTGCCGGAGCGCTGGGCGCCCGCTTCGTCGCGGGGCGCCGGCTACGGGCCCGTCGGAAAGACCCTCCCCCAGGTCAGGCCGGCTTCTGACGCTTCATGTACGCGACCGTCGAGACGGCTCCCGATGGCGTCGGTTGCGCGACCACCGAGATCAGCTCCCAGCCGTCATCGCCGAAGGTGTTCAGGATCTCGCCAGGGTTGTGCTCGAGCAGCGGCGCGACGAAGTACTCCCACGCGGTCATGCGGTCCCCTCTCGTAGCAGTCGCAGGTCGGTCTGTCTGATGCAGACCCCCATGATCACCTCGAGGCCCGCCTCGCTCGCGATGCGGTAGGCCTCGTCGTTCACGATGCCGGCCTGCAGCCAGAGCACCTTGGCGCCGATCGCGACGGCGTCGCGCGCGATCTCAGGTGTGTCTTCGGCCCGGCGGAAGACGTCGACGACGTCGATCGGCGTGTCCGCCGGGATCTCGCCCAGCGTCGCATATGCGGGTTCGCCGAGGACCTCGGTCTCCCGAGGGTTCACGGGCACGATGCGGAACCCTCGAGCCTGCAGGTAGGACGCGACGGCGAGCGAGGGACGACTGGGCTTCGACGACAACCCAACCACGGCGATCGTCTTCGCCTCTCCGAGCAGCATACGAAGCTCCCGATCCTCGGGGGCAACGGCGTTCACGTCACCGGCCATCTCGTCTCCTTCCGCATCATCTCGAGCAGTGTGTGCAACATCCACCCGGTCGCGCCCCATACCGTGTGTCCGTCGAGCTCGTACGCGAAGCCCTGCCAGACCCCGCCGTCCGGACGGTCATACGTCACGGCCCGTTCGACGGCGCCGAGCTGTTCGACGCCGAACGTCAGCACCTCGTCGATCTCGCGCTCGTTCACGCTGAACGCTGGCTCGCGCTCGAGCGTTCCAACGAAGGGAACGACGAGGATGCCGCTCACGAATGTGTGCACCGGTGGCAGCGCGCCGAGCACGCGCGGGAGCGACGGGTCGAGACCGATCTCCTCATGGGCCTCGCGGAGCGCGGTGCCCTCGAGCGACTCCCCGGGATCCTGCAGGCCGCCTGGGAACGAGATCTCGCCTGCGTGGCGTGAGAGAGCGGCCCCGCGCACCGTGAACACCAGCGTCGGCTCGGGCTCGAGCACGATGGGCGCGAGCACGGCGGCAAGCCGATCGTCCGGGCCGGGTGAAGGCCTCGGATCGGATTCGAGTCGGGCGGCCAGCGATGCGATGGCATCGGCGTGTAGCATCGCGCGCCATGGTAGATGAGGCCACGCTCGCCGCCGCCTCGGCAGCGGTCGACGCCGACGAAGTCGTCGCCTTCGCCCGGGCCCTGATCGCGGCGAAGAGCGAGAATCCAGGAGGCACCGAGGACGAGGCGGCGTCGGTGGCCAGCGGGATCCTCTCGGGCCTCGGCGCGGTTCCAGAGATCGTGCGCTCCGAAGCCGGCCGGCCGAGCGTCGTGGCCTCGATCGGTACCGACGCCGGACCGAGCCTCGCGTGGAACGGTCACCTCGACGTCGTCCCCGCCGGCTCACTCGACACGTGGGGTCACGACCCCTGGGCGGGCGACATCGACGCCGAGGGCCGGCTCGTCGGTCGGGGGGCCGCGGACATGAAGGGCCCGATCGCGGCCGCGCTCGCAGCGACCGCCGCGCTACGCCGCGCACGCACCACGATGACGGGCAGCCTCGTGTTTCACCTGGCAGCCGACGAGGAGCTCGCGGGGGTTCACGGCACCAAGGTGCTCTGGGAACGCGGGCTGCTCACGCAAGATGCCGTGATCGTGGGCGAGCCCAGCGAGATGCAGGTCGGGCTCGCCGAGCGTGGCGGTGCGTGGTTCACGGCCACGGCCTTCGGATCGGCCGCCCACGGCTCGCAGCCCCACCGAGGCGTGAACGCGATCACGTCGATGGCGCGATTCCTGATACGCCTTCCCGAGGTACTGCCGGAGCGTGAGCATCCGCTCGTCGGCAGGCCGACGGTCAACGCCGCCCTGATCTCGGGCGGCAGTGCTCCCAATGTCGTCCCCGACCGATGCGAGGTGGACATCGACCGGCGCATCGTGCCGGGAGAGACCGACCCGGAGGAGGTGCGGGCGCCGTTCCTCGCGCTCGTGGAATCGCTCCGCGCACGCCACCCCGAGGTCGAGATCGACGTCGAATTGCGGGAGTGGACCGAGGCCGCCGAAGCGCCGGCCGACACCGAGATCGTCCGCATCGCGGTCGCCTCGGTCGCCGCGGCCACCGGGATGGCTCCTGGTCTGGTGGGGTTCACGGGCATCACCGATGCCAGGTTCTACATCAACCAGGCCGGCATCCCAGCGGTGATCTGCGGACCCGGATCGCTCCGGGTCGCACACACCGCCGACGAGTCCGTGCCCGTCGACGAACTCGTCGCAGGCGCCAGGGCCTACGCGCGCATGTTCGCGGCCTTCCTCTCGACCTGAGCCCGCCGACGCTTCGCATTGTCGACACGCAGACGTATCCTTGAGGCATGACTGATGCGATCGCCACATCCCCGCTCATCACGGTCACGGAAGCGGCCGCACGGAAGGCTCGCTCCCTGGCCGAGCGCGACGGACGACCCGAGGCCGCGCTGCGGGTGCGTGTGACCGCGGGCGGATGCTCAGGCTTCGGCTACCAGCTGACGCTCGAGGACGCCCCGGTCGAGGGCGACCAGGTCGTGGTCGGGCCGGGAGGGTTCCGGGTGCTCATCGACGCCGCGAGCGCCCCGATCGTGTCGGGTTCCACGCTCGAGTTCAACGACTCGTTGATGGACGGTGGGCTCAGGATGGTGAATCCCCAGGCCAAGCACGAATGCGCCTGCGGCGACTCGTTCAGCCTCTGAGCAAACCGGTCACGCCACCTGGAGCGTGCCCGTCATCGACGGGTGGATCTCGCAGTGGAAGCCCACCGACTCCGTCAGGTCGACCGTGACGGTGACGTTCGAGCCGGCCGATACGGTTTCATCGACGCTGCCGTCGTCGAGCGTGAACGTGTGGTCCACGCTGTCGGCATTGGTGATCGCGATGTCGGTCGAACCCGGTGCCACGGTGATCGACGTGGGCTCGAACGTGAGATCCACGATGTTGATCGCAGCCGAGCCCGGGGCGAGGTCGCCCGCCTCCGCGACCGGGGTGGAGCTCTGATCGCCGCCGGAGTCGCTCGAGCACGCGCCCAGCACGAGGGTCAGTGCCACGATCACACCCAGCCCGGCGTTCGCTCGCATCGGTGGCAACGTCATCGGTCCCCTTTCGATCTGCCCCGGGGACGCCGGGGTCGTCATGACTGGCCGAGACTATCCCATGGTCGAGCGCAGGCGCGAGGCAACCTCCGGGCGTCGCGACGGAGTGGGCTATGCTGCCCGGGATGCCGGCGCCGACCGACAAGACCCAGTGGAAGCACCTCTACGACGAGGTCGTCACCACCGGGCTCTGCACCGGCTGCACGGCGTGCATCGTCGCCTGCCCGTTCCACGTGCTGGGATACGAGAACGATCTGCCCGTGCAGCTGCAGGACGAGGGCGCCGACCGATGTTCCCACGGTGACAAGGGCTGCACGCTCTGCACGCTCGCCTGTCCCCGCTTCCGGGACTGGGAGTCGGAGATCGACACGACCCTATTCGGCATGGCCCGCACGCCCGACGAGGTGATTGGCAAGCACCGGGAGATCGTGCTCGCGCGGGCTTCCGATCCCCAGCTGTTGATGAGCGGGCAGGACGGAGGGGTCGTCTCGGCGCTGCTGATCTGGGGAATGCGCACCGGCCAGATCGACGGCGCCTGCACATCGAAACTCAGTGAAGACCGAGCGTGGGACGCCGAGCCGACCGTGGTCACCGACGCGCAAGGCGTGCTCGACACGGCCGGCTCACGCTACACCTACTCCGCGAATCCGCTCGCGCTGCTGAAGGCGGCTGAGCTCGGTCTGTCGAAGGTCGCCCTCGTGGGGATGAGCTGTCAGGCCAGCGTGACCGGCTCGATGGAAGCCCGCCGCGTGAACAAGTGGCGCAGGAAGATCGCCTGGACGCTCGGTCTGTTGTGCTCGAAGACCTTCACTTACGACGGCCTCATGGTGGAGATCGCCCAGAACGAACTGGGACTCGACCTCGACCATCTCGCCCGCGTGAACGTGAAGGGAAAGCTGCTCTTCTACACCGACGAGGGTGAAGAACACACATACTCGTTGAAAGCCGCCCACCGTTTCACGAGGCCGGGGTGCCTACGCTGCCCCGATTTCGCCGCCGAGCATGCCGACATCTCGTTCGGTGGGCTCGGCCAATCCGACGGCTGGACGCTCACGATCGTCCGCACCGACCGAGGCGTGGAGATCTGGGAGCGAGCCCTGGCAGACGGTGTCGTCGAAGCACGGCCAGCGTCGGAGGACCCCGACGCCGTCGCACTCATGTTCAGGCTCGCCGCGAAGTCTCGCGCGAGATGGCCGCAGCAGGGGGAGATCCCCGCCGCCGGAGCCGCACCGGGACTGATCCCCGACACCGCCTGATCGAGCTGTCGTCTACACCTCTGCGCTCCGACGCCGATATGTCTAAGGGTGGTCCTCGGGGCCGGTTCGGTCATGCTTGGGTCCCTGAGCGATTCCTTCGTGAGAGGAGGTGGCATGGCCGACACGGCACAGACCGAGGCTGGCGACGACGTCCGGCATGCTGTCGTGTTGGAGGCCGTGGCGTTCGCCGCCGAGCGATTGCTCCTCGCGTCGGACTGGCGGGAGGCCGCAGACGAGGTGCTCGAGCGCATGGGCAGTGCCGCGAGCGTCTCTCGGGCATACATCCTCGAGAATCTCCTCGACGAGGCAGGCAGCCTGATCGGCACGACGCGCCATGAGTGGCGCTCAGCGGGCATCGACCCCGGGCCGGCGAGCCGGGCGGACGACACCTCGGATGGTGAGCGGATCGAGCGGTGGGCCGCCCTCCTCGCTCGGGGAGAACCGGTCGTGAGCCACGTCGCCGATCTCCCCCATGACGAGCGAGGCGGCTTCGAGGCACTCGGCATCATCTCGATCGCGGAATACCCGATCTTCGTCGGCGACGAATGGTGGGGCTCGATCGGCTTCGACGATCGTGTGCGCGGACGCGGGTGGGGCTCGGAGCTCGATGCCCTCCGGGCCGCGGCGACGGTGGTCGGCGCCGCCGTGACGCGGCGACGCATCGAGGATGAACGGAGGAAGGCTGAAGAGCGCTGGCTTCAGGTGATCGAGCGCATCCCCGCGGTCACCTACAACGACGTGGTCCTGAGCCCCGGCGATGTTCGCATCGGGTTCATGAGCCCGCAGATCCGCACGGTGCTCGGATACGAACCCGAGCGGTTCATCGAAGAGCCCGCCTTCTGGTTCAGCGTGACCCACCCTGAGGACCTGGCCAGGCTCGAGGCTTCGGGCGTGCTCGAGGCGACGAACATCTCCACGTTCGATGAGGTGTACCGCATGCGAGCCGCCGACGGTTCGTACCGATGGATCCACGACACATCGACGCCCGTCCTCACCGACGAGGGGGAACTCGACCACTTCCTGGGGTTCATGCTCGACGTCACCGAGCGGATGCAGGCCCAAGAACAGGTTCGGCAGGCCGAGGAACGGTATCGGTTCCTGGTGGAACAAACGCCCGCGATCACCTACACGGAAGCGCTCACCGAGGCCTATGAACACGACGCCGTGATCTCGTTCTTGAGCCCACAGGTCGAGGCGATCCTCGGGTACCCGATCGCAGCCTGGGGAGAGCCGGGGTTCTGGCTGAAGGTCCTCCATCCCGATGATCGGGACGCGGTGATGGCCGAGAGCATCCGGACGAACGCGACCCGAGAGAAGTATCGCCAGGAGTACCGCATGGTCGCGGCCGACGGCCGGGTGGTCTGGTTCCAGGACGAGAGCGTGATCGTGCACGATTCGAGCGGAGCCCCCTTGTACTGGCAGGGGGTGATCGTCGACATCACCGAGCGCAAGCTCACCGAACAGCAACTGCGTCAGGCCGAGGAGCGGTTCCGGACCCTCGTGGAGCACATCCCGGCAGTCGTGTACGCCGAGCCGATCGAGTTCGACCCAGGCCTGCTCTACCTCAGTCCCCAGGTCGAGTGGATGCTCGGATGGACCGCCGAAGAGTGGCAGGCCGACCCGGCGTTCTGGTTCGAGCACCTGCACCCCGACGACCTCGAGCGTGTGCGCGAGCTCAACACCGCAGCGAACACCTCGAAGGACCCGTTCGCATCCGAATACCGCATGCTGCACAAGGACGGACACTACGTCTGGATCTACGACGAGGCGGTCGTGGTCACCGACGACACCGGGGCCCCTCTGTTCTGGCAAGGGGTGCTGCTGGACATCACTGCGCGGAAGCGAGCCGAGCGCGGCCTCGCCGAAGCGGAGCGCCGGCACCGAGCGGTGATCGAGCACATCCCCGCGGTGGTTTACCGCGAGTCACCCGAGGGCGACCCCGCGAAGTTCTACATCAGTCCGCAGGTGATCGACATCTTCGGCTACACCCCCGACGAGTGGACGTGGACACCGGATTTCTGGCGCGACGGCATCCACCCCGACGATCGACCCCACGTCATCGAGGTGGACGAACGATCGAACGAGTCGAAGGAGGCTTATGCGCTGGACTACCGTTTCCGGCATGCCGACGGCCATTGGATCTGGGTGCAGGACGAGGCAACGTTCGTGCCGGAAGCCGAGGGTGAAGGGTTCTGGCAGGGCTTCCTGGTCGACATCACCAAGCGCAAGGTGGCGGAGGAG
>Ga0224505_10000110_pt1 | contig 62657 bp, 53 predicted proteins | sample SF_Jan12_sed_USG_FD_169102 | JGI IMG/M metagenome (GOLD analysis project Ga0224505, IMG submission 169102) | Sediment microbial communities from San Francisco Bay, California, United States - SF_Jan12_sed_USGS_4_1 | ecosystem: Environmental > Aquatic > Marine > Sediment | place: USA: California...
ATCAATTCCAGCATATTCTTACTTTTCGTCAGTACATAATAAAAATACTCTACTGTTTCGCGGTAGAGCGCGTTGCGAACAGGCATGTCAAATCCTGGATATTTGACCGGATCAACCATGGGTTCGTTGTCCAGCAATTTTGATATTCCCAGCCACTGCACAGAAAAATTCTCAGCAAAACGTTTCGCTTTGGGATCCGCCAGCATTCGTCTCACTTGATTTTCCAATACGACCGTATCTTCCAGCATACCCAGATATGCTAAGTTAAAAAGTTCCTGGTCGGGCATGCTTGACCATAGAAAATAAGAGAGCCTTGTTGCCACTTCGAAATTGCCAAGTGCGTAGGATCCTGTCTTCTCGGGCTCTTCTTCCGCGCGATATAAGAAATTGGGAGAAATCAGCACGGACTTAAACGTTTGCGCAATGCTCTCATTGAATCGCATTGGATCTTCCAGTGAATCTTTTTGATCATATACTTTCCGAAACATCTGGATCAGTTTCGACTTTTCATCTTCTTTAAGGAATCTTCGAAAGGCCCTGGCTGCAAAAGGAAAGATAACTTTTTCAGCAGCAAGTTCAGGCGCGTTAACTTCTTCATATTCATCGCTGAATAAAGACTTAACCCAGTTGCGAAATCGCTGCCACCAATTTTGCTTATATACAATTGGAACAACCCTCGCCCATTTGTCGGCATCATTGTAAGCCTGTGTTACAATCAAGTCGGCTGCGTCATAGTAGCGTTCCAATTTTAGCGGCGTAAAAAACAAGGCTTTAGCCTGGTTATCAAAACCACCTCCTCCTGATCCATCCGATGGAAAATAATTCCTTGCGTCAAAATCAACTTGCAGGAGATCCTGAATTGTAAAATGATACTCTGAATGACTGAGCCGTCGTATGACCACGTGCCCCGGACTTTTTTGCCTGAGCGAGCTCTGTAAAATGCTGTTGATTCCATCCACCAGTTGATGGTAATCATTTTCCGAAAGTGCAGGCTCACCTTTCGGCGGCATGGATCTGGTTCTAATCTGATCAAGAACTTTAAGCCAAAATTTTCCATCCTGGATTACCCTGCCAATCTCCTTATAGTTGTCCAGATTAACACCGCCCTTTGTATTGCCTGTATTGTGACACTCAAAACATTTTTTAGCCATGAGGGGCCGTATTTGATTCTCATAGCTAAGTGAGTCCATGGAAAAAGATTTCCATGGAACAAGTATTAAAAGGAGATATAAACTTGCACGTCTAAATAGCATTGAAAGGTAGAATCGCTATTCTAAAGTTAATCAAATTTTCAGAAGAAAATCGAATCATACGCCGGCATCAAGCCATGACCACAAATTAAGTCACCGAATGGTAGTGTAGATTTCATTGCAGATAAATCCGGCATCATCTTTTATTCCAAACAGATAGCTGGACTTTCGGGTACGCAACCATGGGAAGCCGAGGAAATAGAAGCCTTCCACAGCACCGATTCCATTTTGGTGCCTGGGCCGACCTTCTGCATCCAATGTTGGGAACTTGATGTAATCCAATTTCTCTCTAAAACCTGTAGCCCATATTATCGTATTGACATTGTGTTTCTCCAAATCAAGGGATTTAATGGGCGTATCAAATGGCAGTGTTAGCCCTGCAAAATCCGCGTTATCCTCTTCATGGATTGGCGCTACTATTCTCTTTTGTGCAATATACCTTTCGATGAAACTTTTTGCTTTATTAGAAAATTCATCAGCGAATCTAATATGATCAGATAGATTATCGCTGAAGAAGGTGCTTGAACCATCTGCACCTTCCATGCTGCCCAACAACACAGCACCATTACGCGCAAGGGCTTGCAGACTAATCGTATGTCCGCCTTCTCCGACACCGGAAAGAATTGGCTCCTTTCCAGATATCGTCGCAGCATCGGCAGCCTCAGCTACTTTGATGTCAAAATATTTGCTTTCGATAAGCCAATCCATAATATCTTTTCCGCGGTACCTTCTCGGGATGCGGGGAACCGGGCTCGTAGAGAGGTAGACTTTACGCTCGTACTCCATAAGTTCCTCGGTAATCTGGCATCCGGATTGCCCACTACCCACCACCAAAACGGCTCCACTTTGCAGTTGCGATGGATTTCGGTATGCACTTGCATGCAACTGTTCAACGTGGGGCAAAACAAGATTGGCAAAGGAAGGCATCTTCATCTCGCTGAACGTTCCGGAAGCTACCAGAATCCGCCAGCAGAAATACTTCCGTTCCTCATTTTCATGCAAGACGGTAACATTGAAATAGGGAGACGGATCTTCTTTTTCAATGCGTACAACATCGGAATTCTCTGAAACAGGCAATTGATGCTTGGCTGCATACAGTTTCAGGGATGTGATGAACTCATCAGCCAGGGAAAATCCTTCGGGGTTGCCGACCGAATAGTTTGATCCGGGCATCGCATTCAGCCGGTTGGATGTGGTCATTGTGAAAGAGTCCCATCGCTGTGACTCCCATGATTGACCTATTTTTCCACGCTCAAAAACAATATGATCAAGCCCAAAATGTTTCAAGTAGTAGCTGGCACACAAGCCAGAATATCCGCCGCCAACAACGACCACATCCAATATAGAACCACTCATGGGAAGCGAAACTTTAATTCCCTATCACAAATATTCATTCTGAACATCCAATGTTGATTATCTTTCATATTGCCAGAAGTTCATACCTGCGCATAACATTAAATTCCATAGCGATAAATACAAAGAAGGTTGACAGACGCTGCAATAACAATACAATTTCACTTAAAGGATTTGAACGTACCATGATTAGGAAGACAGCATAATGATCCATAGGTTTTTGCAGGCGATCACGTATATCTCCATGCATTTTATGCAGGGAAGACAAGAGCTAAGGCCTAGACATTGTAATGCTGTTTTTGCCATAGTTTGGCACCTCCGCGAATACCATCCAGGTTTGTGGCGATAGTAATATTATCATCAAGGGCAAAATCAATTTTCTTTGCGTTACCTCCGCTAATGTACAAGTAATCGTAATTGAAGACAGTCTTTAATACAGCGATCACTTTTCTAAGCCGTTTGTTCCACTTCTCCTGTCCTACATCCAGGTATCCACGATTGCCGATGTAATCATCATATTCTTTGTGCTTCGACCAGGGATGATGTGCCAGCTCCAGATGGGGCAATAATATTCCATCAATCAGGAGAGAGGTACCAAATCCTGTACCCAGGGTAATCACCATTTCAAGTCCGTTTCCACATGCAATGCCCAATCCTTGTAAGTCGGCATCGTTGACAATCCGAACCGGGTGAATTAACAATTCTGTCAAGCGTTTGCCCAGGTCAACACCTTTCCATTGCTCTGTACCCAGGTTTGGTGCCGTGAATACTATTCCCTTTTTTACATAACCTGGAAACCCCACAGAAACCCGTGTGTAGCCTTCAAAATTTTTCGTAAGTTCGGCAATGGTCCACATTACCCGCTCCGGATTTGCCGGCGTGGGCGTGTCCAGGCGTGTATATTCTTTCAGGATTTCACCATCCTTATCCAAAAGAATCGCCTTAATACGAGACCCACCAATATCGATAGAGAGGATTTTTTCTTCGGCATCTTCACTCAGCATAGGTAATACCAGGTTTTATAGAAAAATAAATCGCATCAAATATAAAAAGATAAATGCAGGATGATAGCAAAAACTGCGTCTGGCCCCATCATTTTATTATGCATACGCAGGAAGAAATCAAGGTTGTTAAAATCACGAGATATTGCAGCTTACAAAACAATGCGAATATTCATAATATTACAATAAAAAATGATGATACGACGGTTGCTGCTAAAAATCCACTTCTATGGAGGACTTGCATGCTTCTGGTATCTGCTTATTTTAGGCGTTAGTTCGTTGCATTTTAATCACCACTTTTCCTTTATGTAAAAGACCGGAGATCCGGTATTTTGGACGCGTAAGCTTCAGCTTAGTGGTAGCAACGCAACGGATCTTGTTTTATCTGAGACCATCCGTGACTCGTTGGCCCTGATAGGGTGGCCGCTGCCCTGGGAGACCCGACACGATTCGTCAGGAGCATTTCACTTTGCCCTTGAACAACCTGCGAAGCGATACGTAATTGACTATTCGGCAGCAAATCATGTTGTGCACATTGCGGAGACGCCAAAAGGTTTTTGGCGCGTATTCAACTCGCTCCATGGATCCGGGGCTGTTCCAAGGGCACCAATCATGCACGCCTGGGAATGGTACACCAGGGTTACCGTGGCAGTAATAGTACTTTCAGTTTTAACAGGAATCTACGTTTGGTTCACCGGCAACCAAAATCGAAAGTCAGACCTCTACACTTTACTGATTAGCCTGACTATTGCAGTTCTTTGGATGCTTCAATTGTACACAAAAGGATAACGCATGTACACTATTGTCAGAAAGCTGCACCTCTATTCCTCATTTTTTCTGGCTGCATTTATCCTGATGTACTTTGTAACCGGATTCATTATGATTTTCGAATCGGATTTTAAGCGAGAAAATATTCGGGAAGTAAGAATTAGTGAAGCTATTTCCAGCGTTCAAATGCATCCGGATTCGTTAATCCATTGGTTGCGAAAGGAATATCATATTCGTGGTCAGTACACAGTCCGTATGGAGCCGCAACAAGCAGTTGTAAATTTCTTGCATCCGGGCACTGTTACGGAAGTGAAAATTCCTTATCCCGTGGACTCCGTATTCATCACCACAAAAAAGGGGAATATCTATACAACGCTGCACCAGTTTCACCGTCTTCATGGTTATCAGGGCGGATTGAACTATTATGTTTGGGCCTTTGTCTACGATCTTTCGGCTTCCTCAATGATCGTGTTTGCCCTGTCTGGTCTCTACTTATGGTATAAGACTGAACGCAACAGAATCGCGGGATGGATTGTACTGTCTGCATCTACTTTGCTTACCGCAATGACCATTATTTACCTCATGCTCCTGTCATGATCTAAAAAAAAGGGAATTGAAATACATTCAATTCCCTTGAGCAATTACGAGCGCAATTACGATTTACAACCTCTGCCCTAAGCTAACACCTTTCATTTCCTCTTGATTGGCGAAAGGTTGATTGTAAAGCCGTTTGCCTGTGGCCTTGAAAAATGCATTGGCAACGGCACCGCCTGTAGGGGGAAGAGCAGGTTCTCCGAGGCCTGTCGGATCAATGCCGTTATTGACGAAGTGAACGTCAACATCGGGAGCTTCTTTCATTCGGATCAAACGATACGAATTGAAGTTCTTTTGTTCCGAAGCTCCATCCTTAAATGTCAATTGACTGTACATGGCATGCCCGAAACCGTCAACAACACCACCCTTTACTTGCTGATAGGCACCGCTTAGATTGATCACTATACCGCAGTCGGCTGCCACATACATCTTTTGCAGCAGCGGTTTTCCTTTATTCATCGTTACCTCCGCAACCTGGGCCACGTAAGACCGGTGGGAAAAGTATACGCTGAAGCCGTGCGATACATTTTTCTTAGTTCCCCAGCCTGATTTCTCAACGGCCAGGTTTATAACGCCCTTCATACGGTCAATATCATATTTGATCTCACCAACCGGAGTCTGCCTGGCTTTTTCAAGCAACGCAAGGCGGAACTTAACCGGATCCTGTTTTGCAGCCAAAGCAACTTCATCAAGAAAGGCCTGCTCAGCAAATGCCAGGAAGTTGGTTATGGGCGCACGCCATGCACCGGTAGTAATGGGCGATTTGTGCTCAACTGAATCGATCAGCAGATTATCAACGGCACCAGAAGGAAAGTTATCCTCCCGCGTACTATTTCCCACGTTGATTCCTACTCCACGAAGCTTATACCCAACCAACTTTCCGCCCGCATCCAAAGCGGCCGCAAACCTGTATCGTACCGCAGGACGATAGCTACCCCCCGTCATATCATCTTCCCGGGTCCAAATAACTTTTACTGGGGCTTTTATAATGCTGGATAATTCTGCTGCCTCAAGGACATAGTCAGTTTGAAGTCTTCTTCCAAAACCACCGCCTAGTCGTGTTATGTCCAATGTTATCTGATAGGGTGAAATACCCAGAAGTTGCGCCGTAGCATTTCTTGCTCTTTCGGGAGTTTGTGTCGGCCCTACCAATTCAACTCCATCTGACCGCACGTGCGCAAAGAAGTTCATAGGCTCCAACGGGGCATGGGATAAAAACGGACACTGGTACTCGCGGGTTATTACTTTTGCCGCGCCCTTAAATGCTGCGTCAACATCACCATCCTTGCGCCTAACAGTAGCTTCTTTGCTATCAAGTAACTCTTTAAATAACCGATCATGGTCAGCCGTATTTTCTATTGCATCATCCGCTTCGTACTCTATTTTAAGTAATCTACGTGCTTTGTTTACCTGCCAGGTAGATTTACCCACCACTGCAACGTTGTTTTTGAAAGTAACCACATCTACTATGCCCGGCATCGCCTTGGCTGCAGCACTGTCCACTGATTTAATTTTCTTTCCAAACGATTCCGGCCGCTGAATCATGGCATACAACATGCCTTCGCGGTAAAAGTCCAGACCATACAGTGGTTTGCCCGTAATCATTTCAGGGTTATCAACATTGCGTACAGCCGTACCGATAAGCTTAAAATCTTTTATATCCTTAAGTTTTACTTCATCCGGAACAAGCACTTTTGAGGCTTCCGTTGCAAGTTCCCCATAAGTTGCTTTACGTCCACTCTGTGCATGCATTACGACACTATTTTCAGTCGTTAGCGATTCCGCCGAAACATTCCAGCGTTTCGCTGCGGCCTCCACCAACAAATAACGGGCTGTAGCTCCGGCTTTGCGCAACCGCATCCAGGAATGCGGAACAGCACCACTCCCACCAGTAAGCTGTCTGTCGTATTTTTTTGCATCCAGTGCCGCCTGCACTACTTTTACCGCAGACCAGTCTGCATCAAGTTCTTCGGCGACGACCATAGGGAAAGAAGTCTTAATATTCTGACCTAACTCCGGATTTGGAGAATAGATCGTGATCACACCATCCGTAGCAATCGACAAGTAGCTGTTGAAATCAATACTGCCAGCGGCAATAGCGGCTTCATCTACAACCCCAATATCGGCAGCCGCGGAATCCATCCAGTGAAAACCAAGCACGAGACCTCCAGTGGCCGTCGCTGCAAGCTTCATAAAATCGCGTCTTGTTGTTTTTAATATAATTGACATGGTTATTTATTTCATTTTTGTAGATGCAAGTACAATAGCTTCACGCACACGATGGTAGGTACCACAACGGCATATATTACCGTTCATCGCATTGTCAATTTGCGCTGCGGTGGGCTTAGGGTTTTTATTCAATAGTGCCGCTGCCGACATAATTTGACCAGCCTGACAATATCCGCATTGCGGAACATCCACTTCATCCCAGGCTTCTTGCACGGGATGATCCCCATTTGGAGCAAGGCCTTCAATCGTGGTAATTTTGTTCGTTCCAATTGCTGAAACCGGTAGTGTACAGGAGCGTACTGCGTTGCCATTCAAATGGACAGTACATGCTCCGCATTGTGCAATGCCACAACCAAATTTGGTTCCAACCAAACCCAGATTATCGCGCAGTACCCACAACAGTGGTGTATCTGCCTCTACATCGGCCTCATAGCTCCGGCCATTAATTTGTAAGTTGTATTGCGCCATTTTTTTAGGATAATTGTTTATTAGCACAAGATAGGAAAAATATAAACTTCAATTGCCTAAATCAGGCAGTTTTGTCTCCCCCATTTTATGAAGCATTGTAAGTCTTATACGGATGGTGAATTGCGTTGAAACAAGGACGATCAGCAAAGCTGTACCCCTTATCACCAATCAGTCAGTGCGTTTGCCTGCTAACATTAAACCCATATGCAAGCTTCTTTTTAAAACGTTATTATTGGATGATTTTTTTTCAAGGACTAAGTCGGCCTCGAGTATTCGTTTTCCCGATGCATCTTTGCGTACAAATTTGATTAATCATGAGTGCTTCCAAGAAATTAGCAATCACCATAAAAATTGGTTCCAATGTGATCACCAATAGCCAGGGTTTTCCGGATGAGCAGGTTATCGTCAGCATTTCCAGCCAGATCAAAACGCTTCGGGATTCAGGACACCAGGTGCTGGTTATTACATCCGGCGCGGTCGCAGCAGGCAGGAGCATCTATCAATTCCAGAAAAAGACAGATACCGTCGTGCAACGGCAGGTACTTTCTTCAATTGGCCAGGTAAAACTGATATCCATGTACAAAGAAATTTTTGAAAGACAGGGTATTATCTGTTCCCAGGTATTGGTCACAAAAGAGGACTTCAAAAGCCGTAACCATTACCTCAACATGAAAAACTGCTTAACCGGATTGTTGAACAATCAAATAGTCCCAGTTATCAACGAAAATGACGTAATCTCAGTGACAGAACTCATGTTCACTGACAATGACGAACTCGCCGGGCTGGTTAGCGCTATGATGAACACAGATATGCTGATAATCCTGACCAACGTTGACGGTGTATACGATGGTGATCCAGCGGAGCCCGGGACAAGGCTGATGCATACATGGGATCCTGCCCTGATCAATTTAACTGAAATAGCTTCAGTCAAAAAGTCTGGCTTTGGACGAGGGGGTATCTTGACGAAGGTTCAAACATCTGCGAAAATTGCAGGAATGGGCATTCCGGTTCATATCGGTAATGGGCGTACCGAAAATATTGTGATCCGCATTTTAAGTGGGGAAGAAATCGGCACAAGGTTCCCGGCCAAAAAGTTAGCGTCAAACTTTAAAAAATACATGGCGCATGCTTATGAAGAACCTAAGGGGAAGGTTGTAATCAATAAAGGGGCAAAAGAAATCTTACTTTCAGACAAAGCCAAGAGCCTGTTGCCAATAGGTATTATTCGTATCGTCGGTAAGTTTAAGAAAGGAGATATTGTTAGAATAATTGATGAAAAAGATCACGAAATCGGGTTGGGTCTCGCCCGTTATGGTTTCAAAAAAGCAAAAGAAGTCATTGGACTAAAGAACCAGAAACCGATCATCCATTACGATCATTTATATTTGCACTAGTTTCAGTTTAATGCGAAAACAAATGTCTGAGAATATATTCAAGCAGGTGCAGGATGCAAGCCGGAAGTTGGGGATGCTGTCAGAAAATAAAATAAATCAAATCCTCCTGGCGCTTGCGGCGAAGACAACCGAAAGCATAGCGGCTATTCTGGAAGCTAACCAGAAAGATCTGGATCGCATGCCTGCAAACGATCCGAAATATGACCGGCTGAAACTTACTGAGCAACGGATTCGTAACATCGCCGGTGACATTGAAAATGTATCCAGGCTACCTTCGCCCCTGGGTATCAGGTTAGAAAGAAAAGAACTCGAAAATGGTTTGCTACTTGAGAAAATTACGGTACCCCTGGGGGTAATTGGAATCATCTATGAAGCCCGACCCAATGTAACCTTTGATGTTTTTGCGCTGTGTTTGAAATCCGGGAACGCATGCATTTTGAAAGGTGGTAGAGACGCAGAACACTCGAACAAGCAGATTGTGTCCTTGATTAAGGATACATTGACCGAACAACATGAGAATCCGGACATCGTCACTTTACTCCCCTCCGATCGATCCGCAACAGAGGAACTTCTTCATGCTGTTGGGTTTGTTGATGTGATTATTCCCAGAGGAAGCCAACAGCTCATTGACTATGTACGCGACAATTCAAAGGTACCCGTGATCGAAACGGGTGCAGGAATAGTCCATGCCTATTTTGACAGCACCGGCGACATTCAAAAAGGCACGGCTATCGTGTTCAATTCAAAAACCCGTAGAGTAAGCGTATGCAATGCCCTGGATTGTCTAATCGTGCATGAATCGCGGCTAGCTGATTTACCTGCATTAACAACCCCACTGGCAGACAAAAATGTACAGCTCTATGCGGATGAGAAAGCATTTTCAGCATTGGACAAGACGTATCCCGCATCATTACTAAGCAAAGCGCAGGAAACGCATTTCGGCACTGAGTTTCTGGATTATAAAATGAGCATCAAAACGGTATCAAATATAGCGGAGGCCCTGGATCATATTTTCCGATATGGTTCGAAGCATAGTGAGGTAATTATAGCAGACGATGAAAATACCATCACACATTTCCTCACTACCGTTGACGCGGCAGCCGTGTATGCCAATGCTTCCACAGCCTTCACGGATGGAGCGCAATTTGGGCTAGGTGCTGAGATCGGTATCAGCACACAAAAGCTACACGCCCGTGGACCGATGGCGCTGCGGGAAATGACATCGTATAAATGGCTCATAAAAGGAAATGGTACCATCAGGATTCCGTAATGCCATAGTCACCCCTGGTCATCTTTTCTATTTAACTTACTTGGCTCATTCATTGTGCCTTACCCTTTGCCAAGGCATCAAAGTAAATAAGTGTCCTGCTGATATTCTTATTCCAATACACATTGGAATGATCACCCGCTCGTTCCTCAAAAACGTGCGGAATTCCTTCTTTCTCTAATTGTCTGTGCAGTTTTACGTTTGCCTTGAACAACTTATCATCCCGGCCACAATCAAACCGGAAAGGCGGAAGTCTTTTTCTATTCTTTCTCAGATAGCCGATGAGCTCCTCTGCCTCAAATTCTTTTCTGAAATACCTTTGTTCTTCCCGCGAAAGAAACGGCAAAAAATCTTTCAGGCGGGTAATGCTGGATAAACCCGAAGCGCCACTGAAAAGAGAAGGAAATTTTGCCATTAAACGCAACGCACCGTAGCCACCCATGGAAAGGCCACCGATAAAGAGATTCAGTTTCTTGCCTGAATGAGGAAGCACTTCGTCGATCATCTGTATTACATCCCCAACAATCCATTTTTCGTAGTCTCTTTCGTGATGTTTGAAATAACCACTGCCATCGCCCATCAGCCCGTCCGACGGCATGACCAACACCATAGGCCCAATTTTTTTCTTTTCAATCAATGTCAGGGCAATCTTGTGCACATTGATATTATAGGTCCATGCCCAATGACTGCCGTAGACCCCGTGAAGCAGGATCACAACCGGCACATTGCCAGTTATGCGGTTGATCCGGGGTGGAATAAAAAAAGTACAATCACCTCTCCCTTTCAGGTGGCTGCTTTTGACGGTAACATATTTCAGGTTCTCGGGTGCAAAAGCCGGGTTTGAAATTTCAATGGTTCTGAATTTTTTGGCCATACTTTAGAACAGGATTACACCTTTAGCAATGTTACCCTTTAACATATCATCAAATACACTGCCCAAATCCTCCAAGCCATAAGTCTTGCTCACCAACTCATCCAGCAGCAAATCACCTTGCTTATACAGATTGAAAAGAATTGGGAAATCTACCATTGGATTGCACTTACCGTACAGGGGATTCAGGTAAATTTTGTCCCATTCAAAAAGATTCATATCAATGGTGATTTCTTCTTCAATACCACTCACCTGGACAGCCATGCCCGCATTCCGCACCAATGCCAACGGCGCCGCTCCCAGTGCTGGCCTTCCTGTACATTCAAAAGCGAAGTCTGCTCCACGGCCGTGGGTTAGTTCTTTAACATCATTAAAAGCCTTGTCCATTCCACCAGGTTCCTGGCCTACCAGGATCACATCCGTGGCACCGAATTGCTTGCTCAATGCTAACCTTGTAACACTCACATCAAGCGCAATAATTTTATCGGCGCCCGCAATACGGCATCCCTGGATCACATTCAGTCCAACACCACCCGCACCCAAAACGGCCACGGAACTTCCGCGTGATACTTTCGCAACGTTAGTGGCCGAACCGTAGCCCGTCATAACACCACAGCCCATGATACACGCTGAGGGAAAAGGAATGTCCATCGGCATTTTAATAACAGCCTCTTTGCGAACAATGGTAAGTGATGAAAGTGTTCCCAGATTAAAAGATCGCTCAATGCCCTTGCCCTGAAAAGTTGTACTGGTAAATTCCGGGTGACCTGCTGAGACACCATGCAAACCTTTTGCCCCGGTAACAGGCGAAAAGTTCTCACAAATACTGTGATTTCCCTGCTCGCATTGAAAACAATGACCACAGGGCATTGCCCAGTTTAACAGCACATGATCACCAGCCGCAAGACCGTCAACATCATTTCCTGCTTCTATCACGACGCCCGCTCCTTCATGCCCGAGAATGAGTGGTTTGCCCCATTTCATTGAGTCATAATCTGTATGACAAATGCCCGAGGCCTTTATCGCTATGAGTACTTCATCTTTAGCCGGATTTCCTACCAGGACTTCCTGAATCGAAAAGGCTCCTATTCCATTTGTGATCGCTGCTTTTGCTTTTATTGACATAATGAGATGCCGCCATTACACCGGCGCTGTGAGCGGAAGTAAAAAATAAAAAACCGAACCTTCACCTTCCTTACTTTTTACCCAGATCCGGCCACCATTTTTCTCTATAAATTCTTTGCACAAAATCAGTCCAAGGCCGGTTCCTTTTTCATTGGCCGTGCCTTTGGTGGAAAGTTTGGCGTCAATCCGAAAAAGCTTGTTGAGCACATCCTCGCTCATCCCTACACCCGTATCCGTAACGGAGAACAATGCATCTGCCCCGTTCCGCCTAAGGTTAAGTGTAATCATTCCGTCCTCCGGCGTGAACTTAATCGCATTCGAAATCAGGTTACGAACAACCGTGCTCACTGAATTCTTATGCGCCTGAACAACCAGTTCTTCCGCATTTTCATTCACAATATTGATGCGCTTATTTTCAGCCTGTGCCTTCAAAAGTGATTTGTTTTCTTCCAGTACCGCACCCAGGTCGAAAGGTTCGGGCGAGAACTCTATATTGCCCGTCTGCGACCTGGACCACTCCAGCAAATTCTCCAGGAGTGCAAACAAGTTCTTCAATGATTTGTCAAAATCCCTGGCCAACATCTGGATTTCTTCCATGCTCAGACTCTCGGTATGATTTATCAACAGGTTGGAGAAAGAGGAAAGCGAGTTCAAAGGCCCTTTTAAATCGTGACTTATAATGGAGAAAAATTTGTCTTTGGTAGCGTTGAGTTCCTGCAATTCAAGGTTTTGCTGGTTTACTTTTTCGTGTGCGGCTTTCAGGACTTTATTCGATCTTTGCTGGAGTATGTAGAGATAGAAAATAAGTCCAACGATAACCAGACCTAATGCCATCAGTACAAAAAGGAAATTTCTGAACCGCTTCTGATTGATGAGTTCCGCCTCCCGTTCTCTCCGGGCTTCTTCAAGCTTTTGTATTTTTATGGCACTCTTACTGATAACATAACTACTCTGCTTGTCCAACAACTGTTGCGCATTCAGTTCCCTTTGCATCATATCATTGATATCAAAAAAATGGTTCTTATATTCCAGCGCCTTCTTGTAATCGCCTGCCGCCTCATAGCACGCACCCAGGTATTCGTAACTTTTTCTAATTTCTTTTTGATCATTGGATTCCAACCCGGCCTGTAACCCCAGTTGGAGATTGTTCGCAGCACGTTCAATTTTCTTCTGTTTATAGTACAATGCGCCGATATTATTATAGGATTCCGCCTCTCCTCTTTTATCTTTCAAAGCCTGCCGAATCTCAAGGGCAACCTTATGATTGGCAAACGACTTTTCATCGTTCTTCATTAAGCGGTAAAGCTCTCCGATGTCATTCAAAGACACAGCTTCTTCTTTCCTATCCTTAATCGACCTTCGGATTGACAATGCATGCTTGTGGTGCGTAAGTGCTTCTTCATATTTTCCCTGAACAGTATAGAGGTGGGCCATGTTAAAAAGCGCAAGTGCCTCGACTTTAGGATTGTTGATCTCATCTTTGTAAGCCAGCACTTCGCCATAGTTTTCAAACGCTTCATCAGCGCGCCCTTTGGCTGCATTTATTTTGCCCATCTCGTTCAAGATCAGGACACGTACATCAGTATTGTTCAGTTTTGTATTAATATCCCAAGCTGTCTGCAATAGTTCACCGCACTTATCATATTCACCTGCGACGGCAGACATGTGCGCCATTGCGAGATAGGTAAAGATCTGGCCTTCTTTCAAATCCAATGTATCCTCAAGCCCGAGTGCGCTAATGAAGTATCCTATCGCCGCTTCAAAATCATGTGCCCGGATCAAATAAATAAGGCCTAATTCATTTAATGCCTTTGCCTCGGCGGCTTTGTCCCCAACCGATACAGCATCATCAAAAGAAGCCATACCTTTATCTAATGCGTCCTGTACAGTATTTTTATTCTTCTCCTGGAAAAAGCTTTCATACCACGCCACATTCATATCCTGCCCAATGGAAGGGGCTACCTGCGCAAAGGACACTAGGAGCGTCATCCATCCCATTATAAATCGCGATTGAAATACCATTTCAAAAAAGTTTAGCCAAAAGTGCGGAAAAAGTAGCGATGAATAGCTCCTGAAGCACCAATGTCCAAAAATAGGCGTTAATCGTTAAAATAGGAAGACAAAGGAAAATGAGAAGGCTCAAAACCAGGGAAATAGAGGAATTGAATACACCAGGAAGCTTGAGCATAAGAATTGGCGCTAAGAATAGTAGATAGGTCCGATAAACTCCATCTGCGGCGAATGACAAAATTTAGTAATTACTTTGATGGATTGACCTTCCGGACGTTGTGTTATGCGATGGGGGTGGAAGATGATAATACAAATGAAGATTAGAAGAGGCGGTGCTTCAATAACCATCCCTCCTTTTTGCGTAAGCAGGAGCTGCCATCCGTAAAGGCATCCACTACCCCTTCACGGCATTGCTTATCAGAACATCCAGGTCAGGGTGAATTCCCAAAGCCCTTCTAAAAAGTAATCCTCTTTCTTTTGTAACGGAAAATCCAGTATGGCTTTACGTTTTCATTCTAATAGGTATCCATACTTCTTCCTCCGATGCCGGGTCATCGTTCTTGTATCGCTCTCCCAGCAGTTCAAAATGTTCTCTTTTGTCTAATGCATAGGAAGACCTCGGCAGCCATGAATTAAAAATAAACTCAAATGTATTTTTGAATACCCTTGCCGCTCCTTTATGGATAAATACAGCATAAAGTCCACCTGTCAATGTATAGGTCTCAAGATCTTCGGGGACGTCGTGATAATCGGCAACCTCTACAGCAGCCCATTTTTCAAATTCAGTATCCTGATCAAAATCGTTAAAATCAAGAAGCTTGTTATATACCTGCATACTAAACAAATCCGAGGATCGCATGAGGCTGATATTTTTTCTTTTCGGCATAAAACTTCGCCACAACTCAACAGTCCTGTTGTTGGACAAAGTCATTTTGAGACGCTTGCCTACTAATTTTTTTTCCGGTAGCATTTCAATTCTTGGTTCCATGCATTGAATTACTAGTCCTGCCCAAATCTGCACCAATCCTGTTGTGGTCAATGCTAGTTTGCGATCGCATTCATCCTCTCAAATGTCTTTTGTAGGTCGTCCGGACCCGCTTTCACCATGTTTTCACTGAAACCAAAAGTGAGTGTCGTTTTTCCTTCCTTTAATTGCGTAAAAACAACATCGACAAAATCACTTACCGGAGGGGCGGTGTCATGCAAACCCTTTCCACCAAGGTCAGTGTTCAGTGCAGGTGGGATCATTTCGATGACCTCAATATTTTTTGATTTCAGCAGCTCTCGCAGCGAAAGGGTAAACGAATGAAGAAATGCCTTTGTTGCAGAATATACCGGGACTTTTGTCAATGGTACAAAAGACAATCCGGATGTTACGTTTACAATGGTGGTCATGGATGGCAACGTGATGAACAGTGTGGTAAGATGGAGTGGTGCTTCAATATTGATTGCTATTTCCGCCTGTGCGCGTTGAAAGAAGTTGCTATCCCCAACAGTCATCCATTGCTGAATTCCCGCATTGTTTATCAAAACGTTTAAGTCAGGGTGATTTTCCGAAACCCATTTGAAAAGCGATTCTCTTTCTTTTGTAACAGTCAGATCACACTTCCTTGCAATTACAGAAGGGAATTTGACAGAGACCGACTTGAGTTCAGATTCCCGTCTTCCGCAAATAATTACAGTGTTGTCCTCCTGGATAAATCGTTCTGTAAGTCCCAGGCCAATGCCGGACGCTCCGCCGGTAATCAATATTTTATTGTTCGTTACCTTCATTCTTTCCTTGGTTCAACAATTAACTTTTGATGATGTCTATGTCCAGTCAGCTATTTTAACCGTCAAACGGCATTATTCCGATACCTTTTTTCCTGACTTCAAAACCCAATACAATCCTTTAACATTAGCTTGCCATACCGGACTGATTACCACCAATACCATTTCTTCTATCAGCTCCAGTGCAGTGACAGTGGCTGCAGCATAAAACAACACCAGCAGCGGCTTTGTGAAAAAAAATACCTGCATCAATGATAAGCCCTGCAATACAGCAGCCAGTTTGGCCAGATAGGTATGATAACTTGTTACTTTACGATACCGAATAAGCGCCATGAGGGTTTGTATTGTAAAGAGCACCAGCAAGGCAATGATGATGCTCAACTGACTATTGAGAAAATCCCGTTCGAAGACAACCAGTCCCGTGATTGCCGCGACGATGGTAAGGTCATCGGCAATGGAATCAAGACGCGCTCCGGCGATGCTGTCGACCTTTAACCAGCGCGCCAGGTAACCGTCAATGGCATCGGTGAAAAAACTAAAGGCTAGCAACCACTTGAACACTTCGTAGTCTGCTCTGATGATAAAAAAAAGAATTACCGGGGCGGCTATTGCCCTGTAAAATGTGATAGCGTTAACTGCATAGAATGCGACTTTGTTCATATAATCATCAACAACTAATGATGCATCTATTTCAATCAGACTACAGACGTTGTAACCATACTGGATTTAGATATTCCGTAGCTCATTTCCCATAGCTGCCAATTTCATTCACTGTATTGCATATCTTTTTTTCGAAGCACAAACTGTTTTCAACACCAACGTACTGCCCATCGGAATCAAACTATACCCATTTTTTTCGTAAAGCCTAATTGCCTCTGGTTGCCTTTTCCCTGTTTCCAACACGCACTTTGTATATGATAATTCGGATGCCCAATTTTCCAAAGCTGAGAGAATTTTATTTGCGAATCCTTTACCTCTGTGTTCAGGCGCAACATACATCCGCTTTATTTCCATGGTCTTTGCCGCATATTCTTTCATTGCTCCGCAGGCCACCGGTTTTTTATTATCATAAGCAACCACCACAAATTTAATTTTATCAAGCTTATTGAATTTCGAATAGAAAGCATGATCATCTCCGTCTCTTTCAGCCAGGTCAGCATCAAGATTCCTCACGAGTTCTATGAAATCAGTATTTTCAGAATCCGTTTTAACTATTTCAACCACTTTCCGATCAGGTTACGCTCAATTCTATTGTCGTCCGGTTGGCAGCATATTTCGAATCGCAGAAATCTTCCACACATTGCCATTGTATACCACTATAAAAGTACTCCACATTTTCCTTTCCGTACCATCCGTATTTTGTATTTCATACCGGGCATCTACAATTCCGCTCTCCGCATTAAGAAATCGTATTTTATCAACTTTCAGCGTTCTTGTACCAGGGTTGCTATCGGTACTTCGCAACATGCCGCTGATGGATCCGTCTACACCATTTCGCCACTCGCCTGAAGAAACCAATTGATCAACATCCTCGGTTAAAATGCTTCTGAGCAATACGGTATCTTTCTTTTCCCGGGCCTGGGTGTACTTATCAATTAAGGAATAGATTTCTTGATTTTGCTTACCATCTGTTGTAGTACCCTGGGCATGTAAACATGGCATTACTACCATCTGGACCAGGATAAAAAGGAAAGTGTTTTTCATGTGGAAATAATTTTGTTTGCACTGCAATTGCTTACCCGCAAAGATATATGTTCCTGTGGTAAATGCCTGTGTGCTTTTCGGCGCCTTCGGTAAGTTCGTCTTATCTCTTTCGGGTTATAATTTACTTTGACAACTGGTTTGTAAAAATGGAATGGCTTGTACCTTATTGAGGCTTTTTTATCCAATCTGGTTAAAGGACTACTACCAGTTTTCCTTTAGCCAGGTTACCCTCCATGTATTCGTGCGCAGCGACAATTTCATCCAACTTGAAAATCGAATCAATGTTCAATGTTATGTTACCCTTTTCAACGTCGTCAATAAAGTCTTGCAGCAGCGCCTTTGAAAGATTCTTTGACTCCCCCATGTAGACAGTCAACCGTCCTAACGATGGAATGTCACCCATTGGTGTGAAGCTGTTCATTGTCCACTCATTGCCAAGAATGCCTGTCATGCAAACAGTGCCTTTGAAACCAATGCATTTCAAAGAATCCTTCAAGGTCCTTGTGCCAATCAGCTCCAATACCTTATTGACGCCATCAGGAAATAACTTGTGAAGATCATTGCTTATTGAACCATTGTCACGTAAAACATAATCAGCGCCATTTTCTTTCAGTGCAAGTTCTTTGTCCGCATTTCTCGTGGTGGAAATGACCGTAGCTCCCATTGATTTAGCCAGCTGGCAAGCCAACATGCCAATGGAAGACGTCCCTCCCCGTATTAATAATGTCTCACCCCTGGCAAGTTCTAACGCCTGATTAAGAGAACCTGAGACAGTCTGAAACATTTCAGGGATTGCCCCCAGGGTACTCCAGGGGAGTCCACTGCGAAATGGAAAAACGATGGACAAGGGTACCGCAGTATATTCCGCATAACCACCGTCGAAAGAGCGGCCCATCCCACCCATGATCGCAGCCACTTGTTGGCCTTTACTGTATGTGCCGGATGGATCAACCTCAACGATGCCAACACATTCGATGCCTTGAATACGGGGGAAGGCTACGTTTGGAGAATCTCCTTTTCTGGTGAATATTTCCGAACGATTAAGACCAAATGCTTTAACCTTGATAAGAACCCAATCTGATTTCACCTCCGGGATCGGCACTTGCCTTATCTCAATAACGAGGGGAGCTCCTGCTTTGGTAGTTATGGCTGCTTTCATCATAGTTCACTCCGTTTTGGGATCTCAAGAATTCGTTTTTCTGCACGCCTGCGCCTCCGGCTACGAATGTAACCTGCTTCCAAACCAATTTTATAAGTTGCTCATTATTTTTCAGGGAGGTGGAAGCCGCGCGAGATCTCTTTATGCCCCAACACTGATATTGTTCATACTTACCTTAGATAGAACCCGAGGTTATCTGACAAAGAATTCAAGCCACCAGTCTTCTCTAGCGAGCTATTACTGATAAAATTCCTGGAATTTGTCCCTTTTTGGATTCTTCATTCGTCGACAAAATAGCGATTATAGTGGAGTCCAGAAACCACTTGAAAAACGGGGCGGAACCGAAAGGCCTTATGAGTAGGGAGGCAATTAACCCCAACCAGAATGAAAAAATTTATTGTGATCTATCATGCGCCCAGTGACGCGATGCAGCAAACGGCCGGTATGTCCAAAGAAGACCAGGCCAAAGGCATGGAAGCCTGGATGCAATGGGCTCAGAAATGCGGCAATCAGCTCGTTGACATGGGTTCACCGCTCATGAACGGACAAGCACTGGCACCTGACGGTAAAAGCAAGAAAAGTGATAAAAACGTCGCCGGGTATTCAATTTTACAGGCGGAAAACATGGAAAAAGCAAAAGCCCTGCTGCAGGGACACCCGCACCTGGCATGGAATGCGGATTGTTCCATAGCAGTGCATGAAACCATGCCATTGCCAGGAATGTAAGCCTTGATGTGCCGGGCATAACTGCCTGGCACAATTGCCATTTAGCGATTGGCGTAAACTATTTGTAACTATAAAGTATTCATTTCAATTCAATCAGTATTGAATGCAGCGACGTCTTTCCGACGTTTTGAATAGAATGTGTTAGTGCAGGAAACACTGAGCCTTGCCACTTTTTCAACGATTCTGAATTCTTCTCACCATCGGGCCCACTGACAACAACATCAGCATTTTCAAGAAAGTAAACATACATCGGAGGGTGATAATGCATAGGCTCTGTTTCACCAGGATTCAATTTATGGTCGATTATCCGCACATTATCATCTTCAAATAAAACCCTGTAATATGGAAATGGGAGTATTTCCAGGCTTTGCTTTTTGGGTTTAATCAACATATTGAATGAAATAATGGCACCCATTCCTACGATGAGCCCTACTATAAAACTTAGAAATTGAGATTTCATATGTGCTTCTTTAGATGCAAGTAAACGCTATTCCTGCAGCTTATAAAACAAAATACTTACGTGTGATGCGTGGGTACAAACGATGGCAAACACATCCCGCTCCTCTTTCTTCAGCGGGCTGAACCAAATCGCAAATACCCTCGCTGGCTCAAACCCTTAGCGGATTTCCTTAATTGTAATATCCTTGTAGGACACAAGTGCCTTACCACCACCGTGAATCTGTAGTCCGATAATTCCGCTTTGCGGTATGTCCTGCCCTGGTTCAGTATAATCCACCGTCTGTTGACCATTTAAGAAAATCTGAATTCGCTTATTTTCAGCTCTTATTTCATAGTCGTTCCAATCGCCGGGTTTTATAATCGAAAGCGCAGCAATAGAGTCTGGTCCCGCCAGCACAACATCTCTTCTTGATTCATCATACAACGCTCCATAGTAATTGTTCCCCATATCCGCCTGATACCCTATCATTTCATAAGCAGGGTCAGTTGCCCGCCGACTTCTGAATTGCACACCTGCATTTATAAATCCCCCATTGCCTTCAAGTTTGAATTTCAATCGCAGGACAAAATTGTCATACGCCTTAGTGGTACAAAGAAAGTCATTGTGTGGTACTGTCTCAGAAAGCGAACCGCCGACAATGGCGCCATTTGCGATTTTCCAGGTTGTGACAGTATCTCCCTCCCATCCATTGAAGGTTTCGCCATCGAACAATCGCGCACTGCCGGATCTTTCACAGGATAGCAGACACAATAAAGACAGGAAAATGAGTGTCGCTGAAAAATGGAATCGGATATTCATAAGTATTCAAGTAGAGAACACAAGTAATAACTATTTCCGGAATAAATACCCATACCGACGTTAATGTCGAAGAGACAATGATGCAAACTGCGATGAATATCATTGCGATGATCAATGGAATTAATAGGTACCTGTTCACCCTGGTCATTTTTACTTCAACTTAACGATGCTTTAACCTGCTTTCTGCAGGAAACAAAGAGTATAGTATCCCTTTTGATTGGCGCTGATGATGAGCGCAGGAAGAAAGCAACGTCTTAGAAGCCCACCACGAACAAACCTTCCTAAGTTAATGAATTTTAGCCATGGCGTTTACATGGCTATTGCTTAAAGATATCAGGAAGTTAAGCGTGCACGATGATCATTCGTTTTTCACTTTTACAAATCTTCCCAAAAGAAAACCAAAGATCGTAAACTGCACTGCACCCGCACCCGCCTCAACAATTACCCATTCCACAATATCTTGAACATTGTACTTATCGGCTTCCACCAAGGCAAGATAACTGACAAAGAATGCACCCAATAACCAGGCAAAGCGAATCCCCTGTCTTACATTGAAGGTTCCATTAGCCCATTTGAGGTATAGAACGGTAAGCACTATACCCTGCAAGAACATGGTAGACAGTCCAAAATACATAAGCGGCTGTTCTCTCATAAAAGCAATCGATGCATAGTGATCTGCATTAATTACAAAATGAGAAATAAACTGCACAAAAAAGGACGCACCGACGTAAGACACCGTGCCAATGATTACGTTTCGTGTTTTCATATTGATTTATCTTTGTGATTATTAGTTAACTTGCAAAAACAAAGCTAAATATATTAGCTTGTATATTGCAAGTTAAATTCAAAAGAAATATCTTACGGGATGAAATTACGCTCCCATTGCCCTACCAATTATGCCTTGGAGCACTTTGGCGACAAGTGGTCATTGCTAATTGTTCGTGATCTGATGTTCAAGGGAAAGCGGCACTACAATGAGTTTTTCGAGTCTGACGAGCGAGTCTCGACCAGTGTTCTGGGAGAACGGCTTAGAAATCTTGAGGCCGTGGGAATCATCTCAAAGGGAGAAGATCATGCTAAAAAATCAAGAATCAGGTATAGCCTCACAGAAAAAGGAATAGCCTTACTTCCATTGATGGTAGAAATGATTATCTGGAGTGGAATATTCGATAATAAAACTGCTGCAGGTGAAGATTTTCTGAAAAAAGCAAAGAAAAATAAAGCGGCATTGTTAACGGCGCTGCACAGAAAATTAAAGACAGAACATTTATCATAGTGCGTGCTCCTATTTGCCATGCAATGGCGCTTCTTCAATAAGTCCTGGGTGCTTTCAAAAATAGAAACCCCGAGAACAACACAAACATCGGTTGGATAATCTAAGGTTATTGTGCAATCTTAATTAAACACTATTTCAACTTACTCAACAGCTCGTTATAGTACCGTATTGTCTGGATAACAGAAGGAAGATTGCTGGGAAGATCCTCGGCATCGCGTTCTATGTATATCGGTCCTCTGAAGCCTTGTTTTTTTAATTCTGCAAAAACTGCAGGAAAGTCAACAACGCCTGTGCCAACAGGTACATCTTTTAGATTGGGATTGTTGAATGCAGCAATATCTTTGAGGTGGATGGCTATTATATGACCTTCTAACTTCTTAATGCCTTCAAGTGGATCAACACCACTCTTTGGCCAATGGCCAAGATCTGCGCAGGCACCAAAATTTGGATGGTTCTTAATCGCTGCCAATACCGAATCCGGGTCCCAGTAAGCACTAGCCCCTTTCCAATGCTCATGAATAGCCACTTTCATTCCGTAGATACCGGCAAGACTGTCAATTTCATCCCACATTGTTATTGGCGGTTCTGCGGTGACGAATGTTGCTCCTAATTCCTTAGCCTTATCAAATTGTTTTTTCCAGGAATCAACTGTCTTGCCCCCTGCTAAATACAGGGACTCAATAGTAAGGTTATGACGTGTGACGAGTGCTTTCACCTTTTCTATTCCTGCTGGGGAAAGATCGCCAATCAGAGAGTCGTTCAAGTCGGGGCCTGACTTAGAAAAAGTAGGAACCTCTATATAACCTACCCCTGCGCTGTCAATTTTCTCAAGCGCTGCAGGCAACCCAAAAGTGTGAAATGTCCATACTGCGATCCCCAATTTCCAGTCCCTGGTTACAGCTAACGTTTCTTCGTTTTGTTCGGCTGCCCTGCGCTCCCCGCAGGTTGTAAGGAATAATGCAATCAATAGGAATTGAGCAGAGCGCAAAATTATTTTTTTCATAGCCATGTTTTTTTAATAATACGGTTTGGATAAACAATAATCCAACCATCAATAAATTGTGATAAGGGGCGGATTATAATCCATAAACTTCATGTGTAACTAATGCTTATTCTTATTGGGCATTCCAGCCACCATCCATGGCAATCGCGGTACCGGTGACCAATTCAGCATGATCTGATGCCAGAAATATACACAATGCGCCAATGGACTCAGGTTTCACAAATTTTTTTATGGGCTGCTTTATCAACATTACTTTTTCAATCACCTCCTCCTGGGTCATATGATGCAACCTTGCCTGGTCTGCAATTTGTTTTCTCACCAGGGGTGTGTCTACATAGCCTGGACAAATCGCGTTTGCGGTAATTCCGTACGAGGCCCCTTCCAACGCCGTCACTTTGGTAAGACCAACCAATCCATGCTTTGCGGAAACGTAGGCCGACTTGAATTCAGAAGCAAGGAGTCCGTGAACAGAAGCAATATTAATTATCCGTCCCCAATTCCTCTTTTTCATTCCACCCAACACCAGTCGCGTAGTATGAAAAGCTGCTGTAAGATCTACGCTAATGATATTATTCCAATTTTCGACGGGAAAATCCTCGATGTTCGCTACGTGTTGGATCCCGGCATTATTCACCAGCACGTCAATGGGCCCAAGGTTCATTTCTGTATCACGTACCAATTTTTCAATAGACTCCATGGACAACAAATTCCTATTCGAAAAGAAAGTAGGTACGCCAAATTCAAGACCGGCTGCCGTAGAAATTTCTACGCCATCGGGTTCCAATCCGTGGAATCCAACAGCATACCCTGCTGTTGCAAATTCACGCGCTATGCCAAGACCAATGCCGCTCGTACTTCCCGTAATCAAAACTACTTTATTCACGCTGTGAATATAAGAAGTGCTTGTGACTTGCCCCACAAGATCTTATGAAGCGCCACAGCAGATTTCCGCTCACACGATAAAAGAACAGTTGCTTAAAAAGAACCGATACACACAATCGGGAAAACCTACTGGTTTCGTAACCGCACCGGGTGCCAGCGAGTTGAATCCTGGAAAAGAAAATGTAACTTATCCGCGTAATGACAGCCGGTTTAGACATTTTGAAGAAAATTACTGCAAAGACGCCGAAGCCTTCATTGAACCCTTAAGACAACTGTTAAGGAAAAAGGCAAGCGCACAATTTGCATTGACAAATAAATAATTGTGTATTGAAAAACCAAAGCTACTTCATCAGCGCGGATTTCCACTTTTGCAAAAGCGGCGTCATGATAATACTCTTTTTTGCAATCATCCACACCCTCGCCGCGCAGGTTAAAGATCCACAGGGCGTGGTCTCCTTTGAAAAACTGTTGGTGGCTTCAGAATCTTTTGAGTCGGTCAATGTGTTTGATGTTGACAACGATGGTGTGCCGGACATTTTCTCAGGATCATTTTGGTACAAAGGGCCTGACTTTGTCAACCGCACACATGTAGGTACGCTGAAAAGATTCGGCGAATATTATGATGATTTTTCCACCATCATCGCCGACTTAAACAGCGATGGAAATACAGATGTCATTACCGGTGGATGGTTTGAGGGTACACTCATCTGGAAAGAAAACCCGGGCAAGGCAGGAGTCTGGAAAGAGCATGTAATCGCGCGTTGCGGAAATATTGAAACCACCCGGGCATGGGATATCGACGGCGATGGTGTGCCGGAAATTATTCCCAATACACCTGGTAAACCATTGGTGATTTATAAGATTAACAAAGGAGGCCAAACGGCAACGTTTGATTCTATCAAAGTCCTGGACAAACACGGTCATGGCTTGGGGTATGGTGACATTAATGGTGACGGGCGTGGTGATTTAGTCGTCGCCGAGGGATGGCTGGAGTGTCCCGCTCAACCTTTCACCCAGCCCTGGACATTTCATCCTGAGTTGTCCTTCGTGCAAGCAAGCGTACCCATGCTGGTAGTGGATGTGAATGGAGACAAGTATGCTGATCTCATTGTAGGATCAGCACATGGCTACGGCCTGAATTGGTATGAACAACAAATGGATGTAAAGAAAAACAGAACCTGGGTGAAGCATGACATAGACCCTTATAACGCGCAATACCATACGATGGCATGGGAAGACATTGACAACGATGGCAAGCCTGAGTTAGTTACGGGCAAACGGTATCGCGCCCATGACGATCACGATCCGGGCGCACATGATCCGGTTGGCTTATACTATTTCAAATGGAATGGTGCATCCTTTACAAAACAGGTTATCAGCTATGGGAAACCCGGCGAGGGAAAGGGAACGGGTATCTTCTTTAGCATTGTTGATTTGAACAACGATAAGTTAAAAGACGTTGTTGTAGCAGGGAAAGATGGTCTCTGTGTATTTTTTAATAAAGGGTTTTCAAAATAGCGGACCAAAGAAATCATAACCTCCTGATGCCCATACCGCCATCGGCATGAATCACTTGTCCTGTGGCGTAAGGTATCTCGCCTTTCGCCAGCGCGGCCACGATCTTACCAATGTCTTCCGGCGTTCCCCAACGTTTCTCCAGTGTTAATCCCTCATGGATAAGCTTGTCGTACTTTTCTTTTACACCAGCAGTCATATCTGTGCGAATAATACCGGGACGTACCTCATAGACTGGTATGTTCGCGTCCCCCAGGCGTGTCGCAAAGAGTTTTGTCATCATGCCCAGCCCTGCCTTCGACATGCAATATTCACCCCGGTTAACAGACGCTACCTCAGCAGAGATCGATGTTATGGAGATAATGCAAGGACTGTATGCCAGGTTGGATTCTTTGTCTTTAAGCATCTGCTTGGCTACCAGCTGCGTTAAGAAAAAGGTCCCTTTCAGGTTGATGTCCAGCAGGCGGTCATAATTTTCCTCGTCCAGCTCGAGAATATCCTTGCGAACGGAGGGAGCAACGCCGGCATTGTTCACCAATACATCAATTTTTCCAAAGTGATCAACCGTTTTGGCAACAATATTGCCCCTGTCTTCCTTATTCCCGATATTACCCTGGCAGTAGATTACTTCAATGTTGTGGTTTCTCAGGATATTGAGTTGCCCCTGCAACAGGTCTTCACTGCGAATGCCATTGATGGCGAGGTTATATCCATGTTGTGCCATGGCCACGGCAATACCAAAGCCAATACCCCTGCTGCCTCCCGTTATCAGCGCACACCTATTCATTATTCTCCCAGTTTAATTTCTTTAAGCAAGGCAGCTTCGGGCAATGCCTTATAGAATGGATCCAGCGGAAAACATCCTGATATCATACCATTGCGCGGTGCTGTAGTGCAATCCGAAAACGTCCGGCAAAGTTTATCGCGTTTCAATGGATTACCGTGCAATATATCCTCCGGCATCTCCGGATACGAAAGAACCATCCGACCCAGTCCGATAAAGTCGGCCATGTTATTGTTCAATACAGCCTGACCTACGTATGGCAGCCACTCCTGCAGATACGAATACGCTGAGCCTACAATAGCGAGATCTGGAAATGCCTTCTTTATGTCAGCCGTAACATGCAACTGCCGGGCTACACCAACCAAAGGATCTTCGGGCGGATAATAACCATCAGAAGGGGGAAACAAAGCCGGGCGCTGAATGTGTGGATTGTAGTATGGACTTCCCCCAGTAATACACACCAGCTGAATTCCCAATGCCCTGAGCAATTCCATAAACTTATACGTCTCTGTAAGGTCATTCGCAGTTCCGGATTGATCGCCGCCAAAGGCATAGGTATACTTATCGCTATTGAAGCTTTCGGGAATCCCGACCTGATCCACCCCGGGTTTAAAAGGCACCCAGTCGAAGGCGCTTAACCTTACCCCTATTTCCATGCCAGGTGCTTCAGCTTTGATGCCTGCCACAATAGAGGTCAAAAAACGCGTACGGTTTTCAAAACTGCCACCATACTTTCCTGCTCTATCATGTGCAGTGAGGAACTCGTGGCCGAGATAACCGTGACAATGTTTTATATCCACGAAATGAAATCCTGCACGTTGTGCCAGCACAGCGCCTTTAACAAAATCATCAATCAGCCGGTCAATGTAATCGTCCTGCATAACAGGATAGTCTTCCCCTAATCCGAATTTGCGATTCAACACCGGGTGTGCATACAGGATTTGTGGTTCCAGTTTCTTGGTATCATTGGGCTTACAGAATCGGCCGGAGTGTGTCAACTGAATACCGATCAACAGATCCGCCGTGTTGCCAAACTTCTGATGATGCTCGCTGTTAAGTGTCTCAAACAGTCTCTTGTACTCATCAAGATTTGCCTTATTAATCAACAACTGGTTGGGGTTGGCCCTGCCATCATGCCGCACAGCTACCGCCTCACAACCCCATAATAACTTCGCTCCGCTAATGGCGAAATTTTGCCACCTGCGCTTCGTAAAATCACTTGGCTTGCCATCAGTAGTACCATCCCATCCTTCCATGGGCAAGATACAAAAGCGATTGCCAATGGTTTTACCCGAATTCAACTTGAAAGCGTTCGCCGCCGGCGAATGACCGGGAGCGGCCAGTGTATCCTCAAAGGGCAGGTCTGTACCGATGGTTGCGAGGTAATCACGAAAATTATCAGCTGTTTTCAACTGCGCTATGCGCCTGTATTTTGGTTTGTGTTTAGTAGTCATTCAATAATTATAGATGCAAGTAAGATAAGGGAGCATAATTTTCAAGCGCAATTTATACACAAAGGGATTAAGTGCACTATCCTTTCGGGAGACCATTGTAGAAAGTGTAGTAAGGTTCATTTCTGATAAGCTTTGTTAAATACAACGCCAACTCCCGTGCATGGTAATCACCCCACATGCTGGACTCATTACATGGTATTTTCCTGCCCGCCGGAATATTATCCCATCCATTAGGACGGTGATAAACCGAGTGGAGTATCAATCCTTCGTGCGCAGCAGATGATGATAAGTATGGCTCCTGAAAAAGGGCCTTTGTCGTTGCCAGCCCGGCTTGCGTATAGCGGTTGCTGCGTTCATCTCTTCGGCTTCCCAGGAATCTGCCTAACCGCAGTAATCCCTGTGCCGTTATGGCCGCGGCAGAACTATCGACAGGCTCATGGTCATTGTAGGGATCGGAAGGTTTATTCAGGTAATCCCCAAGATGCACCAGACCCGGAGCACCCGTATCCCAATAAGGAATTCCATCAGCAGCCGTATTGTCGATGTAGAAATCAGCAGTGGCCGTAGCTGCCTTCAACAGCGTTGCCATCAGTACATCTTTGTCCATAATTGGACTGAGCTCGTCTTTGCTTACCGTTTCAAGAAATTCCAGCTCTTCCGCGAAGCCGCACATCGCCCACGCCAATCCACGTGTCCAAGTGGTAAATCCACTGTAGCCTTGTTGCGTATTGGGGCAACGATAATTGCCATCATTGACATTAAAGAGACATTCGTGTGCTGTTCTTCCCCACACATCATACACATCACGGCCTTCTCCATAAAACACAGAATAATTCGCGGTGGCTATTAAATGCTGAATCGCTCTTTCCAGCAAATTTATCCGCTTGTCATTTTCACCCTGAAGCACATGACCCAGCCCATGACTTACCATAACCACGCGGCACGAACGAATAGTATCCACAAACAGGGATTGGGGGCCGTTAAAAGAATAGATAAATCCGCCACCTTTTATCGGTGTCCATCGCATGGCCTGAACGGCACCACTTACCTTTAGTGCAAGCGTGTAGAAATTTCTTTCTCCCTCATCCTCTTCGATCCTTCCATCCGCCATTAATCTCAATAAGTTCCCATAGGTACTGAGATTATTAAAACCATGATCATGCACACCGCCATGGGTTAAATGAGGTGCCATTTTTTCCACTGTATTGCGGCGCCCTATTTCAAGAAATTCCTGCTCACCGGTAGCTTCGTACTGAAGCAAGGCCGACCCGAATTGAAATCCCTGCGTCCACTCCGTCCAACCACGGGTTGTGTACTTTCCATTTACTGTAAATACAGGTGCCCCTTTTTTGGAATCAAAATCCCTTTCAATTGCCAGGATCTTTTCGCCTGATAATTTCCAGAAGTGGTCAATTGTTGATTCAAGATGTTGTGCAGTTAGCCGGGTATCAATTTTCATCAGGATTTCACTAAGAATTTAAAGGTAGCAAGATAGTACAATGTGCAGAAGCTGCAATGCAAGCCCAATGCTGAATCGTTACATATTAAATCGGCTCCCATTCTTCAATAAAACCACTTCACCAAAACAGAATCATGAACCGGGTAAAATGCGAGCAAAAAAAAACTCTTCTGCTGCAGCTTTGCCACAGTTGAAGAGCTAATTTAAAATAAGATAAAGCTAAACAGGTTATTGATCCTGCTATATCAATGCCATTGTGCCGGATTAATGTTTTTTGCTGCACGCAGGATATCCCTCCGGCTGATCTGCCCAATTAATGTTCCATTGTCAACCACAGGCATCCGCCTGACGGGTGAATCCAAGAAAAGTGTTGCAGCCTCAACTACATCACTATCAGGCGACAAAGTCTTTACATTTTTTGTCATATAATCAGAAACCTTTGGCGAATTATATGGTAAGTTATGATAGGCCTGATCTACAATAATGCGGAGACAATCCTTTTCCGAAATGATGCCCACAAGTTTTCCACCCTCATCCAACACGGGTGCCCCGGAAATCTTTTTATCGATGATAATATCGATAATTTTGTTGATATCATCATTGGGGCTAAACGTAATAAGGTCTTTACGCTTCACCATGTATTTAACAATAGATTCGTATTTTGGCAGGCTTGCATTAATCTCCTCTTTGCTCATGAGGTTTGGCTTAAAATTCATTACAAATCATGTTTGGTTGCATGGTAATATATAAAATAATAGGGCGTATTAAAAATTTGCGCTAACGCCAAAATAAGGAGTCGTGTTTGATCTGTTTACTATTTCCGCCAAAGTGTGGTTACGAATTGACGCATTTATCCCATTGAAAGGCTGATTTCTACTACTCCTAGCCTCAAATCATACCCCAGCTTCAAATAATTTACATGTCTGTGTGGGGTCAAGGGTCTACTTTCGGGCACCCCGGATTACGCCATAGGCAATGTGTACTTGAACCATACGCTGTCTTTCCTTTGTTTCAAATATTTTCTTTTATTTGCGCCGCGTTCCGAAAAGACTATAAAACTAATAACCGATTTTAATCATGCGATATTCAATCCTAGTTCTTGCTTTGCTGATAGCCAGCCCCTTGTTCTCCCAATCAAAAAAGGACCTGCTTGGCCAGGTTGAGGCATTAAAAAAAGAAACAGAACAATTAAGATCGGAGATTGAGCTACTGAAGCACCCCAAAGAAATTGAACTTGCCGATACCCTCAGAAAGGTAAGTTACGGCCTGGGGACATTGGTGGCAACCAACCTCAGAATGCAAGGTGGCGACTCACTGAATCTGGAGGCCCTGACGGACGGTATAAAAGATGTATACCTGAGCAAAGCGCTGAAAATGGAACAAGAAGAAGCACTGGCTATTGTACAAGTGTACATGCAGGAAGTCGCGGATAAGAAAAAATTGAAATTGATTGAAGAAGGTGCCGCGTTTCTTGCAGAAAACAAAACGCTTCCCGGTGTTACGACTACCGATAGCGGATTGCAGTACAAGGTAATCAGCGCTGGCACCGGAAAATCTCCGCTCCCCACTGATAATGTTACGGTGCATTACACCGGTAAATTGATTGATGGATCTGTATTTGACAGCTCAGTAGCGCGGAATGAACCTGTGACTTTTGACGTGAATGGAGTAATTCCCGGATGGACAGAAGCACTGCAACTCATGCACGAAGGCGACAAGTGGACTTTATATATTCCCTATCCGCTGGCCTATGGAGAGCGTGGTGCGGGAGATCAGATCCCCCCCTATTCCACACTTATTTTTGAAGTGGAGTTGATCAAGATTAATTGAGCATTATTTCCATTCGCTAAGGCCTGGAAATTAAATACCTTTCGCGCGCCGATCACCGGCAATGTTTTCTTTCGCCCAAAAGTGCGATCGCATATACGTATTAAAGTGTGCAGACTACGCTCTTTTCGCTCCGCCGGCAGGAAAAACCTTCAAAAAGTCCGGCGAAATCGGGAACTGCTACTTTGTCAAACAATACAATTCCAACATTTCTCATTATCTATGTAAACCAAAGACTGAAAAATCTTCCCGATTGCCTTTGCCCGTTGATAATATTAATAAAACGAAAGGACATTATGCTCAGGAACTCACGTATGTTGTGCAACCGCATCGCTATATATGCTACGTTTCTTTTCTCTATCTTTATTCCTGTTGACGCACAAGTCCAACCCGTTGGTGTGGGTGGTGGTGTGGGTGTAAATCTGGCGGATCATATGCTCATTAAGTATGCCGAAAAGTCTTTGCACGGTACACCAACAGAACGGATCGATGGCTCTCCATACTTGAGTGACGAATATGCAAAGGGCGAAATATACAGCGACCACGGGAAGTATTCAGATGTGATGATCAGATACAACATTTTCGCAGATCATCTTGAATTCAGGCTAAACAATGCAGTCTACATCCTGGACCCCAATCCAAAAATTATGCGCAAAGTACAACTCGGAGACCTCACCCTCGTGGTTGATCAAATTGAAACGAGTTTGCCACCAGGGCTATTTATATTACTCGACAGTGGCAAAATTACGCTGTTGCTGAAAAAAGTAATCGTGTTTAGGGAGAAGCAGGAGCCAAAAGCAATAGAGACTACCGGAAAGCCTGCAAGGTATGCCACAGCACCTGACGTCATGTATCTCAGAATCGGGAATGAAAAGTTGACAAAAGTGACAAACCTTAAAAAAATGATTGCGACATTTCCTGACCACAATGAAGAGATGATGCAGTTTGCCAAAGAAAAAAAGATATCGTCGAATAAACCCGATGAACTGAAATTATTGGTCAATTACTACAACAACTACAAGTAATTCTTTTGTCAACACAAAATCTCTCGTGTAGGAAGCAGTGGTATATCCGTATTGCTTAAATCATTTTCTGATTACCTTTTCTATCATCTTTGCAATAATTTCATTTCCACTGTCGGAAGGGTGCAGTCCATCGAAAGTCATGTCAATGGCACCAACAGGGTAAGGATATTCATCCGTTTCCGGATTGAAAGGGATATCTATAAAATCCGGGTAATAATATTCCCGGTACGCACCGGTATTAGGATCCTTTAGGCGCTTGTACTTTACAGTGTTGTCAACGGTAATCCCACTGTCAGAGTATAAATCAACCACCACTGCATTTTCATATGCGCCGATTGCGATTATTGCCTCCGCAAATTGAGCAAGCGTCTGTCCATTCTTCTCCTTGTACGAGCCATAAGCATTATTTTTATTATTTGCGATATAAACGAAATCACCGCGTTGCATCGGTGTTATCAGCATTATCTGTGCGTCCTTGTTGAGCGATTTAAGCTTGTCAATGATAATACGGTAGGCCCCGAAAAGCGTTGCACTGCCCAAGTTGTTCTTATAATCATTCAGTGTGCCAACAGCTCTACCCTGTGACCAATCATTAGTACCCAGAAAGACTGAGTAAACGTCTGCGTTTTCAAGGCCTAACTTTTCAATTTCATCAGCAATGTCACCGGAGGTCCAGCCATTGTAGCCCTTATTGACATATGTGATTGCGGGTAAGTCTTCTGTAACCCTGGTCATGTATCCTTTTGTAACACGGTATCCCGTCTCATCGAGATGGTCGTTCAAATAGGTGATGGAATCACCTACAGCTAGCCAACTTAATTGTTTAGAGGAGGATGCACCCGTGACGAGCGCAATACATATCAATACAAGCAATCTTTTCATGCGACTCCTTCCTTAGTTTATGGGGCATTCTGAAGAACCAGGCGTAAGACACCTGGAATAGTACCATTATTATTGCACTGTCAAACCGGTTACTCCACCCAGGGTACCTGGGCCGATTTGTAATAATCAATACCCTGCGCCTCCATACGTGGACCGTGGTTTCCTAAACGAATCTTATATTCATCCCAACTACGACCTTCTTCAGGTGACCAGCCGATCTCTGCAAGACCAATAATGCGTGGAAAAATCATGTATTCAATCTCATCCATGTTGGTAACGGTCTCAGACCATAACGGTGCCTCAATGCCCAGAATATTTTCTCTTGTAATGCCCTCAACGAATGTGACCGGACTCCACATGTATGCACTGTCTACTTCAATGTAGGCCGCCCAATGCAGTCCCAATTTTGTTGTTGAATCGTATTGCATATCCAGGTACATTTTAGTCGCCGGCGACATAACAAGCTTTGAACCATTGTTCACTGCCTCGTGTGCATGCACGGGATTTTTCCAAAATTGCGCTATTGAACTCGCGGCTGCTGCCTTTGCCGCTGCATCAACATTAATCCCGTCTTCCGGTCTTTTTTCGTTCATATTAATTTGCGCAGTCTCTTCCCATCCAATAACCTGTTTCCCGTGCGACTTAACTATATCCCTTACCCTGGCAACGAAAGGTATGTAATGTTCCCTTTTTGTAGCGTCACTTTCATCGCCGCCAATATGCAGATATGGTCCGGGTGTTATTGCGGACATTTCACGTACAACATCATCGATAAATTTATAGGTAATTTCACTTGTCGTGCACAAAGAACTAAACCCAACCTCCGTACCCGTGTATAGTGCCGTTGCTTTGCCATCACAATTCAATTCCGGATAGGAGGCCAATGCTGCATTCGAGTGTCCTGGCATATCAATTTCCGGTATGATGGTGATGTAACGATCCTGTGCATACTTTACCAACTCTTTATATTCCTCCTGTGTATAGTAACCCCCTTTGCCGCCACCTACCTGCGTACTCCCGCCATGTTTGGTAAGATTAGGCCAGGACTTGATTTCGATACGCCAACCCTGGTCGTCAGAAAGATGCAGGTGCAACACGTTCATTTTGTAAAGCGAGATAAGATCAACATAGCGTTTTACATCAGCCACACTGAAAAAATGCCGCGCTACATCAAGCATAGAACCGCGAAAAGGATAACTCGGAAAATCACGGATGGTACCTGTAGAAATTTCCCAGGGGCCGCTCTGTATAGTATTGCGTTCTACTTTTGGCGGCAAGAGTTGCCGCATGGTTTGAACAGCCCAAAATAATCCAGCTGGTTTATTGGCCTTGATGTTTATTAGGTTGTCCGTAATATCAATTTCATAACCCTCATCTCCCAATTCAGCATCATCAGAAAGCGATAGAAAAATACTTCCTGCTTTAGGTGCAACCTTAGTGGAAGCGACGTTTACCTCAAAACCAGTTGCTGGTCTTAATCTCTCGGCAAGGTACTCCCCCACAAATTGAAGTTCAGGCGAGTCGTCAGCAATGAAAACGCCGGACTCATCTGTAAGCTCAAACACTTTGGCCGTTGCGACGACTAACACTGGTTTAGGAATAAGATTTTCCATCGTGAGATCTGTTGGGGGGCGATGAATGCAGGACATCACACTAGCTGCAGCAACAATACCCAATGCAATTCCTTTGTGGTTCATGCTAGACAAAATTTATGCCGCGAATGTAAAAAAAATATTATCAAATTCTTTGGACTTTTATTCTGTGCAAAGACGATGTCGTAAACTGTGCCAAAAAGAAGTAACCTCCATAGGATGTGCAATTGCACACACCAAGCAAAGTTCCCTGAAACCGGAATGGGGACCCTTCAGATCTTCAAATCATACAAATACCCATGGGGTCGGGGTCATTGTACTATATTAGCAGCATAAAAAAATCAACCATTATGGAGGCAATAAAAAACAAAACGGTCCTTATTACAGGAGGAAGCAAAGGAATAGGCTATGGCGTGGCAGAAGCATTGGTAAGTGAAAATGCCAATGTCGCGATCACCGGACGGTCAAAAGCAACTGTGGAGGCTGCGGCGGCAAAGTTAAACCTGATTGGAAAGGGCAAGGCGATAGGTATTGTTGCCGATGTTCGAAATGCCGATGACCAAAATAAGGCGGTAGCTGCCATACTTCAAAAATGGGGTAAGCTCGATGTTCTCATAGCCAATGCCGGGGTTGGTTATTTTGGTTCCATTGAAACGCTAACGGCTGAACAGTGGCATGAGACAATTGATACCAATCTCACAGGCGTATTCTATAGTATCAAAGCTTCGCTAGACGCCTTGAAGGAATCAAAAGGATACATCATTACCATGGCAAGCCTGGCCGGTACCAATTTCTTTGCTGGCGCTTCCGCATACAATGCCAGTAAGTTTGGGCTTGTCGGTTTCACGCAAGCGGTCATGTTAGATATCAGAAATTATGGCATAAAAGTGACAACCATCATGCCCGGATCAGTTGCCACGCATTTTAATAACCGTCAGCCAGGTCCGGAAGATGCCTGGAAAATCCAGCCTGAGGATATCGGACAAATCGTAATCGACTTGTTAGAAATGAACCCAAGAACACTTCCCAGCAAAATTGAAGTTCGACCGAGCGTAACAAAATAGAAGGGAAAGGCGCAACTAAGGCTTAATCATACGTTCATATGTTTCAATCCATTCGGAAGGAGAAACCTTTGCCGCCAATTGGCCAACCAGTGCGTATGGGATTTGGTCTACGTTTTTAAAACGAATACAACTTTTCCCGATGTTCAGTTTCAACTTCGAATGCTTGGGAAACTCTTTGGTGAACCAATCCAGCAGCATCTTGTCGGCATAGATGCCCATATGGTATACCGCAATAAAATTCTTCTGCGAGGCAATGTTCAAAAAAGGTAATGGCTGTGCCGGATCAACATGATATCCCTGTGGGTAAAGGGAATGCGGAACTACATAGCCGATCATTCCATAGCTCATTACCTCAGCAAAACCACTGGGCAGATTGTCCAGGATGACTTTTCGAAGTTTGCTGACCGCTTCTTTCCGGTCATGCGGAAGGGAGTCAAGATATTCCTTCGGTGCGCTAGCGGCTGATTGCATACGTTCAAGCGGCTAATCTCATTTACCTCAAATCTACAACAGCAAATTCCATTCATTTAGACGTTAAAGCCAGGATTTGAAAAAAAACATATAATTAGCTCATAAGTAATAAATTGGCTCGAAAAGATAATTTTTTAGTTTATGTAAAATTGCAGCGTTTGCATACGTTTGAAAGGTAAAATATACGATCTATCCTATCTCATTTAATTTTAATATACTTATAATCAACGTTTTATAAATAATATTTCTGTAATTACCACCCCTCCTATTTCACTTGCGTCGACGCTCCAGACAAAAAATTTAATCCACGGTTTATCATATAATAATAGGTATTAGTAATAAATTGCCAGGTAATAAAAGGTATGAAAGGTTACATTTTACCGCCAACTAGCATCCTTATAGACTTCTTGTGAGTGAGACTTGTGGAATGTAGCAGACCATCAGACCTCGAGGAGGGTTGCAGACAAATAAAAGCCTATGCTCGGAGTGCCGAAAACTATTACCGCCAATAATGTAAAACGTTGTAGAATTGACATTTTCACAACAGTTCTCGTTGTTTTATTGCTTATTTCCCCAGATCCCTCAACTTCCGCAACGCCGCTGGGCACAGGACGTAGTGTGAACTTTACAAATCTTCCTCCCGTTGCCGGCCCTGATTTCGCCACCACAAATGAGGATACTCCGGTAAGCGGCAATGTCCTCAATAATGACCATGATCCTGAAGGAGCTCCCTTGCACGTGGTAGCAGAATCCAGAGCTACTGACCATGGGCATATCGATTTTCGGGCCGATGGAACGTATACTTATACGCCAAACCCCAATTTTTATGGTCAGGATTCATTTACCTATGGCGTTTGTGATAATTCCACACCCAATGCCTGCTGTACCGGTACTTTGTGCGTGACCGTCCTTCCTGTACAGGATCCCCCTGAGACACTTCCGGACTTTTTCACGGTAGATGAGGATACGCAGCTAAACGGCAATGTTCTGGATAATGACCTCGAACACGATGGTGAAACGCTTACGGCAATGTTGGGCCAGCCCACCCAACATGGAACCATAACATTGAATCCCGATGGGGCTTTTATCTATCATCCGGACCAGGACTTCTACGGAACGGACACATTCACCTATTACGCGAGTGATGGTATCGAAAGCTCTGGTGAAACATTGGTGACTATTACGGTGGTTCCGGTAAACGATCCCCCTATCGCCATCGATGATGAGATATCAACAGACGAAGATATTCCCGTGAATATCCCTGTATTGTCCAATGACATTGATGTTGATGATGTCCTGGAGGTTTCCATGCTCGTCATCGTAGATTCTCCTGGGCAAGGCACCTTGGCGATCAATCCGAATACCGGTACCGTAACATACACGCCAAATCTTAATTTCTATGGAGATGATTCTTTCACCTATAAGATTAAAGATCCGCATGGTGCGGAGTCCGGTATTGCTACCGTAAAAATCACGGTCATACCTGTTAATGATGCACCCATTGCAACAGCCGACTTCGCTACGACACCGGAAGATGAACCCGTAAGCATCGCTGTTTTGCTAAATGACACCGATGTAGACAGCGCAATAGATCCCTCTTCAATTGCGCTTGCGAGTGGCCCTTCTCATGGTAAAGTCGTGCTGGAATCTTCTACGGGAGAATTCATATACACACCTGAGAAAGACTTCAATGGCAATGATTCTTTCACCTATACCGTTAAAGACATAGAAGGGGCTGTATCCAAGCCGGGTACCGTAGCGATAACCGTAACGCCGGTAAACGACCCGCCGGTTGCGGTTGATGATGCTGCCACCACAGTAGAAGAAACTGCTGTGGAAATACCCGTTTTATTAAATGACTATGATGTTGACAATGATATCGTCGTATCATCTTTAAGCATAGCCACTGATCCGCAGCACGGTACTGTGTCCGTCAATGCATCTACCGGGGTTGTTACCTACACGCCAGACGCAGGTTTTTTAGGAAATGATTCATTTACATACACAATTCAGGATCCTGGAGGATTGATATCACTACCGGCCACGGTTACGATTTCGGTTACTGCTGTGAACCAGCCACCTGTAGCTGTTGATGACGCTGTTGTGCTGGAATCCCTATTGCCTGTTACAATTGATGTGCTCGCCAACGACTATGATCCGGACAATAACCACGATGAACTTTCTATCGTATCGGTCACAGCACCGTCGAGGGGAACAGTAAAAATAGTTGATGGTAAAGTTGTTTACCAGCCTGAAGGAAATACATCAGGAACTGTGACCTTTACGTATACTATTACAGACCCGGATGGACTTACAGATACGGCGGTTGTCACCATTGAGTATGTCTTCAAAGAAATAGAAGTCTCTCAAGGCTTTTCACCAAACGGCGATGGCAATAACGATACCTGGTTTATCAAGGGTATTGAAAGCTACCCCGATAACATAGTCAAAGTATACAACCGCTGGGGGCTTCTTGTATATATAAAAGCACACTATGAAAATACCTATCAACCATGGAATGGCAGGGCAAATACAGGGCAGGATTCCGGGAAGTTGGTGGATAAGGGTACGTACTTCTATATCGTAGAGCCCGGTAGTGGCCTCAAGGCTTTGAGTGGATACGTTATGGTCGTCAGATAAAAGGATTTCAAGATTATGAACAGCTCCCTTTACGCGATACTAAAACAACACAGATTTCATTGGATTTTGGTCTTTTCAATGTGTATGGTGCTGGTATCACGGCAGGGCTACTCACAACAAAACCCGCTCTTTTCGCAATATATGTTTAATGGACTGGTGATTAATCCAGCATACACCGGCAGTCAGGAGTCAATGATCATTAGCGCCAGCCACCGATCACAGTGGTCTGGTCTTGAGGGTTCTCCTCAAACACAAACATTGACGATGCATTCGCCCCTAAAATTTACGCGGTCAGCAGCCGGTGTAGTATTTGTCCACGATCAAATTGCTGTAACCAACCAATATACGGTTTATGGAACCTATGCCTACAGGATTCCTGTTTCCGAAAATGCAAAACTTGCCCTGGGTGCTCAGGTGGGAGTCACCTATTATAAATCTAATTTAGCGGACGTGAATGTCATCACGCCAAATGGCGTGCCGGATCCGGCTTTTGCCGGTGCTGAAAGCAGATATTTACCCAACCTTGGCATTGGCGCTTATTACTATTCAAAATCAAGCTATATAGGCCTGTCCTTACCTACCCTAATCAACAATCAGTGGGAAAACCAGGATGCCATTACACAAGCCAGGCAAAAGCGTCATTATTTTCTTTCCGCCGGCCACGTTTTCGACTTAGGTCAGAACCTTAAACTGAAACCCAACGTATTGTTGAAGTGGGAAGAAGGCGGACCTTTTCAATACGATCTCAACGCCAACCTGTTGATCCATGAAGTTGTGTGGGTAGGTGTTTCCTATCGCATGGATGATTCAGTCGATGGTTTAATTCAATGGAACATCACCAAACAACTAAGTTTCGGCTATTCCTACGGCTATGCCATCAGCAACATTGCTTCCATTCAAAGAGGAACTCATGAACTGGTATTGAATTACCGAATCAAACGCGACAAACACATTGTTTTCTCACCCCGATATTTTTAGGAATGAATAGACTAGTATTCATCCTGTTGCTTCTGCTCAACGGGATCCAGGCTTTTTCTCAGAGCAGTAGTTTAGCATATCGTACGCTGGCAGACTCCCTGTACAAGCATCACCACTATCAGTATGCGGCTGACTACTACGAGAAAGCACTGAAAAAATCAAATGACAAGGGGTACCTGATGCTGCAGATTGCCAAGAGCTATTACAAATTTCACTTCGAAGAAGATGCTGAAACATGGTTCAGAAACGCCAAGTCAAACAACGCATCATTCTCAAACGAAGATTCTTATATGTTTGCGCAGCTACTGATTAAGCTAAAAAAACGAAATGAAGCTGATGCCGTACTTTCGCAGATTGTTGAATCAGATCCTAATGCCAACCGTGCCAGGCAAGTATTGGAAGATCTCAGAAACTTTCAGAAATACTACCAGGATTCAGCCTCCTGTATAGTAGACAGTCTCTCCATCAATTCACCGGAAGCAGAGTTTGCGCCAGTGTACTACAAAGGAGGAATCGTTTTCACATCGGCAAGATTGGAAGGCCCATTCAGAAAAAAATATCATTGGGACAACAGTCATTTCCTGAACCTCTATTACAGCGATAAGATAAGTGAAAATATGTTCAGTACCCCTGTATTGTTTGAAGGAGAGCTTAGCACACGCTACCACGATGGGCCGGCAACATTCTACGATAACTACCGGCGGATGATTGTAAACCGAAACCAAACTGTTAAAGCAGAAGGAAGAGAAGATGTTTATGAATGGCGTCCTGGTTTGTATGACGCTCAGTTTGATCAGCAAAAATCGACATGGTCGGTTCAACCATTGCCTTTTAATGAAAGCGCTTATACTTTTGCGCATCCTTCTGTATCACAGGATGGTAATACGCTGTATTTTAGTTCTGATAAACCCGGAGGTTATGGCGGTACAGACATTTACAGGGTTGAACGATCTGAGGGAATATGGGGAACACCATTCAACCTGGGACCTGGGATTAATACGCCTGAAAGTGAAGTATTTCCCTTCTTTATTGACAACACCCTATACTTTGCTTCAACGGGTCATGCGGGGCTTGGAGGCCTTGATATCTTTGTAAGCACGCAAACAGTAAATGGATTTACTCCCCCTGTCAACCTTGGGTATCCGATAAACACCACCACAGATGATTTTTCTCTGATTACAGATGATAGCCAGCGTAAAGGCTACTTTGCATCAGCACGCAAGGGAAATGACGACCTGTTTTCTTTTGAGAAAGTGTCAGTTCCGGCGAACATCCTCGCCCATGTTATTGACGGGGTAACGAAAGAACAGTTAGACAGCACCAATATCCGGATCGTAACGAGCAGCGGAATTGATACTACATTAGTAACTGATGTTATAGGGGATATTAACTTCGAATTACCTGAAGAAACTGCATTCGCGATCATTGCAGCCAAAGGCGATAAAATCGGAATTGTCCCCGGTATTGCAGACAAGTCCACAACCCTCGTCATACCCGTCTTCAAAGACACAAGTAGGGTAGCTTGTATCGGGTTAATTCAAAACGAAGAAGGCCTGCCGCGCAAAGCCAGTATTATTTCAATAAAAGATGAGCTTACGGGCGAGACGCTCGATCATCCCGGTGACCAATCGCTTATCACATTCATGGGAGAAAAGGGTCATACCTACAATATCGAGATTCAAAATGAAAAAGGTAGCGCTGCAAAACACCACCTGGTAATTGGACTGAACGACAGCACCAAAACCTGGATCATGGTCCTGCCCGATACACCAAACACCATGATCATGGCCGCACGGGTATTCAGAGGAGATAATAATCAACCCCTTGCCAATGCCAGCCTTAGGGTGATCACGTTCAGCGAAACAGACCAGGAACATACAACTGATGCCGAGGGATTGGCTGATTTCAGTCTTTTGCAGGGCACAGCCTTCGTCCTCATTGGGTCAAAGGATAACCTCATCGGTACGAATTCAGGAACAGCTGACCCCGGAACAGAAAAAGCTTTCATGATTCATCCTGTACCGGCATATGAAGATCCTGGAAATGTGCTCGCGATTGGTCTCGTGACAAACAAATCCGGTGTACCCGTAGACGGGTACCATGCAACCGTCACCAACAAGACCACTGGTGAAAGTGTGCCGGTGGAAACAGAAAAGGGTGTGATGACGTTCAAGGGGCAGCATGGTGATGCCTACAACATAAACGTTTCCCATGAGGACTACAAAACTGCGCTGCAGGAAGTCATCCTTCCAAAGGCCGGAACAGATATTAAAAAGTTCGTCGTGATTCTTGAAGACAAGCCGGATGGAAGCGAAAAGATTTTTCCTGTAAACGCTGCCGCTGCAATTGTTGTCGATATTAAGGCCGGAAAATCTGATCTCCTGGTAGTTGACACCGATGAAAGCACTTCAAAGATGTATATTAAAACAGGTGAATCACTCAGTGAAATCACTTCGCGGGATAGCATACTTTACCGCGAAACACCGCGAGGAAATGTCTATTTGGGCAAAGGAGAATTAGCCGATTTGAGAACCAACCCGGCTGCTGTGCTGGAAGGCTTGGGACAATCAGATCTTGTCAAGTTGAGAAACATCTACTTTGAGTTTGACAAGGCGAATCTGGGCGACGAGGATTTAGAATATCTTCAATATGTGAAAACTGTTTTGGAGCATAATAGTGCGCTCACGCTGCTGATCGCCGGTCACGCAGACGATCGTGGCAGCGAGAATTACAACATTAGATTATCCACACGACGAGCGGAAGCGGTAGGCAAATATCTGATCGCGGAGGGCATTAAGAAAGAACGGATCATTTTGAAAGCATATGGTGAATCCCTGCCCGCAGTACCCTGCTTTAGTGCTGATTGTTCAGAGGAGGATCATCAAAAGAACAGAAGGGCTGAGTTTGTTCTGGGCAATAGTTTAAGGAACCCATAAAAACGTTTCAAGTTGCCTGGCCTTCTTTCAAACTTCTGGAATTTAACCTGAAAAAATGACGTTGTTATTTGCGTATCCGAACGTAACCATTCGTGATCATGAAAAAAAACAGCGATAGCATCTTCAACGGCAGGATTAGACTTGATCTCCAGAGATATGCCTCCTACTCCCAGCGTTGATTCACCACAATCAATAAACATAGTTGCGTAAGCATATATATCCTCGATCAAAATCATGCTCTCGAAAAAGCCTCCCTCACACGTTGCTGGATCCAAGGTTGCAGCGATCGCCTTGAAAAGGTCTTACTTTCATGCCACCGTATCAAACGCAACAAATACAATGTATTTTGAGGTAATACTTCTCAAAAATGAATAGGGTAATATTCTTCCTGATGGTATCACTGGCTGGGACGCATGCCTTTTCCCAACAGAGTAGCCGGGCCTATCTCAAGGTTGCAGATTCGCTATACCGGTATCACTCTTACCAGTTTGCGGCTGACTATTACCAAAAGGCATTGAAAAAATCAGCTGACCCCGGCAATATTATGCTCAAAATTGCCAGGAGTTATATGAAAGTCAACCGGCCAGATGAAGCTGAGAAGTGGTTCATTGAAGCGAATTCAAACCATGTGCCTTTCACATTGAGAGACGATTACCAGTATGCCCAGGCGTTGATTATACTAAAGAAAAGGAACAAGGCTGAGATGCTTTTGGATTTTATCGTGAAAACAGATTCAAATGCGTATCTGGCCAGGCGTGCGCTCGCCGATCTCCGTGACTATCAACGTTATTATCAGGACTCGGCTGCCTATCTGGTGGATAGTCTTACTGTAAATACTGCTGCATCTGAATTTGCACCAGTATATTATAAAAATGGCATCGTATTTACATCCGCCAGGGAGAGTGGTATGTTTAGAAAAAAGTCACAATGGGACAACAGTGACTTCCTGAATCTTTTTTTTGCCGCCAGAATCGACAGTAACCGATTTGAGGCACCTGTGTTATTTAACAAACAGCTAAATACACAATATCATGACGGTCCTGCCTCCTTCTATGACCAATACCAAAAGATGATCATTAACCGCAATCAATTACTCCTGATGCCTGGAAAAGTTGATATATATGAATTGCGGCCCGGGTTATTCGACGCGCATTTTGATGAGAAAAGACCTTTCTGGCATGTTACGCCTTTGCCATTTAACGATGCGGCATATACCTATTCGCATCCATCAATAGCTGAAGATGGTAATACGCTGTATTTTGTATCGAATCAGCCTGGAGGTCATGGTGGTACGGACATATACCGGGTTGAGCGGGCTGATGGTGTATGGGGAAAGCCCTTTAATATTGGCCCTCCGGTTAACACAGCAGAGGATGAAGCATTTCCTTTCTTTATTGGCAACACCCTATACTTTGCTTCCAATGGCCATGGTGGAATTGGGGGCCTCGATATCTTTAGTTGTACACAAACGCTGAATGGATTTTCACCGCCTGTTAACCTTGGCTATCCGATAAATTCAAATGCCGATGATTTTTCGCTGATCACGGATCTCACCAAACGCAATGGCTACTTTTCCTCTTCGCGCAAAGGTAATGACGACCTGTTTTCTTTTCAAAAAGTATCGGGACCCATTAATATTCTAGCCCAGGTTCTTGACGGATTAACCAATGAACCACTTGACAGTGCTCAAATCCAGCTCATAACGGACAGTGGAATTGATACTACGCTTACTGTGGATAATATGGGGAATGCTAACTTCGAGTTACCCGAAGAAACTGCATTCGCCATCATTGGAACCGAAGGTGATAAAATTGGGATGGTCCCGGCCATCGCATTGAAGCCCACATTGTACCCAATACCAGTGTTCATTGATACAAGCCGTGTTGTGTGTATTGGTATCATCCAGAACGAACAAGGGATGCCCAAAAAGGCGTCTGCTATCTCGATAACCGATGAAACAACTGGAGAGGTAATAAATCATCCAGGCGACAGATCGCTAGTCACCTTCATGGGAGAAAAGGGCCACGACTACATGGTTGAAATAGAAGACAATCAGGGTAGCGCAGCAAAACATCAAGTCGTTATTGGTTTAGACGACGAGGGCACAAAGACCTGGGTTATGGTCCTGCCTGACATACGGAAGAACCTGACTATGGCTGCCCGAGTCTTCATAGCGGAAAACGATCAACCGCTCCCCTATGCTGATGTAAGAATAATCACGTTCAGTGAGACAGATCAGGAACTTACCACAGATAGTGTGGGGATGGTTGATTTTAACCTTGTGCAAGGCACAGCCTTCGTGATCATAGGGTCAAAAGGCGATTTGATTGGCACGAATTCAGGAACGGCTACTCCGGAGACAGAAAAGACAAACATGATTTACCCTGTGCCAGCGTATGGTGATCGCCAGAACAATGTGATTGCCATGGGGCTGGTGACTAATAAATCAGGAACCCCCGTAGCGGGGTTCGAGGCTGTCGTGAAAGACAAAGTGACAGGCCAGAATATTCCCCTCCAAATCGAAAAAGGATTGATAACCTTCCAGGGGCAGCATGGCGATGCCTTCAACATTGCCGTATCCCATGAGGACTACAGGACAACTTTACAAGAACTGGTCTTGCCGGAAACAGGACCAGATGTCGAAAAGTTTACCGTGATCCTCGAAGGCCTGGATGTTCCACAGGCAAAGAAGTTTCCTGTTTTTGCAACTGTACCGGTCGTCTCCAATATTAAGACCGGAAAATCAGATCTCCTTGTGTTTGACACAGAAGAAGGTACTTCGAAAATGTTCATTAAATCAGGTGAAGCCATCAGCGAAATTACGGAACGTGACAGCATACTTTACCGGATGACCCCGCGGGGAAATGTGTTTTTGGGCAAGGGCGATATGTCCAAATTAAGAAATAACCCATCAACTGTCTTGAAGGGACTTGAAAGGTCCGATATGACTAACCTGCGAAACATATACTTTGAGTTCGACAAATCAAACCTGCACGATGAGGATCTAACGTATCTCCAATATGTTAAGAATATTTTGGAGCATGATCCTACTTACAAATTGCTGATTGCCGGTCATGCCGATGATCGTGGTAGTGACAGCTATAACATTAAATTATCACGGAGGCGTGCCATGGCCGTGAGCAACTATTTGGTGCATGAAGGTATCGATAAGGACAGGATTGCAGTGAAAGCTTACGGTGAATCGCTGCCTGTAGTACCTTGCTACCACAAGGATTGTTCAGAGGAAGATTATCAAAAAAACAGAAGGGCAGAGTTTGTGCTAAGTCACGGCTTTAGAATTCCTGAGACTCCTCTTCCTAAGTCCAAACCAAAGTCATAGGACAAAATAGCACTGGAAGTAAGTAACATTTCCTCCACGAATTAATTTTATCCGTTACTCGTGATATTCATACGTTACCTCCATTTTCAAACCGACATGATATAAGGGTGTTGGATACAACGCATTTCAAGCGGAAAACTACTACTGCTATCACTACTGCGTTGTGATTTCTGATAATTTCCTGAAGAAGCCCTTTTTCCGATCGGAATTGATCCCCCAGTCAACCGGCACGCTTTGATAACCTGATTCGTATCCCTCATCTTTCATCCGATAGTCAAAATACCCCCAGGAGGCATACGCGCGTACCGCTGAAACAAAGTTGCAGCTGTCAGCCTCAAAATTAAAATGATCATCCTCATTGAACAATATTGGTTTTGGCGTGTACCCTTCCACATTTCTGGTGGATTCAACCAACCTCGCGATTGAAGAAGGCTCATGCATGCCGTTACCATGCAAAAGAATAAAATCAGCGGTGGATACCACATTTGGCAGGGGAAGAAATCCACCGCCATAACTCGTACTGACCAGCAGGCGGGAGTCACCATACTGCATGTTCTTTACACGGTCGATGAGCTCATGTACGCGATGTGGTTGCAGGATCTCATGATCATACCGGACATTGCATTCGTTATTAATCTCGATGAGTATGTTCTTATACCCGCTGTCGATAATCCAGTTTGTGATATTATCCACGCCTCGAAGAATCGAGGCTTCATCCTTCAGATGTTGATCCTGGCCAAAATAGAAATAACCCAGGATAACCACCATCCCAAGTTCATCGGCCTTGTGCAGTATACGATCCAGTCGGCCCATGTATTCAGGGCGCAGGCCTCCCGTTGAATCAAAAGCTGAGTTAATCCATCCATTATTTCCATACCCCAAAGGACTACCTCCCTGCAAATTCAATGTAAATGCAAGGAGCCCAGCCTTATACCATTCCTCCATTGAGGCGACGAACTCATTGGTATTTCTATCCGGATCCCAGATATTTGTATCCGGGTATTTGAACCGCTCACGCGTTTCAGGATTTAGATCATCAAAGATGCCCTGAACCATACGCGAATTAAAAAGTAATCCTTCTATTTTATTTCCTTTCCATTCCCGTCCTGCATAGGTCAATGCTCCGTTAATATAAAACCGATCTCCTGAAATGGAAACAGTAGTCTTCCTTCCCGATGTTGAACAGGCGACAATTAAGATCCAAAGGAGCATGCACAATAAAGCATTGCGTCCGACAAATTTTGAGCTAAGCTTCACGCTTTTCATTCTGTTTTCTATCCACCTATAATTTTTATCTGCCTGAACGATTATCAATTTTTCAGGGCTGGTTTCCAATTCGTCTCCTTATTCGTGCCGAATGGCCTTTATCGGATCAGAAACTGCAGCTTTATATGTTTCAAATCCAACGGCAAGCAGTGTAATAAGCATTAAAACTAAAACACTGCCGATGAAAATCAACACATCCATGGACTGCTTATAAATAAAAGTATTCAGCCACTGATCTCCCACGTATAGCCGGTGCAAGCGTTTTTCTGCGCGTCCGGCCCGACAAAAATGGAAAAATGGTGATAGCCTATGACCCCTTAAAACGGTTCAGGAAGAAAAGATAGGAATATAAATCGTTGACTATTTGATAGTTAAGATTCTATGATCGCCCTGACCACCGACCTGCTCATTCCTGTACAAAATGAGCACTCCCTGGTTACTATGTGTGTCAACAATTGTATTCAAATCAGCATTTACCTGTACCTGGCAGGTGAAACTGTATCTTTAACAAAACTACTTCCTTGTGAGAGTACTGATTGTAGATGATGAAGAACTGGATCTTTTTATTCACAAGAAGTTACTGAGTCTTGAATTTGAAACTGCAGGCTTCACCTCTGTGAAGGATGCGCTGGCATGGGCAGCGCAAAATGATTTCGACGTCGCGATAATCGATTACTATCTTGGCACCGGAATCTATGCTAACCACATGCTCAAGGAATTGATTGCTATACGAGGTGCCACCTTTAAAGCATTCGTTGCGACCAATTACGTGAATGATAAGCAAGTGATTGATTTACGAGCATCAGGTTTCACAGACATCATTTACAAACCCCTGACACTCGAGATCCTTAATAGCAAACTTGGGCTATAGCGGAACTAACTTCCCTGTAGTGTCAGATCGCCTATATACCCCATTCAGGCACTGCCACTGTTTCATCAAACAACTCATCTAAATAGTATGGTCGCTTGAAAGTGCTGTTACAAATTTCATCTCCTATTGGATAAAGACAAGGTGCGTACACGCCAAGGTTATTTTCTGTCATCAGGCTTTTTGCATCTCCGTTTGGTAACAATGCGTTATCATGCAACCTGCCTAAGAAACAGTGTCCTAATTCATGAAATAAGAAGGCTTCTTGCTCCTCATTTGAATACCAGCACACAATATTTGGATTAATGGTTATTACTTTCTGAATAGGGGCATTCAAGACGTAGGAATTGCATTGACCGCAGTACGGGCTCGCAAGGCTTTCATCGTATTTGATGATGAGATTTTCTATTCTAAACGCAAATCCTCTGGTGGAAGCTTCGCTTATGAAGGTATCAATGAAAGGTTGCAGGTCCGCTGGAACATTGTAGACTGAATGAAAATCCGAATCTTCGGAACATCCCAGCAGAACCAGGAAAGAAAGCGAGAGATACGAAAATCGCATATAAACATTGATATTAAAGGGATATCAAAGCTAACCGTTGAGGGCGACTTAACAATACTTAAAGGCTTTAACTAGATCAGCATTTCCCACAGAATCTGAACTGGATGCATAGCTTCTCTTCCGGTTCCATCCTTTATCTGGTGCCGACAACTTGTTCCTGCCGCAGCGATAATCACTTCTTCGGGCTGCTCTCGAACCGCTGGAAAGAGAACCAGCTCACCGATTTGCATCGAAAGGTCATAGTGCTCTCGCTCGTAGCCAAAAGAACCTGCCATGCCACAACAACCGGAAGGAATAATATGAACCTTATTATTTCCCATACTGGTCAGAATCTTCTTTACAGGTGTAAGAGAAGAAAGCGCTTTTTGCTGGCAGTGCCCATGAAGTTTGATGAGTGATCCGCTGTTCTTGAATAATTGCAGGTTAATATTCCCGGCATCCAGCTCTTTTGCCAGGAACTCTTCAATCATCAGGGTGTTCGATGCCAACTGTTTCGCATCGTCTTTCTCATCGGCCCGGAGCAGGTCAGGGTATTCATCCCGGAAGGTCAGGATTGCCGATGGCTCCACACCTACCAACGGTGTTTCCGCCGAAACAACTTCCTTGAATAACGCTACATTCTTTCTCGCCAATTCACGGGCTTCGACTAGCATGCCCTTCGACAGAAAACTTCTTCCAGACTCATGATGCGGTAGCACGTTAACAGCGTATCCCAATTTATCAAGCAACTTAATGGCAGTGATTCCGATTTCAGCTTCATTAAAATTTAACAGCTCATCAATAAACAAGTAAACCTTTTTTATAGGCTTCGTGGCCGTGGGTTCAAACACGCGCTCGAACCACCTCCTCCAGCTGACCTTTGAAATAGCAGGCATACTTCTCTTTGTGGCGAATCCCATTATTGACTTCGCGACATGGCTTGTGAGTTTGTTGCCGAACAACATCCTATAGCCCCAGGGTATCATCGAAGCTAACTTCATTCCAGATCCAAAGTTTCCAATGAGCCGGCTCCGGAATGGGACACCTTTTTCCTTGTAGTATTGATATTGCCATTCCTGCTTTAATTTCCCCATATCGACATTGGAAGGGCACTCCGACTTGCAGCCTTTGCAGCTGAGGCATAGATCCATCACTTCTTTGATCTCGTCGTGAGCAAAAGGATTTCCCTTGTCGGAACTTCGAATCATTTCGCGCAAAATATTCGCACGGGCCCGCGTTGTTTCTTTTTCATTACGCGTAGCCATGTAACTGGGGCACATTGTACCACCGCTTAATTCTGTTTTTCTACAATCGCCAGAACCATTGCATTGTTCCGCCGCCCGCAAAATTCCCAACGTATCAGAAAAATCCAATATGGTATCAAACGCCTTCGTTTCCGTATCCCTTTCATAGCGCAGGTTACTATCCATGGGAGAAGTGTCGACAATCTTACCCGGATTGAAAATATTGTTGGGATCCCATACTTTCTTAAGCGTTTTTATCAATTGGTAATTATGATCTCCGATCATCTGTGGTATAAACTCACCACGCAATCGGCCATCACCGTGTTCTCCGGATAATGAGCCCTGGTATTTCTTCACCAGTGTGGCCGTCTCTGTGGCCATGAGGCGAAAGAGTTTTATACCTTCTGAAGTCTTGAGATCAAGAATGGGCCGCAAGTGTATTTCACCTGACCCTGCATGCGCATAATGCACGCTATAGAGCCCATGTTTCTTCAAGAGTATGTTCATTTCGGCGATGTAGTCGGGCAAATCGTTCACATCTACCGCCGTATCTTCTATTACCGGCACAGGCTTCTCGTCTCCGGGTACATTCGACAATAATCCCAGCCCTGCCTTCCTTAGGTCCCATACTTTCTTGATATCCTCCCCCCCTACGACGGGGTAGGAATAGCCCAAACCCTTGCCCTTCAAATCTTTAATTAACGCCAGCGCATCCGCCTCGACACTTTCGTCGGTATTGCGGGTAAGCTCTGCCACCAAGATCGCTTTCGGATCGCCTTCAATAAAAAAACGGTTTTCCGCCTGACCTCGATTTCGTTTGGTTGCTTCAAAAACATAGTGGTCCATCAACTCTACGGCAGATGGATTATGCTTCAGCACAGCCAGATTCGCCCGCAGTGATTCATCTATACTGTGACAATGAATACAAACCAACTTTTTGTGGGGAGGTGCAAGCGGGGTCAATTTTATTTTGGCCGAAACCACAAAGGCCAGCGTACCTTCGGATCCTGCTATAAGACTGCAAAAGTTAAAAAGCTCTCCCGAAGGATCAAAAGGCTTCATCCTGGCCAGCATGTCAATTGCATAGCCCGTGTTTCTCCGGGGAATTGAAAGCTTTGGGAATTCCCGCTCAATCTCCGTTATGTTTTTAGGATCTGATAGCACTTCATAAATGTGTGTATACAGCTTCGACTCGAGACCATCACCATTTTGATTCTTTGCATGGGAAAAGAAATTATCGGTTTGCAATGGACCGAAGTTCACCCTACTCCCATCGGAAAGTATTGCATCTACGCCTAGCAAATGCTCCCGAACACTCCCGTAAACAACAGAATTAGAACCACAGCTATTATTGCCTATCATCCCGCCAATCATCGCACGATTTGCCGTTGAAGTTTCAGGTGCGAAAAACAAACCGTAGGATTTTAGATGCCAATTGAGATCGTCCCGTACGATTCCAGGCTGCACAATAGCCCAGCCTTCCTGGGGATTGACTTCGATTATCTTATCGAAGTGCTTTGACATATCTACCACAATACCACCCCCTACAACCTGCCCGGCAAGAGAAGTTCCTGCGGTTCTTGGTATAAGCGAGGTTCGATTTTCGTTCGCAAAACGGATAAGTCTTTCAATATCTTTTTCATTCTTAGGGATGGCAACGGCCAACGGAATCTCCCTGTAGGCGGATGCATCGGTAGCATATAATCTGCGCGTGGTCTCATCCCTGAAGAATTCTCCCTCCAGTTCATTTTCTAAAGCACCAAAGTTCATGCAGCAAAACTAAATAAAAACCCTGTACAGCGTAAACGCAATCTGTTGAAGAAAAGCAGCAATACGGAAGCATTACAAAATTATTTGCCACAGCTGTAGTAAAGTCCGAAAAGCATATTTTTAAATCCGTAGTAAAAACAATAATTTGACCATCGCAAAAATCATGACCGGAACCCGTTTCTTCCTCATCCAGCAGACCAGCAGGTATTTATCCCTTTTCTTATGCGTCGCTACGCTTTATTATGGCTGTAAACCAGACAGAAACAAATACCGAAGCTGGACTATTTACAAAGCTGACTCAGAAAGTAGCAGCTATTCCGAACTGTCGGAGATCGATAAACAGAATGTCAATCAACTGCAAGTAGCATGGACGTTTAATCCGAATGACGCAGTTGGGTTACGACCTGGAAACAGTGAGTGTAACCCCATTATTGTGGACAACGTCATGTATGCCACTTCTGCAAGACACAGGCTCTATGCCATTGAGGCCAGTACCGGCAAGAAAATCTGGTCGTTCGATCCGTTCAATGGTGGAAAAGGTGGTGGCATCAACCGTGGTGTTACCTATTGGGAAAGCGGTGATGACAAGCGAATTCTATATACTGCTGGTAATAATCTTTTTGCCCAAGATGCAATGACGGGAGCCCTGATTGAAGAATTTGGTACCGGCGGGAAAGTGAACTTAAAGATCGGCCTTCGCGGAGATACAGCCACCATATTTGTAATACCAACTTCACCAGGCATAGTCTATCGGGATTTGCTCATCATGGGTGCCGAGGTATCAGAGTTGTATGGTGCTGAACCTGGATATATCAGGGCCTACAATATCAGAACAGGCAAACTCGAATGGACCTTCCACACCATCCCTCATCCCGGAGAGCCCGGATATGAAACCTGGCCAAAAGATGCGTGGAAATATGCTGGCGGGGTAAACGACTGGGCAGGTATGAGTCTGGATGAGAAACGGGGGATGGTTTTTCTTGCCCTGGGGTCTCCATCATACGACTTCTATGGTGCAGATCGGATAGGTCAAAACCTGTTTGGGAACTCTGTTGTCGCACTTGACGCAGGCACAGGCAACTACAGATGGCACTTTCAGACTGTCCATCACGACTTGTGGGATTATGATTTACCGGCCCCGCCAAATCTGGTGACTGTAAACAGAAATGGAAAGAAAATTGACGCTGTAGCACAGACTACCAAATCTGGATTTCTTTTTGTTCTGGATCGGGAAACCGGAGAGTCTTTGTTCCCCATCGAAGAAAGAAAGGTACCCGCGTCACGCGTACCCGGAGAAGAAACCTGGCCGACACAACCCTTCCCTTTAAAGCCACTCCCCTATGCACGGCAACACATGACCATTGACGACCTTTCCAATTTCTCTGAACCCGCCCACGACTCTTTGGTAAAGAGATTCAATTCCCTGCGATATGAAGGGCTTTTCACGCCTCCAGACCTCGACGGAACGCTGATGCTGCCCGGAACAAGGGGTGGTTCGAGTTGGGGAGGCGGCGCATTTGACTATTCGACAAGTGTGTTGTATGTAAAATCAAACGATTCGCCTGAAATTGATCACCTTCAAAAAGTCGAGGCAACTCCCGGGCTTGAAGAACAGCCCACGTATTTTCAGGGGAAGGCAATTTACATGAGCTACTGTGCGAATTGTCATGGAAGGGACCTAAAAGGATTCGAATCGCTTTATCCACCACTCATTGGGATCAAAGATAAAATGAAGAAAGAAGAAGCGTTGGCAAAAATCAGACAAGGGGCAGGAAGGATGCCCGCTTTCGCAGCCATCTTGCAAGGGAAGGAAAAAGCTATCATTGAATTCTTATTTGAAAAAGAAAATACTAAGCCTTCTCAAATGGAATCTGAAATTTTTGAAATCCACGCTAACAAGCTATCTCTTGAAAGAACAGATAGCGCAGATAGACCCATGTACCTGAACACGACGGCGTATGGTCATTTCCTAGATATTGACGGAAATCCTGGCATCAAACCACCATGGGGTACATTGAACGCCATCAACCTCAGCACCGGAGAATTTGTGTGGAAGATACCCCTCGGAAACCATCCGGAATTACAGGAAGTTGGCGCCCCTCAGACAGGAGCCGCCGGGTCCGGGGGACCTATTGTGACCGCAGGAGGTCTGGTATTTATCGGAAGTACGCATGACAGGAAGTTTCGTGCTTTTGATAAGGACACAGGTGACTTGTTGTGGGAAACCACACTTCCGGGTATCGCCAATGCAACACCTTGCACCTATTGGAGTAATGGGAAGCAATATGTCGCTGTATCTGTATCCGGTACGGTAGAAAACCCTTCCGGAAATATCATCAGCTTCGCTTTACCGGAATGATCTCAAATGCTTAGCTGGAAATTCGTGGGTGAACCACTTTCTTTGGAGGAGATACTCCTGGGCTTCAGGCATTAATAAATACCAACTTTTGAATCAGCCATACAGCCAGGGTAGCACCGGCCATTATTGTGGCCCAGGTAAATATGAGGCGAGATTCCTTCTCGCTGTTCTCACGCTCAACACTTTCAATTTTCTGCGCCACATACCCAACTTTGTCAGCATTAGTAAGAATAAACCATCCCTTTATTGTCAAAGAAATCGTTGATTCTGTTTCCTGCAACATATTGTCAGTGATGAGGAAGTTAATATGGTCTTCAACAACAGAATAGTCAGGGCTAAGGTTCTCATAAAAGGACCGGTCTCTAACGCGTTCACGCGCAATGTGCTTATTTCCCTCAAACTTCCTGAGAATGTTATCACAAATGATTTCGTCCATCATTACACTTAAGCTTCTAAACTTCATAATCGTTGGAGGTTTGAGGTTAAAGAATTAATAAAAATAACGAATTGACGATTCTATGGCATAGTTTGACCGGCCAGCGTAAGGTAATGTCGTTGTATTCCACTTAATCCGGGATGACCTGCAATTCGCCCTGCTCTACCACATTCCGATTGGATAACCCAATTTGGCTCCGGCGAAAACCGAGAGGATCGAAAATGATGATGCGACATACCACTGTAATCATCTCCAATCTGTTGATTATCAATAGGTTTATCCGATACACCAAACAAATGAGTCAGTATATCCCTGAATTCAGGACGATTGTGTGGGCTGCGTCTGCAACTGTTTCATGATGGGCAAAAACATACCGCTTTGATAAGGTGCTTTTTAACTCAGCGAGCACCCATTACATTCATTCGCAAAGAATAAACTGATTTCGAGGCGGTGATAAAAAGTGTCTTTTTGTCCTTTCCGCCAAAGCAGACATTTGCCGTCCAGGGTTCATCCACGGCAATTTGTTCAATTTCACTTCCCTCGGCGTTCAATACCGTCACCCCTTTGCCAGTAAGGTAAACATTGCCTTTACTATCCACTGTCATCCCGTCTGATCCCATTGCCGCAAATAGTTTTCTGTCGGATAACGTACCATCACTATTGATGTTGAATGCATATGTCTTCTTGTCGCCTATGTCCGCCACATACAGTTTCCTCCCTTCCGCAGTGCCCACAATGCCATTCGGCCTGACAAAGTCCGTTGCTACAATCACAATTGTCTTCCGATCCGGTGAAAGGTAATAGACATTCTCCTGCTCGATTTCTTTTTCAGTTCGTGTCCAGTAGTCACGCTTGTAAAACGGATCCGTGAAGTAGACACCTCCACCAGGATCTACCCATAGATCATTCGGGCCATTCAATTTTTTCCCGCCAACATCCTTGACCAATACTGTTACCTTTTTATCCCGATCAATCGACAACAATTGGTTATGCAGGTCCGCACAGGAAAGTAAGTTTCCATTGTTGTCAAAGTAGAGCCCATTGGATCTTCCCGCGCCTTCCATGTACACGGAAACGGTTCCATCTGTCGACCATTTCATAATTTTGTCGTTGGGCTGATCGGTAAAAAAAACATTTCCGTCAGCATCCGCAGCCGGACCCTCCGTAAAGAGGAAATCAGATGATATCTTGTTAAGGACAGCACCTTTAGCAATAATATTGCTCTTCTTTTGCGGTTTTGACTGGGAATATAACACGCTTGCACTTGCTATGAGCAGCAGCAAAGTCACAAAAGGAATACTGAAGTTTTTCATTTCAGGGAATATTGGATTACTTGTACTGCTAAAGATATAAATACATCCAGTTCTTATTGTTAGCGGCCGTAAATGATTTAACCTGTATATTTAGACAACTTTACCATATTGCATCCAAACACTATTATTATATGAAAAACTCCCTATTCTCCTGTCTTGCCGTCGGACTGCTTCTTTCGTTAACCAGCGCTACACATGAAACCCCTATCGAAGGCTGGATAAGTTTATTTGATGGCAAAACGTTCACCAACTGGAAAGCTAGTGAAAACCCTGGTACATTCACGATTGCCGATGGATCAATTGTAGTCTTTGGTGAGAGAGCACACCTGTTTTATACCGGTCCAGTCATGAATCATGATTTCAAAAATTTTGAGTTTAAGGCGCAGGTGATGACAACGCCGGGTTCCAATTCAGGCATTTTCATTCATACGGAATACCAGGAGGACGGATGGCCATCAAAAGGGTATGAAATACAAGTAAACAATTCACATACCGATTGGCGCCGAACAGGAAGCGTATATGGGTTACAGGATGTTAAAGAAGCTCCCGCCAAAGACAACGAATGGTATACCCAACATATCATTGTGAAGAGCCCACGGATCATCGTTATGGTGAATGGCAAGGTCATCAATGATTATACCGAAACAAATCCTGAGAAAATCAGAACAGGTACTTTTGCGCTACAAGGACATGATCCGAAAAGCAAGGTATTCTACAAGGATATCATGGTGAAGCCTCTGCCTGATTAAGGCGATACAAAACCTTATATCCACTTCCCAAACTGTCGCTTGAATGCGTCTGCATCCTAAAGTTCCCAGCCTTTCCGGTATTCGCGTGTAAGATATTTATTCGCTTCCGGAATGTTCGTGATTTTCATGGAAGCGGCATCATACAATACCTTTTTGCCGGCTCGTAATGCAACAGCCCCCAGGTTGATCGTTTCTGAAATCGGACCGGCATATAAAAAGCTTCCCGGTGATTGCGCTTTGTTCTTGAATGCGTCGATCCAAACATCATCATTCCCATCTCTGCTTTCTGGTGGTAACTGCTTGCCGTCCATATAATGCTTCATTGTACTTTCCGGGATAAGCGCCGGTTCCTCACAACGGAAACCTGCCAGTATTTTTCCTTTATCCCCTACGAACATCATCCCTTCCTGTGGCAGGTCCTTTCCATCCACTTCCAGCTCTTCCGGCGTAGCTGGTTTCATGCCGCCATCATACCAAAAGAGATCAAATGCCGGCAATGTTTCCTGTTTGGAAAATTTGAAGCGGATGATGGACGAGTACGGGAAAGCTACATCATTCACTACTGGACGGCTAACATGATCGATAGTGGTGCGTGTTGTTGTTCCATACGCTTCGGCGCTGTAGGCCGGCGTATTCACCCCAAGGGTAAGGAATAGCGGCCAGAGACTATAGTGACCCATATCAGCAATGCTCCCCCCACCGAAATCGTACCAGCCCCGGAATACACAATTGGTGTAGTTGGGATGATATGGTCGATCTGGGACGGGTCCAAGCCACAAATCCCAATTGAAGTCAGGCGGGATCGGAGGCGTATCCGTCGGATTTGCCGTCCATTGCTGCCAAACAGGGCGATACGACCAGTTGTGGATTTCCTTAAGCGTCCCTATGGCACCATCCGCTATCCATTTTTTTACAACTTCTGTTCCCGGGCGTCGGCTCCAGGCCAATAAGTGCGTACTGACGCCACTATCCTTAGCCGTTTCAATTGTGCGACGCGACTCGTAAATACGATTGGCGATAGGCTTATGTATTACGATGTGCTTTCCTTTCTTCATCGCGGCAATGGAAATAGCAGCATGAAGGTGATCAGGTGTCATGATCTTAAAAGCATCCACATCTTTTTCTTTTTCCAATAACTCGCGGAAATCAATGTATGAAGAACATCCTTTGAATTTTTTGGAAGCCTTGTCCTGCGCATAGTACTTTTCAATAAACGCTTGTCCCACATCACGGCCGCCTGGAACGCCATCGAGGCCTTCGCCCCAGGTGGGGTCGTTCAATGCTTTCCGTATGCCATTACGTATGCCATCCCTGGACCAGTCGATATAATTCGTACTCATTTTATTGGGATCGCATACTGCTACAATTTGAATTTTAGGGTTGGCGATCAATCCCGTCATCTCTCGTAACCCTTGCGTGCCGCATCCGATATACCCCAAGGTTACTTTGTCACTGGGCGGAATAAATGCACCACCACCCAACACATGCCTGGGTACAATGGTGAAGGCTAACGACGCTGTAGTGGCCGATCCGATAAATTTTCTGCGGTTGATTTTTTTCTTTGGGGTCATATGCATTAGGTCTTGAGGATAATTAAGAAACCATCATACTACAAAGGAAATGATGGATAATAATAAGTTAAGTTATCTGGTTCGTTCTATTAAAGCAAGAAATTGGTTATGGGTGGATCAATTTGATCCTCATTATGGTCAGTTGATATGCCCGACTTATATCCCAAGACTGAGTTGATTTGGGGCTTCCCGGTTCTGCTGCATGGTACCATCACCAAAATTAGAGACGGTGATCCCCAGCAATCGTATCCGCTTATTATCAGCGGCTGTTGCTGATAATAATAGCTTCCTGGCTGTCTCAATAATTGTGTCCAGATCATTGATAGCCTCTGAAAAAGATTGGCTGCGTGTAACCTGTATAAAATCGTGATATTTAATTTTTAGCGTGATGGTTCTTCCGCGCAATCCTTGCCTTTCGAGACGATCCTGAACCAGTGCCGCAATTTTGTCCAGCGCTTCATGCATTTCTTCTACATCGCTCAGATCAAAGGGAAAGGTATCCTCTGCACCCACAGATTTTGTTGCACGGTGCGGTTGAACCTCCCGGTCATCGATGCCCCGTACAATCTTGTAATAGAATTTACCTGCTTTCCCAAAGTGCTTTATGAGTTCCGACGCCGACAATTTTTTCAAGTCAGCCCCCGTATGAAGTCCAATCTTATGCATTTTCTCAGCTGTCACTTTTCCAACACCAAAGAACTTCTCCACAGGAAGTGTTTCCATAAATGTCTTAATCCGGGAAGGTCCGATAAACGTCAGTCCATCAGGCTTATTCATGTCGGACGCAATTTTGGCTACAAACTTGTTGACAGAAATACCGGCGGATGCCGTGAGTTGCAGCTCATCTTGAATCGATTTTTTAATTAACCTGGCGATATCAATAGCAGAGCCAATCCGCAGCTTATCCGCTGTAACATCAAGGTAGGCTTCATCCAATGAAAGTGGCTCTATAAGATCGGTGTACCGCTGAAAAATTGCACGAATTTTTTGTGATGCTTCTTTATAAGCGTCGAAGCGTGGGCGAACAAAGATGAGTTCAGGACAAAGTTGTACTGCTCTTTTGGAGGACATCGCTGAATGTATGCCAAATCTCCGCGCCTCGTAGCTTGCTGTAGCAACTACCCCACCGCGTCCCTCCGGTGAGCCACCGACTGCAATTGCCTTACCCCGATAATCCGGGTTATCACGTTGTTCAATGGAGGCGTAAAATGCATCCATATCGATGTGAATAATTTTTCGCTTTTTAGAATTTTCTCTTTCCATAAGCAGCCCATAAATCCAAAATAACGCTATGGGAGGAGATCAAGATACTTGCGATCCCTGAAATGTAGCACCAAAAAAATTCATAGCAACTGAACAAACCTTATGTGATAACCGGTTGTCAGCAGTGAAAACAAAATTTGTAACTTAGACGATCACAAATTACTTACCCATGCGTAAAAACTCAATTTTATTCCTTTTTTGCCTGGTGGCAATTCCCAACCTGGCCCAGCGTCCGGCGCCGGATCAAATGCAAACCTCAATCGGACCACTTGTCATTCAGCCTATACTGCACGGCACGGTGGCATTGACATGGAACGGCAAGACTATTTATGTCGATCCCTACGGCGGCGCAAAAGCCTTTGAAGGTGTTGCCGCCCCCGATCTCGTGCTTATCACGGATATCCATGGAGATCATTTGAATGCCGAAACCCTGGCCGCTATTGAAACGACAAATGCTGTATTCGTTGTACCCCAAGCAGTAGCAGATCAATTGCCCGAAAATCTAAAACCGAAGGCCGTAGTGTTAAACAACACGAAAAGTACCAGGCAGCTTGGCATCTCCATTACCGCTATTCCGATGTACAACCTACCCGAAGATGCCGATTCAAGGCATACCAAGGGGCGGGGTAACGGCTATACTTTAGACCTTGGCGGTAAACTAGTTTATTTCTCCGGAGATACGGAAGATATCCCCGAAATGCGCAAACTGAAGAATATTGATGTGGCTTTCGTCTGCATGAACCTGCCGTACACGATGGATATTAACCAGGCTGCAAGCGCTGTACTTGAATTTAAGCCCAAGATCGTATACCCCTATCACTACCGCGGACAAAATGGACTCAACGATGTGGACGGCTTCAAGAAATTGGTCAATGCAGTGAATCCCTCCATCGACGTACGACTCAGAGACTGGTATATCTCGTACTAGAAATAGGCTAATCATTCAGCGTTATCCTGTCAGGATTTAGTCGTTACCTAACAACGGTTTCCATACACGCTAGTATACAGTTCAATGCATATGCTGTATCACCCCATAGCCTAACAATACCAATTCATTGCAGAAACATCAAAAAAGAATCCTGCTCTTTAGGAACAGGATTCTTTCGATTAAAAACCAGATAAAAAAATAGATTAAAGCCACATTAAAAAGTATCGTCTCGCTGGAAAAAAAAGACTATTTAATCCAGCTTGGTAATCTTCGTTTTGATGGTATCTCCGCGGGAGACACAGAGACTAGGTTGCGCATCATACCCGTTATACACACCACAGTAATCGCCAATAGCGCAAATGAAAAAAAGGTGATGTGTTCCTCTACCATGCGCTGTCTGAAGCCATAAGCCATAGTGGAAATAAAACCAGTGATGATGAGTAGGTGAAAGAAAAATTTGAAGTTCGTTTTCATAGCAGGTCTTTGGTTATGACAATCCATATCGAAATACAGTGCCAGAGAAAAGAACAGCCAATACAGGCTAAAATCAAGGCTTCATCATGTTATTATTCCCAAATAGGGACAAGTGATTCCAACATCTGACCTGGGGGATTGAAATAGATAGTTGTATGGGCACAAAAGTCTACCAAATTGTGCCGCCGGAAAGGAACAGAAGACGCATGGTGCCTCAAAATCAAATTTCAGGTTTTTTAGGCGCAAATGCGTATTATGCCGGCATCGAAACGGTAAAAATGGAGCCCTCGTTAACTTTACTCACTACAGTAAGCTTCCCACCCAGCAAATCGACCAATTCCTTGACGATGGAAAGCCCGAGCCCGGTAGAATCCTCACCTCCAGAAGGCTTATTGGTACGACTTTGAAATTTCTTAAACAGATTGGGGATTTCATCTGCAGGTATAGAAGTTAACCGACAATGCCAAAGGCAAAAAATCACAATACATATTCCATTCTTGTATTGCGCGTACGTCTCTCATTCTGCTGGGCAAGAAACGTTCTTTCCCAATGCACCAAATCATCAATCAGAATGCGGAGCGTATCCATGTGGGCTTTGCCAATTTTGCATTTGAAAGCCTGGCCGCACTATCCTTACCATAGGTATTTACAACGCTTAAGCTGTTTTCAAGATCCCTGGATTTATTATTGACCGAAATAATGATTTTTTCAGATAAAAGTTGATCTGATCTTCATTGTCGCTTAACAGGTTCCTCAAAGAATCTGTAGCCGGCTTCAAATACCATTTTGCAGTATTAAAAGGTTCCAGGAAATCGCTGTCTCCGGTGATCACATAACCTCGCTGACCGGTCTCCATATCTTTCAAAAGCGAAAGGAGAAGCGTGGATGAAACAATGGATTGGTATCTTCTGATGATGGTTCCAGTAGACCTGTTTTTCTCGAGCGTGTTAATAGGTTATGAAAGCACTTATGAATACGAGAATAATGGACAATACCAGCAGGGCATAAATACCCGTCGTCGCCAATTTAAGCACTTGTGAAATCAAAATCTATTCTGCCGTCTCACGCTTACCGCCGTATCTTTTCTGAATAGCCTTGCTTGTATGAATATATTGGTGGGTAACCGTTCCCTCTTCTCCTATTCATTTTACCTGCGAGCCGATATCAAGTCTTCATTGCCAAATTGATGAAATGGTGCTGACAGCAAACGATGGATTGGTTTTATCTAAATGAACCGTCTTGTAAGGAACGGTCGGAAAAACAATTTCCGTCAGCACGCGCTCCCCATCGTTGATGAAAATTTCAATGGAAGCCAGATCGACATAAACGGCCACATGATCGACAATCAGATTGCTCATATCAACTTTATGAACAGCAGGGAATGCCGCATTGAAGCCTGTTACACCAGATGTTCTACGATCAAAGGACATGATTCCGTTATCCAGCGAAAGCACTACCCTCTCTTGTTTTTCATTTGAGATCGTAAGCGAAAAAGTTTGCTCTCCTTCCTTCACGTCAAATGCTATGAGCGACAACGGACTATCAAGCGCGGCATGCCGTTCAAACGCCTGGGCTGCGCCCTGGATATTGGTCAGTGCCACTACCGGCTTGAATTTTAATGCATACTTTGTATCTGATTTTTCGAGCATAATTTCGCGCGGTAAGGTGGTAGCGCTTCTCCATTTTTCCGTAGGCACAACATTGGCATACTGCCAGTTGCTCATCCATCCAATAAATAATCTTCTTCCGTCCGTGGCAGGAATATCCGACCACGTAACCCCGGCGTAATTGTCGGCACCG